>Ga0180438_10000665_pt1 | contig 63816 bp, 64 predicted proteins | sample SS_ome_12_FD_132455 | JGI IMG/M metagenome (GOLD analysis project Ga0180438, IMG submission 132455) | Hypersaline lake sediment archaeal communities from the Salton Sea, California, USA - SS_3_D_2 metaG | ecosystem: Environmental > Aquatic > Non-marine Saline and Alkaline > Hypersaline >...
AGAGTACATCTTTGAAGCTTCCCTCCTCACCCAGCTCATATGAGCTGGCCTCGTCGTTCATCTCCAAATCTGTATTCTTAAAAGAACTTCTTATGAGGAGATTTGGTGGCAATCACGGGTAAACAGATTGAGAAATTATTAGAAGAAAGGCTTGAAGAACTAGCTCCTCGACCCGTCATTATTCGCACCACCACTCGAAATGGTAGCTCTTGCAGCCAACTAGCAACTGCTGTTGGAGTCGCTGTCATTGCTATAGCACTTTGGAAAATGACCCATTACTTCTAAACTGAAACCTTGAGCACTACCAAACACGGATGGTATTCAAAGATTTAGCCAGTAGCGGGTATGACGGAGCTCGCCGGTTTTTACGAGCGCTCCTTTTTCAACTAAGTCGGCAAGATCTCGCGTTGCCGTTGCTCGAGGAGCCTTTGTGATCGCAATATAGTTCTCGGCGCTCATCCCTCCGACAAAACCACCAGGACCTTCCTCAAATAGTCTGAGAAGCGCCTTTTCTTGCCTTGGGTTGAGCTTGCCAGTGAGGTCCGTGAGGATTTTTGACTTTTTGATGATAAAATAGAGCAAGCTCATCGACTCCTCTTGCGCCTGTAAAACTGCTTCGCTAAAAAAATCTACCCAGTCTTGTGCTTCCAATGTCTTGTTGCATTTTCCAAGCTCTGCGTAATAGGCCTTTTTCCTCTTCTCCAATACGTTAGAAACTGCAATCAGCATTGACCTTCCCACTCCTTGAGAAAGCACCTTTTCAACAAGGACACGACCTATCCTCCCATTTCCATCTTCAAAGGGATGGATGTTTTCAAAGTAGAGATGCGCGATGGCTGCATTCTCAAGAATAAGACTTGATTTAGCTGGATGATTGAACCAATCGATAAACCCTTCCATCTCATCAAAAACTTGGACTGATGGAGGCGCCTGAAAATAAACTTTCGTTGAGTCATATCGATTTGAAACAATTTGCATCGGATCAGAATGGCTGCGATACTTTCCGCAGTCAGAAATGTGAGATTGGTCATTGAATAGAATAGAGTGCCACTCCCAGAGCATTTCATGAGTCAAAGGGTCATCGAAAGTTTCATATACATTGAGGAGAAGGTCCGCCATCCGAGACTCTTTATTCACCTCTACTTTTTCATCTTGTTTCAAGCCAAAATGTTGCCTAATGGAGGATTGCAAACTCTCTCTCTCTAAAATTTCACCCTCTATCTTGGAGCTCTCCAATCCTTCAGAGCTAAGAATTTCAACGACAAATCGGTTGTAGTCACTCTCCTCTATACATTTCAAATAGGCACTGGAGCTTCCAACCCCTATAAGGAATTGCTTTTCTAGTTCTATAATCTGAGTAGGGTCGTATTGAAATTTTGGCCATTCGGGCAATTCCCAATTCCAGGGCATGAGTTATAGACTCCTTTCTATAACTCACTTTATAGCATTAAAGTGATTTATAGAGCAAACTCCTATAACTCACCCAATCGGTGATTTATAAGTGCTTAATGGATAGAGAGTAAAAAAAACCTCAGGGGCACTTTGCCACTGAGGTTTTTTGACTGTGTCTGGATGGAGAAGACTAGATCTTGATGAAGCGATCTGAGCCGCCAGGCTGTGGTCCGCCGCCAGGTGTAGGTCCTTGCCCTGGAGGTGTTGTTGTTGGGGGGCCTTCGCGAGGAATTTCCTTTCCTTCAACAGCAAGCTTGGCCTTTTCACGCCATTTCTCAACAGCATCCACAAAGACTGGAGCAAATCGGCAAAGCGCTTTTGCATCGGTTCCAGGCCCCATCTCAATCACTGCGTGCATGAGGATGAGCTCTTCGGGGACAGCAAGTCCAACGCCGCCTCCAGCCATCTGGCCACCGAGCATCGATCCTTCGAGCAGCGCCACATAAAGCTTTAGTAGAATCTTCTCATCTTTTGGAAGCCCGTCGAGGATGGGAGAATAAAGGTAGAGTCGATCAGAATTGGGTTCATAGGTGAGGTGAAGGGAAAAGGTGTTATCAATCCCGAGAATACATGTGTGGTTCTCATCGAATTCGAGTCCATCTAGGTTGAGTTCCTTTCCAAACTCCTTCAGGTTCTGCTTGGCATTTTCTAGTGACATTTAGTTGGCCTCCTTAGGTCCGAAACGCTTACAACTTGAGTCAGAGTTTCCCAAGGATCAAGAAAAAGTGCAACAAAAAACACCTAGAATCTTAGGAAGAAAAGAAATTTTTCTCTATACAGAAGGAAAATGAGTAAAAATCTATCTGATTCTATCCCTTTTTCAGCTGGCAGCCCCTCTCCTTTAGGAGCAAGCGTGAAAAATGATACGGTCAACTTTGCTCTTTTTTCTGAGCATGCGACAAAAGTAACCCTCGGACTATTTGAAGAAGGCAAAAATGTGCCCTCTAAAGAGGTCCCTCTCAATAAAACTGGCTCGATTTGGCATGTTAAAATTTCTGGCCTCCCCCAAAATACATTCTATGCCTACCGCGTTGATGGTCCTGAGGGCAATGGTCATCGATTTGACCCCTCCAAGTGGGTATTAGACCCCTTTGCAAAGGGGCTCTATGCTAAGGGCGCATGGGGAGAGGCGCATGGCGCCCTCTTAGGAGAGGTATTTCCCTCATCGGATTTTAACTGGGAAGGAGATGCTCCCCCGAATCTCCGCTGGGAAGAAATGATCCTCTACGAGATGCACCTGCGAGGGTACACTCAAGATTCCAGTAGCCAAGCCAAAAATCCAGGCACCTACCTCGGTATGATCGAAAAAATCCCCCACCTCCAAAAGCTTGGTGTCAACGCAGCCGAGATCCTCCCCATTTTCCCCTTTGACGAGACGAGCCACATGGGAGAAAACCTCTTCAACTACTGGGGCTATTCGACGATCCATTTTTTTTCCCCGATGAGCCGCTATGCAAAGGATCCAAGAAATGCCATCAATGAATGTAAGGAAATGGTGAAGGCGCTCCACAAAGCAAATATTGAGGTAATTCTCGACGTGGTCTTCAATCATACGGCAGAAGGCAATGAGTGTGGGCCCACACTAACATTTCGAGGAATCGACAATGCAAGCTACTATCTCCTTGATGAACAGGGAAACGATCTCAACTTTTCAGGCTGTGGCAACACGTTTGCCTGCAACCGCCCTTGCGGCATGGAGCTGATCGTGTCTGCGCTTCGATATTGGGTCGAAGAATTTCACATAGATGGGTTCCGCTTTGATCTCGCTTCGATCTTTTGCCGCGGAGAAAATGGTGAGGTTCTAGAAAATCCCCCTCTGATTGAAGCGATCTGCAACGATCCCGCCCTTTCGAATACAAAGTTCATTGCAGAGGCGTGGGATTGTGGAGGGCTTTATCAGGTAGGCTCTTTTCCAGGTGGGCGACGATTCGCGGAATGGAATGGCAAATACCGTGACGTGGTGCGTCGGTTTCTCAAGGGGACCGACGGCCAAGTCGAGGATTTTGCAAGGGCAATCTGTGGCTCGGAGGATCTGTATGGAAATGGACGCTCACCCTACCACAGCATCAACTTTGTCACGGCACACGATGGGTTCACCCTTCGAGACCTAGCCTCCTATAATGGGAAGCACAACGAGGCAAACGGTGAAGATAACCAGGATGGAAATGACTGGAATGAAAGCTGGAATTGCGGCGAAGAAGGTGAAACAACCAATTCGGAAGTGCAGCATCTTCGTGAGCGGCAAATGCGCAACTTCCTCTTCACCCTTGCTCTGTCCATGGGCACCCCAATGATCTTAATGGGCGATGAGTATGGGCACACCCGAAATGGCAATAACAACACCTATTGCCAAGACAACCGTCTCAACTATTTTCTTTGGGATGAGCTTGAAAAAAATCAATCACACCTCAAGTTTTTGGAAACGTTGATCGCCTTTCGAAAAAAAACGCGTCTATTTCACCGAAAAAAATTTTTGAATGATCAAGAGATTGCTTGGCATGGAACTGAGCCAAGCGCTCCTGATTGGAGCCATGAGAGCCGGTTCATAGCCTATAGCTCACAAGACCTCTACATTGCCTTCAATGCACACTATGATGCGGTAGACCTTACCCTACCAGAAGGAGCGTGGAAGCCTGTGATTGACACAGTAGAAGGTTTTTTAATAAACCCTTCAACAGTAGAATCGAAGTATCGCCTCTCCTCTCACAGCTGTTTACTCCTATCTCGAATAGGTTGAAAGATAGCCCCATCCTCTGTTAACCTTAGGATGATGCGTTACCTCATCCTGTCATCACTTTTGCTTCTCGGAGGCTGTGCCCGTCCTGGATCCTCTATAGAGGACAGGAGCGCGCTGCTCCATAAAAAGCAACTGCAAATCGCTTTTGTTCCCATGCAAAATCGACTCGAGACCTCTTTTTCTCAAGATGCCTCTTCTTCTTTTTCGCAAGCGATTTTAAATCGACTGGAGCAAAAAAATCACCTCATCCCTCTTTCCGAACTAGACTCGATAGCAAAGGCGCAACAAGCAAAAATTCCATTTCTCGTATCGACCCACCTGATCCAACATGAAGAGATCACCACCCACCCAACTGAACTAGCGATTGGGATCTATTTGCAAATCATAGACCTTCGATCGGGCTCTGCTCAGGTTCTCTATCAAGAGGTGGTTACCCATAACACCTTGCTGCCAAAACCGCTAAGCAAAGACCTTCCCCTTTCTTGGAACGACCCTTCCTTCCGCACAAGCCCCATAGGCCTTGCCTATTCAAAAGTATCGCGAGAAATCGCCGGCTACATAGAAGACTACATCTTCCATGCACTCCAAGGAGAGCACCAATGATTATTCTAGTCCTCATCTGGGCGATTGGCCTCAACTGGATTGCCTACAAAAAGGGATTTTACCACTTTCACTTCCTGTCGGAAAAAAAAGCACCTTTGATCACTACGGGTCAGATTCTCTCCCTCTTTGGCCTATACATAGGGATCATGATCCTTTTCACTCCCTACCTTGCCCGCACATTTTTTCGAATGCTTCATAAAGCAGACCCCGATGCCACTAGTCTCCCCATCACTGCTCTTAGTGGCATCCAGTTTACTCTGATGGTTGTCGTTTTCGCTGTTTTGGCAATGACCCTCTATCAGGTCAACCGCCCCTCTTTTTTCAGAGTATGGAAAGATAAAGAGCACCCAAGGCGCCGCTCTCCCTTCTTCGACTTCTTTCTAGGAGTGTTCACCTGGCTTTTAAGCTTTCCCATTGTCAGCGTCGTCAGTGAGGTCGTTGATAAATTTCTGCAGTCGGCTTTTGGCCTCAAATACTACGAGCAAACGGCGGTAAAGTTTGTCAAAGCGGCGATGAGCTCTCCCCTTTCTCTTACGTTTGCCATCCTCTCCATTCTTCTCTTAGCTCCTTTGGTCGAAGAATTCCTTTTTCGAGGAGGTTTACAAACCTTTTTCAAAAAACGTCTCGGAGCCAAAGCTGCCATCCTCCTCTCCTCTTTATGCTTTGCCCTTTTCCACTTTTCTCCTAGCCAAGGGCTAGGCAACATTCCCCTGATCGTCTCTCTCTTTATTTTGGGAGGATTCCTCGGATTCCTCTATGAGCGTCAGGGATCTCTTTGGTCCTCAATCGGCCTTCATATGACTTTCAATGCAATTAGTGCATTTCGAATCATTTTACTACCGGAGCTTTTATGATGAACCTATCCCTACATTTGAAAAAAATCCTCGTTACTATCGTTTTATCCCTCAATCTATTTGGTTATGCAGCAACGCCAAACAACTCGTTTGCTGTGTCTGTCTACTCTGAACTAAGTCAGCCAGAGCAGAACCTCGTCTTCTCCCCCTACAGTCTCCATACGAACCTCTCACTCCTTTGGTGCGGAGCAAAAGGGAAAACAAAAAAAGAGCTTATACAAGCGCTCTTCCTGCCGCGAAGAAACACCGAAATATTCGAGCTTTTTAATCGTCCCGTTCGCCTAGTCACTGCAACCGCCCTTTTTACCCATAACGAAATAGAGTTGCTTTCCTCTTTTGAAAGCAAAGCAAGCAAACATTTTGGAGCCTCGCTCCTGCCTATTGATTTTCATAATTCGGCGGCCGCCGCCGCTGAAATGAATGGATGGATTCAAGAGAAGACCCAAGGGAAAATCCCCTCCCTCATCACTGAAGATGATCTGAATGAGCAAACAAAGCTCGTGATTGCAAACGCTGTCTACTTTGAAAAGAAATGGGCCCATCCGTTCTTAGCAAGCAACACAAAAACCGCTTCCTTCTATCCGCAAGACCTGCCCGAAATAGATGTTGAAATGGTGAGACAAACCCACTCTTTCCCCTATTTCGAGACCGAAAATGCCCAAATTGTCTCCCTCCCTTTTGCAAAAGAAAAAAGCGCAAATGCTGAGTGTCTCCTGATCCTGCCAAGCGAAGACTCCTCTCTCGCTGAGCTAGAAGAGCATCTCGACGCAGAAACGCTTTCTACTTGGATGAAGAATCTGAAAAAAACCTCTGTTGCTGTTCAATTGCCGAAATTCAGCCTTTCTAACAGACTCTCTATGGATGAGGCCCTGCAATCTCTAGGAATTGAGACTGCCTACACCGAAGCCGCGCATTTTGGAGGGATCGATGGAACTAGAGAGTTGTTTCTCCAAACATGCCTCCACGAAGCGTTCTTCTCTTTGGATGAAAAAGGCGTCACTGCGGCTGCTGCTACAACTTCCCACATGGGAATGACCTGCATGCCTCCTGAAAAAGAGCCCGAGGCCTCTTTTATTGCGGAGCGTCCCTTTCTATTTATGATTGTTTCAAAAGAAACCAATGACATTCTCTTTATGGGGCGTTATACAAACCCGAGTGTCAATGAGAATTGAATCGTTTGGACTTTCAGACATTGGCCTAAGCCGGCTCAATAACGAAGATGTTTGGGCACAGATGCCCAAAGAGCAGTTCTTTGTGTTGGCCGATGGGATGGGAGGGCACCAAGCAGGAGAGGTGGCTGCCAACGAAACGGTGATCTTTTTGTGCAGCCAGATCAAAAAAGTCTTCTCTCCTTGCCTCTCCATCGAAACTTGGGCCTCTCTTCTGGAAGAGGGGATTGAAAAAGCAAACAGCTGGATCTATGAACTTGCCTCGAAAGACGAAGAGCTTCAGGGGATGGGAACCACTATCTGCGCTTGTCTGTTTCTTGAAGACAGACTTGTCTACGCCCACGTAGGAGACAGCCGGATATATCGGGTAAGAAAAGGAAGAATCACTCCCCTCACCGAAGACCACTCTTTAAGGGCAGAACTGATCGCTAAGGGTAAGCTCGAACCTTCAAAGTCACGAAGCTTCCCTCGTAAAAATGTGATCACAAGAGCGATTGGGACCCAAAGGATGGTTGTCCCTGAAATCGATACTACTGAGGTGGAAGAAGGCGATCTCTATTTCCTTTGTTCTGATGGCCTCACCGATAAGCTTTCAGACGACAAAATCCTATCCATCATCGAGTCAGCCTACTCTTTGGAAGACGCCGGTAAAGAGCTCATCTTAGCCGCCAAAATGGCCGGCAGCGAAGACAACATCACTCTACTTCTTACGCAAATTGTCAATTAAGCCATTTGGATAACGCGATGTGCAGCTCCTTCACGAACTCCCGTGAGCTGCTCGAAAGCAAAAAAGGTTCCTAGGGCAGCGTAATTCTCTTCGGTAGTAGAACCACCTCTTAAATTGTTCACATACTCACCCACGCAATCTCCAAGAGTGCAGTCAGGATCCGAAGCGTTAATCAGAGCAACGGTTGTTTTCGGTTTTGCTTTTTGCAAATTCTTTGCAAGCAAGAAAAGGTCTGTTTTTTGATAAAACAGGTTATCCACTTTCTTGAGATTTTTATTCTTAGGATTCTGCGAAATATACTGAGCCAGCATCTCTCCAAACTCTTGGCCTGAAACTTCTCGCCCATCCAAGCGAACGCTCTGATGACCCGGGTTGATCAAGATTTTTGCAAAATTGACTTCGGTCTCGACCAACGCATCTAAGAAGGCCCGCCAATATATATTTGGGTCTCCGCCCCAAACACCTAGGCCAACGGCTGGCGTGACGAGATAACCACTCTCTCCTGTAGCTTGAATCGCAGATTTCCAGCTCTCTTTAAGGATTTGGTGATCTATTTGGTGGTCTTCATTTCCTTGAATTTGACCTGCTTTGTGGAAATCCCGAATCCCCGATAGGCTGATCACTTTAAATGCATCTTTGGTGCCAACTTCCCGCTTTTCAATCGAGTATCCTTCTCCTACAAAGGAGCGATAGTCATCGGATTTCACTACCATAGAGGCAACTTGGTCTAGCTTTAGACACATTACCGTCTGGAAAGGGAGATGTTTTCCTTGGCCAAAACCATACTGAGCGGGATCGTTAGACACTTTTTTGAGGAGAGCGCCTACATTTGGAAAATTTGTTGAATTGAGCAATTCACTCATCAAAACTTCTCTTGGAAGGCTTTTAACTTGATCGGCATCTAATGCCGCTCTTAAATCTAGATAGAAATGTTTGGGAAGAAGAGCTGAAACATATACTCTCTGGCTAGCGAGCATCTCTTTGATTTCACCTAGAGAAATCCGATACAGCTCACAGCCGAGATAGTCTTCAAGGTTGATTGTGCTTTGACCAATTTGGGCTTGCTTTCCCTTAGCCGTAACCTCTATGACTCGCTCAGAGTTCTCCTCAATTGTTCGCCGAACATTCTCAATATCTTCAAACCGAAAAAATGCTTCGACTCCTGGTCGAATCGTTGCTGCTTTTCCAAAGGCTGCGTCAAAAAAGAGGGTAGGTGGCCGCAGACTAATCTCTCTTGCAGTGATCCCTTTCCCTGCAATCTTATAACTACCAAACTGAGGAGTATCTTTAATCACACGATCAACAACCGGATCTGTTGATATCGCTACAGAAGAGCAGAAGTAGCGCTCAATAAAAAGAATGACCCTACCGATGACGGGGATAATCTCTAGAAGACCTATACAAAAATTCTTTAATCGATATCCAATAGGAATCTCGCCCTGAGAGCCCCGTAAGATAACTCCCTCTCCCTTAAGGCGGTCAATTGCCCGCTGGGTGCTGCTTACAAGGGCTAGTTTAAAATGACGAGCTCCCATTTCAAAGTGGGGAAACCATGTAGATTGTGTATATAAATTGATATTCACAGGGAGTATTTTATCACACCCGAAAAGCATTTCAACTTTTTTTCAAACCGAAAATATGGTATCCTTTTCCTAAATGACCAAGATATTTTTTGATAACAACGCAACCACCCAAATCGACCCAAGGGTAGCTCACGCAATCAGTGATGAGTGGCAAAAAGGCCCCTCCAACCCCTCGAGCATTCATACGTTTGGGCAAGAAGCAAAAAGGAGGCTTTCAAGAGCTCGAGAGACGATCGCTAACACGCTGAGCGCCAAGCCCTCCGAAATCACGTTCACATCCGGAGGGACTGAAGGGCTTAACCTGATGATTTTCAGCCTCCCAAAAAACACCCGCATCATCACCTCACCCATTGAACATCCAGCCGTGTACGAAGCCATCCGATCTCTTGGGAATCCCAAGACCTATCTCCCCGTAGGTTCGAGTGGCTCTGTCATTGTTTCCGATGTAAAAGAGGCAATTGGTGAGAGCCCCTGTGCAATCGTATTGAGCGCGGTCAACAGCGAGACAGGAGTAAAAAACCCCATTGATGCAATCGCTCAAATGGCTAAGGAAAATGCCATCCCCTTACTCGTTGATGGAGTTGGCCTTCTGGGCAAAGAAACCTTTACTGTTCATCCAGGAGTAAGTGCAGTTGCATTTTCCGGGCATAAATTCCATGGTCCTCAAGGGACCGGCTTCGTTCTGTGTCGCTCCCCTTTTCGCTTAGAGCCTCGCCTCTTCGGAGGAGGACAAGAGTCGCTGCGCCGCAGTGGCACGGAAAACCTCCCCGGTATCGTGGGGCTTGCAAAGGCTGTCGAGCTTTTAGAAGAAGAGTTGCCAGGAGCCACTACTTACATGCAAACGCTGAGGGATCGTTTTGAGTCTGGTCTCAAAGAGCTCATTCCGAATATTCAGATCAACGGTGAAAACCGAGTAGCCAATACTTCGAACGTTACTTTCCCCGGAATGGATGGAGAATCTTTGCTCATTGAGCTCGATCTAAAAGGAGTGGCAGCAAGCATGGGGTCTGCATGCTCATCAGGTGCGCTCGAGCCCTCGCGTGTACTCACTCAAATGGGCCTTTCAAGAGAAGAGGCTCTCTCCTCCTTGCGTTTCTCTTTTTCCCGCTTCAACACCCTCGATGAGATAGCAATAGCACTTGAGATCTTCGAAAAGATGTCACTTTTACACATCCAGAAATAAAAACAAAATATTAATAATCAATACATTAAATAAATATCAATTTTTATTATATTTAAAAAATTAATTTTGATCAAAAATAGCTCTTTTTTTATAATTATATTTCATTATAAAATTTTTGTTGGGATTTAAAATTATGAGTTTACAAGCCAAAACTATCCATTGCCAATATAAACCTATCGATTACCAAGTTGAGGGATATAACAGTCAAAAAATACAAGAAAGAATTTTTAATCTCATTGAAAAATAACCGCTTAAAGCATACGAGGAATTAGACGAAATCAGAAAGGTTGCACTTAGAGACAACCCTACAATTAATCAAAAGACTATTTACGAAAATGTAGTTATGGAACATTTAGTTAATCAATTGGTTCATTCAAATTCTAAAGATCAAGCCGTAGAAGTCGCGATAAAAATAGACAACATAACTATTAAAGCAAGGGCTTTTATCAAAATTCTCACCCATGATTCAGAAAAAATCTCTTTTGACGAAGTATTTAAAAGATTCACGGAAGTATTAAAAACACCTCAAAATGTTCATATCGACGAATTCTGTAGTAGATACGCCGAGAATCGTGCAAAAAAAAATGGTAGAGATGATCAAGTTAAACTTGCAGTTGGAAAAATAAGCGATGAGGGCATGGTCCCCGTTGGGATGGAATCAAATTACAAACAATGCATTATTCTTTGAGTAGTTGCTTGAGCATAGAATCGATCGGGATACTGACAAGTGGGATCTCTTTACCTTCTTCAAAAGTAGCCCCTCTACTACACTATCTTGTATCTTAAGCTTTGTCAGCTAGATACGAACTTGCCTACTTTAGACTCTTTGTAATGATCTTAGCCACTGCGGTGCGTTTGGCTTCCGACGACTTCCAACTTTAAGATTAACCGTCTCTTGCGACATTGCATCAGCAGCATTTTGGATCTTGATCCATTTTCTTCGTTCGGATTTCATGAACCTATCCTAATAAAATATCTAGGAAGATTCAAGGGCAATGAGCTTAGATTTTGTGATCATAAACCCAATCAATATTTTTAAATATTGATAAGTCAATGAGCATAAAGGTAGGGGCCTATTGCTGAAGAAGCTTTCGGAGACTTTATTAAATAGGTTCATGCATCTGCACTTTCTAGTGTCCTTCTTTTAGGTAAGAGAGCCTCCTTGCTAGAGGTAACCTCCACCCCCTATTTAAGGAAGCATAGGATAGATTTTCCACAACCGTCTAAAAACCGTTGGTAGGTGAGTCGAAACTGTATTTTCATGGAAAAGATCCCCAAAACCTTCTGCGCCAAAACGAAAGATTAGATTGCAGTCACGGGTCAAACAACTTTCTTTTTTTTCGCCTCAGGCCTATCGGGATAGAGAGCATTTTCAATGATCTCTATATGCGCTAGAAGCTGATTCTTGTATTCCTTTAAATCTTTTGAAAGTCCTTCTTTTCTCATATATCGATTGGGTCTTTCTTCCATCAAAGCAAATTTCTCTTTCACAGTGCTGTCTCCTGCAATGATCAACCTTGCAATCTGCTCGCGATTTTGCCAAGAGAGTTTATTGAATAGGTCGAGATTATCTAGGTGGACTTCACTTAAAGCTGGAAGCATTTGATCCACCTCTTTTAACAGCAACTTGAAGTTAAACTGATCGGCAAACATAGGAAACACAAAAGCAAATCGAGAATGGTTGACCGCCTTTTGAACTAGGTCACCATCTGATCCCACCCTTAGATAGATAAATAGCTCTTTCTGAAAACTCTTAGGCAACCTCGAAAAAACCTCCCCTTTCCGGTTGGGAGAAAGAAAGGAGACCTGCTCCCCAGAAGGGAGTGTCTTTTTGGAAGAGATCAGATTTGTCTGCTCATAAAATTTTTGCTGGTCCACACCGTTGGTCCCATCAAATAGAGGACGGCAAAAAATCATATCCACTAAAAAACAGATGCAATGATAAAGCCCATCCCAGAGTCTTAAACAAAAAGCCCAAACTTCAGAAGGCTCTTTTTCAGCCTCTGCATTTTGGCTACTTTCTAGAGTTGAGCGATTGGATCGCTCTAAGGAGATGGTTGATGGGATGGGATACACATTGATCAATTGATTGGGATCGTTTGTCACTTGCATAGAGCACCTCGTTAAAGTTTTCTGAAAAAACCAGGACTATAACAAAAGATTTATTTGAGAGCATAGCAAAAGTCATTTAGGTTGTCTACTTTCCTCTTTTTTGATCAAACTGCTCTCTCTTCATCGACTAGCTCTCTGGGAGCTAGTCTCTGAAACCGAGAACAATTTTTTCTAAAAAATAGAAAAATATCCGACCCAAAGCACTTTCACAACGCCCTCAAATGGGCGCGAATCAAAAAACAGTACGCACAGCAATTTTTAAGCCGCCAACAAGAGGAGCTTCCTCAACGGTCAACTCAAACTGATCAATGTGGACGCTCTCCCCCTTTTCGGGGCGATGACCTAGATTCTTCTCTAAAAGCTCTTCTAAGGTCTTTGTCCCTTGCCCGTCTAGGTGAACGTGGAATTTCTCATTGAACTCTTCAATCAAGAGGTCTCCAGGAAAGGTTTTATCCACAATCACATGGTGGCTGCGAGGGGCGATGTCGCCAAAAGCCTCCCAGTCATCGCTCTTCCCAAAGATCTCATCAATGATCTGATCCAGCGTTAAGATTCCAACAGCCAGCCCTGCATCATTGAGCACAATGGCAATGCTCTGGTTGTTGTTTCGAAATTGCTTTAAGATCTGCAAGATCGGGCTTTTTTCAGTGATGAACCAAGCCGAGCGTGCATAGAAACGCACCTTTTTTTCTTCTTCAACGCGAAGAAGGTCACGTGGGTACACAATGCCGAGAATATGGCGAGGGTCCCTCTCGTAAATCGGCAAAAATGGAGTGTACTTATAGTTGAGCAGAGTGCGCATCTCCGATACGGTGCAAAAGGCAGGGATCATTTGAATCTCAGATAGACTTGCCATTAAATCTTCGGCTGTTTTCCCTTTGAGAGAAAAGATATTCGAAACAATAGTGTTTACCTCTTTTGTCGGCCTTTGCTCCTCTTCTCTTTGTTCAAACATATGCTGCAGCTCTTCTCGAGAAAGATAGAACCCTTTAGGAATCGGACTGCGGAGCAAATAGTTAATCCCTCTACAAATCAAATCGAGCAACTCGATGATCGGACGGAGAATAAACGAAGCCACATAAAGCAGCGGAACTCCCAGCATCGCGACATGTTCGGCAAAGCGTCTGCCCGCAAACATGGGAGCGAGCTCTGCAAAGATAAGAACGAGTAGAATCTGGGTTAAAGGGGCTAGGTCAGCAGAGAGGCCAAGTGTCTCATACAACCTTCGCGAGCACTCTGAACCCATCTGCAAGCAGGTATTCACACCGATGAGGGTCACTCCAAACAAGAGGGTGGGACGGTTGAGGAGATAGCTGAGCCATTTCGCCCGCTTTTTGTTTTGGGCTACCCAGTATTCTAGACGCACTTTGTTAAAAGAGACACATGCCATCTCCATCATGGCAAAGAGCCCTTGAGCTAACAGGAAAAAAGCGGTAAGCCAGAGGTAGAGCTTCCAGTCGTTCACTTGTCTCTGACCCTCCGGACATATACCCGTCTTACCCGTTTTTCATCAGACGAAAGGACATGGAAAAGAAGGTTTTTCCAGCGAGTTTTGTATCCACTCTTTGGGATATCCCCTAAGATCTCAGTAAGCCACCCGCCGATAGTGACCATATGGTGCTCACTCTTGAGTGAGACATCAAAGATGTTTTCAAGCTCCATGATTTCAAGCTTCCCACTGGCAATGATCACGTCTTCCCCAGATCGCGTATATCGACTCGTTTCATCCCGGCGATCCATGATCTCTCCGACTACCGCTTCGACAAGGTCCTCAAGGGCTATGATCCCCGAAAAGGCGCCATACTCATCCACTAAAATGGCAAGAGACTCTCTTTTTTCATACATCTGATCGAGAAGTGCATGGGCAGCGCCCGACTCGGGGACAAAAAACGGCTTTTTGAGTAAGGGGCGGATATCTTCTGTTTCTTTCAGCGCCTCTCTATGGAGAAAGAAAAGCCCGCTGGTCATCACCCCTATAATATTGTCTCTGTCTTGGTCGCAGATTGGGATCCGTGTGCACTCTTGATCGACAAAAAGGTGAATGAGCTGAGAAAGTGGCTCTTGGAGCGAAAATAAGATCACCTCTTCGCGTGGCCGTGCAAAGTCTTTGGCTACCTTCTCTTGCAGGTGAAGATACCCACGCATTAAATGCGCCTCTTCCTCTGCAAGAGCTCCTGCTGCCTTTGAAGTGCGCAGTGCATGATGCAGCTCATCAGAGGAAATCTCCGTCTCTTTTTTTAAGAAGAAGAACATCATCCTTGAGATGATGCTCGTGACACGAATGAGCGCAACGCGGACGGGGAAAAGAAGCCGTTTGGCTCCCTGAAGAAAAGGGGACATGTTTGAAGCAACCCGCTCGTTATTGGCAATACCAATTGACTTAGGAATGAATTCTCCAAAAACAAGAGTGAGTCCCAAAGGAAGTCCTACAGAGACTCCCCATCCCGAAAAACTCCCAAAGACGTTGGAAACCACGTTTTGTATCAAGATATTGAAGATCACATTGATCATGATTAGAGTGATGAGGAGATCACGTGGAGACTCAAGAAGGCTGGCTACGAGCTGCTTTTTCCGTATTTTCGACTTGCGCATCCCCTGGACCTGGGGAGGAGAAAGGGAGAAAAGGGCAGTTTCTGAAGAGGAAAAAATGGCCGATCCAAGAATAAGCAAGGTCAAGCAGATCGCAAGAAGGGTGATCATGAGACTGTTCTAAACCTAATTCTAGGACGATTTATCTTCAAAGTAGACCTTTGTCTGCCCAGAGGGGACCATCCCTAAGTGCTTTCTCATCAATAGTTCGATCCAAGCTGGGTCTGATTGGCTTTCAATCTGTCTCAAAAGATGCTCTCTAGACTCTTTGGCAAGCTCAAGCTCACTCTCTAGGTAACTCATCTTCTCTTTCATTCTCGTAAGTAGATCTCTTTTTTTCTGCATCCCGTGCAAATAAAATCCATAGGCAAATACGAGGACAAGGATCGTCCACCAACAACGGAAAAAAAAGGATTGTAGTCTATTTTGCCAAACTTTCATCTACTTCTCATCATCCAGCCCAGCTATTTTTATGCAATGGGCAATGTGATTTCGGTCTGCCCCATATATTTCCCACCTCTATCTGCATAGGAAGTCTCGCACACCTCTTCCCCTCGATAAAAAAGAACCTGAGCCAAACCCTCGTTAGCATAGATCTTTGCGGGCAAAGGGGTTGTGTTCGAAATCTCTAAAGTCACGTAACCTTCCCATTCTGGCTCAAAAGGAGTCACATTGACAATGATACCGCACCTAGCGTAGGTCGATTTTCCAATGCAAAGGGTGAGCACATCCCTAGGGATGCGAAAGTATTCAACACTTTTAGCTAAAGCAAACGAGTTGGGAGGAATAATGCACTCGTCTGCAATCACATCAACAAACGCATCTTCGTTAAATGACTTAGGGTCGACAAGCGTGCTATACAGATTCGTGAACACCTTGAAATGGTCGGAGACTCGAAGGTCATATCCATAGCTTGAAAGACCATAGCTAATGATCTTCTTCCCTTCCGATTCGCGCACGAGCTCTTCACAAAAAGGCTCGATCATCTTTTTCTTTTTTGCCTTTTCTTTGATCCATCGATCAGACTGCAAACTCATTGATTCCTCCTAATTGAACATGAAATCTATATACCTCGTATCCCTGATATTTTCCACAGAAAATTGCACTTGGCTTTTGACTGATAATTTGGCAGAATTAACCTATGTCCCAGCCATTTATCCAATCATCTTGGTCAAAGCAAGATCCCCCATTTGACACTCCCCTTCGCCCGAAAACTCTTGCCGAGTTTCTAGGGCAAGACCCTCTAAAAGAGCGGCTCCATGTTTACATTGAAGCGGCAAAAGAGCGGGGCGAACCACTTGGCCACTGCCTCTTTTCTGGACCACCCGGTCTTGGTAAAACCACCATGGTCAATATCTTAGCAAATGCCATGGGAACCAAGATTGTGACCACCTCGGGGCCTGCCATCGAAAAGGCCGCCGATCTAGCGGGCATTTTAACCAGTCTCGAAGAGGGAGATTTCCTTTTCATTGATGAGATCCACAGACTCAATCGAACCATCGAGGAATATCTCTACCCCGCCATGGAAGATTTTTCCCTCGACCTTTTGATCGACAGCGGACCGAGCAGCCGCAGTGTGCAGGTTCAACTGAAACGATTCACCCTTGTTGGAGCCACAACGCGCAGTGGGCTCCTCTCCAGCCCCATGCGCTCACGCTTTGCTCTGTCTTGCCGTCTAGAATTCTATAAGCCAGAAGTGCTCGCAAAGATCATTGAGCGCTCTGCAAAATTACTCGACATTTCCATCGAAAGCAACGCAGCCCATGAAATTGCCCGAAGAGCTAGAGGCACCCCCCGTATCGCCAACCACCTGCTCCGATGGGTGCGCGACTTTGCCCAGATTCGCAAAATGAGCCCCATCGATACAAAAACAGCTGCTGAAGCACTGTCTATGTTAAACATCGATGAGAAGGGGCTTGATGAGATGGACAAAAAGCTCCTCACTACCTTGATCGATACCCACAAGGGAGGGCCCGTAGGACTCTCGACCCTAGCGATTGCCTTAAGCGAAGATCCCACTACCCTTTCTGAGGTGTATGAGCCCTATCTCATCCTGCAGGGTTTACTGCGCCGCACACCCAGAGGGAGAGAAGCCACTGAGCTAGCCTACTCCCATTTAGGCAGAGAAAAGGGGGAATGATGAGAGTTTTTCTTTGCTGCCTTCTTTTTCTCACCACCACCCTTCACTCGTTTGAGGGATCGACCGATCCTTCTAAGATCAATAAGCCAGCAACTGTCAAGGTGCTCCTCACCAAGCTAGCGCTGCAGGCGCACGTTGAGGTAAAGGGACCTTTCTTACTCTACAACCCCCACGATGACAGCTGGATCGCTCACCATGCGAAGAAGAAAAAAGGAAAGATGAAAGTGGGAAATCGCGGGCTCATTTGGGGAAAACCAATGAAAGGGGTCGATGAAATACGGATCGTTCCCAATAGCCCCCAAACAAAACTCTTCGTCAATGGAAATGAATACAAAGGGTGCATCGAAATCTACTCCATCGGGGGCACCCTCAATATCGTCAACGAACTGGATGTGGAAAGCTACCTCATTTCCACCCTCAGTCCTCAAATGAAAACCGATCTGAATCAAGAAGCGATCGATGCCGTTGTCATTACTGAACGAACCTCGCTCTACTCACTCATTGGAAAAAGTGCCTACACCAGCTGGCATTTAGAAGCAGAAAAGGTGGGTTATCTAGGAACCAATCAAAAGAAAGAAAGCTCGCAAGTGAGAGAAGCAGTAAGTCGAACAAGTGACCTGGTCCTTCACTTTGAGAAAAAGCCATTTCCCACAAGCTGGGGGCAAGACCTCGCTGGGCAAAGCGCCTCATATCGATCGATCTTCCGTCGCAAGCTAAAGGCGCCTTCGGGAGTCTCTCGCCTCCCCTCTTCCCTTGACAGAGAAAAATCGGCCTGGAAAATAAGCTTCACAAAAAAAGAACTCTCCGCCCTCTTGAATTCCTCCTCTTTATCCTCAATCAGCCTCTTCAAAGCGAAAGGGACGAATAAAGTATACGCACTTCGCCTTTCAACTCAGTCAGGCCCTTTCAACCTCGATTTCTTCGCCTTCCAAAAGGCGCTTGGTAAAAAAAGCCTTCCCAGCAACGACTTCTCTGTTGAAATGGGGAAAAAGGGGATCATCTTTACCGGGTATGGAGAAGGAAACGGAGTCGGCCTTTGCTTAAAGAGTGCCCATCGATTGGCAGAAAAAAATGAGCCATGCCCAAAGATCTTACAGCGCCACTTTCCCGGTGCTCAGCTTGTCAATATCCGTAGGGAACGAGGCCTTGAGAAGAGCCACAGCTTCATCTGGACGCAAGCAAACTAAAATTTTAGTTTATCATTTATTGAATCTCTCGTAAAAATAGACGCCCTTTGATATAATCACCCTCTTTGCCGGGGAATTCTTGGATGAAGAGTTTCTGAATCAGGTCAGGACCGGAAGGTAGCAGCCTTAAGGAGTCGCTCTTTGGCCAGGAAAGCTCTCCGGCTTTTTTTAAGCCCCTAACTGTATCTAATCCCCGCGAATAAGCTGTTTTAAAGACCCATCTTTGAAGCTTCCCTCCTCAACCAACTCATATGAGTTGGCCTCGTCGCTTATCTCCAAATCTAGATCTATAAAAAAACTTCTTCCATGAGCCTTAGGTTAAAGTCAGGGGCTAAAAACTCAGCGTTGCTCCCACAAAGAGTCCATCAATCAAGATCTGCCCCCTTTGATAAATCGACGAGCTAGTGCTTGTGCTAAAATCAACCTGATCGGGAGCTAAGGTAAGGCCGGTGAGAAGAAATCCCTCGTAAGAAAAATGGAAGCTAAGAAACGAGGTCAAGTGGTACGAAAGTTTGCCATACCCTTCAATCAGCCATGAACTTGTCCACCTCTTTTTCGTGAAGTCGCGCAGCGTGAAAAAATTATCGTCATCTTCTAGCAGTGACTTATTCTCTGCATCGTTGACAAAGCCAGCACCTTTGAGCATAAACGTCCAGGTGAAGCTGCAGTTGGGATTGTACTCTAAAACAGCCCCTAATTGGGGACCATACAGAAGATTGAGCGTTGTGATCTTATAATTAGAAACTTCACTCCTTCTTTCAAACTCCATATCCAATTTTTCTCGCAAAAAGATGAAGCGAAATCCCATGATCCATGAAAAGGAAAAGAAGTCACATCTCTGAGGAGTGACGTGTCCCCAATAGTTAAACTCTCCGTTTTGGAGCTGCGATGTGTACTCAACAGAAGCTTCATCCGCAGCGAAAAAATCAAACGTAAAGAGGTTATCGTCAAACGGAGCGCTTAGATTCCCCCCCGTTACTGTCTCCCTAGCTTTCCAAGTGCGATAGTAGGTATATTGGGCTTCTAGAGATGCACAATCGCTTCCCATGTAAACGGCAGATGCGCGTCCAGCATACTCCCAGCCCATTCTTTTGATAAGGTCATCTACCTTGACGACCTTTTCATCCCCTTGAACAACAAGCGTTTTATTTTTCCCCCCTTCTTGCCGTCTTTGGTAACCAAATTCAGCGCCTAAAGCGAGGTACCGATTTAAACACCAGTTGTCATCAGAAAAAAGCTGACTCGAAAAGAGGAGGGAAACAATCAATAATTGTTTACGCATGCACAAATACATAGCGCAAAAGAGACAATCACTGCAACTCTGACAACCTAAAATCAGCTTCTTTTTTTCGAAGAACTTTTTGAAGAGCGCACTCAAGATCAATACCCTCTTCATTGGCAACCTCGACCATCCCAAGAAGTTTTTCGGCCAGTTCTTCTTCGCGATCTACTGGAGCTCTTGTCTCAAAGCGCTCCCCATGCTTCTTGATGCGTCCCATGAGCTTTTGCGCCTTTTGCAAAGAAGGAAGAGTGATGGGGATTCCATCAAGTGCACTTTTTCGACCCTTCGAAGCATTTTCTCCATCTTTGACCCGTTCCCATTTTTGGATCACCTCTTCCATCGACTTCGCTTTCTCTTCTCCAAAGACGTGAGGATGGCGGCGGATGAGTTTAGCCCGTAACTGCTCAAGGATCTCCTTAATGGAAAAGCGGTTTTCTCTCTCTGCAACTTTTGCATAGAAAATCACTGTGTAGAAAAGATCGCCTAATTCTTCGATCATCTGCTGATCGTCGTCGGTATCTACCGCTTCTAACACCTCATGCGCTTCTTCTAAGACGTAGGGCCGCAGACTTGCAAAGGTTTGCTCTAAATCCCATGGACACCCTTCAGGGCTATTAAGTACTGTCGCTACTTCGAGTAAAGATGCAAATTCTTTCATAATTTCTCCCCTTTTGGTTATTATTTTACCATGATCCGTCAATTCACAGCCACCTGCTATATCCTCAAAAAGGAGCGATTTCTCCTCCTAAAGCACCCCAAATACGGGCGCCTCCTCCCTCCTGGAGGCCATCTAGAGCCCAATGAGACTCCACCCGAGGCAGTAAGGCGCGAGGTACTTGAAGAGACAGGGCTTGAGATCAAGTTCCTAACTCAAGAAAATATTTGGATGGAAGACTGGAATGGCAAGAGCATTGAACGCCCCTACAGCATCCTCCTTTGCAATGTGCCTGAAATAAATAAAGAGCCGGCCCACCAGCACATCAACTTCATCTATGTTGCTGAGCCGGTTAGAGGCGATTTGACAGATGGCCTTTGGTACACAATTGAACAGATCGAGCAGCTCATCCCCCATGAACAGGTATTCACCGACACACAACAAACCGCTAGACAAATTCTTGCTCAGCGTTCATTGATAAAAAGATGAGCAAACTTTTTATCGCATCCACTGGACAGAATGTCGGCAAGACCACTAGCTGCCTTGGTCTTTTTTCTGGATTGCAAAAACGATTTTCTTCTCTCGGATTTATTAAACCTCTCGGACAACAGTGGGTTGAAGAAAAAACAGGAAAGAGGGTCGACAAGGACATCCTGCTCTTTCAAAACTATTTTCGCCTCTTCCTTCCTCCTTCCGATATGAGTCCCGTCCTTCTTCCTCAAGGGTTCACTAAAAAGGTGCTCGACGAGCAAATCAATACCGAGGAGCTGGCGCCTCTGATTGATGCTGCCTTTAAAAACGTTGCTTCTTCCTCCTCATTCACCTTGATTGAGGGGACAGGCCACATGGGAGTAGGCTCTTTGATCCATCTCAATAATGCACAAGTGGCCAAGCGGCTAGATGCACCGATGGTTCTTATCGCGCCGGGCGGTGTCGGCTCTACCTTTGACTCGATTGCCCTGAACAAAGCGCTATGTGATCAGCATGGGGTCAAGATCGTCGGTGTGATTCTAAACAAAATCAAAAAAGACAAACTCGAAATGGTCAAGAGTTACATGACCAAAGCCCTTGCTCAGATCGGTCTTCCTTTGCTCGGGTGCATCACTTACAATCCATTCTTAAGTCAGCCAACTTTGAAAGATTTTGAGACGCTCTTTCAAACAGAGCTTATTGCAGGCAGAGAGATGCAACTCCACCACTTTGAATCGAATCGGCTGATTGCCACCTCTGTCGAGGTATTTGAAAAGGCGCTCGCCCCTAATCAGCTCCTCATTACCCATGGAGCAAGAGAAGAGATTATCCTAGCTACCCTCTCCAAAGTGTTGCGTGCAAACGACCGAAAAGAGCCTTTCCCTGTTGGCCTCATTTTAACGGGGCATCCTCCCCGAGGTCCAATCATCAATCAGATCAAAAAGGCAAATATCCCTTGTCTGATCTCGTCGGAAAACACATTCTCTACAATGCGCAAAATCTCAGCCTTCGTGGCAAAAATTGGTTCAGATGATGTGGAGAAGATCGAAGAGGCGATTCATTTGGTTGAAGCAAGCGTCGACTTTGAGACTCTGCTCCAGAATATGGAGAACTGATCAAATAGCGCTTGCGGAGAAACGTCTTTTAAGCAAGCGCCTGTCTTGCAGGTGCGAAGGGAGGGGCATCTTTTAGTAAACTCAATTCCATAGGGACACTTCCCTTGGAATGCCTCGTGGTTGTCACCACTTGGCTTATAGGCAAGTGCCGAGGATGGGCCGAAGAGGCTAAAAGAGGGCGTCGAGGTCGTTCCACAAAGATGAAGCGCTGCCGAATCCATCGCAATCACTCCTTCGACGACAGACATAAACCGTTGCCAAAGAGGGAGACTCATCCTTCCCACAGTAATGCTTGTTTTTGTAAACACTCTCTCAAATCGATCAGCCTGCTCTTTTTCGATTTGATTCCCATAAACGAAGATAAACTCGGGAGAGAGTTTTTCTTGGACTAACTTTAAAAATTCAACCAGAGTGTGCTCAGAGAGCTGCTTATTGGGCCAGTTTGAACCAAAACAAATCATCAGTCGAGGCCTGTAAACTCCAAAAAGGGAAAACCTCTCTAAGAGTGCGCTCTCTTGCTCACTCAGTTGCAAGACCAGCTCCTTGTTTAACCGGGGAAGTTTCTCGCCAAAGTGACTTTCAACAAGCTGAAGATACCGAAACCGAACGCTCCCTTCATTTTGACAAGGAAAGTGAACATTGGTGGTCAAATAATTGGGCTTTTCAGCAACTGAATCCCAGTCGTACCCTACCTTCTTTTTCCCCCTTGCAAACAGGTTGATCATACCTGATTTCGAGTTACCTTGCAGATCAAAGATTGCATCGTAACGGATGCGCCGAATCTCCCGCTTAAATGAGCCAATAGCACCAAGACTCTTAAACAGAGACTTGCGCCATCTTTTAGTATCTACTTCAAAAACGTTGTGGATATCAGGATGTGCTCGTAATAAGGGTGCAATCCCTTTCTCCACGACCCAATCAATTCGACATGTTGGGAATTTAGATTTCAAAACATCTACTACGGGAAAAGTTTGAATCACATCCCCAATGCTTGATGTCTTTACGATTAGAAATTTCATGGCCTTTGGATTTTAATTATGCGCCAAATAGCTTTTTTTCTGTGAATAAAAAGTCGCTGAGTAGTGGTGCCTCTATCTTGAGCTCTTCCCCCGTCTCTGGATGGCGAAAGGCCAAAGAGCGGGCGTGAAGCATGAGACGAGGAGGTTGATAGGAGCAGGAAAACTTTTTGGCATACTGAAAATCTCCAAGGACAGGGTGGCCAATCATTTTCAAATGGACCCGGATCTGGTGGGTTCTGCCCGTGATAGGCTCAGCTCTAACTAAAGAAGCCCCCTTTCCCTTCTTCAGCACTTTAAAAAAAGTAACAGCCCTCTTCCCTTTCTCTCTGCCTGTCTCTCCAAATAAAACGCCTCCTTGGTAGCCTCCTACTTTTCCTAAAAAGTTGTCCACCTTCCAAGTCTGTTTTTCAATCACTCCTTCACAGATTGCAAGGTAGTTTTTTTTCAACTTACGACCCCGAAAAAGCGCGATGAGCTTCTCTTGCATCGACTCTGTTTTTGCCAGTAAAAATACTCCCGATGTTTCTTTATCGAGACGATGAACGAGAAGATACGAAGAAAACGATTCGGACACCCTTCCTGGAGGCTTATTGATTAGAAGAAGGTGCTCATCTTCATAGAGTGTTTTGGGGGCTAAGAGTTTTTTAGGAGGTGCAAGCTTAATCTCTACCACGTCTCCTCCCTTCACCCGATAGGTGGAAAACCACTCAACCTTCCCATTGACGGTGCACTGCTTGTTGTCAATCGCGCGTTTGATCGCTTTTACGGAGGGGAATCTATCGAGGTGGTCTCGCAAGAAAGAGAGCAGCGTCTCTCCCGCTTTCTCAGCCGGGACAGAGAGCTTCTTCGGGGTCATTTAGCACAAGACTCAAGAAAAGCTGTTAAAAGCCGTACTCCGACCCCAGTTGCTTGGACAGGGTGGTAGGGCTTGCGAGAGTCGGGAAAAGCTGTTCCAGCAATATCAACATGACCCCACGCAACTTTTGGATCGATGAACCTTTCTAAAAAAATCCCGCCTTGGATCGCAGAGGCTTTGCGCACTCCTGAATTTTTAATGTCGGCTACTTTTGACTCGAGAATTTTTTTGTATTCTTCATGTAAAGGAAGCTCCCAGAGACGCTCATAGGTTTTTTCACCCGCTTCGATCAACTTCTTCGCTAGGCTCGGCTGGTTACACATAAGAGCAGATACCTCTTCTCCTAAAGAGACAACAGCCCCACCTGTAAGTGTGGCAATATCGACGATCTGCTTCGGAGCATAGTGCTTTTGGACATACGAGAGCGCATCGGCAAGAACAAGTCTTCCTTCCGCATCGGTGTTCGACACCTCTACTTTGATCCCTTTGTGGCTTTGGTAGACATCCCCTGGTTTATAACTCTTTGAGCCGATTGCATTTTCCGTTGAGCCGACCACACCGATCACATTGACCTTGAGTTTGAGTGAAATCGCCGCTTGAAGAGTTCCAAGAACGGCTGCAGCGCCGCCCATGTCATCGCGCATCGTTTCAATGCCACCGGTTGGCTTTAGGTTCAGGCCTCCCGTATCATAGGTTACCCCTTTTCCAACAAGAGCTGTCACTTCTTTCGATTTTGGATTCCCTCGGTATTCAAGGAGAATGAGAGCTGGATCCTGATCTGCTCCTCGGCTGACGGCTTCAAGAAGACCAAGCTTCTCCTTTTTAATTTGCGCCTTTCCTAGCACCTTTGCTGTGGCTGATGGGCTTTTCTTTGCAATCTCCTTAGCTACCTTCCCTAGATAGGTAGGCGTAATCTCATCTGCATTTCGAATGACAAGCGTCCGGGTAAGAGAGACTGCCTCGCAGATCTTCTCCACCTTCTTTATCACCTTTGAGTCTCCACCAACAAAGACCGCTTGCGAGGGAGTTTTGTCCTTTTCAGATCGATTTCGATCAAATGTATACGCACATAGAAGGAGTCCTTCTGCGGCGGCTGTCATCACCTCTTCTTTGGGAAGCTCTTTCGTGGTAGGGAGAACAACATTGAGAGTTTTTACCTTCTCCTTCACAAGGTTTAAGCCGCTTGCATACGAGCGACGAAGCACTTCTGCTGTGAGCTCTTTCTCAGCTCCAAGGCCAATCAAAATCAGCCGCTTGTCCACTCCCTTCTCAGGGTAATGAGTGAGAACCTCCCCCTTTTTCCCAGTGAAGTCGCCCACTTTGAGTAACTTTTGATATAAAGAGAGCAGGCTCTTTTCAGCAAAAGGAGCTTTCCCCTTTAAGAAAAAAGGGAGGATGAGGGCATCGGCCCCCTTCCTCTTAGATAAAGACGAAATGACAGCTAGTTTCATTTAGAATGGAATCTCCTCGTCGGCAAGTTCTTGAGGCTGGGAAAAGGGTTGCCCCTGTCCTTCCTGCTCTTGTCCATCTCGCTGATGTTGCTGTTGCTGCTGACCCCCTCCGAAATCATGAGAAGCTCCCTGGTCGTGTCCGCCCCCTTGAGAATCAGGACGTCCAAATGGACTAAAGAGAAGATTTTGTGCTGTGATATTCATAGAAACTTGAGGTTGTCCATCACGGTTAGTGAAGATCTCTGGTTTATTCAATTCACCAAACACAATAATAGGGCTCCCCTTTTTGAAATAAGGGATCATTTTATCGAATTGCTCCCCCCAAACGGTCACTCTCCACCAAATAGTATCATCTCCTTTCGAGCCGCGCCGCACGCGAGCTGCCACACGCAATGTGGTTACCTTCTGTCCCGAAGAAGTAAAGCGCACCTCAGGGTCTGCACCTAAATGACCTGCTACAGTAATCTGATTCATATTCACCTCCGTTTCAAATTTAGTATCAGTAGGAATCTATTTAAAAACAAGAAAAAATCTGATGACAAAAAACTATTTAATCCATTAGACCGGAATTTTAACCGAGCCTGCTACCTATCCGCTTCCTAGGCCTCAAGCGAGCTTTTTAGGTACCCGATTTCCGCAGAAGGCCATATGTTTACATATGGTCGATAAGCAAAGCGAAGTAGATAGAAAGCGCACATAGCATAGGAGGTAGATAAGTGGCAGGCTCGGGTTATATCACTTTATAGAGCACACAGTAAGGATGGCAAGAAAAACACCTCGCACCCCCTCTTCGAACGAGTTTGAAAAAGCTCGCCTTCAAGCGAATCCCGCTTTCTCCTATCCTCTTTTGGACGCAATCGATGAGAGCCCCGAGTTTCACGACCCCTACTCTGAGCTTAATCTCTTTTTGTCTCGTAAAATCAAGAAAGAGATGCGCCACTGCAGCAACTCAAAAAAGTGGTCCATTGAGTTGCAAGAAGAACTACTCCAAAAAATCACTCCCGATTTTCAAAAACAGTTCCCCCAGTATCGGCTTGGAATTTCTGCGCTGAAACAAACCTGGGAAAAGCTCAGCTATTTTTCAAGCCAAATCCAAGGGAAGAAAGAGGCGCTTACCCAAGAGGGCAAGCTCAACATCCCCTTCTTCATCAAAGAAAATCTGAAAACCACCCAAACGCAACGGCAAGCGTGCCACCTCCATCCCTATCATTATGCCCATCAACTTGCAGCAAAAATGGGTGAATGTATTGCCGTCGTCGATGGGACCCGCCCCAAACTGGACCAGCTCACTCGCACCATCTGGTCTCTGCAGCGCCATCTGATCCCAGAGCTCAACTCAGACCATTATCGAAGCCCGTACGATGAAAGCGACCAGATTGATAAACTCATCATCAAAGCCATCCTCGATATTGGAGCAAAGCACCCTCAGCTTTCTCAAACTGAGCTCTCCTACTACGTTAAGCGCAGACTCAATGCCATTTCGCAAGTAGCCAATGACTACTCGTCTTCTGAGATCAAAAAAATGGCGATTGCCATCTGGGCAGACCTCACTCATCTTCCAACGCAGAGGATAGAAAAAACCCTAGAACAAATCCCCTACTCCATAGCAAAACGACTTAAAAATGAGATGGCGTCGCTCTTTATCGACAAACCCACTCTTTCAAAGGAGCGTATAATCCAAGAATGTGTCACCTTTTTTGAAAAGTCGCATGGGGCAATTGCCCAATTTGAAGAGGAAGCAATCGAGCAAAAAATCCAAAACTGGACCATTCAAGGAGATATGCTGCTACGGTGGATTCGGATGGACCATGCATCCCCTCTCTACCAGCTCCTCGAGCAAAAGTGGCGAAAAAGCCCAAAGGCCGATTTACAAAAACTCACACTAGAAGTGCAAAAAGAGTTCCTAGAAAAACATCCAACGATTGCACCCGTTGCTCCCTACCTGCAGCGCCGCACTTGGATCTACCTGAAATACCTTTGGTATACCCAAGCATTTGAAGAAAAAGTTCCCACCTTTGATCGATTTTTGCTTTGGCAAAAAAAGACCCTCCCTATTTCGGAAAGTTCAAAGAATGAGCTGATCGAAAACGTGGAGAAAATCTGTAAAAAAATTCTACCCTTGATGCCCTTTCACAAAACGCGCGTGCAAACCGTAGTTTTCGCTAAAGAAGAGGATGAATCCAACAAGGATCATCGGAAGGCTCAATAATTGCCCCATATCTAAGAAAGAATGTCCCGAGATGAGTGCGCTCTGAGGAAGCTTGATAAACTCGATCAAAAAACGAAAGGCAAATGTTCCGATAAAGAAAAGACCCGCCGTTTTTCCGAGTCTAAACATTTTTGGCACCCTCTTTCGAAGAAAGAAAAGTACGGCAAAAAAGCCGAAGTAGAAAAGAGCCTCATACAGCTGCACAGGATGCCGAGGAATCAGTGGGCTTCCGTCTGCGGGGTGTCCAAAAATCACCGCCCAGGGAAGCTGTGTCCCTGTACCTAAAATTTCTTGATTGAAAAAGTTCCCAATCCGGATAAATCCACCTGCCAGAAGCGCCGGAATCGATAAAAGGTCCAGCATGCCAACCCATGTGAGCATAGGATAGCTCTTGCGAAGGCGCAAGCTACAGATCCATAAAGAGACCAAAATACCAATGACCCCTCCATGGCTAGAGAGACCCGGTTCCCAAAACTTAAACAGCCCCAGAGGATTGTTCATAAATTCGGCTGGGCTCTGATAAAAGAGGACATCCCCCAAACGGGCCCCAATCAAAGTACCAATCACCACATAGAAGCTCATCTTCTCGGCAATCTTCATGATCGTCTTCCTTCTCACTCGGTAAGAGACGAGAAATTCCTTTAACAGAGCCTGAAAAACGAGGTAGCTGAAAAAGAAACCCAGTGCAAAGAAAAAACCATACCAGAGCATCGGGCGATTGAGCAAAGGGATGCTCCAAGAAGAGAGCGCCCTTGATGGGTCCCAATAAATAATCGCTTGTAAATTGCACATCATTTTTCCTTAAGCGGGTGATCAAAAAAGTCGTGCTTCATAGTACCTTCAACCAGGAATCCTGTCAAATAAAGCAATAATCAAGACTCGACAAAAAGATGCACAAGCCGTAGAATCAGTTGCCAACCTAACAACAAGCTGTTACCCATGCATCTCAATTAAAAAATTTCGGGAGAACTCTCTATGAAAATCTCAATGGCTTTCCTAAGAATTTTATTTGTCACTCTAAGCCTTTTCTTTATGACCTCTTTCATGGCCACCCTTCCCTTTGGAAACCCGTGGCAAAATGCCTTGATTGGTCTTGGGGTAGGGCTCCTTTTTAGCCTCCTCCTTTTCTCACTGGAGAGTCTTTTCAGGCGCTATCATTTGAAAGCCTTCCATACGACCATCCTTGGCCTTTTCGTCGGATTTCTTCTAGGAAAAGTTCTTGTCACCCTCTCCTCGACTCTCTTTGACCTCACTCATATGAGACTTGCTCTTCAACCCGAAACCATTGGGCTAATCCAAGCCTCCCTCTATTTGCTCGGCACCTATCTTGGAACTGCAATGATGCTCCACTTCTCCCACGAGTTTTCTATTAGCATCCCCTTTATCAAGCTCTCCTCTACCCCCTCTAAAAACCGGGACCTCCTCGTCGATTGCTCTGCACTATCAGACTCTCGGATACTCGACCTCGCCTCTACCGGCCTCGTCGATCACGCCCTTATCGTTCCTCGCTTCCTTGTGAAAAATCTACACATGCATACCGAGTCAAATGATGAGATCGCAGCTGCAAAAGCAAAGCGGTGCTTAGAAACTCTTAAAAAATTAGAAGCGATTCCAGAGCTTGGCCTCCACTATGAAGAGGTAGAGTATCCCCCAACAGACGACTCCTTTGCTCAACTGATCAAGCTCGCCCGGGTGATTGATGCAAACATCCTCACTGCCGATCTCTCCCAGGTGAAAATTCCCACCGTTGAAGGGACTAAAATCATCAACCTCCACGCCCTTTCCAATGCGCTCAAGCCGCTGATGCAGGCCGGAGAAGCACTCAAAATCAAGATTCAAAGACTGGGGAAAGAGCCGAACCAGGGGGTTGGCTATCTTGAAGATGGAACCATGGTGGTCGTGAACGGTGGCGGAGACTACATTCGGGAGTGCATTGACGTGCAAGTCCTCTCAGTAAAACACACCTCGTCGGGGAGAATGATCTTCTGCAACACCCTCGACGAAGTTCCAGCCCGAGGGAACGAACTTGAAGTGTAATATCTTAGGTCTTGGCAACGACCTGATTGAGATCAGCCGGCTTAAAAAAGGGCATGAAGAGCATGGCGACAACTTCTTAGGCCGACTCTTTACTCCTAAAGAGCAAGCGTATTGTTCACGCCAGCGTGATCCCTACCCTCGCTACGCAGGACGCTTTGCTGCCAAAGAGGCGATCGTAAAAGCACTCGGGTGCGGCTTTGGAAGTGAAGTTTCCTTCCAGGACATCGAGATCCTTCCTAACGCTCAAGGCAAGCCGGAAGCCCACTTCTCAGATGGTCTTAAACAAAGATTCAGTAACCCCCACATTCTCCTCACCATCACCCACTGCAAAGAGTATGCTTCTGCAGTTGCTCTTTGGGTTCTTTCTCAATAAAACTCTTCCATTTCAGCCGGGACTGCTGCGGCTTTGACCCCTTAATTTTCCTTTTTAGCGATAGCCCCCTTCTATGACAATCTTCGCTCAAATCAAGGTCTCTTTGCTTCGCTAGCCCTAAACCTATCCAAGTAAAATTCCCGAAATCTTCTTTGGCAATATACCCTTCTTGTCCGCTCCTTCACTTATCAATATTTAAAAATATTGATTCCATTTAGTATCAAAAAATCTGGACCCATTGCCTTTGAACCTTTTTACTAAGTTTACTTCGATAAGTTCCTGTAAACTAAAAATTGTCGGGTAAAAAGATCTTCAATCGGATCCTCTGAACGGCGTTGTTGAATAATAGGAGAATAAATGATTCCGACAGGAGAAACACCAAACTGAAAGTGGTGTTCAATCGTCAAAAAAGTGCTCTTTTCGGTTGGTTTTGGGTGTTTTCACCGGTTGTTTACTCAGTAAAATACTCAAAATCAATATCTGACATTTTTCAACAACACCCCTCTGAACTTACTTTCAAGAAAAATTTTAATTAATAAATAATCAAAAAATACAATTATTGAAAAAAAGAAACACTCGAATTATAATATTCAGAAAACACAAAACAAAAAAAAGGAATTTATAATATGCTAGACCCTATAACAAATAATTTTCAGCTCGTTTCAACTTTGCCCTCACCTGAAAAAATTTTTCCGAATAGTCCAGCTAAAAACAGTCCAACTAAAACACCAACACCAACCACTCCACAAGACCTGTCGCGAATCTTTGATTTAGTAAAACCAGAACCAGATGCTATTTTGGAACCAAAACCTACACTAGCTCATAAAACCATCTCTCACAATCCCGGAGCATCAACCATCAAACTCACTCCATTAAAGAACCCCTTTACACTTTTAAAGAACTTTAATCTTACCGACGACAGCCCTAATATACCGGGTACCTCCTCGATCGAGAAGACACCAACCAAAGAGGACCACAGATCTCTAATTGAACAGCAATTATCTTGCCGTAAAAAAGACCGAATGGATTTGTCTGGTCCAACTTTAACAGATCTATCTATGATTGGACGGCGCGGTTTAAAGCTAGCAGGTGTTAGGAATCAACCTCCTAGGAAAGTGAAAGTAAAGCAAGCATGGAAAAGGGGTCCTGTTAACTCATGGCCCCGGAACCAATCTACAGTAGAATCGACTCAAGCACAGGAACTCAACAAACTACATCCTAAGAAGAAGCTTAAGTTTAACAAAAAAAGCAACTAGAACACTTCTTACAGAGAGTTTTTAGGCTGCCTAACTCGATGTCAAATAGCTTAAAGGGTAGGAAGATAAAGTGATCTTCCTACCCTATTTTTTAGTATTATGGCATTGCCTGCAAGCCTGGCCACAGCTTTTGCGGTGCCATCTTCTGGATTTGTTTTAAAGGCCCAAATCTGAAAAGCGCTGTTCGAACGGGCTTTAGAGAAATCGATGGAAATAGTCCGCCCCTGTTCTAGAGGGTTGAAGGCAGTTTCAGCTAATATTCCATTTTCCCCCTGCCCAATTTCATGAATACACATGTACACAAAATCAACGGGCTGTGTTGGAAGAATAAGGTCAAATCTTCGTATTTGTTGAGTAGGTAAAATTGATCCCATGGTAACACCTTAATTTTCAAAAGACTCAGGAGTATACCGAATCCTTTATTTGGCGCAAGGAGAATGTCTTTCTCATATTGAAATTCTGAAAGAGGCATTTATAAATAAGGAGCTTCAAGTCAAATTGAAGGCCCCAAAATTTACTAAAACCCGAGACTGCCACCTAATCCCGGCGTAAGCAGTTTTTTAAAGATCCAGATTTGAAGATAAGCAACGAGAGCAACTCTATAGAATTGGTCGAGGAGTGAAGATTCAAAGATAGGTCTTTAAACCCGGGACTGCTACCTAATATTTGATTTGTCATCAACAGATTTTGTGGCAGTCCCGGATATAAGGCGAAATGAGGAGGATATGAACATCCATTCATTACTCGCAGAGACCAAGGAATAGGCATTAAGTCTAAACTTGGAAATGATGGACGATGATTGGATCTCCATCGTCGAAAAATCCATTCTCTGGTGCAGCAAAGAACAGAGTAAGTAAAAATAGAAAACTGGCTCTTAGGGCTAACATTTCCAAAAAAGCTTAATGCTTCGAATTTTTTTATATACAAAAACCTACTCTGTCACTCCACTCCACCACACTTCGGCGATAAAGGAAAGAAAAGGCCAGAAAAAACGGGGATCTATCGAAGAAGAACTCACTTCATCAATTCTCCAATAATTGCGTGTTACCATCCCATCATCCTCAAACCATCCACCCACCTTATACGAAAAGGATTTGTTACAAAGGACAAGATTTTCACCCTCTATATTTTGAAAAGTGAGCTGTGAATAGGCTCTGTTGAGAGATGCTGTGCAAAAGTACTTGCCTTGTTTATCATAAAAATCAAATTTAGACGGATTGCTTGTAAAAAATTTTCCGACAATCTGACCTATAGAATTGTCCTGCTCATCGAGAACTTCAAAAGTTTTCAAACTATCCATCAAACTTCCAAGCGAAAAGAAGGGAGAATACATGGTTGAGAGTTGCTGACCTCTTAAGAAAAGCCGATACGTTCTTGTCCTTTCATTGAGTTTATCAACGTATCCGGACCGGATATTAGAATTCCCTTCATAGATATCGAACCGATGAAAATAAGGGGCATCTAACTTATACAGCCCGCCATTAATACTGGTACAAGAATAGCTGCACGATGGCTCAAGATAATACGTTGCATGCGCAGAAATCTGGAAGGCTAAAATTAGGAGAAAACAAAAAAAGGTCTTCATAGAACAAATAATCCTGTATAAACTTCGATTAATTTTAGTCGATCCACGTTATAAAATTCAATCTAGAACGGACAAAAAGGAAGCTCATAGGTGAGCTGGAAAAAGTTCACATGCTCGGGATAGCTTTTCGCATATAACCGGTGGACATAGTCGAAACGGAAGGATCCATAGATGCTGGTATGGTAGCTATAACTACCTCCAGTATCTACGCTTTTGTGCCGAATATTGGCCCACCCACTGAAATGGTTGATCGATACCGACTCATTGCTTCCAAAGCCAAAGTAGCTTTTGACGTAAAGGCGCACCTGGTGCTTGTCGCAGTAGTTGCCCCAAAAAGTAAGGTCTCCTCGCACCCATGGGGCTCCTCGACTCGCTTGGCCTACTGCGCCAAGGGCAAAGGTGCGGAAATACCAGCAATGTCCATGGCTCCACTCTTTGCCAATGGCACTAAAAAGTTCAAAGTTTGCCCTAGCATGATAAGGAGTGCTGTGGGCACGCAAAAATCGACTGGATACATCTCGATAAACAAAGCCGGTGGTGAGGCTAAACGGATCACCACAAACGTCGTCAAACCAGAGTTTTTCGACCTGGAGTGCAAAGCTGCGATAGCCAAATGACACAGGAGTGGTTGTGGCAAGCTCCAGTTCGAGCTGCCAGTTCCAAGTATCAGGCGCGGTGAGCTCTAGCTCTGTTCCAAAAACGTGAGTGTGTTGGGTCTTGTCTAAAAAGCGGGTTGAGTGGTCTATCTTACTAAAGAAATCATAGCTGTAATCCGCGCGAAAAATGAACTCAAAGCAATGCCCAAACCACGGGTCTTGCTCAAGAGCAAAGCAGGAGATCGGAGCTAGTGCAAAAAGGAGGAGCTTCTTCATACCATCTCTTGGATCAATCCTTGGGCGCTGAGCCACCGCTCGGCATCGAGCGCAGCCATGCAACCGCTCCCTGCTGCAGATACAGCTTGTCGATACTTATCGTCAAAGACATCACCTGCTGCAAAAACACCTTCTACGCTTGTATTGGTGCTTCCTGGCTCTACTTTGAGATATCGATTCTCTTCAAGAGCGAGTTGTCCTTCCAAAAACTTGGTATTGGGATCATGTCCGATAGCAAAGAACACGCCGCCTGCAGCTCGCTTTTGCTCTTCACCTGTCTTTGTATTCTTTATAGTCACGCCACTCACAAAGGTATCCCCTTCTACTTTGATCACCTCGCTGTCCCACAAGACTTCAATTTTCGGGTGACCCGTTGCTCGCTCTGCCATAATTTTTGAAGCGCGAAGTTGGTCTCTTCTATGAACAAGATAGACTTTGCTCCCAAACTTGGTGAGGAAGATCGCCTCTTCACATGCGCTATCCCCTCCTCCAATCACAAAGAGGTCTTTGTCTCGAAAGATAGGAGCTGCTCCATCACAAACCGCGCAAGCAGTCACCCCTTTTTGCCAAAACTCCCCGTCGCGAGCCCCTTCTACATCGAGCCTCCTAGCTGTTGCTCCTGTCGCAACGATCACCGATTCTGCGAGCACTTTTGTCTTGCTTCCGATTACCTTGAAAGGGCGCGCAGACAAATCTACTTTGGTCAGGTCTTCGGTGAGGATTTGTGTGCCAAACCGCTCTGCCTGCTTGCGAAACTGGAGCATTAGATCAGGTCCTTGAATCCCTTCAGGAAAACCGGGATAGTTTTCTACATCGGTGGTGGTCATCAGCTGCCCGCCAGCCGTCCCTGAGTAAAACCCTTCGAAGAGGAGTGGACTTAAGTTTGCTCTAGAAGCATAGATCGCCGCAGTGTACCCAGCTGGTCCCGATCCAATGATGACAAGTTTTCTTTTTTCCATGAGATATCCTTATACCGTCTTGACCTATCAGTTTTACTTCATAGAAAAGTTTTGTGCCAGCGAAAATATGAGAATTTTAATCCACTCGTTGATAAAATGAGACTCTATGAGGAACATCAAGCTCGAAGATCTTTCCAAGTCGATCCATAACCAGGTGATTATCCCTAAAGTGGACCTTGTCATCCCTGGCGGGAAGTTTTTTGCCCTTTTAGGTCCCAGCGGCTGCGGCAAAACAACTTTGCTTCGCTTGATTGCAGGACTTGAACAGTCAGACGGAGGAAAAATCTACCTGGGCGACGACGACATCACCCGCAAGTCGATTGATCAGCGCCCGATCAACATGGTCTTCCAAAATTACGCTCTCTTCCCCCACTACAACGTATTCGAGAACATTGCCTACAGTTTACGGATTAAGAAGATCCCCAAAGAGATCATTACCCAGAAGGTATACAAATTGCTCGAGGCGTTCCACCTTGAATCCCACATCTACAAACTCCCAAGCCAGCTTTCGGGAGGACAGCAGCAACGAGTTGCCCTTGCAAGAGCTTTGATCAATGAGCCTGACGTGCTCCTTCTCGACGAACCACTCGCCGCTTTGGACTTCAAGCTTCGTGAGAAAATGCTCCTTGAGCTGATCGACTGGCAAGATGAGCTCGAGACCACCTTTATCTACGTAACCCACGACCAACTAGAAGCGCTCACAGTCGCCGATCAAATGGCGATCATGAACCACCACGGTGAGATTGAACAGATTGGAACACCCAAGGAGATTTATGAATTTCCCGTCTCATCTTTTGTTGCTCGGTTTGTTGGCACGACAAATACCTGGCATGGAAAATTGCGCGATATAGACACTAATCCTTCCATCGAGACTCCTGAACTGGGGCAGTTTAAAATCTATATCCCCAAAAAGAAGACTTGGATGGAAGAAGGATATGATGCAGTGATGAGTCTGCGCCCTGAAAAGATCTTCATCTCGAAGAAAGAGATGAAAGATTTTGACAACCATCTTACAGGAACTGTTGAGTCTATTGTGTACCATGGCAGATCGACCCAATACAATGTTATTTTAAAAAATGGGGAGAAGATCCAAGTATTTGAACAAAACGAAGAGCATTTTCCCCAAGAAGACATTGACTATGACGATCCTGTCAACCTCTATTGGCAACGAAAGAGTGTGGTCCTATTAGAAAAATGAGATTGACCCCTTCTACAAAGCGCTCAAGATCAAAACTTCCCTTCACCCGGGGGGAGTCTCATCTCCCCTTCACCCGGGGAGAGTCTCATCTCCCCTTCACCCGGGGAGAGTCTCATCTCCCCTTCACATGGGGAGTACCTGCCCTTTTGTGGCAAGTGATCTTTTTTTATATCCCTCTTGCATTTATCACCCTTTCGGGCTTCATCAAAATCTCAGAGCTAGGTGCCTTCGATGGCTTTACCCTTAAAAACTTCACCCTCTTCTTTACCCCCACCTACCTAAAGGTAACCCTTGCCTCCCTCTTGATGGCTCTCACAAACGCTCTGATCTGCTTCGCCATCGCTTTCCCCTTAGCTTATTATATCGCTTTCACTGGCCGGAAATACAAAAATAGCCTCCTCTTCTTTCTTATTGTTCCTTTTTGGACCAACTTTCTCCTCCACGTCTATGCCTGGTTCTACGTGCTCGAAAAACATGGATTCATAAATACCCTTCTTATGAAACTCGGTCTGATCGCAGAGCCGCTCAACATGCTCAACTCTTTGTTTGCCATCATGATCATGATGGTCTACTACTACCTCCCTTTCATGGTGCTCCCCATCTACTCCTCTTTAGAGCGGTTTAATGAAACCCTTCTCGAAGCTTCATACGATTTAGGCGGAAACTTCTTCACTACGTTTCGCAAAATTATGCTCCCCCTCACCAGTCGCGGGATCCGATCTGGATTTTTTCTGGTGCTTATCCCCTCTTTTGGCGAATTTGCGATCCCCGAATTGATGGGAGGAGATAAAAAAATGTTCGTTGGGACCGTGATCTCTCAGTATATTCTTGGGGAAGGAACAGGCTCTCTAGGGGCCGCCTTTACTCTCCTAAGTGGTCTCATTCTCCTGATTGTTGTGGTGGGCCTTAACTTTTTCCTCACTTCTATCTTGAAACCGAGGATGCAAAATGGATGATCGAAAATCCGTAGGGAAACTCCCCTCTCTTGTGATTGTTGCCCTTATCTATCTCTTCCTCTACCTTCCGATACTGATTCTCCTCATCTTCTCGTTCAATACGGCGCAATTTCCCGCCCCTTGGAGCTCTTTTACTCTCGACTGGTACCGAGAACTGTTCCAATCATCGTATCTTTGGAAATCCTTTGGAAACTCGCTCATTGTGGCCATCTCGGCAACCTCGATCAGCCTTACCGCAGGCGTTGGCTTGATTTTCTATGCCGCTGGCGGCGGAAAGATCGGAAAATACATGGGAATGTTCTATGGCAACCTGGTAATCCCTGAAACGGTGCTTGCCGTGAGCTTACTTTCTTTCTTCACCTTAATTGAAATTCCCCTTGGGCTTACCACACTCATTTTGGCCCACGCAGTTTTGGGGCTTGGCTTTGTCATCCCCATCGTCTACGCTCGCTACAAAGAGCTTGACTACACACTGACAGAAGCATCGCTAGCCCTTGGAGCTACCTCACTTCAAACATTTTTCAAAGTCACCCTTCCTCTTCTGCGCCCTACACTAACCACCACTGCCCTTTTGGTCTTCATCATCTCTTTCGATGACTTCATCCTCTCCTACTTCTGTGCTGGGAGCTCCTCACAAACCCTTTCTCTATATATCCTATCGATGATCCGCACCGGTGTCTCCCCTATGGTCAATGCGCTCTCTTCAGTGCTACTGTTCTTTAGCTCGCTCCTCGTGCTCCTCTTTTTCTCCATCAAAACAAAGGCGAGGTTTGTCTAAGATGCGAAAAGTCATCATCCGCTGCTTAATCGTTTTTGGCTGGCTCATTGCCATCTTTGGAGCCCTCTATCTTCCTCATTTCGACTTTTTTCCCTTCCAAGAAAAAAGCATCAACATATTCGCCTGGGGACACACCATTGATCTTAACATCCTCTCTCAGTTTGAAAAAGAGACGGGCATCAAAGTCAATTTAAGCTTCTACTCCTCCAATGAAGAATTGCTCATAAAAATGAAGGCAACCGGCGGTGGAGACTATGATTTGATCATGCCTTCCGACTATACGGTGCAGCTGCTTCGAAAAGAAGGTCTTCTCCAAGAAATCGACCGCTCAGCGCTCAACTTCTGGAGCGATCTCAACCCAGCTCTTCTCAATCACAGTTACGACCCTAACAACCAATTCTCGATCCCTTTCGAATGGGAGATCTATGGTCTTGGGGTGAACACCGATTTTTTCCAAAAAACACCTTTTACCGCCAGTTGGGATGCTATCTACAACAAAGAGCTGATTGACTACAAGATCGCAGTCAATAACGATCCGATCGAAGCCGTCCTCTTTGCTGCATTTTATCTTTATGGAAGAACAGATGGGCTGGGGCCGCTTGAGTTTGCTGGCATCAGAGAGCTTCTCTTAGAGCAAAGAAAGTGGGTGCAAGCCTACTCCAACACCCGCGCCGACTATTTCATTGCGACTGGCAACTGCCCCGTTGCTCTTTCTGTCAGTTCTTTGATTAAGCGGGTGCGCCTGCTCTTTCCTCAAGTGGACTTTATCGTACCTCAAGCAGGCACTTTTATTTCCATTGAAAATTTTTGCATCCCAAAGGCAAGCTCCAAGCAAGAATACGTATACCAGCTGCTCAACCGTCTCTACACCAAAGAGTCAATGACTGCGCATTACGACAGCTTCTGGTTTTTCCCTGCAACCCTTTCCCCGATCGATGAGCTCGATCTAGATCCTTACGAACAGAAACTATTGCGGCTGACTCGCCAAGACTTTGATAAGTTCCACTATATTAAAAACGTGTTCCCTCAGCAAAAGGTGCGTGACCTTTGGGTTGAGGTGAAGTCTTTCTAGCGGTGCCTTTCAGTTCCGCTCGTGACTGTTCCCTATATCCACACTTCATCCTCAGAGCCATCAGCATCACTACGTGTGATCTGAAAAAATTCATAAGCGCGCTTACATACCTCAGTGCTTTCATGACTAAGATATAAACGAACCGCTTTCTCAAGCTCTTCCGATGCTTCTTGCCGTTTTGCAAGCTCTAGCGCAAGTTTCAACCAGCTAAGGATGGCTACCTCTTCCTCTGAGCAGGGAGGTCCCATAAGATTAATTTTGACAGGCTTTGTATCTTGCTTGAGAAGCTCGATAAACAAATCACACCCCTCCCTTATCTGAGGTGCATCGTCAGATTCGACTAAGAATGCAGCTACTTTTGCTCCCTCTTCAACTCCCTTTCCTTTTGCAAGCAGATCTTTATAAAAACCGATACCGGTTTGACATAGCTCCCCTCCACGTAAAATGTTCAGTGTTGCAGCTTGAAAAATCCTTAAGTCGTATCCACCCGCCTCCAAAAAATGAAGTAATTCTACATAGCCATGCTTACGTTTTTCTAGTTTCTTACTTTGGAAATTCTCGATCGCTTCTAAGATATCTACCCTATTCGATTGATCCATTGCGTCAATGGACTGCATGGGAATAGCTGCAGCTGGCGGTCGGTTTTCTTTTCCCCGTAGCGCCTCTTTGCTAGCTTTAGATTCTAGCTTCCCTCTTACAAATTTGCCTACTCGGTCCGGACCTTTTTCTTTGCTAGAAACAGTTGAGGAAGAGCCCAAAAGAGAAGGAGGTGTTGTTACGTTTGATATTAGATCCATGTACCCTTCCCTAAATTATTTATCTGCCCATTTTTTAAAGGCAGAAGCACTCCCCTTTGTAGACCCCTTTCTCACTCCAACTTCTTGTTTAAGATAGTTAAACTGGGTTTTAGATGAATAGTCTACTCTACCAAACTCCTCGACCATCTTTTTCACTTGAGCTGAAGTTCCTTGCTCCTTCACAAGTTTCCTAAGAAAAGAAATCAAAGGAGCTTCTATTTCTTTTTCTTTTCGTTTGGCAAACGCTTTCTCTGCGAAAGAGAGAGTTTGATCTGAAGAGAATTTTGCTTTGCCAAGAAGCTGAGTATAAAGTGACAAAAGACAAACGATTGTCCCTACTCTCTCTTCATCTTCAGCCCCTTTAAGTGCAGCTTTGGTTGCTTGCTCTATTTCTCGATCGCTTCGAACGAACTCTGCCAAAAGAAGATACCCTTGATCTCGTACTTCAACATATTTGCTTGCAAGCGCAAGCTCTGGGACTCGATTGCTTGCACTAAATACTTGGTGTTTTTTTATAAGCTCAGCATAGAGACTAAAACCTGATTGCTGCACCTTATAATTCTTAGATCGCATCGCAGATAGTGCTCCTATCTTAGACGCCTGATACCATTGCCCTTGCTTTACAAGCTCTTTTAAGAGGTTCAACCTACTTAAGATCACTACATCCATACTTGACGATGGGTACTCTGCAGTAGCTGCATCAAACCCTCTACCTAGCTTGACAATACTAGTTAACAAGTGATAACCGTCTTTCATCATTAAGGGATCTTTCGTATTGATAAGCCCCCTCGCTACCTCAATCCCCTCTTTGAAGCCTTTATTTTGATCGAATAGCTTTTGAAAAAGTGAAATCCCGGTGACCCGCTTTGTTTTGCTAAGGGCATTCTCTTTTGCAACTCGAATTGCTTCTATATCCCCTTTGCCCTGCCCTACAAAGTCAAGCATTTGCCCGTAAGCTTCGACCCGTTCATCTTGTTTTTCCGCTTTCATTTTTGCAGCTGCCTTTGCTACCATTTGTGGAGTTGATGAAGGCTTCTCTGGGGAAGTTGGGTCTTCTTGAGTTCGTTGCCTCTTTTGGACTCTACCTTCTAAGGGCTCTACTTCCTTAGAAAGATCAAAGAATTTTCTCTTATCTGAATCATTTCCAATTGAGAATTTATCTGGGGATGTTAGCGCAGGTGACTCGACCGTTTGCTCGAATGGCAACAAGGGAGGAAGAGGGGAAGAGGGTTTAGTGGAAGTAGTAGAGTGAAGTGGTGATGTAGACATAGAGACTCCTTCAATAGGTTAAAGCCCGTGTTTGCTAGCTATCCTCTTCCCATGCTATCTACGCTTTGCTTATCGCCCATATGTAAACATATGGCCTTCTTTCGCAAAACTTGTATCTAAAAAGTTCGCTAACGCCTAGAAAGAGGATAGCTAGCAAACACGGGTAAAAGAAAGCGAGAATCTATTTTTTACTGTTTTTTTTCAACAAAAAAATTTGTAAGGAGAACCCCCCTTACAAATTTCAAGCATGAGAAAATAAAAATTACTCTTTTCTTTCTTTGATGTAGGCGATGACATCGTTGATTGTTTTGAGCTTTTCTGCGTCTTCTTCAGAAATCTCAAATCCAAAACGCTCTTCAAATGTCATGATTAGCTCAGTTAGGTCCAAAGAATCTGCATTGAGATCTTCGACAAAAGATTTCTCAGGTGTTACCTCTGCACCATCTACACCTAGCTGCTCTACAACAATTTCCAACACCTCTTTTTCAATCGACATAAGATTTTCCTTTGTATCCATTTAACCCTCATTGGTTTTCTAGTTTAAAGATTTCCCACTAAAGTGGGGATTTTACCCGTGTTACATTACCATTCCGCCATCTACAGTAAGCACTTGACCTGTCATATATTGGGATAGGTCACTTGCTAAGAAGAGAGCAGCATGAGCTATTTCTTCGGGATTTCCAATCCGTCCCATCGGGATTTTATTTATGATAGACTCTTTCTGCGCATCGGTCAAGGCACCGGTCATACGAGTTTCAATGAACCCAGGAGCGATGCAATTGACGCACACTCCACGAGACGCAACCTCTTGAGCCAATGATTTGGTAAATCCAATCACTCCCGACTTTGAAGCCGAATAATTTACTTGCCCTGCATTTCCTGTCAAGCCAACGACCGAAGAAATATTGATGATTTTCCCCGACCTTGCCTTCATCATTGGGCGGACAAGCGCCTGGCACGTGTTGAACACCGACTTAAGGTTCACATCAATCACCTCATCCCAATGCTCTTCTGCCATCTTCATAAGGAGTCCATCGCGCGTAATCCCCGCATTGTTGATCAGAATATCAATCCGACCCCATTTCTCGAGAATATCTTTGATGCCCGCTTCAATCATTCCCTTGTCAGAGACGTTGACTATTTCAGCGAGAAATTGCTGAGAATCGTCCACTGCTTTTGATTTGAGTTCTTCAAGAACTTTATCCGCTCGCTCTTGATTGGTTCCAAAAATAGCGACACTCGCCCCTTGCTGAGCAAAGGTGAGGGCAATTTGCTTGCCAATCCCAGCGGTTCCGCCGGTAATTAAAACCGTTTTATTTTTGAGTAACTGCATCAAAAGCTCCTTGAGTTAATGCCTCCAGGTCTTCCCTCTTCTCAATACTGATGGTTGGAGAGGAAACACCGATCTTTTTGTTCATTCCTGCGAGCGTCTTTCCAGGGCCCATTTCAATGAAAAGCTCAATGCCCTCATTCATCATCGTCTCGACTCCTTTCTGCCAAAACACAGGGTGGGTTACCTGGTCAATCATACAGGAGCGGATTTGAGTGGGCTCGTGAATAAAATTACCCTTTGCATTCATTGCAATCTCTACGAAAGAAGGTTTAAGGCAGCACTCTTCAATTAGAGGGCGCATATGGTCTTGAGCCGTTTGCATAAGACCGCTGTGGAATGCACCAGAAACACTCAAAGGGATAACGCGACGCGCACCCTTTTCAGAAAGGACTGTGCTTGCTTTTTCAATCCCTTCTTGTGTTCCCGAGATCACAATTTGTCCAGGGCAGTTGAGGTTGGCGACCCAAGCGCCATCGATAGACAACAGAGCCTCTTCGACAACGGGAAGCTCAAGGCCTAAAACAACTCGCATCGTTCCCGGATGGGTCTCACATGCTTTTTGCATCGATTCTCCTCGAGCTTTTACAATCAAAAGGGCATCGGCAAATGAGAGTTTTTTGGCAGCAACAAGGGCCGAATATTCTCCGAGGCTTAGGCCTGCACACACAGAAGGCTGAATCTCAGGATAAAGAGCTTCTACGACGCGCAAAATTGCAATACTGGTGATAAAGATAGCCAGCTGGCTATTTTTAGTCTGAGTGAGCTCTTCTTTAGAGCCCTCAAAGATCGTCTTTGAGAAAGACGTCCCCAAAATCTCATCGGCTTCTTTAAAGACTGCTTTTGCTTCTGGATGTGCCGCAAAAAAATCGTGGCCCATTCCAGGATATTGAGCTCCCTGTCCGGGAAAGATAAAAGCTATTTTTTTACTCATGACAAAGCACCATAGATCCCCAAGTTAATCCCGCTCCAAAGGCGGTCAATAAGATGTTATCTCCCGATGAAATCGGCTTTTCATCGAGCAGTTCGTCTAAAGCAATTGCGACAGTAGAAGCAGACGTATTTCCATAGCGGTCAACAGTTACAAAAACTCTTTCGGGAGCCACATGAAACCGCTTGGCAATGGCATCGATGATTCGAATATTCGCCTGGTGAGGGATAAGCCAGCTAATGTCTTCTTCTTTGAGCCCTGCCTTTTCAATACACTCTCTGGAGGACGATTCCATACGGCGTACCGCATGTTTAAATACCTCTTTTCCACCCATCTTGATGAAGTGCATCTTGTTTTCTATCGTCTCTTTTGAAGCAGGATGCTTTGAGCCACCCCCAGGCTGTATCAGGATATCGGTTTGACTTCCATCACATCCAAGAACTGCCTCATTCAGCAAGAGTCCTTTCCCTTCGGAAGAAACCACACAGGCACCCGCTCCGTCCCCAAAAAGAACACAAGTGGTGCGATCTTCGTAGTCAACAATCGAGGAGAGTTTATCCGAAGCTACCACCAAGATATTTTGGTAAAGACCCGATTCAATATACGACTTGGCCATTGACAGTGCATAGATAAAACCCGTACACGCCGCTTGCAGATCGACTGCTGCTGCATTGGCAAGGCCTAATTTTGACTCAATAATGCAAGCTGTACTTGGAAAAACGTAGTCTGGAGAAAGAGTTGCGACGAGCACAAGATCGATCTCTTCAGGCTTAATTCCTGCTTGATCGATCGCTTTTTGCGCTGCCTTAGCCCCCATATCAGAGGTGCATTCATTTTTAGCAGCGAGTCGTCTCTCCTTCATTCCCGTTCGAGTGAAAATCCACTCATCCGAGGTTTCGACCATCTCCTCAAGATGAGCATTGGTCAATACTCTTTCTGGGAGATAGGACCCAGTTCCAATAATTCTTGCTTTTTTCATATAAAGTATAATTTTTATAGTGCTGGTCCCATTATACCTAAGCCATCGAAAAAGTTGAAGGGAAACATGAAATCGGCAAAAATAGGCCCTATGAACCATTTTCCAAATGAACTTTTACCTTTGATCTCCTATTTAAAAAAACTTCCAGGTGTGGGGAGAAAAACCGCCGAGCGCTTTGCTTTTTGCCTCCTTGATTGGCCGGAAGGAGATATTAAAAAATTTGCTGCTCATTTATCACAACTGCAGGAGAAAATTTTTCCTTGCACGACCTGTGGATGTCTCCAAGACAGCGCAAAGTGCTTTTTTTGCGATCATACGAAGCGAGACCCATCTGTCCTCTGCATGATCGCCTCAGCCCGAGACGTTTACGCCATTGAAGAGACAAGAGCCTATAAGGGGCTCTACCACGTGCTCGGAGGGCTCCTCTCTCCCCTAGAAGGACGTTCTATCGATGAGCTTACTCTAAACAAGCTGGAAAGCAGACTCTCCTCCTCTTCGATCTCAGAGGTGATTATCGCTTTTGACTCTACGTTAGAAGGAGATGCAACCGCCCTCTTTTTAAAGGAAAAAATTGAGGCAATTGGCATTAAAACCACCCGCCTCGCCTTTGGCCTTCCTATGGGCAGTTCGCTCGACTTTGTCGACTATGGCACCCTAGAGCGCGCCTTCACCGGCAGACAAACCTTTTAACCCGTGTTTGCTACCTATCCTCTTCCTAGGCACTAGCGACGTTTTCTAGATACGAGGTTTTTGCAGAAGCCCATGCAGAAATTGCTTGAGCCACGCTGCCCTTCTTCCATACTCTCTAAGATGGCATCGCTGAGCAACTCGACAAAAGGATCACCCCAGTTTTCTACACGCACATTGAAAAGCTCGGCCACGTCCTTTACACATTGGCTTCTCTTGGGAGGGAGGGTAAGCACAGGGATTCGATTCATTTTAGCCCACATCATCTCACCTCCTACCCTAAGCCTCTTCTCTCTCGAGCATCGACAAAGGCGACATCTGAGCAATAAACTTGAGTCATATCTCGACGAAACACCGATTTCTGATCGGACAGATCATCCAAGGGTGTAGCTGGATTTAAGAAAGTGACAGAGCAGGGAAGCAAACACTCCCGAATGGTTTTTTGATCCTCTAATGTGCAAAAAATGGCGCTTTCCTGTTCGTGCTTTTTCTAAATGTTTCAAGCTAAATGAATAGACAAATCAGAACTCATAACTCCCCCGTTTTTCTATGGGAGAGCATCCCCTTTTCTCATTTGCTTTAATCTGTATTTGCGTGATATTTCAAGCATGTCTATACTCCGTGATAATGAATAACAAACTACTCCTCTGTCTCTCTCTTGTGCTCTCTAGCGGAATCGCTCACAAAGCGACTGCACAGCCCTACAACGCTGTGGAACCCTACGAGAACCAAACCGTTGGGCGAATCGACGTTAAAATAGAAAACCTCCCTGAGAATTCGTCCTTTGATAAGCAGACCGTGCTTGCAAAGTTGCGCACAAGGCAAGGAGATCGGTTTTCCCAATTTGTGTTTGACCAAGACTTAAAGCAGCTTGCCGAAGACTACGACCGCGTTGAGCCACAGCTAAAAGTGTCCGATGGACAGGTAGATATCACCCTCAAAATCTGGCTTCGCCCCCTTATCCGAACCATCAAATGGGAAGGCAATCAGTACTTCAAAACTAAAAAGCTCCAGAAAGAACTAGATATAAAACCCGGAACAATCTTTAACCGAACCGAGTTCAACAAATCGTTCAACAAGGTGAAAGAGTACTACATCAAAAAAGGGTATTTTGAAGCAGAGCTGTCCTATCAGCTAGTTCCCGACCGTAAAACCCAAGAAGTAGACATTGTCATTCAGGTCTCTGAAGGACGCTCTGGAAAAGTGGAAAACATTGTCTTGAGTGGCCTGTCTAAGGATCAAGAGAGCGACATCCTCCATAAGCTCTACACAAAGAAATACAGCAGCCTAACAAGCTGGTTCACGGGAATGGGCAACTTCCAACAAGAAGCGCTCGAGCAAGATCGACTCACGATCTTCAACTACATGCAAGATCAAGGTTACGCAGATGCCCGGGTAAACATCCAAATCCTCGAATCTTCTGTGAAAGGGAAAATCATCCTCGATATCCATGTGGATAAAGGTGCCCTTTACCACTTTGGCCAAGTGAGTTTTGACGGGAATATTCTTTTCAATGACGACGAAGTCGAGAAGATCTTCTACGCAAGGCCCGATGGCGTTTATTCCCCCGAAAAGCTGCGCAACACCGCAGAAGCAATCAAAGACCTGTATGGGCGCAAAGGCTACATTGATACCAGTGTCACCTATGAAACACAACTCGATCGAGATGCCCCCATCTACAACGTTCACTTCCATGTAGAAGAAGGGCGTGAATATCGGATCGGGATGATTCGGGTCATTGGAAATGTCCAAACAGAAACACGAGTCATTTTGCGTGAATCTCTCCTTGTTCCAGGGGAAAACTTTGACTCACTCAAGCTGAAAATCACGCAAGCCCGCCTTGAGAACATGGGCTACTTCAAAGCCGTCAATGTCTATGCAGTACGCACACAAGACGATCTTTCTCTTGGAGATAACTACCGAGACATCTACATTGAAGTAGAAGAAACACAAACCGGAAACGTCAGTCTCTTCAGCGGTTTTAGCTCAGCAGACAACATCTTCGGTGGGCTCGATTTAACAGAGAGAAACTTCAACTACAAAGGCATCGGAAATGTTTTCCAAGGAGGCCTTGGGGCTGTGCGGGGTGGGGGCGAGTTCCTACATATGCGTGCAAGCTTTGGGCCAGCGCAGCAAAGCTACATGGTCTCCTGGCTTACCCCCTACTTTCTCGATAGCATGTGGCGCATCGGCTTTGAAGCATCCGCCACCCTCAATAGCCAGCTCCAATCGAAAGACTACGACATTGACACCTACAATCTAGGCCTCTTTGTCTCCTACCCGCTAACACCTTACTGGACCTACGGAGTGAAATACAGAATCCGAAATGTGGACATCAGCCTCAATATTCATGATCGAGAGCGGGCAAAAGCTGAATCAAATAATGGTGGAATATTGTCTGGAATTGGGACCTCCTTCACCTATGACTCGACCGATCATCCCGTCAAGCCTCACCGAGGCCTTCGCTCCTTCATTGATGGAGAGTTTGTTGGAGCTGGAGGAGATAGCTTCTTTATCCGTACCGCCTATCTTAACTCGTATTACACTCCCCTCACCAGAAGAAGCTACATGAGGTATCGTTGGGACTTTAGATTTATATTCCCCATTGCCCCTACAAACGCTGCATATAAAATCCCCATCAGCGAGCGCTTCTTCCTAGGAGGAGTCTCATCCGTTCGTGGATATAAAGATTTCATCCTAGGCCCTCGTTATGAGAAGCAAAAAGGAACGCATCCCGATGGATCTGAGCGCTGGGTCACTGAATGGAATGATCCTAAGGGAGGCATCAGTTCATCTCTCTTATCTCTTGAATACACCTATGAAGTGATACCCATGGCTGACCTGTTCCTCTTCATGGATGCTGGTTATGTCACCAATGATACCTTTGGATTTGGCACCTACCGAATGAGTTATGGAGTTGGAGTCAACCTCGATATCTTAGGCCGCATGCCCCTGACTCTTGGTTTTGGATTCCCCATCAATGCCGCAAGAAGGCAAAAGGCAAAGAACCACTTCTTCTTCTCGATGGGCGGCCAGTTCTAGCCTAAGAATTTTTTAGGATTGAAGGGATAGTTACATCTCAGTAAACTAGGTAAAATCGTTGAACCAAATTCCCGCCAGTCATTTGGTGAGGAGATCTTTAAGGAGACCCTATGTTCCGTAAAACCATTTTTTCAGTTTTAGCAATCCTTGCTCTTTGTGTAACAGGCCATGCGGCCTCAGAAGCCAAGTCTTCTGTTGGCGTTGTCAATTTTTCCACCTGCATGACCGAGTCCAAAGTTGGACAGCAAGAACAAGCTTCTTTTGAATCGCTCAATAAGCAAATGTCCTCTCTACTAGAAGATACCGAAAAGCAGATCAATGAAATTGCTGGCAAGTTCAATGATCCCGAGTACATGGACGGTCTTTCTCCTGAAGCGGAAGAAGAGCTCAAGATGAAATATCAAACTCTCAGCGAAGAGATGGGACGCTACCAGAACCAACGCTACCAGGTTCTTCAGCAAGCCAACATGAAAATCGTCCAAGGGCTTGGAGCAAAAATCCAAGAAGCTGCACAAATCGTAGCTGGAAAGCAGAAGCTCAACATGGTGATGAACAAAGAAGCCTGCTTTTTTGTCACCCCTACCCTCGATGTCACGCAGCTCGTGATTGCTGAAATGGACAAAATTTTTGACCAGGAATCAAAAAACAAGCAGACCGCCGCAATGGATAGCCCCAACCTAGAAATGAGCTCTAAAAAGTGAAGCAAAAAAGCCTCACTCTTAAAGAGTGCGCAGATCTATGCGGAGCTGATCTCTTAGGAGATCAAAATGCAACCGTCTCTGGTGTCGCCGATCTTGGATCGGCCACTCCAGAGGATATCTCCTTCCTTTCAGACTCTTTCATCTCCAGTGGACGTTATGACTCCCTAGTCCCCCAGTCAAAAGCTGGACTGATCTGTGTCCCGAAAAATACCCCTCCAATTGAAGGAAAAAACCTCCTCTTTTGTGGCGACTCATCAAGAGCCTTCCAAATACTTGCCGAAGCGCTGCTCTCATCTCAAGCCCGTAGTGGATTTACAGGGATACATCCAACAGCGATTGTCCATGAAGGAGCCACCATCGCTGAGAATGTGACCATTGGACCGTATGCAGTCGTTGATGCAGAAGCAGTCATAGGAGAAGGAACCAGCCTTGCACCCTTTTCCTTTGTAGGAGCCGGAAGCCTCATTGGAAAAGACTGTACCCTCCACCCACACGCAATCGTCCGAGAGCACTGCCAGATTAAAGATCGCGTGATCCTCCAGCCTGGAGCTGTGATCGGCTCTTGCGGATTTGGCTACACAACCGACGCCAAGGGAGAGCACCAGAAGCTGCACCAACTCGGCAACGTGATCCTCGAGGATGATGTGGAGATTGGAGCCAATGCGACCATTGACCGCTCTCGTTTCAAAACCACCAGAGTCGGGAAAGGGACCAAGATCGACAACCTAGTTCAAATTGCCCACAACGTAGAGCTTGGAGACCACAACCTCCTCGCCGCCCAAACAGGGATCGCCGGCTCAACAAAGACCGGACGCAACGTGATGATGGGAGGACAGGTTGGCGTCGTCGGCCACCTCGAAATCTGCGACTTTACGATGATCGCTACTCGCGGTGGAGTGAGCAAATCGATCCGTCAAAGCGGCAAGTATGCAGGAGCTCCCGTTATGACTCTATCCGATCACAATCGAAACCAAGTTTATGCACGAAATATCGAAAGCTTAGCAGGAAAGATCAAATCCCTCGAAAAGCGGCTCGAAGAGCTAGAAGCTAGCCGAGCCACCTCTTCTCCCTAATGCAGTATATGAAAAGCTCTGAGAGAATTTTTCCCTCAGAGCTTATCTACCTATGACTGAATTGGTAGTTATTCTTGATTAGTCGGGCAACGGGCAGAGGAAAACATCTGTATGAGTATTTCTAAGCACTTGCTCAAACGTGTCTAATTGTTCGCCCGCAGGACCTATTTTAAAGATTGGATTGCGCTTTGGTCTGTGATGAGCACCAACACTCATATGACCTCTTTGAGATTCATGTCTCACAAAAAAACCAGCAGCACCGCAATCTGGATCTGAATTCCACGCAGACGATTGATCCGGCTTAGAACAGTAACATACTGCCATACCTGTTCGTCCCCATTGATCGATTGTCCACAAAAAGGGTGATTGCTCAAAATCACTAAATGTCCAACCGTCATGATAGCCGGTGTCTCCCACGATTGTGGAAACCTCCCTAAAGGGTTTAAACGTATCACAATTTAAGCGATCCCCAGCGGCTTCTACATACATATTTAATTCTCGACGATAAGGGTCTTGCTCCCCTTTAAATTTTTCTGTTTGTTCTTGAACGTATGCCAATGCATCTATGCAATTCTCTAATGGGTGTTCTACCTTGGGCCCCTTCTCATAATCGCCAGATTCAAAACCCATAAAATAAGCCGCAGCTCGAAATAGTAAAGGTATCATCTTTTACTCCCTTTTTACTAAAGCATTAATTCAAATAAAATTTAATTTTATTTTTTTAAATTTTAAATAAAAATATTTTTCAAATTTGAAAATTAAGGAGATTTAAGAATGTACTCACTTATTTCGCAAACAGAAGAGTTTTTTTTTATTTAATAATTTTATTATAAACAATTATAGAATTAATTTCAATACTATACTAAATTACTCAAGAAATAAATTGAAATGCATATTTTTTTTACGCAAATAGTAAAAATTAATTTAATAAGCAGGAATACCATAGAGAACAGTAATTTCACTAAAGGAATTCAAAAAAATACAACACACTGATTATCAAGCGTTTATGAAATGATTTTTTTACCATGCTGAGCGTTGTTGGATAATTCATATAAACTACTGATGTCCAATGACTTATTGATTAATGAACTTCCCTCATATGTGATGAAAAAAATTAATCTGCACCGCCGCAAAGCATCCACACTAGTCCTTGCAATCAAACAAAATATTTGACATACCCCGGAGTAGGGGTATATCCCCCTACTGGCTCCTATGTACAAAATCTACTACAAAGATACCGAAGATCAAAAACTGCACGAGATCTCAAATGTGCGCCCCGACTGCTGGATTCATGCCGACCAAGCAACCGAGTCCGATCTCAAAGAGATCTCCCAGGCGATGAATATCGACTACACCGACATGCTCGACTGTCTGGATAAATATGAGCTCCCACGAATTGAGCGGAGCGACCAAAACCTATTCATCTTTAGCCGTTACCCCACAGATCAGGAGATTGGGCTCTATACCTCTACTCTTACCATGATTGTAACTCCCGATGCCTTTGTCACCATCTGCCCCCACAGATCTCTCCTCGTTCAGCAATTTCTCGACGGGTTGCCACCAAATCTGCCCCTTCAAAACACGAAGCTACTCATTTACCTCCTACTGAAGATTAACCAAGAGTACACCAAGAAGATTCGAAAAATCCGCTACAACGTTTTATCTGCTGAAAAAGAGATGATCTCTGTGGAAAGTGAAGACATCACTACTCTTGCCCGCAACGAGGAAGTGCTCAACCAGTATCTCTCCTGTTTGGCTCCCATGCGAACCGTTTTGGAAGGAATTCGAAGTGGGCGTTACGCTAGTCTCTATGAAAAGGAGAGAGATTTTCTGGAAGATTGCATTCACTCTACCAGGCAATCAGAAGAGCTCTGCGATATTGTGACTAAATCGATCCGATCCTTGCGCAACGCTTACCAGATCATCTTTACCAACAATCTCCATAAAACAATTAAGCTACTGACGGCTCTGACCATCATCTTGAGTATCCCCACCATGATTGCAAGCGTCTATGGAATGAACGTAGATCTCCCCTTCGCCAAAAATACATTCGCATTTATCATCGTCATGGGCATCACCATAGGCCTTTCAGCCTGCGGACTTTGGGTGTTTAAGAAGAAAGGGTGGTTCTAAGAAAGACTATCTACCCAAGGTGTCAAATAGACCCATCGCGTAGCAGACACAAAGACCGCCTAGTTGAGGCTGATTCAAAGCTCCTGCAACTCCTGAAAGACCAATTGCTGCTACCTTCCTAATTCCTAGCTGGTTACCAAAAGATCGGACTTTTTGCCTGATTGGAGCCTCTTGATTGGCCGTCGCTTTCTTAAAACAGTGGTGAGCAATGGTTGCCAGAGCTAGAGTTGCCCCCACACCAATCGCAATATCCCCGGTCTTTATCGCATCAAAACGCCCTGCAAGCTCCACCCCTTTAGAAAGGGCACTCAAAGTCGCATTGCCTCCCATTTTGAAGGCAGTTAGAGCCTGCTCTGCTGTAAGAGATTTGACGGTTTGGATCGCGCTTTCTTTATAAACCAAAAGCTCCTCACTCGAAAGAGAAGCTAGAGAGCTTGCCGCTTGCTGGATTAACCCACCACTATATCTAAGGGAGTGGAAGAGTCCACTTCCTAGAGTTTTAACTCCTTCTAAACGAATAGCCTTTACTGTTAGACCAGCAGTAAAAGCCGTAGTAGCCCCAAATAGAGATGCTGCTTGGTGATTTGGGTGTGTATGTAACCGCTCAATCATAAAATATTCTATTTTATATCATTAAATAATCAATTATTATAATAGAAATAGATATAAAAAAGAACTTAAAAAATAATTAAACTAACAATAAACTTGGATTTTCAAGATATTTTTTTAAAGTAACAAGAAACTTAGCGGCATCCGTCCCGTCGATCACTCGATGGTCAGAAGAAAGTGTGAGGGAAAGAGTTTTCCCTACTCCAACTTCCCCATCGCGAACCACAGCCTTTTCCTGAATACCTGCAACCGCAAGCAGTGCTGCTTGAGGAGGGTTGATGACACCCACAAAGTTATCGACACCAAACATTCCCAAATTCGAGAGGGTAAAGGAGCCACCCATGTACTCTTCTCGATCGAGCTTCCCATCACGTGCTCTTTTCGCCAAAGAACGCACCTCTGTTGAAAGAGCGCCAAGATCTTTGTAATCGGCATGGCGTACGATCGGTGTAATGAGTCCCTCTTTAAGGGTAACTGCCACAGAAATATCAATCGTTTTGAAACGAACAATCGACTGATTGACGCTATTGAAACCACTGTTGATCTCTGGATGCTCACGAAGCGCCAATGCAGAGCCTCGAAGAATCATATCATTGAAGGTGACTTTGAGCCCCCCTGCTTTGAGCTGCTCACGAATCGCAACCATCGGGTCTGCATCGATCTCTTGCGTTACATAGAAGTGGGGAATGAATGTTTTTGACTCTTGAAGCCGCTTGCCAATCACTTTTCTCATTGGTGTAAGCGGCTCTTCTTCAAAGGTACCTGGGGAGATGGTGGGTTTTCCAGGAGGACCAAATCGAACGAGAGACTTCTCTCCCTTTAATTCGAGATCTCGGCTTAAAATTCTTCCGCGTGGACCGCTTCCTTTCACAGTGGAGAGATCGATCCCCTCCTCTTGCGCAATCTTCTTAGCTAGTGGAGAGGCAAAAATTCTTCCTTTGAAAGGAGGCGCTGCTTCATCCGCCTCAATTGCTTCAAGTGGAGCTTCAGGAACAAAGCTGGGCTGGGTCATTGTGCCGCCGGACGGAGGCGTTGGAGCTGCCGCTGCAATAGCCTTTGCTTTTGGAGCCTCAACTTCCTCTTCTTTTTTCTCTTCAGCTACAGGCTCGGGAGCCGCTGGCGCAATCCCTGCAGGCTCATACCCTTCAATGCTCTCATCTTTAGTCTCAGTGAAAATCGCAATCGGCTGATTGACAACTGCAGCGTCTCCTTCGGGCACGAGAATCATTCGCAAAAACCCTTCATCAATGGCGCTATGCTCAACGGTTGCCTTATCAGTGGCTACTTCGATGAGAACTGCACCTGCCTCCACTTCTTCCCCTTCTTTTGCATGCCATTTGACAATAGTTCCCTCTTCCATGGTGGGGGAGAGTTTTGGCATGGTTACAGTAAAAGGCATTGGGTTTTCTCCGTTATCGCAAAAGGGTTTCGATCGAATTTAAGATCCGCTCTTTTGTAGGCATCGTTTCTTTTTCGAGCACCTTTGAATATGGCATCGGCGTTTCTCTTTGGCAGACCCGCTCGATGGGAGCATCGAGAAAATCGAAGCATCTTTCTTGGATCTGGAAGCCCACTTCAGCACAGATCCCACTAAAGATGTGTCCTTCTTCCACAAGACAACACAAATGGGTCTTGCGAACCGACTCAGCAATCGTGCGAATATCTAAAGGACGAATCGAGCGTAAATCAATCAGCTCTACCTCAATCCCTTTATTTGCAAGATCGTGAGCTACTTCTTCGCAAAGGTCGACCATTCGAGAGTGAGAGACTAGAGTAACATGTCGCCCCTCTTTGACAATACGAGCTTCTCCAATGGGGACAAGATATTCTTCTGTTGGAATTTCAGATTTCTTCCCGTAGGAAAGCTCATTTTCTAAAAAGAGAACGGGGTTATTGTTGCGAATCGCGCTTTTGAGCAGTCCCTTTGCGTCGTAGCTATTGCTGGGTGCTAAAATGATAAGCCCAGGGAGGTTCCCATAAAGAGCTTCGACACAGTGGGAGTGTTGGGAAGATACTTGAGCTGCTGCTCCATTGGGCCCTCGAAAAACGATGGGTACGCAGAATCGGCCACCCGACATGTAGTGCATTTTTATGGCGTGAGAGATGATTTGGTCACAGCCAACAAATGAGAAGTTAAAGCTCATGAACTCGACAATGGGGCGAACGCCGCACATGGCAGCACCGACAGCTAAGCCTGCAAATCCAAGCTCAGAAATGGGTGTATCGATCACTCGATCTGCTCCCCACTTGTCAAGCATCCCTTTGGTGACTTTGTAAGCGCCGTTGTACTCCGCAACTTCTTCCCCAAGAATGCAAACATTTTGGTCCCGCTCCATCTCTTCGTCGATGGCTTGGCGTATCGCTTCTCGTATCTCTATAGTTTGTGTAGCCATTAAGGAGCCATTACCCCCTCTTCTAGTTCAATCGGATCAGGCCAAGGAGTCTCTTCAGCAAATTTCATAGCAGCCACAGCAATCTCCTTTTGCTCTTTATCCATTGCTTTATACGATTCTTCATCGAGCATTCCATAGGATGAAAGGATTTTGAGCATGATCGCAAGTGGGTCCCTCTCCATGCACTTGCTTAAATCTTCTTTACTTCTATAAAGACCCGGATCGGAGACAGAGTGGCCTTTAAACCTATCTGTGAGCACTTCAACGAGGACCGGCTCTGATGTTTCTTTGACTTTCTCATACACGTGAGAAAATCCAGCATAGCAGTTGAAAAAGTCCATTCCATCAAAGGTGTACCCTTCCATCGCATAGCCAGGGGCTTTTCTCTCGGCAATGGGCTCAACGCAAACAGCACGATCAACCCGCGTTCCCATCCCCCACTCGTTGTTCTCAATGACATAAATACACGGCAAGTTCCAAAGGGAAGCTAAGTTCAGCGACTCGTGAAAAGCACCTTGTGGCACAGCACCATCTCCAAAAAAACAGATGGCCACATCCTTATTTTGGGCTCGCTTAGGGGGGAATTTCTTAAAATAATCGATGGCAAAAGCAGCTCCCGTAGCAATGGGGATTTGTCCTCCGACAATTCCATATCCTCCAAGCATCTCTTCTGTGAAAAAGTGCATTGAGCCGCCACGACCTTTTGCATTGCCAGCCGCCTTTCCATAAAGCTCTGCCATCAGCTCATTGGGGGTTGCCCCAAGGAGGAGAGCTAGCGCATGACATCGATAGGAGGTGATCCACCACTGGTCCACTCCCATAGCAGCCAGTGCTGCTGTCTGCACCGCTTCTTGGCCCATATACGAGTGGAAAAAGCCTCCTACGCTTCCTTGAAGATAGGCTGCCTCAGCACGAATCTCAAAGTTTCGTATTAACAGCATTTGCTTGAGGTAGCCGAGGATCTTTTCCTTGCCCATCTCCTGGATCGCTTTATCCAGATCATGCTGAAAAAGGTGGTAGTCTTGTTTTTGTCTGCCGGTCATTGTCTCTCTACCTTGCAAAAGTTGGCGTCGCATCCCCAGATCTAGGAAGGATGTTTGGGTTGTTTGTCACAGGGACAGCGCGCAAATCATCACCAAAGTGGGACTGCATACATCCGCTCAAAAGAGAAGTTACAACAAACACGGTAAGTAAGCTAAATGTTCTCATCATCACCTTCAGGATACTCAAATCTTAGTTTCCTATCTAACCTTTTTTCCCCTTTTCTTCGGATAGAGGGCTATATATTCGCTTAACGGCCTCGATTCGTACAGTTTTAGGTGGGAAAAATGGGAAAGATATTTTTGAGCCACTTTTTTACTATCCAAACAGATCACATTTTCTTGGTTCCGTTTGCTCGAGTCATAGGTAAATAAAAACGATCCCGTCCACACAAGCCGGTCGCCAAAGATACAAAACGCATGGTGCATCTGGCTTTTTTGTTTGGGAGAAGCAAATTCTCTGCCCATCTGCAAAGAACGATCCCAAACATAAAGTGGTACTTTTTTCTCAATCCAATCGTGAATTGGGGATTTCTTCTTAACGCAGAAAGGATCAATGACAACTTCTACATCTACTCCCCGCTTTTTCGCACGTGAGATCGCCTTGCCAAGCCGAATATGATTGATCGAGTAGACCGCAATTTTTAAGCTCTTTTTCTCTTTATCAATCAGCTCGATCAATTTGTCTGCAAGATCACCCTCACAGGAAAAATGAACCGTGCACTCTGCTGCATCTCCCAACAGGTTTGAGCAAAGGAAAAGAAAGCTGAAGAATAGACCAAAGAGCTTCATGCCAAAAGTGATAGCAATAAATCCTAAATTTATGCAAATTGAAAAGCATGAAAAGGCCTATTTACTACGATACAGAGACCACTGGAATCCGGTTTGAGAAGGACGCAATCATCGAAATTGCCGCTTATGACCCTATCGATAATCGTGAATTTTGTGAATTCATCAATCCTGGATTTCCGATCCCGCCTCAATCAACCGCGATCCACAATATCACCGATGAAATGGTTGCGCAGGCTCCTGGCTTTGGAGAGATTGGAAAAGCGCTTATCGATTTTTGTCCTGAAAATACAGTCCTCATTGCTCACAATAACGATAGCTTCGACAAAATCTTCATTGAGACCGAGTTTGAAAGAGCTGGCCTTTCCATGCCAGAGTGGGAGTACGTAGACACTCTTAAATGGGCACGCCGCTACCGCCCTGATCTTCCTCGCCACTCTCTCCAGCATTTGCGCGAAATCTATGGCGTTGAAGCCAACAATGCTCACCGAGCCCTCGACGATGTGATGGTGCTCTACCAAGTATTCTCCAAGATGATCGACGACCTCTCCATTGAAAAGGTGATGGAGCTTCTCTCCCAAACAAAGCAGCTAGACCGGATGCCTTTTGGAAAGCACCAGGGCAAGCCTCTAAAGCAAGTGCCCAAAAACTATGTCTCCTGGCTCAAAGACAGCGGCGCCTTCGACAAGCCCCAGAACAAAGAGCTCAAGGAGAGCTTCGAGAAAATTGGTGTATTGCGAGGTCGTGAGCCGTAACCCTCAATCGCCTATTTTGGTTAAGTCCAATCTTTAAACCGGCTCTTGTGTCTTGGCCTTGGTTTTGAACATGGCTTCCCACATGAGACGAAACTGGGGACAGGTTTCAAGAAGCTCATCTTTGGTCCCTTCGGCCACCTTCTCCCCTTTCTCTAGATAGATGATCCGATCAGCATGCTCAATGGTCGCTAGACGGTGAGCAATGATGATTTGAGTCACCTCGCCATGCAGCTCTTTGATGGCGCTTTTGATCTTTGCCTCGGATAAGGCATCAAGCGCCGAGGTAGCCTCGTCGAGGATGAGGATAGGGGCATTTTTCACAAGAGCCCTTGCAATCGCAAGGCGCTGCTGTTGGCCACCGGAGAGGTTTTGACCGGCCTCTGCAAGCACGGTGTCGTACTTATCTTCTAGCTCCTCAATGAACTCAGAGGCGTGCGCCCGCTTTGCCGCTCCTTCAATCTCTTCTCGAGGAAAATTGCGGCCAAAGGCGATGTTTGCAGCCACTGTATCACAGAATAGAAAGGGCTTTTGAGCCACAAAGGCAATGGTATCGCGAAGAGAGCGCTGGGTATATTCAGTCACAGGTACGCCATCGATCTTGATATGTCCTTTCTCTACGTCGTAGAGGCGAGGGAGAAGCTGCACGATGGTCGATTTACCAGCTCCTGTGGGGCCAACGATCGCAACGGTCTCTCCTTTATTGACGGTGAAACTTAGGTCTTTAAGGATCCATTCTCCGTGGTAGCGAAACCAGACGTTCTCAAATTCGATGTTCTCCTTCAAATCACAGAGCGTAAGAGCTCCATCTTTGTCTTCGATGTGGGGTTTGATGTCGAGCACCTCAAACATCCGCTCAGCAGCAACTACACCACGCTGAATATTTGCATTCTCTTCCGCAAACTTTTTGACCGGTTCATAGGCAAGGTGTAGAAATCCGCAGAAAACGATGAGCTCTGAGACGGCCATCCCCAATGTATGGAGTCCAAAAATGACGACGGTAGCCAGACACATGGTCGTGATCGCATGGAGGATGGGCCGAGTCAGAAGGCCGTACTTTGCGGTCTTACTCTCTAAAACAGCCATCCGATCATTTTGCTCTTTGTATTTTCCAAGAGAAAACGCCTCCATCGAAAAGATCTTCACCGTCTGGATTCCTGCTAAGAAGTCGATAAGCACAGAAGCAAACCTTTCTTGGTTTCTATGAAGCTTCCTGGAGACTCTTTTTACACGGCGTGCAAAGAAGATGATTGGGAGGATAATGAGCGGCATTCCAAAGAAAATGACCAAAGACAACTTCCAAGAGATGAAGAAACATGCAAACAGAGAGGAAACAATCGTGAACGGCGATTGGAGATAGTTCGACAGACACGAGTTGATCGATTGGGAGATTTGAGCCGCATCCCCAACAACTCGGGAAGAGAGGCTTCCAATATTGTATTGCTGATAGAAACTCATCGGGAGTGATTGAATGTGCTCAAAGTAGTACTGGCGAAGGTCTCGGCTGACCCGAATGGAGAGGAGCTGTGTTGTATAGCGGCTTCCAAAAAGCCAAACGGCTTTAAAAATCGCAACACAAATAAGCATCCCTAACATAGCAACAATATTACTGGTAATCTGGAACTTGGCTCTTACTTTGTTGAGGAGCCAGTTGAGCGGATTTGTATCTCGTTTTGTAGAGAGGTAGGAAGTGGCTTCTTGCTTGCTGATCTCTCCGGTCCCACCAGTATCTATTTCAGCCCACCTTTCTTCGACTGCCTGTAAAGAAATTGTATTTTGAGAGGTAAGTCTCTCTCCTTTCTCTGTCGAGAAAAGGGTAAAGAAGTCAGCACCCGAATTGGACATGACACCAAGCGCGCACATCTCCAACTGAGAAGCAATCGTCAGAGCTATCAAAGTAGCTAGCGTAGCAATCAAGAGGGAAAGGTGTTTGCGACTTCGGATCGCTAATCTAAGAAGTAATTTCATAATTTACTCAAATCTAGTTCGCAAAATCGAAATATGCAGGGGCAAGTTGAGAAAGACGAGCAGTGAGACCCATTTGCGAGCGTGCGCTTCTTATGACTTTATACAGGATTTGCGTCTTCTATTCTACTTCAAACTCACCAATGTGGCGAAATTTTTCATATCGTTTGTCTAGAAGCTCCTTAGATGAAAGAGTTGAAAGATCTTTCCACGCAGAAACAACGGCCGATTCTACATCGGCAAAGACGGTGTCAGGATCATGATGAGCTCCCCCTTGTGGCTCTTCAATGACTTGATCAACGATTCCTAGGGGTAGAAGATCCTCTGCTTGCATCTTCAGAGCAGCTGCAGCGGTCTCTTTTTTCTGACTATCTTTCCATAGAATCGATGCACATCCTTCAGGTGATATGACCGAATAGTACGCATGCTCGAGCATGATGATTCGGTCTCCAACTCCCATTCCGAGGGCTCCTCCAGAACATCCCTCTCCAATGAGGAGAACAGCAATTGGAACGGTAATTCCTGCCATTTCCATAAGGTTATTGGCAATCGCCCATCCCTGTCCTCGCTCTTCAGCGGCCAGTCCTGCAAAGGCGCCGGGCGTATCGAGAATGGTTAGAATGGGAAGATCGAATTTTTCGGCTAATTTCATGCAGCGAAGAGCCTTGCGATATCCTTCTGGGTGGGGCATCCCAAAGTTGCGTTTAAGCCGACTCTCTGTATCACACCCCTTTTCTTGGGCGATCACCATGCATTTTACCCCCCCAACTTCGCAGAAACCTGCAATTATGGCAGGATCATCTCGGTAGAGGCGATCCCCATGGATTTCATTGAAATTGGCGCATATGGCTTTGATGTAGTCAACAGAGCGAGGCCTTTTTGGATGGCGGCTGATTTCAACGCGCTGCCAAGGGGTGAGCGTTGAGTAGACTTTCGTCTTGAGATCCTCAAGCTTCTTCTCCAGGCCCGCTATCTCGTCTTCAGACCAAAGCTCGTTAGACGAATTTTGCTCTTTCACCTCACTGAGGGTCCTTTCGTAATCTTTAATTTGTTTTTCGTGTTCAAGCATAAATTTTAGCCATCCTCTAGTAAGGGGCAATTATCCTTGATTTTCTCTATTTTTTCAAGAAAAGAGGGGGAAAGCGGCTAGCTTAGGGGTTGACCTTCTGGCTCACGCGCAGGCTCACTTCCAGCACCAGGAGTCGTCTTGGGGATTTCTACTTCAATCATTTTTTTCATTTTTTTCCCTGGCGTGAATTTAACAGCACGGCGAGCAGGGATAACGATAGGAACCGAAGCATTTTTTGGATTTCTTCCAATTTTTTGCTTTCTTTGAACAATTTCAAAAACACCGAAGTCTCTGAATTCCAGTCGGTCGCCATTTGCGAGGTAGTCAGTCATTCGATCGAGGAAGGCTTGAATCACATTTCGCACGTCATTTGGGTGTAGTCCCTGCCCTTCAGAAATGACTTGGATCAGTTTTTTCTTGGTGATGGTCCCCATAAAATTCCTCTGTTTTCACATTTTACTTTCAAACGTCATTGTTGTAAGACCCTGAATTTCAAGCAAGATTTTTTTTAAGAGTTCACTTTGATGAGCATTTTTTTCTTTTTGCCAGCGCCAATGAGTAGAAATTTTTCTTCAATGAGATCGCTTTTTTTGACTTCAAGTTGGGGGTCTTCAATTTTTTCATCATTCATATAAGCTCCGCCATTCTTTATAAGGCGATTGGCCTCCCCTTTGCTAGACAAAAGGCCTGTTTGGACGGCCAAGTCGGCATATTTTCTGCCTAGAATCTCATCCATTGAGAGATAGACATGTGGCATATCAGCAGCCGCTTCGCTCAAAACCTGAGCAGTGAGCACCGCTTTTTTCCCGGGTCGTGCAGCTTGTGTAGCTCGAAGCGCCTTCTCAACCCCCAATTCGCCATGGACAATGCGAGTCACTTCTTCAGCAAGTTTTTTCTGAGCTGTATTGACTACATATTCCGGCTGCTTCATCTGCTCTTCAATAGCTGAAATTTCAGAAAGATCCATGAACGTGAGGATTTTCATCATCTTGATCACATCACTATCGGGGATTCGAATAAGATATTGGTAGAACTGATAGGGCGAACATCGCCGTGAACAGAGCCAGATCGCTCCTTGCTCCGACTTGCCAAACTTCTTCCCGTCGCTACGAGTGAGAAGAGGCCAGGTGATTCCATAGACTGTATTCCCCGTCAGCTTACGAGTCAGCTCAATCCCCGCGGTGATGTTTCCCCACTGGTCGCTCCCCCCTAGCTGGACAGTGACGTCATGGTGGGTGTGCAAATAGTAATAATCGTAGCCTTGGATGAGTTGGTAGCTAAACTCGGTATAGCTCATTCCTTCTTCCGATTCGAGGCGCGTTTTAACGCTTTCTTTGGCCAGCATCGGTCCGACCCGGAAGTGTTTTCCAATTTCGCGCAAGAAATCAATCAGTCCAAAATGGGCATACCACTCATCATTGTTGAGTACAACAGGCAAGGGCAGTTCACCACTGCTATCTAAAATCTGGTCAAAATGAGCTCGGATTGAGTTGACATTGTGTGAAATGGTTTCTGTGTCGAGCAAAGGCCTTTCAACACTTTTCCCTGACGGGTCGCCAATGCTTCCCGAAGTCCCCCCCAGCACGACAACGGGAGTGTGGCCAAAGCGTTGGCACCAGGCAAGCGCCATGATCCCGACCATGTTTCCCAAATGAAGGCTATCAGCAGTGGGGTCAAATCCAACATAGACTTTGAGCGGCTTTTCACAGAGGGTATCGAGCTCATCACTTGTGATGGCATCGATAAACCCTCGCTGTTTTAAACAATCGAGAAGGTTCTTAGACATACCCAACCAGTTTAGTCGAGTTGATAATTATTCGCTTTGGAAATTTTTCTGGATTTTCTCAGCGATTTTCGCAATTTTTTGTGAGCTCTCTGCGGCATTTTGATTTTCATCGAATAAAGAGATCGATTTGGCGCGCAAGACGACTCGTTGATCAGCATACCGAGAAATTCTCTGATGGATTTCCATGGTTTTTTTCTCGAGCGCCTCTTTTGTGATCTTTGCATCGTAGCCCTCAAGCTGACGCTCTAGCTTTTCTCGGGCTTTTTTCGTCTTAGCGCTTTCGCCTACGAGCGCTTTTTGCTTGTCCTTTTTGTTTGGGGATGAGACCATTTTCCTAACTCCTTACCATTCAAATGGAGGCTATCGATGAGCGATTTTTTTTGCAACCACATTAGAATTGGTAAGAAGGGGCAACCTAAGGCCTCTGTTGACAAGGAGGTTCCTCAGATTTTTTTTCATTGATGAGCTGCAGTGTGAATAACACGGAACGACGAATAGATGAAAAAGATGAGAAAAAACCGACGCCGTCAATCCAAAAAATTGTTGTTATGTAATCCAAAATAAATATACATAGGAATATGTCTCAAGAAGTAGCAAAAAAGGCGGCCGCAAGCGCTGCGATTGAAATCATTGAGCCTGGCATGAAGCTGGGGCTGGGAACCGGAAGTACATCGAAGTACTTCATTGAGCTCCTTGGAAAAAAGTGCAAAGAGGGTCTCAAAATTGAAGCTGCAGCCACCTCAAGGGAGTCCGAGCGGCTCGCTGAACAAGAAGGAATCCCGATCCTCTCTATGGAAAACCTGACCGAGTTAGACCTTACTGTAGACGGAGCAGATGAGATTGATTCTGAGATGACACTCATCAAGGGCGCCGGTGGCGCTTTGGTCCGAGAGAAGATCATTGCCACCATGAGCGCTCAGATGATTGTGATCGCCGACGCGACAAAACAGGTGGATCGACTTGGAAGAGGCCCTCTACCGGTTGAGGTGATCCCTTTCGGCGCCTTTGCGACAAAACACCAACTTGAGCAGCTTGGATGCGAGGCTTCCTTTCGAAATGACTCCAATGGGTCTCCTTTTGTCACCGACAACCACAACTGGATCCTCGATATCCAATTACCTGAAGATCTTGACTCTTTTGAGGAAGCACATATACAGATACTTTGCCTCCCAGGGGTAGTCGAAACTGGTTTCTTTTTTCATCTTGCTACCAAGGTTGTCATTGGAAAACCTGATGGCACTACAGAGCTTTTAACGTAAGGATTGAATCCATGGACATTGTCCCGATCACATTCAATAAGATCATGCAATCAAAGGCCTATACTGTGATCATTCTAGGCAATGAAGAGAAGCAGTTTGCGATCTATACCGATCCTATCGTTGGAAGAAACCTTCAGATCCTTCTCACTGGAGAAATTCACCAGCGCCCCTACACTCACGACCTCCTAGGCCTTATCTTCAAAGGGCTCGATATCCGTCTCAAACAAGTGGTGATCAATAACATTGAAGACACCACTTATTTTGCGCGCCTCTTTCTCGAGCAGCCATCAGAGGGTCAAAACCAGATCTTAGAGATTGATGCCCGCCCAAGCGATTGTCTCACACTCGCTCTGATGCATAATGCGCCTGTTTTTTGCCGTAAAGACGTGCTCGAAAATGCTGTCCCCATACAAGATTGAAAACGCTATTTCTTGTCATAGAACGTGTTTAATACAAAAATATCAATGACTTAGGATTCTACCCATAAAAAAATCACCGAAGTGCGGCCACTTCTTTGGTGCATATATGACTGTAAATTAAGATGTTAAAAGATTTTGATAAATTTTTGTCCGGCAAGAGGTGTTGTTGAAAAAATCCCCTCTTAGGTACTGGCATTTAGGCGCAAAAAACTTTGTTTTTGCGCTTTTGGCGATACATCGTCTTGAGCTGACTATCGCTTTGATAAATGGGATCCTACGTTCTGCAGTCTGTGCGAAGCACTATCCCGCTTCA
>Ga0180438_10000666_pt1 | contig 63743 bp, 45 predicted proteins | sample SS_ome_12_FD_132455 | JGI IMG/M metagenome (GOLD analysis project Ga0180438, IMG submission 132455) | Hypersaline lake sediment archaeal communities from the Salton Sea, California, USA - SS_3_D_2 metaG | ecosystem: Environmental > Aquatic > Non-marine Saline and Alkaline > Hypersaline >...
ATTCGAATCGAGGTACTTCTCTCGCAGCTCTTGCAGGTCGGGCGCGGCGACCGTCTCCCAGAGCTTCTTGCCCGAGCCGGCGTCGTAGGCGTAGAGCAGCCCGGCGGTGCCCATGCCGAACACGCGGCCGTCGGCATAGACGGGCGAAACGCACCAGTGTCCCCGCTTGTGGCCCAAGCGGTTGAGCCCTTTGCCCTTCTCCACGCGCTCCCAGCGGATCTTGCCGGTCTTGGCGTCGACGGCCAGGAGAATATCGTCGGCCGTGACGCTGAAGAACCAGGGGGGGAGGTACTCTTGCGGGTCGCTGACGGTTCGCCAGGGCTCGACGCGGGCGCTGACCTTGCCGTCCGGCTTGAAGTACGTCACGTAGAGCGTGCCCCGGGCGACGATCGGGCTCGCGGCCCCGGCGTAGAACGGCTCGATGCCGTGCTCCCGCGAGAGCTTGAGGTGGCCGGGGTACAGGCCCTTGCCCACGCCCATGTGCTGCTTCAATTCCCACACCAGGAGTGCGTCGTCGAGATGCTCGACCAGGACGAGGCCCTGCTTGGGCGGCGTGCGGTCGCCGTCGCCGATGAACGCCGGCCAGTCGGCCCCCGCGGCGATCGGCCGCAAGTGCAGGGAAAATACCAACAGCAGGGCGAACGCGGGCGTAGCGTTTCTCATCGGACAACCTTCCTCGTTGTCATGGGTGGTAACGGTTCCGGAAAAACGCAACTCTCTAGCCGAATGGGGAAACTTTCTGTACGACGGCCTTCCAAGGCCGTCGAGGGGTTCGATTCGACGGCGACGGCCCTCCAAGGCCGTCGTACTTCATCAGATGGCCGAAGTGCTAAGGAAAGGCAAACCTGGTCCCTTTCTGTTGCTATGGCAGCGGAACGGTCTCCTCGGTTGCGTAGCCCAGGTCGGCGCGGAGGATGCGTTTGTTGCCGCCGTCGGCAACGTACAGCGCCCGGTCGGTTACGGCCAGGTAGTTGGGCGAGGAAAGCCCGATCTCGGGGCGCGGGCGCTCGCTTTTCGGGCCGTTGTTGTCCACGTTGCCGTAGTTGCCGATCCGGGCGATGCGGTTGAAGTTCGAGTCGAGCACCAGCACGCAGGAGAGGTGCGTGTGGGGGACGAACACGCGGTCGAAGCCATCGAGGTCGTGCCGGCAGCTCGGGCAGGTGCAGCCCGTGCCGAACGGATCGATCCCGCAGTAGGCCGCCGTGTATCCCTCGACCGATCCGGGCGGGGGGACACCCGGGCCCGGGTGCACGGTCCACGGCCCCTCGCCGGTCGTCACGCGCCCGCCGCCGGGGCCGAATTTGAACAAGGTGCCGGCCTTCTCCGCGGAGCCGCCGACACGGGCGAACACCCCGTCGAGGTACTCATCCTCCCCGAGGCCGGCGAGGATCTCCGGAAAGCCTTTGCCGGTCGGCTTCACGTTCAAGGCCGCGTAGATGTTGCCGCCCCGGTCCACTCGCACCGTGCAGGAACCGGGCGGTATGCCGGGGATGAGGTCGTTTGACTTCAGCTTGCCGTCCGCGTCGAAGTGGTAGAGCAGGTATTTCCGCTTCGTGAAAGCGATCACAAAGACGTCGCCGTTCGGCGCGACGCAGAAGCCGCGGCGCTGGTAGTTGCCGGTGAAGTCGCCGGGGAACTCCAGCCGGCCTTCCTTTCCCGCGGGGAACGGCACCTCCTTGCCGGTCGCCAGGTCGATGCGCCACACGCACTCGGGTCGGTTGCCGTCGAACTTGTCCAGGATGCAGCCCCGCGCGTAGAGCAACCCGTCGGGGCCGACGAGCACCTCGTCCACGCGCTGGACCAGCACCGGCATCTCCCAGTCCGTATCCGGCCGGCCCGGCGCCAGATCGATCCGCTCGATGCCCTTGGGGTCGCCGATGTACTTGGCCGAGCGTTTGATGTAAAGGTACCGGTCGTCCGGGTCCACGGTGATGAAGCCGTTGTACGAGGCGGTGATCGGGCGCCAGGCCCCGGCCGGGCGCACGTTGCCCAGCTTCTCGAAGCGATCGCCCAGGTCGGCCACGCGCCACAGGCCCTCGCCGGTGTGCGGCCCCGGCTTCTCGGTGTTGGCCAGCCAGACGATGGGCGGATCGGCCGAGTCGTCCAGCGCCATCACGGTGATGAAGCCCGGGTTCCACGCGCGGCAACCCGGGAACTCGAACGTCGAGACCGGCTTGCCGTCGGCCGAGAGCTTGATCACCCGCGCCGTGGGAAAGGTCTTCGGGTCGATTTTCGTCTCGTTGGGCACCAGCACGTAAACCGCGCCAGTCTTCCGGTGTACGGCGATCTGCTCGGGCCGGTCCACGGGGATGGTGCGCAGGTGCTTCGCGTCGGGCGAGAAGACCTGCACCCGGTCGTTCAAGAAGTCGCAGACGTAGACGTTGCCGTCCCGGTCGGTGGCCACGCCGCGGGGCGTGTTGAAGTGCCGGTCGTCGTCACCGGGCTTGTCCGGGTCGCCGATGAAGACCGGCGCCTTGCCGCCCCAGTCGTGCTTGTGGACCCATTCGTCGGGCGTCGGGTCCTCGAGCCCGAATCGGAACACGCAGTGGTACACCCCCTTTCGCACCATCTTACCGGCGTCCATGCCGCTGACGTAGACCCGGCTCTCGTCGCGGTTGAATGCCAGAAACGCCGGGCCCGAGGCCATCTGCCACGGGCCGAGCTGCGAGCCGTGCCGCAGGTTGGCCCCGTCGGAGCGGACCAGCGTGAGGAACTTGTTGACGCGGAACCCGCAGTTCGAGAACACGACCTCGCCCCGCGACGAGACGGCCATGCCCATCACCGGCTCGTGCTTCGAGACGGCCACGTTCTCGCGCGGGATGAAGAAGGGGTTGTCCTCCGGCCCGATGGCGTCGAAGCCCGCGTACTCCTCCGGCTTCAAGCCGCCGGGCGGCGGGCTGATGGTGCGCAGGTACTCCCCCTCGCGGGAGAAGACCCGCACGGTCACCGGCATGCGCGCCACGGGCGGCTCGGCCACGTACAGATTGCCCCGGCCGTCGCAGGCAAGGGCGCTAATGTGCTCGAAGATGTGCGGCGATTGGGCGATGGCCGTGCCGTAACGCGCCGTCAGGCCCAAACCCACCTTCACCTTGCACCCGGCCGGGGCGGGCTTGCCGTCGTCGTCCTTGCCGTCCCACTCGATTCGCTGCGAGAGCGTGCCCTGCTCGAACGGCGCCGGCGCGTTCTTGCCCAGCACGCCGGAGGCGAGATGGCGCACGATCCGACCGTCCGGGCCGACGACCGACACCGTGGCGTCGCACGCCCCCTTCGAGGCGAACGTGACGGCGTACTTTTCGCCGTCTTTCTTGACCTGGGGCCGCTCAGCGAACTCGAAGACCTCTTCGCGAGCCTGCGCCCCCGGGCGGGGACTCGGGTCAGCCGCCCTCGCGCCGGCGCCCATCAGGGCCACCGGCACTAGCAGTGCCAGGATTCTTGCCATGGAACAAGCTCCTTGATCTTGTGGATCTTGGAAACAACGGCCCATGTCGGGAAACACTCCGTACGACGGCCTTCCAACGCCGTCGAGGGCTTGGCTATCGCAGCGACGGCCTTCCAAGGCCGTCGAGGGCTCGGCTACCGCAGCGACGGCCTTCCAAGGCCGTCGAGGGCTCGGCTACCGCAGCGACGGCCTTGGAAGGCCGTCGTACTTCAGATGGCCTCCGTGCTGCCACGATTGTAGTCTTGCGTCGGGCCCTTCGCAAAAGCCCGCCGGGCCCTGCGTGAAAGCGTCCCCGCGGCGTGGTAGACTGGCGCAACGGTCGTGACGGAGTTGCCCTCCAACGGGGGGGCAGCAGGGGACTCGTTCTTCCACCGCCCTCGAGATCAGGTAGCTCACCCGTGCAGAAGACTCTCCTACCGACGTTGGCTGCGTTCATACTACTTGGAAGCGCCGCCGTCCAGGCCGCCGACGAAGTCGTGCTGGAAGGCCGGCTCGAGCCGTTTCTCGGCGAACCGAGCATGGAGATGCAGCAGGTCTTCAAAGGCGAGCGGTTCCCCAACGTCGTGGTGGCGCTCGACGGGACCGTTCTCGCCACCTGGGGCCGCACGAGCGTCCGCGTGCGCCGCAGCGAGGACGGAGGCAAGACGTGGGGTGAAGAGATCACCATCGCCAATCCCGGCTTCCAGGGCGGCGGGACGACGGTCGACGAGCAGAGCGGCGACGTGTTCGCCTTCGTCGAGGCCCACCACCCGCCGGGCCCGATCACCGTTTACCGCAGCAAGGACCACGGCAAGACCTGGCAGGCGCAGGAAACCGTCATCAAGAAGGACAGCCGCGGCAACGTGCCGTCGATGCACATGAACGAGCACGGCATCACGCTGCGGCACGGCGAGCACAAGGGACGGCTGCTCAGGCCCGCACGGTCCTACGGCGCCGGCAACCAGCGCTCCGAGTGGCCGAACCACTACACGACCGCCGTCTACAGCGACGACGGCGGCAAGACCTGGAAGACCAGCGAGCCGTTCCCCGAGAACGGAACCGGCGAGGCCACCGTCGCCGAGCTCTCGGACGGGCGCATCTACTACAACTCGCGGGTTCACTGGGACCAGAGGCCGAAGAACACCCGCCGCCGCTGCGCGTGGAGTTACGACGGCGGTCAGACGTGGAAGGACTGGCAGGTGGTCGACGTCCTGCCCGACGGCCACCAGCACCGCTCGTACGGCTGCATGGGCGGGCTGGTGCGATTGCCGGTCGAGGGTAAGGACGTGCTGATCTTCAGCAACCTCGACACCGACCGGGCCAAGCGCGAACGGGTCACGGTCTGGGCCAGCTTCGACGGCGCCAAGACCTGGCCCGTCAAACGGCTGGTGTACGACGGACCCAGCGCCTACTCGTCCCTGAACGCCGGCCGGCCCGGTACACCGAGCGAGGGCTGGATCTATCTGCACTTCGAGGGCGGGCCGGGCGGCGGATCGCAGGTCGCGCGGTTCAACCTCGTCTGGCTCTTGCAGGGGGAACTTACCGGCGATGGAACCATCCCGGAAGAGCTGTCCGAAATATCAGCAGCAAAACCGTGAGAGCAGCCATGAACCGGACCCTCTTCGACCGTGGCTGGCGGACGCCAGCCGCGCTCTGCCTGGCGATCGTTGCGCTCGGCCGGCCGGCCGTTGGCGCCGAGGGGGCGCCGTCGCCCAGCGTAGCGGGCAAAGGCGAGCCGCGCCCGCCGAACGTGCTGTGGATTTGCACCGACCAGCAGCGGTGGGACACGATCCGGGCCCTGGGCAACCCGCACATCGAAACGCCGCACCTCGACCGGCTGGTTCGCGAAGGCGTCAGCTTCACCCACGCCCACTGTCCCGCGCCGATATGCACGGCCAGCCGGGCCGCGATGCTCACCGGCATGTACCCGTCGGCAGTGCACGGCTGTAAGAACGGCGCCGCCTACTGGCCCGAGGCGGCCCCGCTGGTGACCAAGCTGCTGGGGGACGCCGGCTACGTCTGCGGGCTCTCGGGCAAGCTGCACCTCTCCACGGCCATGGCCCACAACCCGGAACGCCGCCCGCGCGACGACGGCTATTCGGCGTTCCACTACAGCCACGGCCCCGCCCAGGGCGGCGAGGCGAACCACTACCTGCGGTGGCTGGTCTCGAAGGGCACCACCTACGGGCAGGTCAAGCGGCTCGCGTGGGACGAGCAGCTCCCACTGCACCAGACCACCTGGTGCTGCGACCGGGCGATCGACTTCCTCGAAGCACACGCCGGCAGGCCGTGGCTCTTCAGCGTGAACATCTTCGATCCCCATCCGCCGCTCGACCCCCCGCCCGACTACGCCAAGCGGTTCGACCTCGACGCCCTGCCCGGGCCGCTGTGGCGCGACTCGGACCTGCGGCAAAAGTCGGTCTTCAACCCGGTGATGTTTCAGAGCACACCGAAACGGATCGACCCCCGGGCGGGCAAGACGATCCAGGCCAAGTACTGGGCTATGGTCGAGATCATCGACCACAACGTGGGCCGGCTGATGGACGCGCTCGAAAGGAGCCGCCAAAGCGAGAACACCGTCGTGGTGTTTACCTCGGACCACGGCAACATGACGGGCGATCACGGACTGAGGGCCAAGGGCTGCCGGTTCTACGAGGGCCTGGTCCGCGTGCCGCTGATCTTTTGGGCCCCGGGGCGGTTCCGCGCCGGGCTGCGGAGCGACGCGCTGGTGGACCTGACGGACATCGCGCCCACGCTGATGGAAATCGCCACGGGCACCCCGCCGGAGCACATGCAGGGCAAGTCGCTGCTGCCGATCCTGACCGGCCGGGCCGATCCGGCCACGCATCGTGACGCGGTCCGCTGCGAGTTCTATTCCTGCGTCGGCCCGGGCCCCGGCTCGGAGCACTGGCCCGACAGCTACGCCTCGATGCTACGGACCCGGCGTTACAAGGTCTCGGTCTATCACGGCTTCGAGCCGGGCGAGCTGTTCGATCTTCAGAAGGACCCGGGCGAGTTCGAGAACCTGTGGGACGACCCCGAACACCGCGTGGTCCGGGAACAAATGGTCCGCGAGTGCTTCGCGGCCACGGTCGCGGCCAACCTGCCGAACATGCCGATCATGACCGGCGCCGACGAGGCCCGGGCAAAGATGAAGGCCCGCCCGGAGGAACGCTTCGCCAACCGCCTGGAGGGAGGCGTGTGGATCGGCAGCTACCGGGACGCGGACCACCGCCTCGAAGTGCGACACGACGCAGAACGGGGCGCCCGGCTGTACGATCTGCGGAGCCCGGAGCCCGACCGCGACCGTTGGGACGACCCGGCGTACCGCGACACGCGGTTCGATCTCCTAAAGCGGTGCTTCGACGCCTTCGCCTTCTCGATCGACCCCGGCCCGGAACGGATCGGGCGGTACTGAGCAACGAAAGAGGAACCTGGTTGATTCTGCTCACAACGGCCCGGAGCGTGCTTCGCGCAAAGCAGACCCGGGTCCCCTTCTCGTTTACTCGGTCAGCTCGAAATCGAACACCAGCTTCCCCTCGGCGTCGGCGGGAATGGTCACTTCGAAGCCGCTCCGCTCGGGATCGCCGTAGCGCTCCGGGATGCGCCAGATCCAGGGGGCATCGGGGTTTTCCAGTGTGGGCTGGCTGGTGTAGCTGTGGATGACCGCCGCGTACCGGCCCGGGACCACACCGTCCTGACGGCGAAACGTCGAAAGCCGGTACGTGCCGTTGGGCCCGAGTTCGCACGTGGCGGGGCGCCGCGGGGAGCCCTCCGGGATGGAAATCGGATGGAACATCACGGTGCCGTCCGTAAGAGGCTCGCCTTGCCAGGTGACCTTCCCCTCGACGGAGACGGTCGGGGGCAGCGACTCCCCGCAGCCGGCCGCGGCGAGCAGCAGCAGCAACGAAAAAGGGACCTGGTTTGTTTTGCCGGAACGGCCCGAAGGGTGCTTCGCACAAAACAAACCAGGTCCCTTTTTCGTTCGAGCCAGCGGCTTCATGGCATCTCCACCAGTTCCTTGTCCTTGCGGTCGCCGAGGAAGACCCAAGTGTCGTAGTCGATGGTCTCATTGATGAAGCGGACGCTTCCGTCGGCCAGGGCCATGTTGACCCCTCCGGGGTGTTCGCTCTTGTAGCCCATCATGTCCACGTTGCATCCCGGCGTGCCCCCTTCGCTTCGGTTCTTGAATTCGCTCGGGCAGTCCCTGGGGGTGATCTTGTGGTAGTTGGGCGGGATGTTGGTGGTGCCCACGTTCAGGTGGCTATGGAAGTACATCTGGTGCTGGCCGTAGCTGGGCAACTGCTCGCCGATGAGGAAGGTGCTGGTGGTTCCGTCCTCGCAGTCGCGGATGCGATAGGTCTTCGAGCCGCCGGCGAACAGGCCCGGCACCTCGCGGTCGCCCGAGCCGCCGTTCACACTCTGGCAGTTGCGCCCGTCGGACCAGGGCGGGATCGGGCAGCCGCCCATGTGCAGCGGCCCGCCGCAGGGGGCATAGGACTCGCCCATCGACCGGTCGCTGAAGGTGCCGGCAATGTGGCTCCCCTCGGGGCAACTGCTGTCGGCAAAACGCCGGTGCTCCAGGAGTCCCGCGCGGGGGTCGGAGGGGCACTCCAGCCCCTGGATCACGCGGTCGAGGATCGCGTCGGGATTCGGCGCGTCGCGCGTGCTCACCTGGAAGTCGAGGCGCTCGTGCAGCGGCTTCTGCTCGATGTACGGCAGCAGCAGCTCCAGCCAGGTGTGGCAGCCGTAGATGTTCGCACACGGCCCCTGCGGTGCCGGACAGAGGGCCCCGGTCGGGAAACTCCGCAGGCTGGTGTGGTAGTTGTGCATCGCCAGGGCGAGCTGCTTGAGGTGATTTGTGCACTCGATTCGCCGCGCGGCCTCCCGGGCAGCCTGCACCGCCGGGAGCAACAGCGCGATCAAAATGCCGATGATGGCGATGACCACCAGCAGCTCGACGAGGGTAAAGCCCCGCGAGCGAACACGTCGAGCAAACATCCCTGCGATCCTCGCGGCAAAAGGGAGAAGCGACCGTTACCCCGACTGTACCACGGCACGCCGTATGCGGCCAGAGAGCCGGGAGCATAGGGGTATTGATGGCCCCGACAGTGGCATACGGCCCCCTCGGTGCGGCGAAGATGTCCCGGCGCTGTGAATTTGGGCAAGATTACCCCCCCGGGAGAGCTGTTTTGGGAATTTTTTTCCTTGGGGATGTCAGGATTGGGGGCCCAGCGGCTAAGTACGGGTGAGAGGAAAGGTCTGGGCGGGTCCGCGGGCGTGGGTCCGCCAAATCGACAAAGAACCGCCCCCCCGTTCGGGCCATTACACATTCCGTGTATTGGCACTTGGCCCAGGAGGACCGCATGATGAACGCTGGCCAAATCCTTGCTGCCGCAATCTCGCTGCTCGTGCCTGTCTTGCTCACCTGCCCGGCACAGGCGGCCCTCGTGCCCGTCATCAATCCCAGCTTCGAGGCCGACGGGTTCGTCAACCAAAACACCGTTCCCGGCTCGATCACCGGCTGGCCCATCTTCAATGACGGCTCCACGAAGCGAAACGACTTCACCGGCGCCCACGATGTGGACAACGGCCTCAGCCCACGGCCTGACGGAACGGCCTACAACTACTGGTCCAATGGAATGGATGCCTACCAGGTGCTCACCGAAACGCTTCAGCCGAACACGAGATACACGCTGACGGTCGACGTGGGGGATCGCGACAACACGCCGGAGGGACGTCCCGACGTGCAGTTGGGCTACGGCGGCACGCCCGGCGCCAACCTTCTGACCCCGGCCCTGGCCACGAAGCCGCTTCCTCCCAACGGCGGCTGGACGCAGTGGGACGTTTTCTACGAGACCGGCGCGACTCCGGCGGGGCTGGGGCAGCCGCTGCGCATCGAGCTTACGGCTGGCTCCGGCGCCGGTACGGACAACTACCAGGCGCAGTTCGACCAGGTGCGACTCGACGCAACCAGTATCGGCCCCCCAGCACTCACCATTGGGTTCGACATGGACGTCGGGTCGGGCGCGAGCACTGCGGACGGCTTCGTCTCGATGTACTTTGAAGGCGACTCCGATCCCGACGCGAATGCGTCAACCCCCAATCCGTTCTTCGGCGGTGGGGGCACCATTGTCGCTTCCACGTCCAGCGCCGGGGTGAATCGCGACCGAGGCACGATAGACCCGCTGCTCGATGAGTTCGCCGGCAGCAACGACCCTCTCTTCGTCACGGTCTCCGGGATCCCCACTGGGCTCTACGAGGTGGAAACCTTTCACGCCGATTTCACCAGCAACCTGATTCCCTTTGACCCCGATGCTACCTCGGACGTGTCCCTCTCCACGGACGGAGGCACCACGTTCGGCACTCCGATGACGGCGAATATTACGGGGGGGCCGGGCGCGCCGCACAGCGCGCTGTTCCAGAATGTGGCGATCACCGCCGGGATGGACCTCGTCATCCAAACGGTTGGCTCGGGCAACCAAGGGACCGGGCGAATCAACGGCTTCACGATCACCCAGGTAACCGTGATCCCCGAGCCGTCGACGATCCTGATCTGGTCCCTGTTGGCCGCCCTGGGCATCAGCGTGGTGTTCCGGCGGCCAGCGAAGCGAGCAATTCGTGAATGAGGCAATTGATTGCGTCCGTCCCACGCTTCCCGCGTATTCCGGTCATCTCCCGGCGGATTTCACGACGACGGGCTTGCGGGGTTGAGTCGCTGGCTTGACGGTTACGATCGCGCGTGGAGTTGGGACCCAGCACGTGGCCGTCGCCGCAGCAATCACCGCTTGTTGGGTTTCTCTTTCGGCGCTACGCCGATCGGCTCGGCCCAGCGCATCCACGCCTCGCTCATCCGGCCGACCCGATCCGGCTCGGCCGCGGCCAGGTCGTTCGTCTCGGTGCGGTCGGCCTCCAGGTCGTACAGCTCCCACTGCTTCACGGTGCGGTCCCAGACCAGCTTCCACTTGCCCTGGCGAATGGCACGATTGCCGATGTGCTCCCAGTAGAGCGTGTCGTGGCCCTCTCGGGTCTTGCCTTGGAGGACCGGAACGAGGCTTTTGCCCTCGCAGGGGATGATCTCACGCCCCTCGAACTCCTTGGGGTATTCCGCCCTGGCAAGATCGGCGAACGTGGGCATGAAGTCGATCACGTGGCCGACCTGCCGGGTTATGGTGCCCGGACGGATCACCCCGGGCCATCGGGCTACCAGGGGCGTGCAACACCCCCCCTCGTGGACCCAGCTCTTGTAGCGGCGGAACGGCGTGTTCTGGGCATAGGCCCACGGGCGCCCGCAGGCCACGTAATACTCCTTCGGGCCGGGGATGCGGCTGGTCACCGTGCCGCCGGGGTTCTCGGCGCAGCCGCCGTTGTCGCTCAGGAACAGCACCAGCGTGTTCTCGGCGGTGCCGGTCTCGTCCAGCGCCTTGAGAATTCGGCCGATGCCCTGGTCCATCGAGTCGATCATCGCCGCGTAGACGGCCATACGCAGGTCCTCGTACTCCTGATTCTTCTCCTCGTCCCAGGCGTGCGTCTCCTCGTCACGTCCGGGGAGCGTCCGCTTCGGGCCGATCAAGCCCATTTCAACCTGCCGCCGGTGGCGCCGGCGGCGCAGCTCGTCCCAGCCCATCATGTATTTGCCCTTGTACTTCGCGACGTCCTCGGGCTTGGCGTGCAGCGGGTAGTGGGGGGCCGTGTAACAGACGTGCAGGAAGAACGGCTTGTCCGCCTTGGCAAACTGCCGGACCATTTCGGCCGCGTGGTCGGAGAATGCATCGGTGGTATAAAAACCCTCAGGGAACTCGGTGATCCGCTCGTCGTTGTGCCCGAAGTACCGGACCCGGCCCCCTTTGTAAGGCGGGTCGGGAATCGAAGGGTCGAAGAAGTTGCAGCACCCGTCCAACAGCCCGTAATACTCGTCGAACCCGCGGTGGAACGGGTGCGTTTCCTTGCTATGGCCCAGGTGCCACTTGCCCGAAAGCGCCGTCTGGTAGCCCGCCGTGCGGAGCACCTCGCCGAAGGTGACCATGTTCTGCGTGAGGTTCCCGGGCCGCGGGTAGAGCCCCGTCACCACCGCCGCCCGCGTGGGCCAACACCGGGCCGCGTTGTAGAACTGCGTGAACCGCACCCCCTCGGCCGCCAGCTTGTCGATGTTCGGCGTTTGGATCTCGCCACCGTAGCAGCCGACGTCGCTGTAGCCCATGTCGTCGCACAGGATGAGCACGATATTGGGCCGCTCGTCGGCGGCCGGGGCGGGCCCGCACGCGATGGCGGCCACCGCGGCGAGCGCGCCGATCGAAAGCTTCCTCAACCGCGATCGTCTCATGAGGCACCTCCTCGGGCCTTGGGTTCCAGCTCGCCCAGCAAATCGAATACCGCCCGATTCTACCACGGCCGGGGCCGGATTGCCAAACGGTGGGGTAGCCAAGTCGCGTAGGAGGTGCCATGTCGGCGACCCGGCGGCGTGGGGTTAGCGCTACGCGTAACCTGCCGGGTGCTGCCGGGCCACCTGACACGCATTCTACCACAAACCCGGCCGGCAGCACCGGGTCAGGTTGATCGCGCAGTTAGGCCCCTTGCGCGCGTTCTCGCAAAAGGGATGCGACTTGTCTCAACCACTCCCGCAGAGTCGGACCTCCCAAATCAGGCCGCGGGTCGAAGTAGCAGTGTAACTCAGAGAATACTTCGTCCCGGAGGGCCGCATCGTTGATATGATCCAAAAGCATCTGATCGATTTCTGAAGCGGCAGATTCCGCATCGGATGCGCTGTCACGGACAAAATTGGATACCAGATCGGGCCAGTCTCTTCCCCCAGTGTCCCAATCCTGGTGCATATAACCGCCGAACAGCGACGCCAATTGTGGGTAGAGGTCTTGTGACATGACCGACATCCACAGGGGTCTAACGGTTCGTTTCACCGCCGGCCTTGGCCGTCCGCGTGTAAACGGTGGTTAGGGGCTTTCGTTCTTGATTCCAATTCCGTACGCCTCGAGCTTCTTTCGCAACGCGGACAGGAGCCTGTCGTGGGCCTGAGGGTGAACCTCGCGGGGAAGGCGCGTACAGATCACGATCGCGGTCTTCGGCAACGGTGTTTCCCAAACGGTGTACCCGTGTTCGGGGCTTAGCTTCGGGGCGCCGCGAAAGTTGTGCGAAAACCTCACTTGAACGTTGGGACTATTGATGTTGACGTAACCCTTCTCTTCGTCTCGGTACTCATCAACTTCGCGTTCCGAAATGGTGCAGAGGTCAGGATCCGATTTCAGGTCCGCTTGGAGTTCCGTCAAAATGCTCCGTGACGCTGTCAGAAAGTGGTCTGCCGTTTGCCGCGGCGGGTTCTTGATCTCCTCGACTTCTTCCCCTGTTGGCTGATCGTGCGGTACACCCTCTGTGACCCGCGGCGAGCGGGTGGTATCGACAGCACGGGGATCCCGTGCGGTCTGCCGGTGCGCTTCCATCTGCGTTTGACCACAACCGATCAGTGACAGCGAAAACCATGGGAGTATGCCGGCAAGCCACAGGGCTCCGATTCTCATACACGCCCCCGAGTTTGTTAGTAGACCGACCGGCATATTCCCGCTATCCGCGTGCTAGGCCGACGGTCCTGCCGGCCTAGCGCCGTTCCCGATTCCCTGATTCTCGCCCGGCAAGTGCTTTGCTGTCAAGGTGTTCGGTAACTGCTCCGGCTTATCCGGCGGTGCTGTCCGGTCTTTCGGTATAGCACGCAGCCTGCTGCCCACCCTATGGTCTCTCACGGATGTCGAGCCCCGTCGGCCCGACGAGGTACACCGGCGACTCGCCGACTGAAAGGGGCAATCGTCCCTCCGCCGGCGCCACTTGGAGCGGCCGCCCCAGGTGGTCCACCGCGCCGGACGGCGTCCCTTGCAGCTCGATCTCGACGGCCGCGTCCTCGCCCGGGTGCCACACGGCCCACGCCCGCGTGCCGTCGGGCCGCTGCCAGCCGGGGTGGTAGACGCCTTTGGTTCGCCAAGTGCCTTCCAGGACGGTCGATCCGGCCGGGCGCACCCGGGCGAGCGCCTTCATGGCCTGGTAGGCCGGCTTGGGCTGAAGCTCGCGGTGGACGATGCCGAAGTGGTGCTCGTTGTAGTCGGCCTGCTGCTCGGTCGCCTGGAACTCGTACCAGAAGACCACCTCGACGCCCGCCTGCAAGGCCAACAGGTACGACCGCGCGAACATCTGCGACTGGCGCGTTTCGCTCACACCCCGCGGGCCTTGGTGCGTGGGCCAGCCCATCTCGGTGATCCAGATCGGCTTGGCCGCGTCGCCGTGCTTTTGCATCAGCTCGCGGAGCCGCGTAAGATCGGCGACCAGCGGCCGTTCCTCGGGCGAGCGGGGGTAGCGGTACGGGTGGACGTTCATCACGTCGAAGTGCTCGCGCCCGCCGGCTTCGTAGATCCCCTCGATGAATTGCCACGGGATGCCCGCCGTGCCGCCGAGGACCACGACCAGTCCCGGGTCGATCCGCTTGATCTCGCGGTGGGTCGCCCGAAGCAGCTTCACGTATGCGGCCGGGTCGGGTTGGTCCTTCCAGAACTGCTCGAGGTTCGGCTCGTTCCAGACTTCCCAGTAGCGAATGCGGTCCTTGTAGCGCGTGACCACGCGGCGGACGTACTCGAGCCACAGGTCGAGGTGCTCGTGGGCCGGCCGCGCCCAGGCCACGTCGTAGTCGAGGATCGGCAGGATGCGGACCCGCTCGGCCCGAGCCCAATCGACCGTTTCGTCGAGCATCTCGAAGTGCCATTGGCCGGGCCGCCGCTCGACCCCCGACCAGGAAAAATCCGTGCGGACCCAGCCGACGCCCGCGGTACGCATCATCGGCAGCTCGCGTTTCGCAAACGGGTGCTCGTCGCCCCGGGCAATGTGGGCACAGACGCCGTACGGGCAGAGCGGCTCGGGCTCTGCCGCGCACGCCGCGGTCCCGGCGGCGGCAAACGCCGCGATCAACGCAACCGAAACGACTCGGTGCAGACGGATTCTCATACGGCGGCTCCTGTTCAAGGGCGGGCGGCCTGCGGTCGAGTCGCCATTATAGCATCGCGAAGGGCGAGGCGAGACGGCCGGGCCTTGTCGGAAGAGTCGCTTTTCGTTCTGCGAAAAGGCGTCCTTTCGCTCCGCCGAGAGCCGTCCTTTCGCGGAGCGAAAGACGACTATAGTCACCGCCCCAACACATGGCGCAGCGCCGCCTCGAGCTCCGCATGGCGGAACGCGAAACCGCTGGCCGCGAGCCGCTCGGGCATGACGCGGGCACTGGAGAAGAAGAGCGCGTCGGCCATCTCGCCGAAGGCCAGACGCGCGGCCGAGCGGGGGACCGGGGCCAGCGTGGGCCGGCGGAGCACTCGACCCAGCGCGGATGTTAGCTCGCGGTTGGTGACCGGGTTCGGGGCAACGACGTTCACCGGCCCGGCCAGCGTCTCGTCCATGATCGCCTGGTAGATTGCCCCCACCGCGTCGTCGATCGAGATCCAGCTCACGTATTGGCGCCCACTTCCCAGGCGCCCGCCGAGGCCGAGCCTGAACGGCGTGAGCATCTTGGCCAGCGGCCCGCCGGCCGGGCTGAGGATGACGCCAAATCGCACGAGCACCACGCGGATGCCGGTCTCGCGGGACGGCTCGGTGGCGGCCTCCCAACCGCGGCAGACATCGGCCAAGAAACCTTGGCCCGGCTCGCTCCCCTCGTCGAGCACCTCGTCGCCGCGATCGCCGTAGTAGCCGACGGCCGAGGCGGAAACGAGCACGCGCGGCCGCTGGTCCATCGCGGCCAGCGCCTCGCACAACTGTCGGGTCACCTCGACCCGGCTGGCGCGGATTCGTTCCTTCTTGGCGGCGGTCCAGCGTCCCGCGGCGATGTTCTCGCCGGCCAGGTGGACCACGGCGTCGCACCCCCCGGCCGGCCCGGGGTCGATGCGGTTCGACGCGTCGCGCCGAAGCCGTCGCACCTCGTGCCCCCCGGTGGTAAGAAATGGCCACAGCGCCGAGCCGACCAGCCCGGACGAGCCGCTCACGGCAACGCACAACCGCGGCCGGTCGGCGAATCGGGCGTGGGCGGCCAGGTCGGCGGCCGTGGTGTCGTGCCGGTAGCGGAACGTCCGCTCGAGCTCCCGCCGGACGGAACGGCCACCCAACGCGCGGCCGACAAGCCCGCCCGGCAGCCGGTACTCGATGCGGTCTTCGAGCCGACAGCCGTCCGGCCCCTCCGGCTCGAACCGGTGCAGGTGGCTCCAGTGCGCGAAGGGGCCGGAGCGTTGCACGTCGCGAAACGCGCGCGGCGGGTCGTAGTCGCGGTGCTCGGCCAGCCAGCGTCGCCAGATCGGGCCGGTGCGCAGGCGCAGCTCGACCTGGCGCCCGTCGTCGATCCCCTCGTCCGATCTGACGACGCGCACGCTCTGCCACGGCGGGATGAGCCGCCGTAGGGCCCCGGGCCGCTCGTGCCAGGCGAACGCCACCTCGGCCGGCACCGGCAAGTCCACGCGGCGCACGAATCGCTCCAGCTTCATCTCCAATTCCTCCCCACATTCCGGGCCCGCCCGTTCCCACACGGCCGTTTTCAGTATAATGTCCTGCACCCAAGCAAAAGGAAACCACGTGCCGGGTATACGCCGCCAGATCGTCGGGCTGATCGCCTGGGCGGGCCTCTGTTTCGGCGCGGCGGGGCTGGGGGCGTGGGCCACGGCGGGCGGCGTGGACACCTGGTACGCCGGGCTGCGCAAACCCCCCCTCACCCCGCCCGACTGGGTCTTCGGCCCGGTCTGGTCGGTGCTCTACCTGACCATGGCCCTGGCCGCCTGGATGGTCTGGCGGCGCGAGGGGCTGCGCCGGGCCGCATTGCCGTTGGGGCTGTTCGTCCTACAATTGGCGCTCAACGCCGCCTGGTCGCCCCTATTCTTCGGTTGGCGGAGCCCCGGGGCGGCCATGCTCGACCTGGCCCTGCTGTGGTGCGCGATCCTGGCCACGGCGCTTTGCTTCTGGTACCGCTCGGCGGCGGCCGCCTGGCTGCTGATGCCCTACCTGGCTTGGGTCTCGTACGCCGGGGCCCTGAACTTCGTCATCTGGAGACTCAACGCCTAGCGCGGGAGAAGAGAGAGACCATGTCGGACGAAACCGCCACCACGCCGCTCGACAAGCTGCACCACGTGGCCCTGGCCGTCAGCAGCATCGAGGATGCGATCGCCTGGTACACGGGCACGCTGCGCTGCCGCGTGGTCTACCAGGACGAGACCTGGGCCATGCTGGAGCTGGACAACGTGCGCCTGGCCCTGGTCACGCGCGACCAGCACCCGCCGCACATCGGCTTCATGCGACCCGACGCCGAGCGTTTCGGCCGGCTCAGACCCCACCGCGACGGCACGCGGAGCGTCTATATCCAAGATCCCTCGGGCAACGCGGTCGAGATCCTGCAAGACGAGTAGCCCCGGCCCGGATTCTTCGACAAGGGTTCTTGGACAGGATTACAGGATACGGAGGACGCACGGCAGTTGCTGCTCTTCTTGAACCGATCTTATACATCCTGTTATCCTGTCCGAGAGTCTCGGTGTTTTTCCTTCAACGTGAGCCCAGTGTTAGAATCCCATGCCGAGCCCTTCGCGTCCATCCCCGACCGCGACCGATCTGCGAAGCGACGTGCCGCCGCTCCGCATGTGCACGCTCGTCGATCGGCCCGTGGCCGGGCGGGGGAAGCTGGTCCTCTACTGGATGACCGCCCAGCGGCGTACCCGCTTCAACTTCGCGCTCGATCGCTCCGTCGACTGGGCCCGGCACCTCGAAAAGCCGCTGGTCGTCGCCGAGGTGCTCGGCTGCGGCGGGCGCTGGACGAGCGACCGGCACCACCGTTTTGTGCTCGACGGCATGCGCGACAACGCCGCCGACCTGGCCGACAAGCCCGCGCTCTATTACCCGTTCGTCGAGCGGAAGCCCGGCGAGGCCGCCGCGCTGCTCCGGGCACTGGCCGAGCGGGCCGCCGTCGTGGTGACCGACGACTTCCCGCTCCCCGATGCTCTGGACCCGGGCCGGGCCGACGCCGAACTGCCGGTCCGCGTCGAGCGGGTCGACTCGAACGGGCTTCTGCCCATGGCTGCCGCCGAGCGCGACTACCCCACGGCCTTTGCCTTCCGCCGGTTCTTGCAGCGCGTGCTGCCCGAGCACCTGCTCGATGCGCCGAAGTCGCACCCGCTTTCCCGCGTAAAGCTGCGCCCGATCCGCTCGCTGCCCGGCGAGATTCGACGCCTTTGGCCGCCGGCCTCCAAGAAGCTACTTGCGGGCGGCGCCGGCGAGCTGGCCGGGCTGCCGATCGACCACGGCGTTCCCCCCGCTTCGCTTCAAGGAGGCCCGGCCGCGGCCCGGCGCAGCTTAAGACGCTTCCTCGATCGCAAGCTCGCCGGCTACGCCGAGAACCGCAACCACCCGGACGACGACGCCACCAGCGGGCTTTCACCCTACCTGCACCACGGCCACATCTCGGTCCACGAGGTTTTTCGCGAGCTGGCCAAGCGCGAGGGCTGGACGCCGGGCCATCTCGCCGGGCGAGCCTCGGGCAAACGCGAGGGATGGTGGGGCATGAGCGGACCGGCCGAGGCGTTCCTCGACGAGCTGCTCACCTGGCGCGAGCTGGGCTACAACTTCTGCCGCCATCGCGATGACCCCGACCGCTACGACTCGCTCCCCCCGTGGGCCCAAACGACGCTGGCCGCCCACGCCGCCGACCGCCGCCAGTACGTCTACACCCTCGACCAATTCGCCCGCGCCGCCACCCACGACCCCCTCTGGAACGCCGCCCAGACGCAGCTCGTGCGCGAAGGCCGGATGCACAACTACCTGAGGATGCTCTGGGGCAAGAAGATCCTCGAGTGGACTGCCTCCCCCCGCGACGCCCTCGAGGTAATGATCGAGCTAAACAACCGCTACGCCCTGGACGCCCCCAACCCCAACTCCTACAGCGGCATCCTCTGGACGCTGGGCCGCTACGACCGCCCCTGGGGCCCCGAACGCCCCATCTTCGGCAAGGTCCGGTACATGACCTCCGAGAACACGGCGCGGAAGGTGCGGGTGAAGCGGTATCTCGTGAGGTACGGGCCGGAGTGAACTCGCGGCCAGCCGATTGTCCGGTCGATCCCTGGTGCTGGCGGCGATCGTAGCGAGAGTCGCTCACAGCTTCTCTTCGAGAATTCGCACCACCCGCCGAAAGCTGGGGAGATGCTTTTCCAGGGCCGACCGAGACAGCTTGCCGAGGACGACAAACGATCGCTTTCCTTTGGCATAGGCATTCGCGCAACGGCGAGTTGCGTGGGCAAGTCCTTGTTGAACGTTTTGCCGAGATCGGCGTTCGAGATCGTTCAATGGCGGAAGGGCCGACTCTTGGAGGTTGCTTCCGTAGTGATCAGCCAGCGTCGCTCGATCTGTGACGATCCACGTCTCCATGCACGTGGTCATGAAGAGCACCTGCTCGTCCGAGGCACCGTCCGGCTTGTTCCAGCCATCGTGACGTTTCAAATGCTGCCATGCGGCCTCCAAATCGGCGAGCGGCTCTTCGCTGTCGATCAGCATGCCCACGTAATCCGAGTCGCCTTTCGCGTGGCCCGTTTGGAAGTCGTCGAACACAGCGTTTCTCCCACCGCATGCGGCCAGACGCGGCAGTCGACCGGTAAACCCGCAATTCTCCAACAGCTTCCGAAATCCCTCGCGGCAGCGAATGTGCAACTCTCTGGAATCACCGCCGCCTTCCAGATAGATGGTCGCGCTCACCAGCGAGTCCCTCCCAATTGTCCCTTGATCCAAAGCTGCCCCAGCCGGTATTTCTCCAGCCAGGCGGCCAAGTCGTCGCGGCTGAGCCGTCGCATGTGGGTGCTGCCCTCGTGCTTCTCGCACACGACAACGGCTTCCGGCCGATCGGTCATGGCATCGACGAGTATGTCGGAGTGAGTGGTGACGATGAGCTGTGTACGTTCTGAGGCGGCCACCAAATGATCGGCCAGTTTGGGCAAGACGTCGGGATGGAGCCCCAGCTCGGGTTCTTCGATGCAGATGAGCGGCGGCGGTTCCGGGTCGCACAGGATCGCCAAGAGACAGAGGTACCGGACGCTCCCGTCCGAAAGCCGGGGCGCGGGAATAACGAATTCGCCCTCGTTGAAGAATACTTGAACGGTTCCTCCCTCAATGCTCACGTCAAAATCGGTAAGCCCCTCGTAGAGACATCGAAGCGCGGAGAGCAAAGCTTCTTTGGTCTTGGGCGAACGGCCGATGCGTTTCAGGAATAGCCCCAGATTCGAGAAGTCCTCCTCGAGCCGATCGGTGCGGAGGTCCGCCCGCTGCGGATCCCGCAGCGGGGTGTTCTTATGGCCGAATGCCCATTCGCGATACAGACGGATTCGATCGTAGCCGTTGGCGAGAGTCTGGCGTCCCGGTACGTTTGCGGTTACGTGCTGTTTGAGCACGGACAGCGTTCGATCGGTCAACTCCACCTTTGCCTCATGCACTCGCGCTTTGCTCAAAGGACTGGTGACAACGGGTCGTCCGTTACGGTAGCAGTAGCCAAAGACGGCTTTCCCATCGCCGTCCGTCCGGCGCTCATACTCGATGCGCTCGTCCACGAGCTGGAATACTTGTTGCTCCTTACGAAAGACAATCGTGTGGCGAAGCGGCTCTGAGCCGCGGGGATTGGCGAAGACCGCCTCAACGGAAGCCGGCTCGTCTGGCTGTCCCTGCCAAATCCATTCACCCACGCCTCCTCCGCGGCTGATGACGGGACGCCAGTCCGTAGTTGAGCTGCGCAGCAGAGCGATGGCTTCCAGCAGATTCGATTTGCCCGAGCCGTTCGGACCGATGAGAACGTTGAGTCTCTCCAACGGCAGCGAGGCACTTCCGAGGCCGAACGATAGCAGATTATCCAACCGAATCTCCGTCAGCAACCGGTGATCTCGTTGAATTGGGTCGCTCATACGATTCATTCCATGTCCGATTGTGCTACTCGAAAGGAAGAGTGCCGGGGTTGGAGGGGAGGATCGTCAGCGTCGTCAGTTAATGCCCTTTCTGCTCATTATGCCAGAGTCTTCGGGCTGCACGCAAGGGGGAGAGGCTAGCCGGGGACGGGCGATCCGGGTATGGTGGGGCGGAATTGGCCGTCAGCCGAGGGACACCGGCCGTCAACCGAACGACGAGGTGAAAACATGCCGGAACTCGTGCGCTGCAAACCCTGTGGATACGTGATGCGCAAGGACAAGCTGGGGCGGGTCTGTCCGGCGTGTGGGGCGAAGGCGGCGGCTTTCGAGGCGTACGAGGATCGAGTTTCGGCCCGGCGGCGGTTCATCCTGAATCTCGACCTGCACCCGATCCTGGTCCACGCCCCGCAGACGTTCGCCGCGCTGTTGCCCGGGCTGGTGGCGTTGGCGATGCTCTTTCCGGAGTTCTACGCGGCGGAGCTGGGGGCGGTGATCGGCTTCTCGGCGCTGATCCTGCCGCTGGGCGTGGTGGGGGCGATCGCCAGCGGGCTGGTCGACGGCCGGGTGAAGTTCAAGCGGCTGAGTCCCCCGTTTCTGGTGCAGAAGATCACCGCGGGCACGTGTCTTCTGATCGTCTCGGGCGCCAACGCGGCGGTCGTGCTCTTTGAGGGGCTCGGGCCGGGGACCTTGCCCTGGGTGCTCGGGCTGGGCGTGGCCTCGCTGGCCTGCGCCGTGGTATTGGGCCACACCGGCAAGAAGCTGATCCTGCCGATCCTGCCGGGGCGGTGAGGGGCGGGCTTCATTGAGTCGCTTGTGAGCGGGCGAGGCGGCCGCGAAGCCTCGCAAACCCGACGTAAACGTCGGGCCTACCACCGCCTTCGGCGGGGAGGCCCATGAATGGGCTTCATTCTACGAGTGCAGCATCCTACGAACAGAACACCCTACGACTACAACATCCTACGAAAACCACTCAAGCAACCTCTCGATCAGCCCCAGCACGGCGAAGTAGGACATCACCAGCGAAAACCCCATCGCCGCGGCCAGGGCGGCGTTCAGGAGCGGGCCGGCCTTGTGTCGGCCCATCAGCTCGCGGCGGTTCACCAGCACCAGGATGCCGCCGACTACCAGCGGGAGGACGAACACCTGGGCGACCTGGGTGGCGATCTGGGCCGCGATCGGGTTGCTGCCCAGCACCGGAACCGTCAGGCCGATCAGGCAGGCGACAGCCGTCAGCGTGCGGAACAGCTTCGACCGCGTGTCGAGCACCCCGGCCCGGTAGTCGGCCACCAGCAGCGGGGCGACCATTGCGATCGGGAAGATCGACGACAGGCCCGCACTGACCGTGCCCACCAGGAAGATGGCCACGGCGTACTTGCTGGCCACGGGCCCCAGCGTCTGGACCATGTCGAGCACGCGCTCGATGGCCATCCCGCGGTGAAACAGCGCGGCCGTGGCGCAGGCCATGATCGCCCCGCTGATGAGGAACATCAGCAGCGCCGCCACGAAGCTGTCGCGGGCCTGGTCGCGGAGGTTGGCTCGGGTCCAGCCCTTGCCGGCCAGCAACAGGGGCCGGACCACGAACGTGGGGGCGGCCATCGTGGTGCCCACCAGGGCGGCGACGAGGATGAACATCCCGTGGCCTTCGTCGTCCCGCGGGATGCTCGGCACCAGCCCGGCGGCGATCTCGCCCGGCGACGGGAGCACGATGAACGCCGAGATAAGGAAGGAAATGCCCATCAGGGTGACAAACACCACCAGCACCTTCTCGAAAAACGAGTACCGCCCGACCCAGAGCAGGCCGTACATCAGCGCCAATACGGCCGCGGCGATCAACAGCACGCCGTAGTAACTCTCGGCGGGCAGCCCGGGGACGAACAGGCGCAGCCCCTCGTACAACGCGGCTGACGAGAGCCCGACCAGCCCGGAGAGGCAGCACCATTGGCCCATCACCACGCCCACCAGCGTCAGCACGGCCAGCACGGGCCCGCCGGGCAGTTGCGTGCGGAAGGCGTGGATCGTCGTCCGGCCGGTCACCAGGGCGAAGCGGCCATAAGCCTCCATCAGCACCCAGGCGAAGAGGCAACTGAGCACCAGGTCCCAGAGCAGTTCCATCCCGAACCGCGAGCCGGAGCTGGCCATCGTCGTCACGCTGCCGGTGCCGATCGTGTAGCCGATGCAGAAGATGCCCGGCCCCACGGCCAACAGCATCCGTCCGAGGCGACGCAACGGGGCCAGGAGGGCGGGGGGCATGGTGGCGGGAGGAGTGGTGGAGTATTGGGTTGTTGGGGATGGCGTGAGTTGATGCCGCGGGCCGGGGCGCTACCGTACCACAATGCGGCGGCGGGGTACAGCGGACGCGATCGGCGATCAGCGCGCCGGGTGCCGACGCGGGCTATTGACCGGCCGGCAAGCTCGGTTTAGGCTCGTTTGGAGCGCCTCGTTCCCGACCCCGCAACAGGCTTGTTCCCATGTTCCGAACCATCGTCGTGTCGCTGGTGCTGCCGCCGCTGTTGTTAATCCTATGCGTTGCTCCGGCCCCGGCCGCCGAGGGCGCCGACCCGGCCACCGTGGCCCCGCCGGTCAATTTGGCGCCGGGTCCGGAGTATAGCGACCACGTGCGCATGTTCCAGGGCATCCCGGGCATCGAGCGTTCGCCCGGCGGGCGGCTCTGGGCCACGTGGTACGGCGGCGGGGTGACCGAAGACCACCACAACTACGTGATGCTGGTCACCAGCGGCGACGGCGGCCGAAGCTGGTCGCCCTTGAAGATGGTCCTCGACCCCGACCGCGACGGGCCGGTCCGGGCGTTCGACCCGTGCCTGTGGCTCGACCCGACAGGCCGGTTGTGGCTCTTCTGGGCCCAGCGTGCCCGGACGCCCTTCCTCTGGGCGATCACCACCGAGAACCCCGACGACGCGAGCCCGACGTGGTCCGAGCCGCGGATGATCTCGGAAGGGATCATGATGAACAAGCCGCTCGTCACGTCCGGCGGGGCGTGGCTGCTGCCGGTGGCCCTGTGGGGGAAGGACGATAGCTGCCGCGTGATCGCATCCGACGACCGGGGCCGCACCTGGAAGCGGATCGGCGCCGCGGGCGTGCCCGACGCCAAGCACCGCAACTGCGACGAGCCGATGCTGGTGGAGCGCCGCGACGGCTCGCTGTGGATGCTCATCCGCACCCGGTACGGCATCGGCGAGAGCTTTTCGACCGACGGCGGCAAGACCTGGACGCCCGCCGTGAAGTCGCCGATCGAGCACGCCACGGCCCGGTTCTTCATCCGCCGGCTGGCCTCGGGCAACCTTCTGCTGGTCAAGCACGGGCCGCTCGACAAACGGACGGGGCGATCGCACCTGACGGCCTACCTCTCCGACGACGACGGCAAGACCTTCGGCGGCGGGCTGCTGCTCGACGAGCGGAGCGGCGTCTCCTATCCCGACGGCTTCCAGGCAACCGACGGTACGATCCATATCATCTACGACTACCACCGCACCAGCGACAAGCAGATCCTCATGGCCGCCTTCACCGAGGCCGACGTCCGGGCCGGCAAGCCGACCAGCGAAAAGGTCCGTCTGCGAGTGCTCATCAATCAGGCCACCGGCACGGCCCCGGCCAAGCGGCGGCCGTGAGGGTGCCGTTCCGCTTCATTAACAGGAACTGATTCCGAGGCCGGGAGACTTGTTGTGACGTTTGCTGCCAAGGTGGGCGAGCCCGCCCCGGATTTCGCGCTGACCTGCGTTGGCGGGCAGGACGAAGCACCTCGCGGCGTCCGGCTGAGCGACTACTCGGGCCGCTGGCTGATGCTCATCTTCTACCCGCGGGACTTCTCCTTCGTGTGCCCCACGGAACTGACGTCATTTAGCGCCCGGCTCGCTGATTTCCAGCAGCGCGGCTGCGAGCTGCTCGGGGTGAGCGTCGATTCGATCGAGCTGCACCGCGAGTGGCTCACCACGCCGGCCGACGAAGGCGGCCTGGGGCCGCTGCAGTTCCCCCTGGCTTCCGATCCCGACGGGTCGGCGGCCCGCGCCTACGGCGTTTGGGTCGAGGAGAAGGAGGTCTCGACCCGCGGGCTGTTCGTGATCGATCCCGACGGCGTTTTGCAGTACTCGGTGGTGCATAATTTGAGCGTCGGGCGGAGCCCCGACGAGGTGCTGCGCGTGCTCGACGCCCTGCGCACCGGAGGGCTGTGCCCCGCGAGCTGGACCTCGGCCGACGGCACCATCGATCCCGAGGGCGCCCTTCAGCCGGGCCGCATCCTCGGCCATTACCGCATCCGCAGCAAGCTGGGCGGCGGGACGTTCGGCTCGGTATTCGCCGCCCGCGACCTGCGCCTGGAACGGCTCGTGGCCCTGAAGGTGCTCCGGCGCAAGGTGCTCGAGTCGCGCGAGGCCGCGCTGGGCGAGGCCCGCGCGGCAGCCAGGCTGAATCACCCCAACGTCTGCACGATCTACGCGGTCGAGGAGGAGGACGGGCTGCCGGTGATCGCCATGGAATACCTCGACGGCAAGCCGCTCTCGCAGGTTATTGCGGAGGGCCCCGGGCGCGATCGGGCGATGGACCTTGCCGCGCAGATCGCCTCGGGGCTGGCCGCGGCCCACGCACAGGGCGTGGTTCACGGCGATCTGAAGCCGGAAAACGTCATCGTCACCGACCAGGGCGTGGCCAAGATACTCGACTTCGGCCTGGCCAGGTCGCAGACTACGCTTCGACCGCCGAGCGACGAATCGCGCGCCGAACCGAGCCGGGAACGAACCGCGGTTGCAGACGCGGCCGCAGACGGCTCGCGGCTCGGCGCTGGAGAACACACCATTGCGCCCGATGCCACGATCGAGCACGCCGGTTCGACCGCGCGGGTTGCCGGCGCGGCGGCACAGCCCGCGATGATCCGGGGCACGCCGGCCTACATGGCGCCGGAACAGGGCCTCGGGTTGCCCCCCACGCCGGCCAGCGACGTCTTCTCGCTCGGCCTGCTGCTGTTCGAGATGCTCACCGGCCGCCGCGCGCGTCCGGGACAGCCTTCGTTGAAGCTGCTGTTGGAGCTGTCCACTGCGGACCTGGCACCCCAGCTTGCCCCGCAGGTCGACGATGCCTACCGGGACCTCTTAAGCGCCATGGTGGCCCGCGACGCCGCCCGGCGCCCGGCCATGACCGAGGTGCTCGGGAGACTGCAGAGGTAGGAACGGCCAAGCGTGGAATGGGACGTCACTCCATCAAAACACGGACGTGTGCTTCCACCGAGGCGGCCAACCCCTCCAAGTCGTAGCCGCCTTCGAGGACCGAGACCAGCCGGCCCCGCGCCGAGCGATCGGCGATCTGCTTGACCACGCGGGTCATCTCGGCAAACCCCTCGGCGGTGACGCTCATCCCGCCCAGCGGATCGTTCTCGTGGGCATCGAAGCCCGCGGAGACGAGCACGAAATCCGGCTTGAAGTTGCGTGCCGCGGGCAGGAGCTTTTCGCGAAAGGCTTGCAGGAACTCCCGGTCGCCCGCCCCCGCGCGCAGCGGCACGTTGAGAGTATAACCCCGGCCATTTCCGGCTCCCCGCTCGTCGGCGGTGCCCGTGCCGGGATAGAACGGATGGCGGTGGATCCCGAAGTAGAACACGGTCGGGTCGTCGTAGAAGATTGCTTGCGTCCCGTTGCCGTGATGGACGTCCCAATCGACGATCAGCACTCTCTTAAGCTTGTGCTTCTTCTGGAGGTAGCGCGCGGCGACGGCCACGTTGTTCAACAGACAGAAGCCCATGGCACGGTCGGCCAGGGCGTGGTGACCCGGCGGGCGCACGGCGCAGAAGGCGGTCTCGACCCGACCGTCCATCACCGCGTCGATCGTCGCCAGGAGCCCTCCCACGGCGGCCAGGGCCGCCCGGTGCGACCCGTTCGATACGGGCGTGTCCCTCGAATCGAGGTAGCCCCCGCCTCCTTCGCAGCGCTTCCCGACGCGATCGAGGTACTCCGCCTTGTGTACCGTCAGGAGCCATTCCCGTTCGGCCGGCTTGGGTTCGATGCGGACCAGTTTCGAGAGCAGTCCCTTCTGTTTCAGGCGATCGACGATGGCGGTGAGGCGCTCGGGGCCCTCGGGATGGCCGGCCCCCGTTTTGTGCTCGAGATAGACGTCGCCATAGAGGAGGCCGGTTCGCGAGGTAGTGATCTTGGGGGCTTTGCCGGCGGGTGCGGGCACGTCGGGGTCGGCGGCGGGCGCCTCCGTTCTGTGGCAGGAAGCCGTCAGGGTGACCGCCAGCACCAGCAGCCCGACCGCCCCCCCGGCGGCCCCGGGCGGCATCGCGGCTCGATCGGCACACGCCGGTTTTCTCATCACGGCAACCCCCCTGTAGGCGGATCGGCGGATATTCCGCGCCCCTAGGTATTCGTGATCTGAGACATTCGAAGCTCGGCGAGACCTCAGGCGCATGAAGTACGATGGCCTTCCAAGGCCGTCGCCTTCGCATCGGAGCCCTCGACGGCCTTGGAAGACCGTCGTATAGAAGATTCTCGCAGCCGTGGGCTGGGAGGGCCACCGCACTTTCGGCGGATGAGGTGGCGCCCCGTGCCGAACCGGCCCCGGCCAAGCGACCCGTCCTATAGGGGGACTGGTCGCTACCCACCATGGCTGGGGGTATGGTGCTCGGCCATCGCGCCCGCCGCCTTGACGCAACGGGATTCGGGCCGGAGCGCACCGCCCGAGAGGGCCGTCCGGAGGTGGGGGTGCATCTGCATAAGTCCTGGTATTCTAAAGGGTTAGGTAGATCGGTGCCGATCTTACTATCGCGGTTGTGGGACCATCCGGCCCAAGTTATACTGTGGAGCTTGAAACTCCCGGCCTTGCCGCACCTTGCGCAGAGTGGTTATCCTTCCGAGGGCCCCATGCGATTTTCGTTGATCGACCGCATCGTGGAGCTGGAGCCGGGGGCCAAGATCAGGGCGGTGAAGAACCTCAGCCTGGCCGAGGAGTATCTCGCCGACCATTTCCCCCGCTTCCCGGTGATGCCCGGCGTGCTGATGCTCGAGGCGATGACCCAGGCCGGGGCGTGGCTGGTCCGGGCGAGCGAGGACTTCGCCCACACCATGGTGGTGCTCAAGGAAGTGGCCAACATGAAGTGCGGCCAGTTCGTCGCACCGGGGCACGCCCTGAGCGTATCCGCGGAAATACTGAAGGACGAGGAACAACAGACCAAGCTGAAAGCCCGGGGCACGGTCGACGGCCAGACGGCCGTCAGTGCCCGGCTGGTGCTGGCCAAGTACAATCTGGCCGACGGCGATCCGGAGATGGCCGAGGCCGACGCCGCCATGAGGGAGTTGTTACGCAGCTTCTTCACGCTGCTGCACCACCCGGAAACGGCGGTTGCCGAGACCTGCACATAGTCGGCGACGGACGGGGAGGGGCAAACGAAAGGTCAACGATCCGGGAGTGATGGAGTAATGGAGTGTTGCGGATTCAGGTCGCAACGATAGTCCGTACTCGATCATTCCAATACTCCGATACTCCAACGGCAATCGACGCAGACAACGGCAGAGCCTTGTCGATTCTCGCGGGCAGAGCCGATCTACTATCTTCGTTCTAGCTCGGTAGGTGCAAGCCAATGCGCTTTGAAGGCAAGACGGCGATCGTCACCGGCGGCGCGCGCGGGATCGGCGCGGCCTGCGTGAAGCAGTTGGCCTCGGAGGGGGCCAAGGTCGCGCTGGTGGACCTCGATCCCAGCGACGCCGAGCCCCTGTTGGCGGAGCTGAAGGGCGCCCCCGGCGAGGTCCGGGCGTTTCAGGCCGACGTTCGGGATCCCGAGCGGGCCCGGGAGCTGGCCGATCAACTCTTCAACGAATGGGAAAGGATCGACGTGCTTGTCAACTCGGCCGGCATCGTCAAGGACGGGCTGCTGGGTACGATGGCCGACGACCAGTGGCAGGCCGTGATCGACGTGAACCTGGGCGGCACCTACAACTACTGCCGCGCCGTGGTCCAGCCGATGATGATGCGCAAAAGCGGCAGCATCGTGAACATGTCGAGCATCGGGGCCGAGTTCGCCTCGCGCGGCCAGGTCAACTACGCGGCCAGCAAGGGCGGGGTGAACGGGCTGACGCGCGCCATGGCCAAGGAGCTGGCCTCGAGGAAGATCCGCGTCAACGCCGTGGCGCCGGGAATGATCGAGACGGGCATGAGCGCGGCCGTCCGCGCCCTGGCCGGCGACCAGATCAAGAAGGTGATCCCGCTGAAGCGGATCGGCCAGCCCGAGGACATCGCCCGGGTCGTGGCCTTCCTGGCCAGCGACGACGCCGGTTACGTCACCGGACAGATCCTCCGCGTGGACGGGGGGTTGAGCCTGGGGGGGTATTGAAAATGATGAATGATGAATGATGAGTGCTGAAACGAACATACCAAGGCGGTCCTGTTCTTTGTAGGCGGCGGACCGGCTTTGAAATACGGTGTAGCGGAACCTATTTGGAGGTATCAGCCAAATGCCAACCCAAGCAGAGATCTTCGAGAACATCCAAACCGTCCTGGTCGACGCCCTGGGGGTCGATGAGGAAGACGTCACCGAGGACGCCACCTTGGTGGGTGACCTGGGGGCCGAGTCGATCGACTTCCTGGACATCGTCTTCCGCATGGAGAAGGCATTCGACATCAAGATTCCCCGGGGTGAGCTGTTCCCCGAGGACGTGCTGACCAACCCCGACTACGTGCAGGACGGCAAGGTCACCGAGGCCGGGATCGAAGAGCTCAAGAAGCGGATGCCGTTTGCGAACCTGGACAAGTTCGCCGAAAACCCGGTGGTCCAGGACTTCGGCAATCTCCTGACCGTGGCCGACATGTGCCGGTTCATCGAATCGAAGGTCGAGGTGAACTGAGATTGGGGTCAGGTCTTGACTTGTAACTTCCGGGCGTTCTCGTAGTTCGCTCGGCAGGCACTCAGAAGTTACAGGTCAAGACCTGACCCCGAGGTGATGCGATGCGCTGGTACTGGATCGACCGATTCCTCGAGTTCGAGAGCGGCCGCTACGCCAAGGCGGTCAAGAACATTTCCTTGGCCGAGGACCATCTGCACGATCACTTTCCCTATCGCCCGATCATGCCGCCGTCGCTGGTGATCGAGGGCCTGGCCCAGACCGGCGGCTTGTTGGTCTGTGAGGTGAACGACTTCACCGAGAAGGTGGTGCTCGCCAAGGTCTCCAAGGCCCGCTTCCATTGCGAGGCCGTGCCCGGCGACACCTTGACCTACACCGCCACGCTGGAGTCGATCGCCGAGGAAGGGGCCACGGTCAAGGCCACCAGCCACAAAGGGGACACGCTGCACGCCGAGGCGGAAATCATGTTCGCCCACTTAAACGACCCCCGGCTGGGTCAGCTCTTTGACCCCAGGACCTTCCTGCATATGATGCGGCTCTTGGGGGCGTTCGACGTGGGACACGACCGCAACGGCGGGCCGCTCAAGCCCCCAGCCCAACTTGTCGAGGCCGCCCGGGCTGCCGGGCCGCCGGAGTATGCCTGAGCGGGACGTTCGAGAGAGCCAACCGATGCGAAAACGCGTGGTCGTCACCGGCATGGGCTGCGTCACACCCCTCGGTGCGGAGATCGAGACCGTCTGGCGGCGGCTCTTGGCCGGCGAGTCGGGCGTGGGCTACATCGGCCGTTTCGACGCCAGCAACTTCCCCACCAAGATCTCCGCCGAGGTCCGCGACTGGGACATCAGCGACGTCGGCGAGGACCCGGAGGACTGGAAGTACCAGGGCCGCCATACCCATTTCGCTATCGGCGCCGCCAAGAAAGCGATGTCTGACTCGGGCATCGAGCTGTCGAAGATCGACCCGACGCGCTTCGGCGTCTACACCGGCAGCGGCGAGGGCCAGCAGGACTTCGACCGCTTCACCGAGATGATGGTCGCGGGGCTCTCGGGCAGCGAGCAGTTCGACTTGGGCAAGTTCGCCAGCAAGGGGCTGGAAACGCTGCACCCCATCGCCGAACTGGAGCAGGAACCCAACATGCCCGCCGGGCACCTGGCCAGCCTCTTCGGGGCCGAGGGACCCAACGTGAACTGTCTGACGGCCTGTGCGGCCAGCAGCCAAGCCATCGGCGAGGCGGTCGAGATCATCCGCCGCGGCGAGGCCGACCTGATGCTCTCCGGCGGCACCCACACGATGATCCACCCCTTCGGCGTGACCGGGTTCAACCTGCTGACGGCCCTGTCGACCCAGAACGACGAGCCCACCAAGGCCTCGCGCCCCTTCGACCGGCTCCGCGACGGGTTCGTGCTGGGCGAAGGGGCCGGCATGGTGATCCTCGAAGAGCTAGAACACGCCAAGGCACGCGGCGCCAAGATCCACGGCGAGGTGGCCGGCTTCGGCTCCACGGCCGATGCCTTCCGTATCACCGACATCCATCCCGAGGGCCGCGGCGCGATCGCCTGCATCAAGATGGCGCTGGACGACGCGAAGGCCAACCTCGACGAGGTCGACTACATCAACGCCCACGGCACCAGCACCCAGGTGAACGACAAGGTCGAGAGCCTGTCGATCAAGCAAGTCTTCGGCGACCGGGCGTACAAGATCCCCGTCTCGAGCACCAAGAGCATGGTCGGCCACCTGATCGCCGCGGCCGGGGCCACCGAGGCCATCTTCTGCCTGCTGGCCATTCGCGACAACGTGGTCCCGCCGACGATCAACTACGAGTATCCCGACCCCGACTGCGATCTGGACTACGTCCCCAACCAGGCCCGCGAAGTGAAGTGCGACTCGGTGCTCACCAACAGCTTCGGGTTCGGCGGGCAGAACATCACGCTTCTGATCCGGCGCTTCAAGTAGCCGTCTCGCTCCGCGAGACGAAGCCCCGTCCTACATCGGGGCCGGCAGGTGGATGGCAAAGGTGCTGCCGGTCCCGGGCGTGCTCTCGACCGTGGCCCGGCCGCGGTGGGCCTGGGCGATGTGCTTGACGATGGCCAGCCCCAGCCCGGTGCCCCCCAGCTTTCGGCTGCGGGCCTTGTCCACGCGGTAGAACCGCTCGAAGATCCGCGGCAGGTGCTCCCGCGCAATCCCGCAGCCCCGATCGCGCACCTCGACGACCAGCTCCTGCTCGCGCCGTTCGACCGCCACCTCGACGGTCTCGCCGGCCGGGCTGTACTTCACCGCGTTGTCCAACAAGTTGAGTACCGCCCGCTCGAGCAGATTGGCGTCCATCTCGACCCGCAGATCCTCGGGACAGTCGAGCGCCAGCCGAACGTCCTTCTCGGAGGCCTGGAAGCGGCACGCCTCCAGCGCCGCCTCGAGCACGTCCTTGAGCCGGCCCGGCTGGAGCACGATCTGCTCCCGCTCCCGCTGCTGTTCGATGTGGGCCAGCTCCAGGAGGTCCTCGATGATCGCGCCCAACCGATCGGCCTGGGCAGACACGATGTGGAGGAACCGCCGGGCGTCGTCGGGCTTCTGCAGTGCACCGTCGAGCAGCGTTTCGACGAAGCCCTTGATCGCGGTCACCGGCGTCTTCAGCTCGTGCGAGACGTTGGCCGCAAAGTCACGCCGCATCTGCTCGAGCTTGCGCAGGCGCGTCACGTCGTGCAGCACCACCAGGACGCCGATCCCCTCGCCCGCCGCGCCGCGGAGCACGCTGCCGTGGGCCTGCAAGAACCGCTCGCCGGCATCGAACAGCACGATCTCGGTTTCGGCCGGCTCCCACTCGGCGAGCACCCGCTCGACCAGCTCCTGAAGCGCCGGGTTGCGCACGATCTCCTGGAGCGTGCGCCCGCGGGCGGTTTGGGGGTCGGCGCAGAGCAGCTCCGCCGCCACGTGGTTTAGCTCCAACAGGCGCTGCTGGTCGTCGACGGCCAGCACCCCCTCGATCATGCTCGCCAGCATGGCCCCCCGCTCGTTCCGCTCCGCCTCCAGGGCCAGGATCCGCTCGTGTAGCTGGCCGGCCATCTGGTTGAGCGTTTCGGCCAGGCTGACGAACTCCTGGGGGCTTTCCAGCTTGACCCGGTGGGTCAGCTCCCCGGCAGCGAACCGCTCGGCCGCCCTGCGCAGCTCTCCCAGCGGCCGATTGATCCGCCGGATGACCAGGACCCCCGCCACCACGGCCAGCAGCATCACCACCCCGCCCACGGTGAAGATCGCAAGCTGCACGGTGTGCACCGTCTGGAAGATGGCCTCGGTCGACATCGACGCCCGCACCGCGGCGATCACCCGGCCGTCCGACTCGACCGGCACGGCCGCGTACATCCGCACCATGTCCGTGGTGATGCTGTACCGCGTCGAGTATCCGGTGCGCCCGGCCAAGGCGTCGATCATTTCTGGCCGCTTGTGGTGGGGGTCCATCACGGCCGGGTCCTCGTCGGTGTCGCCCACCACCGTGCCGTCAGGCAGCATGACGGTCAGCCGCGTGGCGGCCTCGCCGCCCAGTTGCCCGCAGAGCGCGTCGATCCCCCCCAGCTCGCCGGCCAGGAGGTCGCGTCGGAACTGCTCGGCCGAGAGCACGGCCCGGGCCCGTAGGTCGGCCCGCATCTGGTCCTCGTGAAATTCGCGCACCGCGCGCGAGGCGTACCACGTGACCACCGCCACCGAGGCCACCGCGATCAGCACGTACCACAGGTAGAGCTGCCAGAGGAGTTGCTTGCGATGCATGGCACCGTTTCTCGTTCAGCAACGTCTCGGCCGCGCAAAGTACGACGGCCTTCCAAGGCCGTCGCCGCGGCATCGAAGCCCTCGACGGCCTTGGAAGGCCGTCGTACAAAGCGTCTCGCCACTTGGCTGGACTGTTACTCCATCTTCTCCTTAAACCGATACCCCACGCTCCGCACCGTGTCGATGCACCGGCCCGCGGCGCCGAGCTTCCGCCGCAGGCCCACGATCTGCACGTCGATCGCCCGGTCGGTCACCACGTGGTCCTCGCCGTGTACGGCGTTGGCGATTTGGTAGCGGGTAAAGACCCAGCCGGGCCGCCGGGCCAGGACGTGCAGCACGCGAAACTCGGTGGGCGTCAGCTCGACCGGCTCGCCCCCGACGAGCACCTCGTAGCGCCCGGGGTGGATGACCAGGTTGTGCACGCGGATCGTGGCCTCGTCGTCGGGGGTTTCCTCCAACGAGCGGCGCAGCACCGCGCGGACCCGGGCCACCAACACCCGCGGGCTGAACGGCTTGGTCACGTAGTCGTCGGCCCCCATCTCCAGCCCGGTGACGATGTCGGCCTCCTCCCCCTTGGCCGTGAGCATCACGATGCGCACGCCCTCGGTGGCCGGCTCGCGTTTCAGGCGCCGGCAGACGTCCAGCCCGTCGATCCCGGGCAGCATCAGGTCGAGCAGGACGAGGTCGGGCACGTCGGCAGTGGCCCGGCGCAATGCCTCCTCGCCCGTGCTCGCCCGCGACACCCGGTAGCCCTCCTTCTCGAGGTTGTAGGCCACCAGCTCCTGGATTTCCTCCTCGTCCTCGACGACGAGGATCGACTCTTTGGCCATGGGGAAACGCTCCGAGGGAGCCGACGTGGTCCTGGACCCTTTAGCGGCTTTCCGGAAAGTTCGTAGTGACCGCATTCATGCGGTCCCGAGCCACCCAGAGGCCGCCTTTGCGCAGCAAGACCCGATGAATCGGGTCACTACAAACGCTTTCCGGACAACCCCTCAGTCTACTTATCCCGAAGCCACCAGGCTACCAGGGCCAACAGTCCCGGCACAAAGAAGAGCGGAAAGACCCAGCCCCGCGGCCAGCCGCCGCTGGTGACGTAATGGATCGCGTAGAAGCCCGCCACGCCCACCAGCGCCAGCAGCCCGCCGGCCAGCTCCCGCCACCAGAGCAGGACCATCCCGGCAAGCGACGCGAGGAAAGCCGCCATGAGCGCCTGCTCGCGGCCCGTGAGTGCGAACGGATTGGGCGGGCCCTCACCGATCGCCAGCAGAAGCACCAGGCCCACCAGAAACGCCCCCGTCAGCCGGGCGGCCCAGCGCGCGACGGCAGCGAGTGTCGCTCTCTTGGATCGCACCATGCTCACCTTGCGGTTGCACGTTTCTCCTGGTAGGACGGACTTCCAGTCCGTCAAGAAGGCTGTGAGACCGACTGGAAGTCCGTCAAGAAAGCTGTGAGACGGACTGGAAGTCCGTCCTACAAGTCTATTTGCGCTTGACCGTCAGCACCGCGTGCAGCCCGTCTTCGAGGAACGTCAGCTCGGCCGTCAAGCCGCCGAACTGGCGCATTAGCCTGTCCATGGTGCTCCCCTTTGGAGGGGCGGCGGCCTGGTGGGGGTTGGCGGCCGTGCCGTGGGCGGTGCTCACGACTTCGCGCCCGTCGTCGCTCAGCTCGTAGCGCCCGCCGCTGGGGCAGAAGAAGCGGGCGCCGTAGAGCAGCTCCGCCTCGTCGTACACCTGTTTCATACTTAGGTCCCGGTTGCCCTCGGCGCGGAGTGCCCGGGCCACGTTCGACAGCGGGCGGAGGTTGTCGAGGCTCGCCTGCCGGGCACACTCGGCCCAGCTCAGCCGGAACATGGGCAGGAGCTGGTCCCAGTTCTCCGGCCGGATGCGGAACATGGCGTGGGCCACCGGCCCGGTATCCTCCCGCTCTTGGTCGGCGATGGCCGCCAGGTCCTCGAGGATGAACCGCTTGCTGGCCACGTACAGCCCGTCGCCGATCCGCGCGAAGAACATCCGCCACTTCACCGGCCCGAAACGGAGGTTGTAGCAGCGGGCCGGCTGGTCGCAACCCTCGATGGGCAGCCGGTAGAAGTCGTGCTCCACCTCGAACCAGCCGCGGCCCGCGGGCTGCCGGGCCACGGCGGCCAGCACCGAGTCAAGCTTCTCGAGGAAACGGTCGACCACCTCCGCGTCCTCGACCGGCACCGCCACGTAGACCGGCGCGGCCAGCGAGGCGACCAGGAAGCCGATCCCGAGAACGTCGTCGTCGATGCCCCGGCCCCCCACCCCGCCGAGCACCTGGCCCATAAGCTCGCTAAAGTTCAGATCGACCGCGGGCGAGGTGTCGTAGACGTGCAAACTGATCTGGTTGCCGATGCCCTTCTCGAGAAACTCAACGACGGTGGCCTGATCGATCGCGCCGTCGTCCTTCAACCCCAGCTCGCGGCCGGCCTCAGCGATGATTCCGCCCAGCAGATGGCGATTATCGAGCGCCAACTTCTTGTTCAGCCGCAGGGCCACGCTGAACACGTTTCGCTTGGGCACGGGCAGGGCGTCGAGCGGCTCCGGCTCGCCCCCCAGCGCGCTGGCCAGCCCGGTGTAGATCGTGTTGTCGATAAGCGGCAGGATGATCGTTTCGGCCCGGTACGCCTCGGGCGTGATGCGCAGCCGCATCGCGATCGGATCGAAGTACCGCCGCCAGTAGCGGCTGTAGCGCTCGACGAACTGCCGGTACTGCTCGGCCTCTTCCTCGGTGACCTTGGTGGCCGGCACTTCGCAGCAGGGGACCAGGCACCGGGCGTGGCCGTAGATCGACGAGACGCCCGCCGTGCCGTCGTCCGAGAGCCGGTAGGTCCCGCCCGAGAGATCGCGCAACCGCCCTTCACCGAAGATGCCCGGGGCGCAGCCGTGGCGGACCAGCTCCTCGAGCGAATCGGGCTTCTCGCCGTACTGCGTGCGGTGCAGCATGGCCGCGTGGCCGATCATCCGAAGCTGGTTGTAGGCCAGCAGCCGGCGCCGTTCGGTCAGCTTCAGCTCCGGGCCGACCAGCCGGCGGATGAACGGGTCGGAGAGGTAGACGAACACGTCCTCCCGCTCGTCGCCGCGCACGAAGAGCGTGCGCATGTACCTGTACTCGGTCGAATCGCCCAGGCGCTGGATCTGCTTGTCGCCGGCGATCGCCCCGAGCACGCGCTTAAGGGCCACCTTCGAGTTGCTCCGCACGTGGACGTCGGGCCGGGGATAGGCCGAGAAGACGTGGATCTGGCGATCCGGGGTCCCCACGTGGACGTACTCCACCCCGCCGATCTTGCCCGTGGTGCGCACCGCATCGTCGCGCGACTTCTCGGCCGCGTCGAGAAAACCGTCCATGCGCGCTTGGAACACCTCGGGCTGCTTGAGATGAAACAACAGCGTCACGTCGGTTCCCTCGCGGAAGAAGGGGTCGCTGCCGGTGATCGCCACCTCGGCGACGACCAGGTCGTAAAACGGCCGGGTGAGCGGGTCGGTGTGGACGGCCAGTTGAGTCCTCAGCCTGTCGCTCGCAAGCTGGGTCCGCGCCGTGCGCGTCGATTGGGTGTACAGGTGATCGCCCCAAAGGTCGAAGGCGTCGATTGCCTCGATCAGCTTGCTCGGCGAACGGAAGAGCACCAGGTACTGGTCGGCCGGCACACAGCGCGCGAGCGGCGAGACCTCCGGCTCGTGGCCGGCCAGGCGCTGCCGGGCGAGCATCTCGCCCCAGGGATGGCTCTTGACCGTGGGCCCGGAGAGCGTCGGGACGTCAACGGTCTCTCTGGACGGCTGCTCGGCATCTTCGTCGGGCGGTGGCGTCGGCGACGGGCGCATCGCCTCGAGCTGGAGGCTTTCTTGCACGGCCAACGCCCCGGAGAACAGCCCGAATAGCTCGACCTCCCGGTCCGGTCCCCTGTTCCGCCCCCGGTCCCACCGGTCGAACATGCCGGACGCCTCATCGAGCCGCCCTTCGTTGCGGGCGAGCTGCAGCACGACGTATTGGAGATACACGTCGTCCGGGTCGAACGCCAGGGCCCGCATCGCTTCGTCCAGCGTCCACGCCTGGGGGGTCTTCAGCGGGACGTCTCCGGGCCGGGGGCTTTCGCCAGCCCGGGTCGCGGCGGCGGGGAGCAACAGTGCCAGGACGAGAGCACCCGTGAGAAATCGGCGGCTTGACATGACGTAACTCCTTTGATAATAAAGTGTTGCGGCGCAAGGGAGGCCGACCGGCCGCGGTCGGACCCGCGGCCCGGTATCATCGTAGGCTGTTTCCCCGGGCGGGAGTACGCTCCGGATATAACGGCCTCGCGGCCCGGCTCGGAACCCGGCCGGTCCGAGATGCGTCTAAAGAGGGGGGTGGACCAGGTTGGAGTACAGGCTTCAGCCTGCCTGTCGGTGTACGAGATTCAGCCTCTTTCCAAGACAGCCTGAAGGCTGGACTCCAACGAGGAGAGAGTTCCACGATGAACGGACGAGTGCGAGCGATGGTCGCGGCCGGCTTGTTGGCGGCGGGGGTGCTCTGTCTTGTTGCGGCGGTCGGCATCGGAGGCGCGGAGAAGCCCGCCAAGCAGCCCGCCGCTTCGCCGAGTCCCCCGGCCGCGGCCCATTCGGCGAACCGGCCCGTCCCCGCTCCCCCCGCGGAGAAGAGCCCCGCGCCGCGCTATGCGGACGTTCTGATCGAGGGCGTGCCGCACGTCCGCCAGAAGCCCGACTTCTGCGGCGAGGCATGTGCGGCGATGTATCTGCAGAAGCTGGGGCGCCCGGTCGATCAGGACTACGTGTTCGACTGCTCGGGCCTCGACCCGATGCAAGCCCGGGGTTGTTACACCAAGGAGCTGGCCGCGGCCTTGCAGAACATCGGGTTCGAGACCGGTCCGGTGTGGCACCGGGTCGAGGCGGCGAAGCGGGCGGCCGGGATGGAGTCGCTGTGGAAGACGGTGCACGCCGACCTGGCGGCCGGCGTGCCGTCGATCGTCTGCACGCACTACGACGAGCGGCCCCAGAGTAGCGAGCACTTCCGGCTGATCCTCGGCTACGACTCGAAGCGCGACGAGGTGATCTACCACGAGCCGGCCGAGGACGACGGGGCGTACCGGCGCATGAAGCGCAGGACGCTCCTGGAGCTTTGGCCGCTGAAGTACGACGCCAAGCAGTGGACCGTGATCCGCATGGCACTCAAGGCCGGCCCTCCCGTCAGCCGGGCGGCGTATCTCCCTTCGGCCGCGGGCACGCACACCCCGGCCGACTACGCCCAGCACCTGATGCAGCTCAAACGCAAGGTGCCCGAGGGGTTCACGATCGTGCTGGAGCCACCGTTCTTCGTGATCGGCGACGAGTCGCCGGCCACGGTCCGCCGCCGGGCGGTGGGCACGGTCAAGTGGGCGGTCGACAAGCTCAAGGACGCCTACTTCACCAAGGACCCCAAGGACGTGCTGGACATCTGGCTTTTCAAGGACAAGGCCAGCTACCGGAAACACACCAAGTCGATCTTCAACGCCGAGCCGAGCACACCGTTCGGTTACTTCTCGCACACCGACAAGGCCCTGGTGATGAACATCGCCACGGGCGGGGGAACCCTGGTCCACGAGATCGTGCACCCCTTCGTGGCCTCGAACTTCCCCCGCTGCCCGGCCTGGCTCAACGAGGGCTTAGGCTCGCTCTACGAGCAGAGCAGCGAGCGGGACGGGAAGATCGTGGGGCTGACCAATTGGCGCCTGGCCGGCTTGCAGAAGGCCATACGCGACGAGAAGGTCCCCTCGTTCTTGACCCTTTGCACCACGACCCAGCACCAGTTCTACAACGAAGACCCCGGCACGAACTACAGCCAGGCCCGGTACCTCTGCTACTACCTCCAGGAACAGGACCTCTTGCGCAAGTTTTACCATCGCTTCCACGCCAATTGGGAAAAGGACCCCAGCGGCTACAAGACGCTCCGCGAGATCCTCGGACGGCGTGACATGGACCGGTTCCAGAAGGAATGGGAAGCGTGGGTGCTGAAGCTGCACTTCCCGTGAGGAAATTAGGGGAAGAGGTGAGGGAAAAGGGGAAAGCGGGAAAAGGGGAAGATCACGTGGCGGCCGACGGCTCGAAGTCCGCGCGTTCGATCAACGCATGGCAGTAGCGAAGCACGCCGGCGATCTGTTCGTCGTCGAGCCCGGGGTACTTCCGCTTCAAATCCTGCCAATCACAACCGGCCGCGAGCTGGTCGAGAATCACCGTTACGGGAATCCGCGTTCCGGCAACGACCGGCTTGCCATTGCAGACGCGGGGGTTGATTTCAACGTGAACGTTCATCGAACTGAACTCCTTTGCCCAGTACCACGCAGGATACAATAATCATCCTAAGAGCACATCGCCGAAAGGTCAACTTCCGTGACAGTTCAGCCATCTGTACGACGGCCTTCCAAGGCCGTCGAGGGCCTGGCTACCGCGGCGACGGCCTTGGAAGGCCGTCGTACAAGGTGTTTCCCCATTTGGCTGACGTGTTACCAACTTCCTTTCGCTCTTCCTGCCCCCTTTCCCCCTTTCTCTTTTTCCCCTCCAAATACGCGACCAGCTCCCGCTCGAACCGCTCGACGGCGAACCGCTCGGCCTGGCGGCGGGCAAGCCGGAGGTCGAAACGATCGGGGTGGGCGTCCAGCGCGGCGATCGCCCGGCGGAGCGACTCGGGCGTTTGCTCGTCGAAGAAGAAGCCGGTGCCCGGGGTCGACTCGTCGGCGGGAAGGACCGTCTCGGTGGCGCCGCCCGCCCGGTAAGCCAGCACCGGCGTGCCACAGGCCGCCGCTTCCAAGGGCACGATGCCGAAGTCCTCGTGGGCAGGAAACACCAGGGCCTTGGCCCGGCGGAGGTGGTCGCGGATTTCCTCGTCGCTTTGCCAGCCGGCGATGGTGACGGTGGGCCCGGCCAGGCGCTTAAGCCGCCGCCGCTCGGGCCCGTCGCCAATGACGATCAGGCGCCGCCCGAGCCGGTTGCAGGCATCGACGGCCAGATCGACCCGCTTGTAGGGCACCAGGGCCGAGACGCAGAGCAGGAACTCCTCGCGCGGCACGTCGGCGGGCGTGTAGAACGCGGTGTCGACCGGCGGGTAGATGACCGTGCTGGGGCGCCCGTAGCACTCGGCGATACGCCGGGCCACGGTGCGGCTGATGGCCACGAACTCGGTCACCCGGTCGGCGGTCGCCCGGTCCCAGTGGCGCAGCCGGTCGAGCACGAGGTTCCGAGCAACGGCCAGCGGGTTGGCGGAGTACCGGCCCGAGACACGAAAATAGTCGGTCCGCCGGTGCCAGGCGTAGCGCATGGGGGTGAAGCAGTAGCAGACGTGGGGCACGCCCGGCGGCGGCACCACGCTCTTGGCCACGGCGTGGCTCAGGCTGACGACCAGGTCCACGTCGCGTGGAATGCGGAGCCGCTCGACGGCCGAGGGCATCAGCGGCAGCAGGTAGCGGTAGTGCCGGCCGGCACCGGGCAGCCGCTGGAGGAAGCTTGTGGTGATCCGCATCCGCTCGATGGCCGGGGAGGTGCTGCCGGGGACGTGCAAGAGCGCAAACAGCCGGGCGTCGGGAAACCGGCGGCAGAGCACCTCCAGGCACTTCTCGCCGCCCCGCATCCCCGTGAGCCAGTCGTGGACCAAAGCGAGCTTCACGTCGAGCGTCCTTGCTCGGGGCAGTGTTCGTAGTGACCCGATTCATCGGGTCGCACCGCGGCACGGCAGCCTTTGGCTGTCTGGGGACCGCATGAATGCGGTCATTACGAACCTTTCGGGCATGATACTCGCGCCGCGCTGCCCGAAGAAGGGCAAACTGCCGTAGGGCGTCTTGCCGGTTCGTGCTAGAATCGCCCGGCGGACGGTTCGATCAGGAAGATACCGCGCCCGGTCGGGTGCTAGCATCGCTGGCAATCGCGGCGGGTCGGGGGATTGCGTGGGAGGGAGCCCATGATTTTGCGAACGGGAGGGTTGGCCCTAGTCGGTCTGTTTCTGGTGCAAGTGGCGGCGCGGGCCCAGACGGCACCGGCTCCGCAGCGTTCCGGGCCGGCGGGCAATCCGCAATACGGACCCGCGGCCGGCCCACAGTACGCCCCGGCCACGACCCCGCGCTACGGCCCCTCGGCCAATCCCCAATACGGCCCGTCCACCGGCCGGGCGCCGCAGACGCCGCCGGGCCGGCCAGACCAGCCGGTGATGCCGCGGGATCCGCGACTGGAGCAGCTACCCAGCCCTCGTGCCACGACTCCCGCGCCCGTAGCGCAGCCCCCGTTCCGCATCTCGCCGGAGCACGAGGCGTATCTCAACCGCGTGCTGATGGCCTGGGAACAGCGCGGGGCCCAGGTGAAGACGTTCGAGTGCGGCTTTGCGCGATTCGAGTACGACGGGGTGTGGGGCACCGCCAACGAGCCGGTGCACGTCGACGCCGGGCGGCTCAAGTACCGGGCCCCGGACGAGGGAATCTTCGAGGTCACGCACACGCGCCGGGCCGGCGAGTGGCAGCCGATCGACGAGAACCGCAAGGAGCACTGGGTCTGCGACGGCAAGTCGATCTACCAGTTCGACTACCGGAAGGAGCAGCTCATCGAGCGGCAGTTGCCCGCGGAGCTTCAAGGACAGGCCATCAGCAACGGCCCGCTGCCCTTCCTGTTCGGGGCCAAGGCGGCCGAGCTGAAGGAGCGCTATTGGATGCGGGTCATCACCCCGGTGCAGGTGCAGAACACCCAGATCTGGCTGGAGGCGTATCCCCGCCACCGCGCCGACGCGGCGGAGTTCAAGCGGGCCGAGGTGATCTTGAGCATGAGTGATCTCACCATGCAGGGGCTTCGCGTCGACTCACCCAACGACAAGTCGTGGAAGACCTTCCGGTTCGAGGACATCAACGTCAACGAGCGCCGGGGCCCGTTCGGCTTTCTGCGGAGCGATCCCTTCCGGGCACAGACCCCGATCGGGTGGAAGAAGATCGTCGAGCCGCCCCCCACGAGCTCCCCGCCGCCGCAGATCGGGCGGGGGCCGACCGGGCGCGAGATACGTTGAGGAATCGCCACATCAGGGCCGATGCCGGAAGGAATCACCGGGACATCGTCATCCTTGACCCACTGCCGACGGATTTATCGATCGAGCACGGCCGCAACTTTCGACTTGAGATCGGGCAAATCCTTCTGCACCACGGACCAAACGATATCCGTGTCGATCTCGAAGTAGTGGTGTACCAAGATATTCCTCATTCCGGTGATTCCCTGCCAGGGGAACTCCGGGTGAGCATCGCGAAACTCTTGGGATAGGGCCCGGGCCGCTTCGCCGAGAATCTGCAGGTGGTGGACGATCCAAGTCTGGACCAGCTCGCTCTGTTCAAAGGTGTCCCTGCCTCGAGAAGCGTACTTCTCGATCTCCCGATCGCTTCCACGATATCGAGCAGCTTCTGACGATCGTCTCTCAAAGCGACACCGCCTCTTGAAGCACGCGGTCCCGAATGCGACGGCGCAGACCTTTGGCGGTTACGACGTCGACGTTCCGGCCCAGCAGCGTTTGCAGTTCCATGAGCAAAGCGCCCAGGTCCAACAGGCTCCGCCCCGGCTCCAAATCGACCAGCAGGTCCACGTCGCTTTCCTCGCCGGCGTCGCCCCGGGCGTAGGACCCGAAGACCCGTACGTTCTTCGCCCCGTGCTCTGCGGCGATCCGCAGAATCTCCGATCGGGAGGTTTTCAGAAATCGAGGGACCGGCATCGCTAGCCAAGCCTCGGGCGGTTGCATCGAATAGCAGACTGGAGGAATTGTCGGCCCGAAAGGGGAGGGTGTCAAGGAAACCGGGCCTCGGGCGGGGCCACCCACCGAATTGACCGCCCCCGCCGGCAGCCTATAATTCACTTGCCGGGGAAGTTCTGCGCAGCCGGCGCGCAAGTGCCTATCTAGCAAAGGGTTGCGACATCTCGTGATGTTCCGCCTTCCTTCCCACACCTGGCGGCGATGCGGGCCGGCCTTGGCCATAGCGGCGGCCGTGGGGTGGCTCGCCGGCTGGCCGGTCGCCCTGCCGGTGGCCTTGGCGGCCGACGCCGACAGCGAGCAGGCGGTCGCCGTCGGCCCGGACGAGGGCCAACCCCCGGCCGGGCGGCTGGGGATGCTCGTCCGGGTGGAGCTGCCGGTCACCGATCGGACGGTCCGCCGCGTGCGGGGGTTCATCGACCGGGCCCTGGCCCGGGCCAAAGAGAAACAGCAGGTGCCCGTGCTGATCTTCGAGTTTCGCATGGGCAAAGAGGGAGAGAAGTCGGCCGCGGCCGGCGAGTTCATCGGCGCACTGGATCTCGCGCGGACCATCGCCAGCGAGAAACTCAGCTCGGTGGACACGGTGGCCTACGTGCCGGAGAAGCTGGTCGGCCACGCCGTGCTGGCGGCCATCGCTTGCGGGGACATCGTGATGCCGGCCGAGGCCCGGCTCGGCCCGGTGGGGGCCAAGCCCGGTGAGATCGGCCCCACCGAGCGGAGCGCCTACGACGAAATCGCCCGGCGCCGCAGGACCGTGCCGGCGCCGGTCGCCGGGTGGTTCTTGGATCCATCGCAGCGGGTGCTGAAGGTCGAGACTCCGGTCAGCCGGGAGTTCGTCAGCGAAGAGAAGCTGGAGGAACTTCGTCAGCGACAACCGATCAGGTCGGCCGATGCGCTGGAGGACCTGATCGAAGGGAAGCCCGGCGAGCTGACCGGAGCCGAGGCCCGGCGGTTCGGCCTGGTCAGCTACCAGCCGCTCGAGCGGGCCGCCGTGGCCAAAGCCCTGGGCCTGCCACCCGAAGCCATGCAGGAGGACCCCACGCTGATCGGCGAGGTCCGGGCGGTGCGGATCGATCTGAAGGGACCGGTGCGCAGCGCCCTGGTCCACCAGCTTCAGAGGCAGATCCAGGACGAAGTCCGCGAGAACGAGGTGGACTTCATCTGCGTGTGGGTCGACAGCGCGGGCGGGGTCCCGGCGGAGAGCATCGAGTTGGCCCGGACGCTGGCCGGTCTCTCTTCCGACGTGCGCACGGTGGCCTACGTCCCTTCGCAGGCCCGGGGCGACGCGGCCCTGGTGGCGTTGGCCTGCGGGCAACTGGTCATGAACCCCGCGGCGGAGCTGGGGGGCTCGGGCAACTACGAGTTGGAGCCCCGCGACGTGCCGTACGTTCGCGAGGCGATCGAGGGCCGCGACGGCCCCTGGGGACATCGCTCCTGGTCGCTGGTGGCCGCGCTGATCGACCCGAATCTCGATGTGTTTCGCTGCACGCGGCTCGACGAGGTGGGCTACTTCAGCGACGCCGAGCGGGAAGCGCTCAACGAAAAGCTACGCCGGGCCGATCCGGACGCGAAGCTTTGGCAGAAGGGCGCCGCGCAGATCACCACGCCCGGCAAGCCGCTGTTGCTCGACGGGCGCCGGGCCCTCGAATACGGCCTGGCCAGCACCACGGTCGAGAGCTTTGCGGAGCTGAAGCAGCACTTCGGGCTGGAGGACGATCCCACGCTGCTCGCGCCGGGCTGGGCGGACTTCCTGGTCGACGCCTTGTCGTCGTGGGCCGGGACAACCGTGCTGTTGATCATCGCCTTCGCGGCCTTGTACATCGAGCTTACCACGCCGGGAATCGGCGTCGGCGGTTTTACGGCGGCCGTCTGCTTCCTGCTGTTCTTCTGGGCCAACCACCTGGGCGGCACGGCCGAGTGGCTCGAGGTGCTCTTGTTCGTGGCGGGCATCGGCTGTTTGCTCTTGGAGGTGTTTGTGATACCGGGGTTCGGCATCTTCGGCCTGGGAGGCGGGGCCCTGGTGCTGGCCTCCCTCGTACTGGCCAGCCAGACGTTCGTCCTGCCGAGGAATCCCTACCAGATGGCGGAGTTGAGGCGGTCGCTGCTGTCCCTGGCCGGAGCGGGCGTGGGGATCGCGGTCCTGGTGGCGCTGGCGCGCCGCTGGCTCCCCTCGACGCCGGTCTACCGCGAGATGGTCGTGACGCCGCCGGAGGGGGAAGAAGCCGAGATGATCCGGCGCCGCGAGTCGCTCTTGGACTTGGACAATAGCTTCATCGGCACCCGGGGGACGACCAGCACCCAGCTCACGCCCAGCGGCAAGGCCCGCTTCGGCGATCTGCTGCTGGACGTGATCACCGACGGCGACGTGGTCCCCCGGGGGTCCACGATCGAAGTGGTTGAAATTCAGGGTAACCGCGTACTGGTTCGGCAGGTGACTTGACTCCGCCGCCCCTGCCGCTACAACAGTTTAAGAGAGAACACACGTGGCGGCCGCCGGCACGCCGGCCCCATACGACGGTCAACCGAGCGAGGCCCGCGATGGAGGAGTATTGGTGGGCGTTTGCCGTCCTGCTTCTCGCCCTGGGCATGGGCCTCGGTGTGTTGGAGATATTCGTTCCGTCGGGGGGGCTGTTGTCGTTCCTGGCGTTCAGTTCGGTGGTGGGGGCGATCATCTGTGGCTTCCTTCAGGGGGAGATGGTCGGTTTGGGGGTCCTCCTGGCCGCGGTCGTCGGCGGCCCCGTGCTGGTCGTGCTGGCCCTGAAGTACTGGCCCAAGACGGCCGTCGGACGGCGCGTGCTCCTGATGACCCCCGAGAGCGAGGACGTGCTGCCGGAGGACTCCCGCGCAGCCTATCTGAAGACGCTCATTGGCCAGGTGGGCCGGGCCCGCTGCAAGATGCTGCCCGCCGGGGCCATCATTATCGACGGGCGCACCGTCGACGCTGTGAGCGAGGGTGTGGCGATCAAGGAGGGGGAGCTGGTCCGGGTGATCGAGTTTCGTGCCAACCGCGTGGTGGTCCGGCCTGTCGAGGAGGAGACCCCCAGCGAGACGGCCGAGGACCCGTTGCGCCGCCCCATCGACTCGATCACCGGCGACCCGTTCGACGAGGAGCCGAAGGAGGGGGCCTGAATATCCGTTTCGGGAACACTTCAGCCAAATGGGGAAACGCTTTGCACGACGGCCTTCCGAGGCCGTCGCCGCGTTAGCGAATCCCTCGACGGCCTTGGAAGGCCGTCGTACTGCCGAAGGGCCGTTCCGGCAATAGGCCCCGTCCCTTTTTCGTCGCCCGGTTGACACGGGTCGTCAATCCGGCTAAACAGACGATACATAGGGAGACCCCTTTCCCCCCGAGAGAGGGCCGCCGCCGGGTCATTCAGGCACCACGCCGGCTCGGCCCGTGGTTATCCCCGGGTCCCCTCCATGGACACCCTGATCAAGGAGCAGGTCATGATCTTTTGGGCCGTTGACGCACCAGAAAACCAGAATCCCTTCGATGCCAATACGCTCCTCATTATCGGGCTGGTTATTGCTTTCTTCTTCGTGGTGATCGCCTTTGCCATTTTCGCCCGATACTTCCGGTTCTGGATCCAGTCGAAGACCACCGGGGCGGGCATCAGCATCTTCGACCTGTTGGGGATGACCTTCCGCAAGGTCTCGCCGGCGGTGATCGTGCGCAGCAAGATCATGGCGGTACAGGCGGGCATCGGCGACGCCGAGGGGGTCACCAGTAAGGCCCTGGAGGCCCATTACCTGGCCGGGGGCAACGTGCCGCTGGTGGTCCGGGCACTGATCGCGGCCGGCAAGGCCAAGATCGAGCTGGACTTCAAGCACGCGGCCGCCATCGACTTGGCCGGGCGCAACGTGCTGGAGGCCGTGCAGACCAGTGTTTACCCCAAGGTGATCGACTGCCCGATCCGCGGCTCGGGACGCGACACCCTCGACGGCATCGCCCAGAACGGCATCCAGCTCAAGGTCAAGGCCCGGGTTACGGTCCGCGCGAACCTCAAGCAGCTCATCGGCGGGGCCACCGAGGAGACGATCGTCGCCCGGGTGGGTGAGGGGATCGTCAGCGCGATCGGCTCGGCCCAGACCCACCTGCAAGTGCTCGAAAACCCCGACACCATCTCGAAGACCGTGCTGGCCCGCCGGCTCGATTCGCAGACCGCCTTCGAGATCGTCTCGATCGACATCGCCGACGTCGACGTGGGCGAGAACATCGGGGCCCGGCTCCAGGCCGACCAGGCCGAGGCCGACATGCGCGTGGCCCGGGCCAAGGCCGAGGGGCGCCGGGCCATGGCCGTCGCCGAGGAGCAGGAGAACGTGGCCCTGATCGAGGAGAACCGGGCCAAGCTGGTCGAGGCCGAGGCCGAAGTCCCCAAGGCCATCGCCCAGGCGTTCCGCGAGGGTACGCTGGGCGTGATGGACTACTACCGGCTGCGGAACATCCGGGCCGACACCGACATGCGGGCGGCCATCGCCCGGGGAGGCACCGGCGGCTCCACCGCCGGCCAGGGAGGATCGGCAGTATGAACGCACCCGCGCCCCTTTGGGGCCTCGATTGGGGTTTCATCGCGCTGATCGCGGTCTTGGGGATCATTGTCCCGCTGGTGATGCAGGTCATCGAGAAGCTCAAGGAGGCCCAGCGAGAGGCGGCCGGCGGCGGGCAGCATCGCCCGGCGCCGCCCCCGCGCCCGGCCGACGTCGAGGACGAGATCGGCGAGTTCTTGCGCCGCGCGGCGGAGCGTCGCCAGGAGGGGCGGCCGGCCCAGGCCCAAGCCGCACCGCGGCCCGCCCGGCCCCCGCGCCGGCTCGTTGCGCAGCAGCCGGTCGAAGCCGTCCTGCTCGAGGAGCCCCCCCCGCGTGCCGAGTTGTCGCAGCAGATCGAACGGGACCTCGACACGCGGAAGTTCTCCGACCGGGCCAAGCAGATGGAGCGCCGGGCCGAGCAGGCCCAACGCAAGGCCGAGCAGCACGCCCACCAGGTGTTCGACCACACCGTGGGGCATTGGGGCGGCAGTTCCCCCACGCCCGCCGAAGCCGGCGTCTCCGCCGCTGCGCTCGGCGCCGAAGTCGGCCCCGGCTTGGCCGCCGGCCTGCCCGCCTTGCTCGCCAACCCGGTGGGCCTCCGCCAAGCCATCGTGCTGACGGAGATTCTCCAGCGGCCGGAGCACCGGTGGGGGTAAGAGAAGGGTAATGACGAAGCACGAATGACGAATGACGAAGCCCTCGGAGGTTGCCCTGTCCGTTCGTCGTTCGTCACTCGTGCTTCGTCATTTCTTGGATACAGATGACCCCAGCAGCAGGAAGGGAATTTCCAATGGCCGCAATGGACGTAACGCCCGGCAAAACCCCCCTCGGCTTCATCGGCACCGGCGTGATGGGCCGCAGCATGTGCGGGCACCTGATCGACGCGGGGTTCTCGGCTACGGTGTTCAACCGCACCAGGGACAAGGCCGAGCCGCTGTTGGGAAAAGGGGCCGCCTGGGCCGATAGCCCCAAGGCGGTGGCCGAGGCGTCCGACGTGGTCTTCGCCATCGTCGGCTATCCCCGCGACGTGCGCGGGGTGTTCCTGGGCGACGACGGCGTGCTGGCCGGCTGCCGCGCGGGGAACATCGTCGTGGACATGACCACCAGCGAGCCCTCGCTGGCCGTCGAGATCGCCGAGGCGGCCGCGAAGATCGGCGTGGCGGCGATCGACGCCCCCGTCTCCGGCGGCGACGTGGGGGCCCGCGAGGCACGACTCTCGATCATGATCGGCGGCGACCAGGAGGCCGTCGATGCGCTTCGGCCCTGCTGGCAGGCCATGGGCAAGACGATCGTCCACCAGGGCCCCCCCGGCGCCGGGCAACACACCAAGATGGTCAACCAGGTGTTGATCGCCACCGGCATGATCGGCGTCTGCGAGGCGTTGCTCTACGGATACAAGGCCGGCCTGGACCTGGAAACGGTCATGCAGTCGGTGGCCTCGGGCGCCGCGGGAAGCTGGTCGCTCTCGAACCTCGGCACGCGCATGATTGCGAACAACTTCGACCCCGGCTTCTTCGTCGAGCACTTCATCAAGGACATGGGCATCGCGCTTGGTGAGTCGAAGCGCATGGGCCTCTCGCTGCCCGGCCTGGCGCTGGCCCATCAGCTCTACCTCGCCGTCATGGCCCAAGGCCACGGTCGCGACGGCACCCACGCCCTGATGCTGGCGCTGGCGAAGCTGTCGGACGTTGACTGGAAGAAGCGATAGCAACGAAAAGGGACCCGGTTTGTTCTGTGCGAAGCACCGTTCGGGCCGTTCCGGCACGATAGACCACGTCCCTTTTTCGTTCCCTACCCGAAGGTCATAGTGATTCGAGCACCATGGAAAACTGCCTGTCTCTGCTCACGCGGCTTCTCCTTCTGTTGTGTTTCGCGCAGGCTGCGCCCGCCGTGGCCACGGCCGAAAACTGGCCCGGCTGGCGGGGGCCGCGCAGCGACGGCACGAGCCTCGATAAAGACGTGCCGACCGAGTGGGACGGCGTCTCGGGAAAGAACGTCGCCTGGAAGACCCGGGTCCCCGGCGTGGGCCATGCCTCGCCGATCGTCTGGGACGACCGCATCTTCACGGTCACCTGCGACGAAGAGGCGGAGGACCGGCTGTTGCTGTGCTTCGACCGCCGCTCGGGCAAGCTGCTTTGGCAACGCGTGGCAGTCAACGCCCCACTGGAGAAGAAGCACCGGCTCAACAGCCACGCCTCGAGCACCCCGGCGACCGACGGCGAACTGGTTTACGTGTCGTTTATCGAGGCCGACCCCGACGCCCCGGTCGACAAGAGCGAGTCGAAGTACAAGGACAAGCTGGCCACCGCCGGCTGGATGGTCGTGGCTGCCTACGACTTCGAGGGCAACCGCCGTTGGCTCGTCCGGCCCGGGGCGTTTAGTAGCTGCCACGGCTATTGCAGCCCGCCGCTGTTGTTCGACGACCTGGTGATCGTCAATGGCGACCACGACGGGGCCTCCTACTTCGTGGCGCTCGATCGCACGACCGGCGAGACCGTCTGGAAGGTGCCGCGGGAGTACGGCATCCGCAGCTACACCCCGCCGATCATCCGCGAGGCGGCCGGCCGGACCCAAATGGTCCTAAGCGGCTCCCAGCGCGTCAGCAGCTACAATCCCCGCACGGGCAAGCTCCACTGGTGGATCGAGGGACCCACCGAGCAGTACGTGGCCTCGCTGGTCTACAATGGCCGCTACTTTTTCCTCACCGCCGGGTTCCCCACCTACCACGCCATGGCCATCCGGCCCGACGGCTCGGGCGACGTGACCGACACGGCCGTGGTCTGGCGCACGACCAAGGGCTGTGCGTACGTCCCGTCGCCGATCATCGCCGGGCGCGGGAAGTACTACCTGGTGGTGGCCGACGACGGCGTGGCGAGCTGTTTCGAGGCCGAGACGGGCCACCGCTACTGGATGGAGCGGATCGGGCCGCACTACAGCGCCTCGCTGGTCGAGGCCGAGGGCCTGGTCCACTTCCTCTCCGACGAAGGGGTGACCACGATCATCCGGCCGGGGCCGCAGTTCGACGTGGTTGCGGAAAACCACCTCGGCGAGAGCTGCTACGCCTCGCCGGCGATAAGCCACGGGCATATCTACTTCCGCGGCGAGGAGCACCTGATCTGCATCGGACCGTAGCCGCCGCCCGCAAAACCGTCACACGCCGCACGACCGGGCGTAGCTACGGGAATGGGACAGAAAATTCCGATCAACATGGGAATGGGTATTTAGACCGTACTAGGAGATTTGCGATAACTAGGTTACGGAGGGGAAATAAGGAGATTTCTCCTCACGCGGTTAGAACCTGGGTCGCCCGCGGAAGCTGGGGTATCCGAGGCGGCCCGCCGCGAATGCCGATCTGCCGACACGGAACAGGGCTGCGTGGCGTGGAGCCGGGTCGGGGTTACGGGCGTCGCTTCCCCGTGGCCTCTGGGTGGCCGACCTCGGCACGGCGAACCGAGCACGCCGGCAGCCCTGTTCCGCTTTTCTTTCAGCAAGCCCCTCCTTAGAGGGTATCCATTCCGGCCGTGCGGCGGTTTGCACTCCCGCCCGAATGCCGATCATGCGTCGAGGGAACTTGCCCGGGCTCCGCTCATCTAAACCTTGCGGCGCCGATCCCGGGCCGCCCACCGTCCGCGACCCGCAGTCGGTGGAGGATAGGCGGAGAATGCTTGATATTCCGGCCCGGAGGGGTTACCATCGACAATGGCGCGGGATGTGCGCGCCGTCCTGTGGTGTTTGTCTTCTCCCCGGCCGGCAAACGGGAAAGCATGATGTGTGCGCCGGGGGTGCATCGTCTTTCATGTCAGGGACTCACTTTAAGGAGTCGGGTGTCATGTTCCGGAGAACCGTCTTGCTGGCCGGGGCCTTGGTCCTGCTGTCGGCCGCCACGCTGCACGCGCAGGACGCCGTGCTCGGACAAATGTATGGAAGCGGAGTCCACGCGTACTTCTCGGGGGAGTTTGTCGAAGCCCACGAGTACCTCACCTCCGCCATTGAGAGCGGGAGCGAGGACCCGCGAACCTACTACTTCCGCGGGTTGGCGTACAAGAAGCTCGGCCGCGGCGAGGAGGCCGAGATGGACTTCGAGAAGGGAGCCGATCTCGAAGCCCAGGACCCGAACAGCGAGCGGCTCAACATCGCCCGCTCCCTGGAGCGCATCCAAGGCGGCGTGCGAATGGAGTTGGAGCGGCACCGGACTAAGGCCCGCATGATCGCGCTGCAACGCGAGGAGGAGGCGCAGCGCAAGCGCTACGAGCAGCTCGCGCAAGAGGAACAGCGCGTGTTGCGCGAGCAAGTCGAGGCGGCCCCCGAGATGCCCGCCGGCGGCGCCGAGCCGCCCGCGGCCGTGGAGCCGACGCCCGACGACCCGTTCGGCGTGGGCCCGTTGCCCGGTGGCGGGGCGCCGGCCGAGCCGGCCGGAGGTGCCGAGCCGTTCGGGGCCGAGCAGCCGGCTGAACCGCCGGCCGCGGGGGCCGATCCCTTTGACATGGGCGCAGAACCGCCTGCCGCGGGTGCCGATCCGTTTGGCGGTGGCGCGGAACCGGCGCCCGCTGCGGGGGCCGATCCCTTTGACATGGGCGCAGAACCGCCTGCCGCGGGTGCCGATCCGTTTGGTGGTGGCGCAGAACCGGCGCCCGCTGCTGGGGCTGATCCGTTTGGCGGCGGTGCCGAACCGCCCGCCGCCGGCGCCGAGCCGTTTGGCGGCGGTGCAGAACCGCCCGCCGCCGGCGCCGAGCCGTTTGGCGGCGGTGCTGAGCCGCCCGCTGCCGGGGCCGATCCGTTTGGCGGTGGCGCCGAACCGCCCGCCGCCGGCGCCGAGCCGTTTGGCGGCGGTGCTGAGCCGCCCGCTGCCGGTGCCGATCCGTTTGGCGGTGGCGTCGAACCGCCCGCCGCGGGTGCCGATCCGTTTGGCGGTGGTGTCGAAGCCGCACCCGGTGGCCCCGGTATGGAGCAACCGGGCGGCGGCGCAGCCCCCGGTGGCGCCGAGCCTGCGCCGGGCGGCGCGGACCCGTTTGGCGGGGGCGCGGCCCCGGGAGGTGCCGAGCCGGCCCCCGGCGGTGCCGAGCCCGCGCCCGGCGGCGCTGATCCGTTCGGTGGCGGGGCGGCCCCTGGTGGCGCTGAGCCCGCTCCTGGTGGTGGCGCCGATCCGTTTGGTGGTGGCATGGCACCAGGTGGTGCCGAGCCTGCGCCCGGCGGCGCTGATCCGTTTGGTGGCGGGGCAGCCCCCGGTGGCGCTGAGCCCGCTCCCGGCGGCGCCGAACCGCCCCCCGGGGGTGCCGATCCCTTTGGTGGCGGGGCTGCCCCTGGTGGCGCTGAGCCCGCTCCTGGTGGCGCCGATCCATTTGGCCTCGGCGGTGCGGCCCCAGGCGGCGAGCCGGCGGCGCCCGGCGGTGCCGAGCCGGCCCCCGGCGGCGCTGATCCGTTCGGTGGCGGGGCGGCCCCTGGTGGCGACGAGCCCGCTCCCGGTGGCGCCGACCCGTTTGGTCTCGGCGGTGCGGCCCCCGGCGGTGCTGAGCCCGCTCCCGCCGGCGCCGATCCCTTTGGTGGAGGCGCTGAACCCGCCCCTGGCGGCGGCGAGCCTGCGGGCGGCGCCAATCCGTTCCAGCCGGAAGGCGGCGGGGCGGGCGACCCCTTCTCTTGAGCTTCCGGCTGTGGAGAAGAAGTCAACCTCGGGCGTCGGGAACCCCTTTGCGGATGCGGTTCCCAGCGCCCGGTTCCTTTTTTCGGGCCGCAAGCGGCCCTGCTACATACTTGTCCACCATGAGCCGCTACACGGAAGTCCGACGATGACCAGTCTCAACCCGCTGGTGGGGGTCGAAAGCACCCTGAGCCGCGTATCCGGGGCGATCCGCGAGTTCGCCCAAGACCTGGCGGCCCCGGTCGTGGGGGCCTTCCAGATCTGCTGCTCCGATGAGACCGAGCGGGAGACGACCGATGCCTTCGACCGCCACTTCGTGCGCGAGCTGCTGCCCCCTTTGAAGGGCGACCGCCGGGCGGCCTTCCTCTCGGTAAACGTCGGGGCCCGATACGAATGGGGCGCACTGGGCATCGCCGAGGAGCATTTCGCCACCGCGGCCTCGCGCCATGCGTTCAAGCTCTTGGTGGTGAAGCTCAATTCCCACGTCGCCGTGCGCAACATGCCCGAGGGGCCCGCCTACGGCACGCTGCTGCGCTACGGCGAGACGTCGGCCTGTTGCGGGGCGTTGGCCGCGATGTTCGAGCAGGTTCAGCTTCCCGCGATCCGCGAGCTTCGCGAGCTGTTCGCCCACGGCGAAGCACAGCGCCTGGAAGTCCTGGGTGACCCGGGCCGCGTGGCCCCGCGGTACCGGGCGCTCTTTTCTGCAATCACCAGTGCCTGGCTCCAGGCCCGGCGCGTAGTCCTCGACGTGCGCGAGTTCCGCCCGGCCTCGCCCACCATGTTCGTGGTGCTGCCGTGCGTGACCATCAACCGGGCCGACGACCTCGACACGGAGCTGCTCGTGGGCCAGTACGGCATCGACCGCACCGGCAGCGAAATCGCCGCGAAGTACCACGGCCTCGGCGGCGACCCGGCCCGGTATCGGGTGCGCCACGAACAGGGCCGGGTCGTGGTGGACGAGACGCCGGCGTGATAGGGTAATGAGGCCTCCGGCTGGCGCATCAACGTTTGCTGCGCGCGCTTAGCCGCCGCGCCCTCGTAGCCGCCCCGGCGCCCGTGCTTGGCCGCCGCCCCTTCGCGGCGGCCACAGATCGCGCCCGGAGCCGGCAGTCATGGCGTTCTAACCGCTTGTGGGCCAACGACTTCGGCCGACCGGGCGGATCTCGCCGCCGGGGAACTTCCGTTCCGCGAGAATCGTCTCTATAGTCTGAGAGCAGGAGTTGCCACGATCTGGGGCACGTTTCCAGCGTGCCTGTCACTCACGGGAGAATCGCCATGAGCAAGACCGTCGCCGGTTGGCTGTGGATACCACTCGTTTTGGTGGGGGTCGTGGCGGCCCAGGTTGGGCCGCGGGAGGAGGGGTGGAAGAAAGTTGACGAGGCGATCCAGAAGGGGTTGCCGAAGACGGCGATTGAGGCCCTGGAGCCGATCATCGAGGGGGCGATGGCGGAGAAGGATTACGACGAGGCGATCAAGGCGATCGGCAAGAAGATTGCCTTGGAGGGAAACATCCAGGGGAACAAGCCCGAGGAGAAGATCACGCGCATGAAGGCGGAGATCGAGAAGGCCCCGGCTGAGATGAAGCCGATGATGGAGGCGATTTTGGCCAATTGGTATTGGCACTACTTCCAGCACAACAAGTGGCGGTTCATGCGCCGCACGCAGACCTCGGAGGCCCCCAGCGAGGATTTCACCACTTGGGCCCTGCCGCGGCTGTTTGCGGAGATCGACAAGCATTTTCGAGCGGCACTGTCGGCGGAAGCGGCGCTGAAGAGGATTCCGATTGCGGATTACGACGAGCTTCTGCAGAAGGGCAACATGCCGGACAGCTACCGGCCGACGCTGTTTGACTTCGTGGCCTACAACGCGCTGGACTTCTACACGTCGGGGGAGCAGGCGGCGGCCAAGCCGCAGGAGGCGTTCGAGTTGTCGGCCGACGGGCCGATCTTCGGGCCGGTCGCGGAGTTTGCGGCCTGGGAGCCGGAGACGACGGACGAGGACTCGCCGAAGCTCAAGGCGGTGAAGCTGTATCAGGAGCTTGTGAAGTTTCACGAGAAGGACGAGGACCAGGGGGCGTTTCTGGACGCCAACCTGGCGCGGCTGGTGTTCGGGCAGAACACGGCGTTCGGCGAGGAGAAGAACGCCCGGATGAAGGCGGCCGTGAAGCGGTTCGTCGATAAATGGGGCGATCACCCGATTTCGGCCCAAGCCCGGTATCATTGGGCCAGGGTCTTGCAGGACGAGAAGGACCTGGTCGCCGCCCACGCCATGGCCACCCAGGGGATGCAGGCGTTTCCCAATGCGGTCGGCGGGCGCATGTGCTACAACCTGGTGCAGCAGATCGAGGCCAAGTCGGCGGGCATCACGGTCGAGCGGGTGTGGAACGAGCCCTGGCCGAAGATCGAGGTCCGCTACCGCAACGTGACCAAGGTCTACTTCCGCGCCGTGCCGTACGACTTCGAGGAGCGGCTCAAGTCGCGTTCCTGGCACCCCGAGTATCTCAACGACCGCAACGAGCAAAAGGCCCTGCTGGCACGCAAGCCGGCCCTGGCGTGGGAGGCCGATCTGCCGGCCACGGAAGACTACCAGGAGCGGACCGAAGAGCTGGCGGCGCCGAAGGACCTCAAGCCGGGGTTCTACTTCCTCCTGGCCAGCCACGACCCGAGCTTCGGCGAGAAGGACAACCAGGTCTCGTACGCGGCGTTCTGGATCTCGAAGCTGGCCCTGGTGACGCGGACCGAATGGGGTGAAACGACGCTCGAGGGGTTCGTGCTCGAGGCCGTCTCGGGCGAGCCGGTGGCCGGGGCCAAGGTCCGCGTCTGGCACCGGCAGTCGCGCGGCGGCTGGGCCGAGGCAAAGTCGGCCGCCACCGATGAAAACGGCCTGTTCCGCACCAATCCCCCTCAACGAAAGAACTTGGTCCTGCTGGCAAGCCACGACGGGCAGCAGGTCTCGACGGCCAACAACTACTCGGTCTACGCCCAGGACCGCACGCCGAAGCCCTACGAGCGGACCGTCTTCTTCACCGACCGCTCGCTGTACCGGCCGGGCCAGACGGTGCACTACAAGGGTATTTGCATTAGGGTCGATCAGCAGAAGGACGACTATCACACCATCGCGGATCGGGCCCTGACGGTGATCTTCCAGGACGTCAACGGCAAGGAGATCGAGCGGCACCAGACGAAGACCAATGACTACGGCTCGTTCAGCGGCAGCTTCACCGCCCCGCGCGACCGGCTGATGGGGCAGATGTCGATCCGTGTGGACGGCGAGCCGAACGGGCAGACGGCCTTCAACGTCGAGGAGTACAAGCGGCCGAAGTTCCAGGTCGAGCTCGACGCGCCAAAGACGGCGGCCCGACTTGGCGACACCGTGTCGCTGAAGGGGACGGCCACGGCCTACACCGGGGCGGCGGTCGACGGAGCCAAGGTCCGCTGGCGGGTCGTGCGCCAGGTGCAGTACCCGGTCTGGTGGTACTGGCGGTGCTGGTGGAATCCACCCAGGCCGCGGCAGAGCCAGGAGATCGCCCACGGCTCGGGGGTGACCGGCGTCGACGGCAAGTTCCCGGTCGAGTTCACGGCCAAGCCGGACCTCTCCGTGCCCGAGAAAGACGAGCCGACGTTTCGGTTCACGATCTACGCCGACGTGACCGACACGGCGGGCGAGACCCGCTCGGCCCAACGGGTGGTGAACGTGGGGTACACGGCCCTGGCCGCTTCGATGTCGGCCGGCAATTGGCTGACGGACGAGGAGCCGCTGGCCTTGAGCATCCGCACGACCACGCTCGACGGCGAGCCGCAGCGGGCCGAGGGCTCTTTGAAGATCTACCGGGTGCGGCAGCCGAATCGGGTCTACCGGCCGGTGATTTCGGGTCAGACGCGCTACCCCCGGTGGCGTAAGGGGGCGAGCCACGACGAGGAGCCGCTCCCCGACCCGGCCAACCCGACGAGTTGGCCCCTGGGCGACGTCGTCTTCGAGCGCGGCTTCACGACCGACGCCGAGGGGAACGTCTCGTACTCGTTGAAGCTCCCGCTGGGCCTCTACCGGGCCAAGCTCGAGACCCAGGACCGGTTCGGCAAGAAGGTCACCGCCGAGTTGCCCATGCAGGTGCTCGACCCGGACGCCGAGAAGCTGGGCATCCGGATCGCCGACCTGTTCGAGGGGCCCGCGTGGTCCCGCGAGCCGGGCGAGGAGTTCATGGCCGTTTGGGGGACCGGCTACGAGGCGGGCCGGGCGTTCGTCGAGATCGAGCACCGCGACAAGATCGTCCGGTCCTACTGGACCCCCGCCGGCCGGACCCAGGTGCAAATCACCCAGAAAGTCAGCGAGGCCATGCGCGGCGGGTTCACCGTGCGCGTGACGCACGTCAAGGAGAACCGGGCCTTCCTGCACCAACGCAAGGTCGACGTGCCCTGGACGAACAAGAATCTCAAGATTGCCTGGGAGCACTTCGTCTCGAAGCTCGAGCCGGGCCAGAAGGAGACGTGGACGGCGGTGATCACCGGGCCCGACGCCAAGCGGGCCGTGGCCGAGATGGTCGCCGCGCTCTACGACGAGTCGCTCGACGCCTACAAGCCGCACTACTGGACCGCCGGTTTCGGCGTCTTCCGCCAGGATTACTCGAACCTCCGTTCGCAGTTCGAGAACATGGCCCGGGGGCTGAATGGAATCTACCATGGGTGGCACGTGGACCAGAAGGACGCCTCGATCAGCTATCGGTCGCTGCCGTATGAGATCGTGGCGAACTTGTGGGGGTACCAGTACTTCGCCAAGGGCCGGCGCAAGGCCGCCCTACGTGCCGGCGCGGCACCGCCGGCGCCCGAAATGCAGATGGATCGCGGCCGCGCGCTGGCCGACAAGAAGGCCGTCGACGGCCTGCGCCGCAACGCCAATCGGGCCGAGGAGAAGGCGGCCGCCAAGAGGGCACCCGGCGAGCCCGAATTGCAGCAGGCCGGCGGGCAAGAGGCCCCCGGGCCCGACTTGAGCCAGGTCACCGCGCGCAAAAACCTCGACGAGACCGCGTTCTTCTTCCCCCATCTCGTCTCCGAGAAGAACGGCGAGGTGAAGCTCGAGTTCACCATGCCGGAAGCCTTGACCAAGTGGAAGTTCCTCGGCTTCGCCCACGACGCGCAGCTCCGGGCCGGCTTCCTGACCGATAGCACGGTGACGGCCAAGGACCTGATGGTACAGCCCAACCCGCCGCGGTTCCTGCGCGAGGGGGACGTGCTCGAGTTCACCGTGAAGGTCACCAACCAGTCGGCGGCCCGGCAGACGGGCACGGTGCGGCTCACCTTCGCCGACGCCCGGACGGAGAAGCCGGCCGACGGCGCCCTGGGCAACACGCAAACCGACCAGCCGTTCGACGTCCCATCGAAGGAGTCGCGGACGTATTCCTGGAAGCTCAGCGTGCCCGACGGCATGGGCTTTTTGACCTACAAGACGGTCGGCTCCACCGGAAAGCTCTCCGATGGCGAAGAGGGCTACCTGCCGGTCCTCTCGCGGCGCATCCTGGTCATCGAGTCGCTGCCGCTTCCGATCCGTGGGCCGGAGACCAAGAAGTTCGCGTTTACCAAGCTCATCGAGTCGGGCAAGTCGGATACGCTCAAGCACCAGTCGCTCACGGTACAGATGGTCTCGAACCCGGCCTGGTACGCGGTAATGGCATTACCCTATTTGATGGAATACCCCTACGAGTGCAGCGAGCAGATCTTCAACCGGCTGTACGCCAACTCCCTGGCCCGGCACATCGCCAACAGCGACCCGAAGATCCGCCGGATCTTCGACCAGTGGAAGGGCACCCCGGCCTTGGACAGCCCGATGGAGAAGAACGAGGATCTGAAGGCCGTCGCTCTGGAGGAAACGCCCTGGGTCCGCCAGGCGGAGAGCGAAAGCCAGGCCCGGCGAAACGTGGGCATCCTCTTCGACGACAACCGCCTGAATGAGGAAACCCGCCGCCTGATGCAAAAGCTCGCCCAGATGCAGCGGGGCGACGGCCTGTGGCCGTGGTTCCCCGGCGGGCCGGGTAACGAGTACATCACCCTCTACATCACCACCGGCTTCGGGCGACTCCGCCACCTCGGCGTCGACCTAAGCATCGACCCGGCCGTGAAGTCGCTGGGTGCGCTGGACGCCTGGATCGACCGCATCTACCGCGAGATCCTCCGCCACAGCGACCCCGAGAAAAACCACCTCTCGCACACCATCGCCTTCTACCTCTACGGCCGGAGCTTCTTCCTGAAGGACCGGCCGATCGACCCGAAGCACAAGGAGGCGGTCGATTACTTCCTGGGCCAGGCCAAGAAGTACTGGCTCACGCTGGCCTGCCGCCAGTCGCAAGGGCACCTGGCCGTGGGCCTGAAGCGGTTCGGCGACCTGGAGACGGCCCAGGGAATCATGCGGTCGATCAAGGAGCGGTCCGTGAGCGACGAGGAGCTGGGCATGTTCTGGCGCGACACCGAGCTGAGCTGGTGGTGGTACCGGGCCCCGATCGAGACCCAGGCCATGATGATCGAGGCATTCGACGAGGTGATGGGCGACGCCGAGGCCGTCGAGGAGTGCAAGGTCTGGCTCTTGAAACAGAAGCAGACCCAAGACTGGAAGACCACCAAGGCCACGGCCGACGCTATCTACGGCCTGCTGCTGCGCGGGACCGACGTGCTGGCCTCCGACGAGCTGGTCGAAGTGACCCTGGCCGACGTGAAAATCGAGCCCGAAAAGGTCGAGGCCGGGACCGGCTTCTACGAGAAGCGTTTCGCCGGCCCCGAGGTCAAGCCGCAGTACGGCAACGTGACCGTCAAGAAGGTCGACCAGGGCGTGGCCTGGGGCAGCGTCCACTGGCAGTACCTCGAGGACATGAGCAAGGTGACGCCCTACGAGGGCACGCCGCTAACGCTCCAGAAGAGTCTCTACGTCAAGGAAAACACGGAGAAGGGCCCCGTGCTGAAACCGGTGGCCGGCCCGCTCGCCCCGGGCGACGAGCTGGTCGTGCGCATCGTGCTGCGCACCGACCGCGACATGGAGTACGTCCACATGAAGGACCAACGCGGCGCCGGCACCGAGCCGGTCAACGTCCTTTCGCAGTACAAGTACCAGGACGGCCTGGCCTACTACGAATCGACCCGCGACACGGCGAGCCACTTCTTCATCGACTACCTGCCCAAGGGCACGTACGTCTTCGAGTACTCGGTGCGCGTGCAGCACCGCGGCCGCTACCAGACCGGCATGGCCCAAATCCAATGCATGTACGCCCCCGAGTTCAACAGCCACTCGGAGAGCTTCGTGCTGGTGGTGGAGTAGCACGTCTTCACGACCGTGAAGCTCCCGGGTCATGTGGGTCGCCATCTCGCCAATCCCGGCCCATCCGCCGCATGATGTTGCGGAAATCGCCACCGATCCAACGGCCGGGTGGCGCTCTGGAAATAGGCCGGATGGGACGCGTCCCGCACGCGATTGTGGCAACCGCCGCGCGGCGCAGCTAAAATGGGGCGAGAAGTGGAGGAGAGGTCGGTGCGCCGATCGGCCCGTCGGGACCTTGCTCGAAGCAGTGACGAGCCCCTCTTGCGAAATGCTCCGAGGAGCCGCTGAAGGCAAGCGGAGTCCAGTATCTTCCCGAGGGTTTTCCTTACAGCGACCAAGCCCCTGGTAGGAGAGCCAACATGGCGAGACAAGTAGCGTACCTTCACCGGCGGCGGTTTCTGAGGACCGCACCGGGGCTCACCGTGGCGGCTGTGACATAGCCGATGAAAGTCAATATCACGTCACCGTGTAGCGGGCGGGCTTGCCCGCCGTTCAGCCCCGGCGACAGCCCGCATCACAGAACAAGAACCCGAACCCAGCGGAGAAACGCCATGTCGAAGACACGACTTCTTCCAGGTATGTTCCCTCTCATCGCGGCGATCGTCGCCCTGGGCGCCGGCCGGGCTTGCTCCGCCGAGGCGGAGCAGCCGGATCCCGCCAAGGAGAAGGAGCTGGCCCTGATCGCCGTGCTCGAGTCCGACGCCCCGCCGGCCGAGAAAGCGATCCCCTGCAAGCAGTTGGCGATTTGCGGCACCAAGGACGCGGTGCCGGCGCTGGCCGCGCTGTTGCCCAACGCCGAGCTTGCCTCGTGGGCGCGGATTGCCCTGGAGGCGATCCCCGGACCCGAGGCCGACGCCGCGCTGCGCGAGGCGATGGGCCAAGTGAAAGGCCGGCTCCTGGTGGGCGTGATCAACTCGATCGGCGTGCGGCGCGATGCCGCCGCGGTCGACGCCCTGGCCGCGAAGCTCAAGGACGCCGACGTCGAGGTGGCGGTCGCCGCCGCCGCGGCCCTGGGCCGCATCGGCAACGCCCCGGCGGCCAAGGTCCTGGAGCAGTCGCTGGCCGGCGGGCCGATGGCCGTGCGCTCGGAGGCCGCCGAGGGCTGCGTTCGGTGTGCGGAAAACGCCCTAGCCGCCGGGAACGCGGCCGAGGCCGTGCGACTGTACGAGGCCGTGCGCAAGGCCGACGTGCCCAAGCAGCGGAAGCTCGAGGCGACCCGGGGCCTGATTCTCGCCCGAGGCAAGGCCGGCGTGCCGCTCTTGGCCGAGCAGTTGCAGTCGGACGACAAGGACTTTTTCGGCATCGGGCTGCGCGTGGCGCGCGAGCTTCCCGGGCGCGAGGTGGCCGACGTCCTCGTGGCCGCGTTGGACCGGGCGACGCCCGAGCGCCGGGCCGTGTTGATCCTCACGCTGGCCGACCGGGGAGACACGGCGGCCCTGCCCTCGGTGGTCGAGGCGGCGGCCAGCGGCCCGGTCGAGTCGCGGATCGCCGCGATCCAGGTGCTAAGGCGACTGGGCACGGCGGCGTGCGTGCCCGTGCTGCTCGAAGCGGCGCAGGAGGCCGACGCCGATCTTGCTCAAGCCGCGCTCGACGCGCTGGCCGACCTGCCCGGCAAGGACGTGGACGCCGACCTTGCCTCGCGCCTGCCCAAGGCGGAGGGCAAGGCCCGGCAGATTCTCATACAGGTTGCGGGGTTGCGGAACATCGAGGCGGCCGTGCCCACGCTGCTCAACGCGGCCGACGACGCGGACGCAGGGATTCGCTCCGCCGCGCTGGTGGCCCTGGGATTCACCGCGGGCCCGCGCGAATTGCCGGTCCTGATTAGCCGGGTCGTCGAGCCGAAGAATCCCGAGGACACGGCCGCGGCCGAGCAGGCCCTTCGTACGGCCTGCGAGCGGATGCCCGATCGCGAGGCGTGCGCTGCCACGCTGGTGGCGGCGATGTCGCGGGCCGAGGTGCCGGCGAGGTGCAAGCTCCTGGAGATCCTCGGGCTGATGGGTGGTAAGAAAGCCCTGCAAGCCGTGGGCGCCGCGGCCAAGGACGCCGATCCGGACGTCCAGGACACCGGCAGCCGGCTCTTGGGTGAGTGGATGACGGTCGACGCGGCCCCCGTGCTGTTGGACCTGGCCAAGACCGCGGCCGAGGACAAGTACAAGATACGCGCCCTGCGCGGGTACATTCGGCTGGCACGCCAGTTCGACATGCCCCAGGCCGAGCGTGCGGCGATGTGCCGCACGGCGCTGCAAGTGGCCTCGCGTGACGAGGAAAAGAAGCTGGTCCTCGAGGTGCTCGAACGGTACCCGAGCGTCGACATGCTGCGGATCGCGGCCGATGCGGCCAAGGTGCCGTCGCTGAAGGACGCCGCCGCGGCGACCGCGCTTGGCATCGCCCAGAAGATCGGCGGCGGCTCGGTCGACGTGCAGAAGCTGCTTCAGCAGGTCGGCCAGGAGCCGGTCAAGGTCGAAATCACCAAGGCCGAGTACGGCGCGGAGGGCAAGTTCAAGGACGTGACCGAGGCGCTGCGGCGGCACGTCGGCGACTTCCCGCTGATCGTCCTGCCCTCGTCGAACTACAACTCGGCCCTCGGCGGCGACCCGGTCCCCGGCGTGGTCAAGCAGCTCAAGATCCAGTACCGGATCAACGGCAAGCCGGGCGAGGCGACCTTCCCCGAGGACGCCCCGATCATGCTGCCCACGCCAAGGTAGCGGGGAGCGGGGTCAGACTCTAAATATTCACTTTTCTTGCTGGGGTTGCCGTGGACGAGCCTGGTGCCGCTGGGAAAGTGATTATTTAGAGCCTGACCCCGCTTTCCCCGCTTTCTGAAGGAGCAGACCATGCGAACGTCATTCACGCTGCGGACGATGGCGTTCACTTCGGCATGGGCAGCCACGTGGCTGATCGTGCCGGCCGGGCTCGCTTGGACCGTCACCCCGACGCAGGGCGAGCTGGCCGCCGCCCGTCGATGGGTGTCGGGACGAGTCGAGGGCACCGGTGAGCCGGGCAAGCCCGGGCCGCCGTTTTCGTTCGCGTACGGCGGCAAGCCGTCGGGCGAACTCCTGCCGGGTTGGAATCGCAACCACGAAGTCAAGAAGTCCGACGACCTGCGGACCCGGCACACCACCACGTGGACCGACCCCGAGTCGGGGCTGGTCGTCCGCTCGGTGGCCGTCGAGTACCACGACTTCCCGGCCGTCGAGTGGACCCTGTTCTTCAAGAACCCGGGCAAAGCCGAGACCCCGATCGTGGAGAACATCCAAGCACTCAACGATGGCTGGCAGCGCGGCCCGGAGGGCGAGTTCCTGCTGCACCACGCCGTCGGATCGCCGGCCAACGGCTCGGACTACGGGCCGCTCGAAACGCCGCTTAAGCCCAGTGCCACCAAGCGGATCACCGCGGCCGGCGGCCGGCCGACCAACTCGGACCTCTGCTACTTCAATCTCGACTGGGGCCGCGAGGGCGTGATCATCGCCGTTGGCTGGCCGGGGCAGTGGGCCGCCGAGTTCGCACGCGACGGCCAGCGGGGCGTCCGCATCCGGGCCGGCCAGGAGCTGACCCACTTCAAGCTCCTGCCCGGCGAAGAG
>Ga0180438_10000667_pt1 | contig 63731 bp, 46 predicted proteins | sample SS_ome_12_FD_132455 | JGI IMG/M metagenome (GOLD analysis project Ga0180438, IMG submission 132455) | Hypersaline lake sediment archaeal communities from the Salton Sea, California, USA - SS_3_D_2 metaG | ecosystem: Environmental > Aquatic > Non-marine Saline and Alkaline > Hypersaline >...
TACCTGACGACCGGACAACTACCACCCTCGCCACCACCCAAACTGCTGTAAACAGGTAGCCTGGTACGTTTTCGTGCATATGCTGATCCGCCGGATGCCCTCCTTGGCTCAGCGGATGCGCCTCCGGACAGCCCACCGGCTCTTCGCCAGCAAATCCCAGCACGCGCCGAGTTAACGCAACATTGAACCTCCTCTTGCGCCGAAGTGGGCCGCCTTCACACACCCACGGCCTCTCCGCTGCGCTTAGGCAACACAATCCCCCAAACGCAGCATAACAACTCTTGGAACCGTTCTTTTCCAGTTCGGCAAGGGTAGAAGGTGCCTCTCCGGTATTCGGCGGGCCGGCTGCATGCGGGGTGAACTCGACGATCCGCTCCTGAAGTTCACCGCCCAACTGGAGACCGATCGGCTGGACGGCTTCTCCGAAACTGTCAGCCTGGCCCCCATGTTTACGGCCGCCGCCGCGGTGCGGGCGATGATCCGCTCCGACCGCACGAAGCAAGCCGAGCTTGCCGCTCAACTCGACAACGCCGACCGCGCAGCCGAGCAGGGCGAGGGCGCCGCTTGGCGTCCCGTTCGCCTCAGCGTTCCCCCGCGGACCGGCATTCTCCTGCTCCAAGCGGCGGACGCCCAGACACGGGCGGCACCGTCAAACCGCTTGCGCGAGCGTTTTCTCTCGTCCGGGATCGCCGTGACAACCTATGACGGCGGGCTTGTCCGCGCCTCACTCGCTCCATTCGACCTTCGTGACGAACCGGTTCAGGCACGACTGGTCGGTCGTCTGAGCGAACTCGCGGTTGATTCCCAGCACGGTCTTCCGCTCGGCGATCATCAGCCCGGTGAGGTACTCGGCGAAATGCCGCCGCTCCGGGTCGCACACAAACAAGTCGCCGAACTCTTTCACGGCGTCACGCACCACTTGCGCGGGCTCTACGATCCCTGGCATGCCTGCACCATCCCCGGTTGCCATGGGCCACTTGAAAACGCCCGGGATTAGACCCCAAACCCCCTATTTTCACAAGGTCAAATCGCTGTCTGCAAAACTCCAGCCGTAACATGCATGTGCGGCGGGAACGCCACGGGCATGTCAGGCAGCGGCAGCCGCTTTGTAGCCGGTTGCGATGCGGACACGCCTCATCTTCGCCCCCGCAGCACCCCCCGCGTCGCTTCCAGCGCCTCGCCGAGCTTCTCGACCTCTTCGAGCGTGTTATACAGGTAGAAGCTCGCCCGGGCGGTGGCGCTTAGGTTGAAGCGGGCGTGCAGGGGCATGGCGCAGTGGTGACCGGCGCGGATGGCGACGCCGTGGCGGTCGACGAGCTGGGCCACGTCGTGGGGGTGGGGGCGGCCGGACGTGAAGACGAAGCTGACGATGCCCCCTTTGTGCTCGGGTTCCGGACCGAGGATGCGAATGCCGTCGATCGATTCGAGCACCTCGTGGGCACGGCGCGTGAGCCGGTGCTCGTGCTCGGCGATCGCGTCGAGGCCGACGGACTGGAGGTAGTCGATTGCGGCGCCTAGCCCGATGGCCGGGACGATGGGCGGGGTGCCCGCTTCGAGCTTCTGCGGCAGGTCGGCCGGCTGGAACCCTTCGAGCGTGACGCGGCGGATCATGCCCCCGCCGCCGAGGAACGGGGGCATGCGAGCGAGCAGCTCCCGGCGCCCCCAGAGCACGCCGACGCCCGAGGGCCCCAGCATCTTGTGCCCGCTGAACGCCAGGAAGTCGCAGCCCAGCGCGGCCACGTCGGTCGGCAGATGCGGCACGCTCTGGGCCCCGTCCAAGAGGACCACGGCCCCGGCGTCGTGGGCACGGCGGATGATCTCCTCGGCCGGGTTGATCACCCCGGTGACGTTGGAGACCGCGGTGACGGCCACGAGGCGCGTCCGCTCGGTGAGCAGCCGGTCCAGGGCGTCCAGCTCGAGCCGGGCGTCGTCGGTCACCGGCAGGTAGCGGACCGTCGCCCCGGTGCGCTCGGCGAGCTGCTGCCAGGGCACGAGGTTCGAGTGGTGCTCCATCTCCGTGAGCAGGATCTCGTCGCCGGGCCGCAGCGTGGCGTCGCCGAAGCTCCGGGCTACGGTGTTGATCGCGGCGGTGGTCCCGCTGGTGAAGATGACCTCCTCGGGGGCTTCCGCACCAATGAACGCCCGGACCTTCTCCCGGGCGGCTTCAAAAAGCTCGTCGGACCGCTCGGCCAGCGTGTGCAGGCTGCGCTGCACGTTGGCGTAGTCGCGGCGGTAGCAGTCGGCCACCGCGTCGATGACCTGGCGGGGCCGCTGCGAGGTGGCCGCGTTGTCGAGGTAGACGAGCGGCACCCCGTCGCGGACCTCTTGCCCGAGGATGGGGAAGTCGGCCCGGAGCGTCCCGACGTCCAGCGGCGCGCTGACGGTGCTCATCATCGGCCCTCCTTTTCGGCGCGGGCGTCGGCGCTCGCCGTGTCCGGCCCGCCCCCGAGCGGCGAGTAGATCGCCGCCTGAAGCACCTTCCAGCAGAGCAGCACGCACTTCTGGCGGTTGGGCGTAAGCCGGGCCCCGAAGAGTTCCAGCATGTCCCGGGCGGTGAACTCCTTGACCTCGTCGACATGGCGCCCGTCGAACCGCTCGGCCAGCATCGAGGCGGCCGCCTGGCTCAGGCAGCAGCCGTCGCCGTTGAAGTAGACCTCGCGCATGGTCCCCCGGTCGTCGATCTGAAGCTCCATGCGGACCACGTCGCCGCAGAGCGGGTTGTCGTCCTCGTGGGCATGGGTGCAGTGGTTACATACCCCCCGATGGTAGGGGTTATCGCAGTGGTCGAGGATGTGCTCCTGGTAGAGTTCCTCTTCGCCAATGGACATGGGCTGCTCCCGAGGGCGGGCGATGTTTTGTCAAGACATCCTGTTTTTATTATACGGTCCGCGGCCACCCTTGTCATGAGAGCCGCCGACACGAATCGTTCGAAGTGACCCGATTTATTGGGTCGGACATACTGCCGAAAGGGCGGAAAGACCGCATGAATGCGGTCACTACAAGCGGACTTTCACCGCATCGCCGCACGGCCCCCTTGATTTAGGGGTTGAATGCCTTGGCTATTTGGCTAAACTTACAAATACTCTGCCGCCGAAGTGAAGTGAGAAGACGAACGATGGACGCCAAACGACTTGCGAAGTACGAGGCCCGGGCGAATATCGTCAAGGCCCTGGCCCATGCCACCCGGCTCTTGATTGTTGACGAACTGGCCGAGCACGGCGAGCGGTGCGTGTGCGAGCTGACGGAGTTGGTCGGCAGCGATATGTCCACCGTCTCGCGCCACCTGGGCGTGCTCAAGGGGGCGGGGATCGTCGAGGACGAAAAGCGGGGCACCACGGTCTATTACAAGCTGCGGGCAACGTGCCTGCCGAACTTTTTTGGGTGCATCGAGTCGGTTATCCGGTCGAACTTCATAAGCCAACAGGAGCTGATGGCGTAGCGGTACGTGCATCGAATGTCACTTGCTTAAGCCCGGAGGGTTCCGCCAGCCCACGACCCGTTGTGGTAGCAAACCGCTGCTAGCTGCAAGGGGTTGTGGTCGCCTTCCTTAAGCTAGTGACATGCGTGCGTGCATGGAGTGATGGTAGCCGGTACGACGGCTGGAGTGTCGCCAGCGGCTGTTGGCCGCCGGGTAGTAGGGAAATCGAGATCGGAGGTTTGCGGCGGTGCGTGGCACTCGCCGTGCTCTTGGCAAGGTGATTTGCGTATTTGGCCAAGCAACCAAGGCCGCCCACGCGCCCGTTTACCATGAAACGCGAGCTGAAAATCGCCGCCGCCCTGGTGCTGGTCTTTCTGGCGGCCTACTTGGTGCCGCTGGCCACACCTCAGTTTCCGGACGAAACGAATCCCGCCAACGCCGAGGTGACCCGGGCGATCATCGAGGCCCTGAAGATGCTCCAGTGGTACGCGCAGAAGCACACGCTGGCCTGCGTCGTGCCCGCGCTGTTCATCGCCGGGGCCATCACCACGTTCCTGCGCAAGGAGGCCGTGCTCAAACACCTGGGACCCAAGGCCAACAAGCTCGAGGCCTACTCGGTGGCCTCGGTCTCGGGCACGGTGCTGGCGGTCTGCTCGTGCAGCGTGCTGCCGATGTTTGCGGGCATTTACCGGGTGGGGGCGGGCTTAGGGCCGGCCGCCTGCTTCCTCTACGCCGGGCCGGCCATCAACGTCCTCGCCGTGTTCCTCACCGCGCGCGTGCTGGGGTTCGAGCTGGGCGTTGCCCGCGTGATCGGGGCGGTGGGGTTCGGGTTCATCGTGGGGCTTCTGATGGCGGTGATCTTCCGACGGAGCGAGGAGCAGCGTGCGGCCGCGACCATGCAGTTGCCCGACCCCGCGCCGGCCAGACGCCCGCTCTGGCAGACGGCCTCGCTCTTGGCGGCGATGATCCTGTTCCTGATCTTTAGCGACTGGTTCAATCCCGGCGACAAGGTGGTCGAGCTGGAGGACGGCAGCCGCTTCGAGGCGGTCGCCCGGCTGGAGACCAAGGACGACTACCAGTTGCAGCTCAAGTCGGCTTACGCCGGGAACGAGACGGGCGACGTGATCCCCGTGGCCAAGACCGACATCGTACGGATCGAGGACGTCGACACCTGGGTCACGCGAATCCACCACTACCGCTGGTACCTGGCCGGGGCCGCGGGCGTGCTAGTCCTGCTGATGACGCTCGGGTGGCTCGAGCGCGACGAAGTGCGCGAGTGGATGGGAAATACCTGGTCGTTTGCCAAGCTGCTGCTGCCGCTCTTGTTCGGGGGCGTGTTGATCGTGGGGTTCCTGGGAGCCCTGTTGCCCGACAAGCAGGTGGCGGCCCTGGTGGGCGACAACAGCGTGTGGTCGAACCTCGTGGCCTCGGTGATCGGCTGCCTGTTCTACTTCGCCACGCTGACGGAGATCCCGATCCTCGAGGCGCTGTTGAAGAACGGCATGGCCACCGGGCCGGCGCTGGCTTTGCTGTTGGCCGGCCCGGCGCTGTCGATCCCCAGCATCCTGGTAATCCGCTCGATCGTGGGGACGCGAAAAACCGCGGTCTTTTGCGTGTTGGTGGTGGTCATGGCCACCGTGGCCGGACTGTGCTACGGTGAGCTGATGGGCGGACAAACTTGAACAAGGAGCGCGGCATGAAACGAGTGCAAATCTTGGGCCCCGGCTGCCCGAAGTGCGCCAAGCTGGCCGAGCAGGCCCGGACGGCCGTGGACGAGTTGGGTATCGAGGCCGAAGTGGAAAAGATCACCGACATCATGGAGATCACCAACTTCGGCGTGATGGCCACGCCGGCGCTGGCCGTCGACGGCCAGGTGAAGGTCGTGGGCAAGGTCCCCTCGACCGAGGAGATCAAGCAGATGCTCTCGTAGCCGCCGGCATCTCGTACTGGAGGAGTCCGAAACCATGAAAGCCAAGAACATCCTGGCGGTCGCGCTGTTGCTGTTCGTGGCCGCGAGTCTCGTGGCCGTGGCGGTGAACCGGGGCCGGGACGGGGGGGCCGACACCGCGCCGCTGCCCGACGGGGTGACGGTCTACTACTTCCACTCGAAGACGCGGTGTCCCACCTGCCGCAGCATCGAGAGCTTCGCCCACGAGGCGATTACCGAGGGGTTTGCCGACGCGCTTCAGTCCGGGCGCATGAAGTGGCAGGTCGTCAATTACGAGCTGCCCGGCAACGAGCACTTCGTCGAGCAGTACCACCTGGTGGCCCCGATCGTGGTCCTGGTCCGCTGCGAGGGGGGCGAGGTGAAGGAGTCGAAAGAGCTTCCGCGTGTGTGGGAGCTGGTCGACGACCGGGACGCGTTCATCGAGTACGTCCAGACGGAGACCCGTGCGATGCTCGGCGAGCCGAGCGCGTAAGTCACTGTACATGATTCCGGGTACGCCGGTTTCACAGTTCCACTTTCAGCGAACCATGGTTGGAGACCTACCGCTATGAAGGCGAGTCGTGGAGTTCGGTTCGAGGCGTTGTCCTGTGCCGTATTGCTGTCGGGCGTTGTCGCGGCGGGGGCTTGGTGCGGGATCGCGGCGTCGGCCTGCGCCGACGAGCCGCAATCGGCCGCCCCCGCGCGCCAAGTGATGGCCTGCTACTTCCACCGCACGCATCGCTGCCCGACCTGCAAGAAGATCAGTGCCCTAAGCGAAAAGGCGATTCGTGCCGGGTTCGCCGGAGAGCTGAAGCGCGGCGAGGTCGCCTGGACGATGATCGACTACCAGGACGCCCGCAACCAGAAGCTCACCGAGGGCTACAAGATCACCCGGCCCACGCTGGTGGTGATCGACGTGCGCGAAGGTAAGGTCGCCCGGTGGCAGGCGCTGCCCAAGGTCTGGAGCCTGGTCTTCCAGCCGGAAGAGGAGTTCTCGAAGTACGTGCAAGACGCCGTGCGCGGCTATCTGGAGACCGACTGATGGATTTGTTGGCTGCGGCCGTGTCGGCGTTGGGGCTGGGCATCGTCACGTCGATCAGCCCCTGCCCGCTGGCCACGAACATCGCCGCGGTTTCCTACATCGGGCGCCGCGTGGGCAAGCCGAAGCTCGTCCTCTCGGCCGGCTTGCTCTACGCCCTGGGGCGAACGCTGGCCTACGTCGTCCTGGGGGTCGCCATCGTGGCCGGGCTGACCACGCTCGCGCCCGAACGCATCGTGCTGCTGTTGCGCCGCTACATGAACCTGCTGCTGGGGCCGTTCCTGATCGTGGTGGGCATGTTCCTGCTCGAGCTGGTGCGCTTTAGGATGGGCGGCACCGCGGTGAGCGAGAAGATGCAGAAGCGGGTCGATGCCCTGGGGGTCTGGGGAGCGCTGGTTCTGGGCGTGGTCTTCGCGCTCTCGTTCTGTCCCACCTCGGCCGCCTGGTTCTTCTTCTCGCTGATCCCCCTGGCGATCAGCGTCAATTCGAGCGTCGCGCTGCCGACCGTCTACGGCATCGGCACGGCCCTGCCCGTGCTAGTCTTCGCCTTGCTGATTGCGATGAGCGCCCAGTCGGTCGGCAAGGCGTTCGGGGTGGTCTCGAAGATCGAATGGTGGGCCCGGCGCATCACCGGCGTGATCTTCCTGCTGGCCGGGATCTTCTTCTCGCTGCGGTATTGCTTCGATCTGCCGTTCTGAGTCGCCGGGTGGTGTCCGAGCGTGCCACGGCAAAGACGCTTGGTCTCGGGAATAGCCGGCCGGGGATCCTGCGAGAGATCCTGTGAAGACAGCACTCGCTGTCCGATCGCTCAACACCCCAAGAGACTCGGAGCAGCAAGACGATGTCAGATCGACACGCAGGGAAAGAAACCGCAGGCGCGGCTTCTCCGGATGGCTCCGCGCAAACCCAACAGGACACACACCCGTGTGAACAGGCACGCGCCGCCCTGTGGATGCGCGAAGCCATGCGCCAAACCCCGAGCTGGCTGGTGAGCATGGTCTTCCACATGATCGTGCTGCTGGTCCTGGCGCTGTGGATGATGCCCGAGGGGGTTGCGGACAACATCGGGCGGCTGGTGATGGGCTCGATCCACGACCCGCCGTACGACGTGCTCCCACTCTTCGATCCACCGGACGTCATACCGATCAACCTATCCCCCGACCCGGTCGCCATCGACGAGGCGCCGCCGGAGACGCGCAAACCGTCGGTCGAGGAACCACCCCCGGCGATGCAGATCGACGAGAAACCGATCGAGTTCGGTGTCGCGACGTCGCCGGACAGCCCTCTGACGACCGTCGTCGGAGGACGCGGCAGCGATCCGCTCGGTCGGCGCCAAACATCCTTCCGCAAGAAGGCTGATGCCGGGGCCACGCCCGAGAGCGAGCGGGCCGTGGCCATGGCCCTGAAGTGGCTCGCCTACCACCAGATGCCCGACGGCGGCTGGAACTTCAACCACGGCCTCTGCCCCGCCCGCGGCGGCGCCTGCCAAAACCCCGGCTCCGCCCAGAACGCCCGCAACGCGGCCACCGGGCTGGTGCTGCTGCCCTTCCTCGGCGCCGGCCAGACGCACAGCTCGGGCAAGTACCGGTCGGCCGTCAAGCGCGGGCTGTATTACCTGGCCACGCATCAGGACCGCCAGACGGGCGCCCTCAGCGAGCCCGAAGGGAACATGTACTCGCACGGCATCGCCGCGATCGCGCTCTGCGAGGCTTATGCCATGACGCACGACAAGGGCCTGTACCCGCCGGCCCAGGGGGCGTTGAACTTCATCTGCTACGCCCAGGACCCGGTCGGCGGCGGCTGGCGCTACCAGCCGCGCACGCCGGGCGATACCTCGGTGGTCGGCTGGCAGCTCATGGCGCTTAAGAGCGGCCACATGGCCTACCTCCGCGTGCCGCCGGCCACGATCGCCAAGGCCTCGCAGTACCTCGACACCGTAGCGACCAACGGGGGAGCGAACTACGGCTACAACCAGGCCGGCTCCGGCGAAGCCACCACGGCCATCGGCCTCTTGTGCCGGATGTACCTGGGCTGGAAAAAGGACAACCCGGGCCTGAAGCGCGGCGTCGAGTGGCTGAGCAGCCACGGCCCGGCCAAGAACCCCGCCAACATGTACTACAACTACTACGCCACCCAGGTCATGCGCCACTGGGAGGGCGACGAGTGGAAGAAGTGGAACGAGGACGTGCGCAACTGGCTCGTCGACACGCAAGTCAAAGAGGGACCGGAGGCCGGGAGCTGGTACGCGAACTCCCGCTGGGGCTCCCGCGGCGGCCGCCTCTACTACACCGCCATGGCCACCATGATCCTCGAAGTCTACTACCGGCACCTGCCGATCTACCGCAAGCACAGCACCGAGCACGAGTTTCCGCTGTGAGCGTGGCGGGGGCCCAAGGTTTACCTCGTTCCCAAGCTGGAGCTTGGGAACCAGTTGCACGTGCCTGGCGGACGGTATCCCGCGAGCGCTCTTGAAGCCCACGGTCGCCGCTCCACAGGTTTGCCTTCGTGGGCGCGCTTGGTGGGATTGGCGGGATTTCGTGCCCGGAGACGCTCGGGCGATCGCTCCACCACCGGTTGGCGGCGGGCTATAATTGGAAAAGTCCCCCGTTTCGACCCAATTTGCCCCAATTCGCCCCCTTTACGCCCCAGGAGCCGGGTGGTGACCGGATCGCCAGCCACCGGAAGCGAGCCTTTGGACCTGCCCGGGGTCCTCGCCGGGGATGCCGGGGCGCCGCAGGCGCAGGACGGGGGCGGGGAGCCGGGCTCGCGGCGGGTCCACGAGCTGCCCCCTCCTCCGAGGGTAAGCCAACAGCCGGATGTTGACGGCCCGGCGCGGGTCGCGGTCGAGGCCGGCCCGGCACACGGCTGGACCCCACGGGGCCGATTCTCCGGCCCGTTCTTAAGCGCCGTGTTTCACGCCGGGCTGCTGGTGGTGCTCGCGGTGGCGGCCGACGTGTCGCATCGCGCGGCGCGGTTCGACGGTGTGATTGCACGCATCGACGACCCGGAGCCGCTGCTCACCGACGAACTGCTCGTCGAGGAGTGGATCGTCAACCAGCCCGACCGCAACGACGGGGTCGAGGTCGAAATCGAGATGGCCTGCGAGGTGCCGGCCCTGGAGGAGCCGGGCCCCGAATGCGACGCGCCCGAGGGCGCCGATGACATGGTCGTAGGTATCGGACCCCAACGGCAAACCGACTGGCTGTTGCTCAGCGACCGGCCCGTGGGCGGCGGGCTCGACGGCCGGCAGCGCGAGGCCCGGGCGGCGCTGGTCACCTCGGGCGGCGGCACGCCCGAGAGCGAATCGGCGGTCGAACGAGGGCTGCGCTGGCTCGTGGCCCATCAGCGCGACGACGGGAGCTGGCACTTCAACCACCAAGACGACCTCTACCGCGGCGCCGAGTGCCGCAATCCGGGCACCGAGCCGAGCACTACCGCCGCCACGGCCATCGTGCTTTTGCCCCTGCTGGGGGCCGGCTACACGCACCGTGAGGGCGAGTACCAGCAGGCCGTCCAGCGAGGGCTCTACTACCTGATGCAGCGGGCGCTGCTGAGCGACCGCGGGCACGACCTGCGCGAGGGGACCATGTATGCCCAGGGTTTGGCCACGATCGCGCTGTGCGAGGCTTATGCCATGACCCGCGACGAGCAGTTGCGCCCCTTTGCCCAGGGCGGGATCGACTTCATCTGCTACGCCCAGGACACCAAGGGGGGCGGCTGGCGCTACACGCCCGGCGAGCCCGGCGACACCACCGTGACCGGCTGGCAGCTCATGGCACTGAAGAGCGGCCAGATGGCGGGGCTGAAGGTGCCCACCCCCACGATCTTCCTGGCCAAGCGGTTCTTGGACGGCGTGCAGTCGGACTACGGATCGCAGTACGGCTACATGGATCCTCGGCCAGGGGAGGCGACCACGGCGATCGGGCTGTTGCTGCGGATGTACACCGGTTGGCCGCGGAGCCATCCCGAGCTGGGGCGCGGCGTGCGCCACTTGAGCGAGTGGGGCCCGTCGGAAGACAACATGTACTACAACTACTACGCCACGCAGGTGATGCGTCACTTCGGCGGACCCCGGTGGAAGGCGTGGAACGAGAAGATGCGAGAGCACCTCATCAAAACCCAGTCGCGCCAGGGCCTGGAGAACGGGAGCTGGTACTTCAGCGGCGGCCACGGCGAGAAGGGCGGGCGCCTGTACAACACCGCCATGGCCGTGATGACCCTCGAGGTGTATTACCGCTACATGCCGCTCTACGGGCGTGAAGTGCTGGAGACGGGCTTCTGAGCGTCGGAAGGGACGTATCGGCTTCCCCGGCACGATCTTCCTTCCCGTCCGTCCGGACGGTTTGCCCGCCGACGGTCACTCGGATCGGGGCCTTCACCCCCTCGTTCCCAAGCGGGCAATGGGAGCGACTCAGCGCGGAGTTGGCTTCTCGTGGAATGCCAGCTCCCGGGAGGGGGGACGTGCCCGACTAAGTTGGCACGTGGTGGCCCGCACGCAAACCCCCCATTTGCTCGATTTTTCCCATCTTTCCTCTTGACGGGACTGGGAATGTTGTTATGTTTACACAAGTTTCGCGATTCAGGTCGATTCAGTAGAATACATCGATTTCCGAGATTTCGTTGGCAGCGCGGTTTTCGTAAATGCCGTCGTTTGACGGACTTGGGTAATTTGCTGCACAAAGGCGACGTTCCGCCACGGTCCGCGCTGTCTAAACGCAACCCCGGCTTCGCCGGCCGCCCCGGCCCACTGTCGAGACGACGCCTTAAATTGCTGCTGCGTAACGGTTTATGAAGCACGCCCGGCAGTCATCGGGTCCTTGGCATTGAAGATGCTTCCCAGTGGCCCGCAACGAATCGTTCTCCGCACCGACGCGCCCCGCTGTTTCCCGCACCGTTGAGGACTGCGCCTTGCCCAAAGCCACCGTGACGCCTCCTCGCCACCGGAAGAGCCCCGCGAAGCCCCGTCACGGGGCCGCCCCGCGCCCGGCGAGCCGCAACGGCGAGCCGGCCAAACGCCCCGGCCCCGCTCCGACCGATTCGCCGACTCGGCCGGGGCGCGACGTCGAACCGAGTCCGGATCAGTACGACGTCCATGCCACGGGCGAAGACGACCAGATCGAGGATCCCGTGCGGATCTACCTGATGCAGATGGGCGAAATCCCGCTCTTGACGCGCCAGCAGGAGATCGCCTCGGCCAAGCGGATCGAGCGGACGCGACGCCGCTTCCGCCACAGCATCCTGGCCACCGACTACGTGCTCCACGCCGCGATCGGGCTGTTGGAGAGCATTCGCGACGGGAAGCTCCGCCTGGATCGGACCATCGAGGTCTCGGTGATCAACGTCCGGGAGAAGCGGCGGCTCTTGAGGCAGCTCACGCCCAACCTGCACACGCTCGAGCACCTTCTGGTGCTCAACAAGCGGGACTTCGCCACGGCCATCGATCGGCGCCAGCGGCGCAAGGTCCGGCGCGAAGCGTGGCGCCGGCTGATCAAGCGGCGTTCCCGGGCGGTCCGCCTGGTCGAGGAGATGGGGCTTCGCACGCAGCGGCTGCAGCCTATCTTCGAGCGCCTCAAGGAGATCCTCGGGCGTATGGAAACGATCCGCGACCAGTTGGCCGAGATCCGGCGGTCGCCCGATGCCGGCCGGCGCCGCGAGGAGCTCCGCCGGGAATTGTGCTACCTGATCCGCGTGACCATGGAGAGCCCGGCCACGCTCCGGCGCCGCGTCGTGCGAAGCGAGCAGCTCTTAAGCGAGTACGAAGCGGCCAAGCGCGGTCTCTCGGCCGGCAACCTCCGGCTGGTCGTCTCCATTGCCAAGCGCTACCGCAATCGGGGCCTGAGCTTCCTCGACCTGATCCAGGAGGGGAACACCGGCCTGATGCGGGCGGTGGACAAGTTCGAGTACGCCCGGGGCTACAAGTTCTCGACCTACGCCACTTGGTGGATCCGCCAGGCGATTACCCGGGCCATCGCCGACCAGAGCCGCACCATCCGCGTTCCGGTGCACATGATCGAGACCATGAGCCGGGTCCGGTCGGTCAGCCGTCATCTTTTTCAGCAGCGGGGGGTCGAGCCCAGCGTCGAGGACACGGCCGAGGCCGCCGGGCTTTCGATCGAGGAGACCGCCTGCGTGCTCCGCATGACCCGGCAGCCGCTGTCGCTCGACCAGCCGGTCGGCGACCACGACGACACCTTCTTCGGCGAGTTCCTCGAGGACTACCGCGAGGACGACCCGCTCTACGGAATGAACCAGGAGATGCTCAAGCGGCGGATCGCCGACGTGCTCGAAGCCCTCGACTACCGCGAGCGGGAGATCATCCGCCTGCGCTACGGCCTGGCCGACGGCTACGCCTACACGCTCGAGGAGGTGGGCAAGATCTTCTCGGTCACGCGCGAGCGGGTCCGCCAGATCGAAACCAAGGCGGTCCGGTCGCTGCAGCACCCGGTTCGGGCGAAGAAGCTGGCCAACTTCGTCGACGGGTCCGGCGCGGTGCCTCTCGGCCCGATCGCCAGCAACGGTACCGCCGCCGACCACGCGGCTGCCCCCGCCGAAAACCTGTAGCCGCCCGCCCCATCATAGCTCGCCTGAAGTACGACGGCCTTCCAAGGCCGTCGGCGCGGCTCCCATTCCTCGACGGCCTTGGAACGCCGTCGTACGGAGCGTTTCGCCGGGTGGTCGAAGGGCTCCTCGCTTTACAAACGCCGGCGCTTCGTGTCAAATGCCGGCAGTGCGCGCCGTGGCCGCACCGGCTCACCCCAACCACCACGGCCGCCAAACCCGCACGATCAACCGAAGGGGCCATCATGGCAGAACGCATCTATCTGGGCGTAGACGTGGGCGGCACCAAGGTCCAGGCGTCGCTGTTCACCGAGGCGGGCGAGCAGCTCGGGCGCCAGCGATGCCCCACGCCGCGCGAGGGCGGCTCGAAGGAGGTTCTCGACGCCATCGAACGGGCCATGCAGGACGTGCTCGATGAGCGGAACCTCGCGCACGGCGATCTGACGGCGGCCGGCGTCGCGGTGCCCGGCGTGGTCGAGCCGGACCAGGGCTACGTGGTCGTTACCCCCAACATGAACCTCACCGGCGTGGGGCTGGGCGAGCATCTCAAGCAGCGATTCGATGCCCCGATCGCCATCGGCAACGACTGCAACCTCGGCGCCCTGGGCGAGGCTTGGCTCGGCTCCGCGCGCCGGGCCCAAAGTGTGGTGGCCATTCTCGTGGGCACCGGCATCGGCGGCGGGTTCGTGCAGGGCGGTAAGCTCTGGCGCGGCACCCGCGAGGCCGCCGGAGAGATCGGCCACATCGTGATGCAGATCGGCGGGCCCAAGTGCGGCTGCGGCAACCTCGGCTGCCTCGAAGCCCTGGCCAGCCGCACCGCCATCGAGCGCGACCTGCGCGAGGCCGTCGCGGCCGGGCGCGAAAGCGCGATCGCCGAGCTCGCCGAGGGCGACCTGAGCGTCATCCGCAGCGGGATGCTCCGCCGGGCGCTGGCGGCCGGCGACGCCGTGGTCGAGGAGGTCTTGGGCCATGCCTCCGAGGTGATCGGCCACGCCTGCCTGACCGTGCGCCACCTGATCGACCCCGAGGTGATCGTCCTGGGCGGCGGCGTGGTCGAGGCGTGCAGCGATTTCATGATGCCCATCGTCGAGGGCGTGGTGGCGGCCGACCGGCTGGCCGGGGCCCGCGAGGGCGGGCGCGTGCTGCTCTCGGCCCTGGGCGACGACGCCGTGGTCATCGGGGCCGTGGCCCTGGCCCGCAGCGCCGTGGGGCGCAGCCCCTTCAAGAAGCAGTCCGCCGACGTGCCGAAGTATCCCAAGATCCAACAAGTCGCCTTCGGCCGGATCACCATCGGCAAGAACACGTACGATCAGGACCTCTACATCCGGGCAACCGGCAAGGTGAAGAAGCGCAAGAAGTCTTTGGCCAAAGAGCTCTACGGCAGCTCGCACACCATCGGCGCTGAAGAAATCGAGCGGGTTTGCCGGGGCGCCCCCGAGCTGGTGATCGTGGGCACGGGCATGTCGGGCGGCGCCGAGCTGCACGAGAGCGCCCGCCGCTTCCTCGATCAACGGGCCATCGAGTGCCTGGTCCTCCCCACGCCCGAGGCCGTCGACGCCTACAACCAGTCGCCCAAGCGCAAGGCCATGCTCGTTCACCTGACCTGCTGACCCGTCCCCTTTTCCCCTTGCGGAAGCTGCAGCCGGACCCCGGTGTTCAGTTGGTTCCGGTTGTGCTGGTATCCGCCGGCGTTCAGCCCGCGCGTAAACAGCAGGGCCGGGCGCTCGACGGGGGCGTGCCAGGTGAAGCGCTCGATGCTGGGAAGCCAGTGGGGCATGGCCGGGTCGGGCGGACGCACCAGCTCGGTTCGGCCGAGCGAACCATCGGGGCCCACGAGCACCCGGACCAGCTCCGTGCCCCGGGTCCCCCATCCCTTCTCACCCTGCGGGGCCGCCATCAAGACGGCCTCGATGGTCCCGTCGCGGTGGCGCGAGAGCTGGCCGCAGTGCAGGATGCGGAAGCCCGGGAGGACCGAGCCCACGGCGCCGCCCAGCGGGATGCCCTTCCACGCGCCGGGCTCTTCATGGCGGTACAGCTCGGCGGTCCCGTCGAGCAGGTTGTGGACGATGACCCACGGCCGGCCTCGATCGTCGACGGAGGGATTCGAGAGCAGGATCTTGTGATAGTAGGAGTTCAGCGGCCCGGCCGGGCCGCCATAGTGCGATTCGATCCGCTCTGCGGGCATGGCGTGGCCCTCGATGCGCTTCAGCTCGGCGCCCGAGATGGGCAACTTGAGGGGGCCGGCGTCGCCGAACTGCCGCCACGTCTCGCCCGAATCGTCGGAGTACAAGTGCGACGCCCCGTAGTAGCGGGCCGTGGGTCCTGCGCCGGGGACCGGGAGCGTGTTCGAGACGACCGCGTGCAGGCGACCCTCGGGCCCCACTTCGATCGCATTGGTGAGCCAACTGTGCTCGCTCACCGCGGAGCGGACCAAGGTGCGCGGGTCGGACCATCTTCCGCCCTGGGGGCGACGGCAGTAGTCGAGGCGCGCGTTGCGCCCGCCCGGCTCGTTTCGGTACGTCAGGTGGAGCGTGCCGGCGCGGTCGCAGACGAGGCTCGGGTAGGTCGCGTTGCGGCCGACGGCGCGCCCGTCCTCGACGGCCTCCCACCGGTCTTCGCCCGGCGCCAGGCGGTAGTGGACGAAGGCGCCGTGGTGGGCGCCGACGAGCAGGTGCAGCGAGCCGTCCGGGTCGGCGGCCATGGCGGCCCCGCAGTGGTTGTCCTTTTGCGGCTCGCCCACCGTGCCCTCGCGCAAAACCTTCATCCCGGCCGGGTCGACCATGGCCCAGCGGTTCTGCCGATCGCTGTCGAGCCACGTGCAGACTATGGTCCCCTCGCGGCGGGCGATCTTGTTGCTCATCACGTAAGCGGTCGCCCTGTCTCCGCCCGTCTTGCTGAGCAGCACTGTAGGAACGGCGCTGACCGAGGGCGGCGTGTGGGGGCTCTGGGGATCCGCCGCCATGCAACAGAGGACCAAACATCCGAGGGCTGACATGATGACTCCTCGTATCAACGTCTCAACGAAAAAGGGACCTGGTTGGTTTTGTGCGAAGCACCCTTCGGGCCGTTCCGGCAAAACAAACCAGGTCCCTTTTTCGTTGTATTCTCACGGGGCCGCGAAGCCGTGCACGCGCAGCCAATCGGCACAGTGCGCCCACCAGGTGTCGAGGATACGGCGGGTCTCCCCTTCGGCGACCAGGAAGTTGTGGGGCCCCTGCTCGTAGATGTGCATCTCACAGGGGACGCCCGCTTTGCGCAGGGCCGCGGCGAACCGCAGGCTGTTCTCCACGGGCACGCCGCGGTCGCTGAACGTGTCGACGATGAACGTGGGCGGGGTCTGCTCGGTCACCTGCTCGTCGGTCGAGCAGAACGCGACCAGTTCGGGATCGGGGTCCTCGCCCAGCAGGTTGCGGACCGAGCCCGAATGGGCGTGGGGCGGGCGCATGGTGATCACCGCCACGCTTAGGATCATCAGGTCGGGCCGGGAGCCGACGCGCTCGATCGGGTCGTCGGCGTCGGGCCGGCCCGCGTCGAAGTGCGTGCCCGTCATCGTGGCCAGGTGGCCGCCCGCCGAGAACCCCATGATGCCGATTCGCTTGGGGTCAAGGCCCCAGTCGGCCGCGTTGGCGCGCACGGTTCGGATAGCCCGGGCCGCGTCCTGCCACGGGGCGGGGTGCTTGTAGCGGAGGTGGCGGTACTTCAGCACGAACCCGGCTACGCCGATCGAGTTGAGCCACTCGGCCACCGGCTGTCCATGCGCGTCGGCAAGATGGTGGTAGCCGCCGCCCGGGCAGATGATCACGGCGGCGCCCGTGGCCTTCTCGGCTGGTGCGAGGTAGGGCGTCAACGTGGGAACGTCGGCATCCTCGCTGCCCAGGGCACCCGGCGCACCGTCGGGCCACAACACGATCGGCTTGCTCGGCGCTTCCTCGGCTGCGACGTGGCACGTCGCGGACAGAATCACGAACCAGGGGGCAAGGTAGCTGGTGCTCATGTTGAGGTCTCCTCGAACAGTTCACCATCGAAATACCGGTCTCGCACCTTGTAGTGGCGCGGCAGCACGGCCTTGGTGCGGAAGCCGAGCCGCTCGAACACGCCCCGCTTGGGCTCGTCAACGCGCATCGCGTAGACGATCTCGGCGCCCACTTCCTCACGGCGGGCGAGGCAGGCGCCGACCAGCTCGGCCGTCTTCGAGGCAAACGCGGGGTGTACGTAGAAATCGACCGCGGCCACGTGGGAGTGATGGGGGAAGCTCGCCCGCACCAGGCCGGCGATGCCGACGATTGTCTGCTCGTTCTCGAGCACGAGGCACACGCCCTCACCCTTGGACATCTTTTCCAACGAGTTGAGCATGGCGAACTCGGCCTCCAGCCCCAGGCCGATGCTCTGAGCCCAATCCTTGAGCACGCTTTCATATTCCAGGTTGTACAGCAGGCAATACTGCGGCAGGTCGCCCCCCACCAGCGGCCGAATCCGGCACGGCGACGGCCGGAACCAGCTCGCGACCAAATCCCCACAGCCGGCCGGGTAGCGCATGGCCCAGTCGGTCTCGTGATAGACCCGGCTCGCGTACAGGTTCTCGAATCCGAGCCGTTCGTAAAGCGGGACGGTGTACGGGGTCGACGTGAAGAGCTGCATGACCACGCCGCCCCGCTCGCGAAAATCGGCCATGGCGGCCTGCACGAGGCGCGTGGAAATGCCCCGCCGGCGGTGTTCGGGCCAGGTGTAGATATGGCCGATGAGCCCCAGCTTGGGGTCCTCTTGCGATAGCGTGTACCACGCGGTCGCGACCATGCGTCCCCCGCAGAACGCGGCGAAGAAGTGATCGGCCGCACAGGCGACCTCGCCCTGAATCCGCCGCCGGATGTCCTCGACCCAGGGCGGCCCCTTGTGCCAGAGCAGCGCGACCAGGTCCATGCCGTCCTGCGGCACGGCCAGCTCACGGATCTCGATCGGCGGGTTTTTGGCCATGACGGGAGTATCCTCCGTCAAGTATCGCTGCTCCTTACGCGAAGAGCACGTACACGAGCATTTGGATCGTACAGACCACGACGGCCCACACCCGCACGTTGCGCCACCAAGGGGGAGGCCCCTTTTCCTGGCCGATCAGCTCGCGGGGCATGGCCAAGAGCCAGACCAGCAGCAGGGCCAGCGCGCCGGCGAAGACGAGCTTGCCCGGCGACCAGAAGCTTCCGGCATCCGGCGGGCCGGCGCCCGCGGCCAGCAGTGCGGTCAATGCGTTCACGAGGTCGGCTCCTTGTTCGGGATCCAGCAGACCAGCCCTCGCAGGCGCTCGCGGTCGTAGGGGGTGGTCAACAAGCTCACCACCACGGCGCTGACGATCGCGGCGACGAACGACCACCAGGCGACCCAGAGGAAGGACGCGCCGCCGAAGTGTGCCCACCCGGCGGTAAACACGCCGACCAGCATCCCGGCCAGCCCTCCCCACTGGGTCGTCCGGCTCCAGAGCATCCCCAACAACAGCAGCGCCAAGAGTGATCCCTGGAAGAACGACAGGAAGGTCTGAAACGCTTCGAAGACCGTGCCGAACTGCGTGGCCACCAGGTAGCTGGCCGCCGCGCCCCCCAGCACGAACACCACGACCAGCACCCGGCCGAGCACCAGGCACCGGCGATCCGAGGCGTTGCGGTCGATCAGTGCCCGGTAGACGTCGTTGACCACCAGCGTGCTGGCCGAATTGACGTAGGAGTCGAGGTTCGAGAGCACCCCGGCCAAAAAAGCCCCGACCACGATGCCCAGCACGCCTGCCGGGAGCAGCTCGACGACCAGCAGCGGCAGCACGGCGTTGCCGTCGAAGCCCTCGTCCGACGGCAAGCCCAACTGCTGGTGGAACAGGGCCAGGCCGATCAGCCCGGGAATCACCAGCAGCAGGGGGAAGAGCATCTTGATGGCGGCGCACATGACGTAGGCCGCCCGGGCTTCGTTCTCGCTCCGCGTGCCGAACGAGCGCTGCACGATGGCCTGGTTGCCGATCCAGTACGCCGGCCCCAGCACCAGGGCCAGCCCGAGGAAGACGGCGGGCCAACTGTATTCGGGGTGATCGGCGGGCGGCACCAGATCGAAGTGGTGCTCGGTCCAGTCCATGGCCCGGATGGTCGCTTGCATTTCGCCCCATCCCCCGACCTCGGCCAGGCCGTAGAGACAGATCAGCGCCGCCCCGACCATCAGCACCACGCAGGAGAGGGCATCGGTGACGACCACCGCCTTCAGACCGCCCACGGTCGTATAGACCGCGACCATGATCGCGGCCACGCCGACCGAGAACCAGAACCCCCAGCCCAGGAGCACCTCGAACATGGCCGCGGCCGTGACGAAGATCGTCCCGAGCGTTCCGATCATGAACAGCGTCCAGACCACCGCGAAGAAGGTCCGCACGTAGATGTTGTAGCGGCGGCCGAGGTATTCCGGGATGGTGTAGATGCCCGCCATCCAGAAGAAGGGCATGAACAGGAAGGCGGCCACCAGCACGGCGAACCCGCAGCCGATGAAGTCGAAGTTCATCATCACCACGCCGTAGCGGTACGCATCGCCGGCCAGGCCCACCATGTCCTTGGCGCCGATGTCGGAGACGACCAGCGAGAGGGCCACCGCCCACCAGGGCAGCGACCGCCCGGCCAGGAAGAAGTCCTTGCTCGACTTCACGCCCCGGCTCATCCACAGGCCCAGGGCCATGACCGCCAGCAGATAGAGCACCACCAGCGTGCCGTCGAACTGTCCGAGCCCCACGTCGATCTGTCCCAGCCGCTCTTTGTCCATGAGTCGGTCGCCTCGTCGACGTGGAACCTCCCGAGCAGTTCCCATATCGTAGCCGCCCGTATCGGGATTGCAAGCGGAAGGTCCATCGGCTCGCCGCGGGCCGCACTTGTGCGGTCAATCCGGGCTCCGGACGAGGGTTGCACCCCCGGAAAAAGCGGGTATGGTGGGGAATAGAGCAGAGGGAGAAACGGGAGAACAGGCTGCGACGACTCCAACCACTCGGGAGAGATGCCGTGCAGAACCCGTTGATGCGATCGCTGTTGGCACTGGCCCTGCTCGTGTGCGCCCCCACCGCCGGCGCCGCCGAGGACTGGGTTCAGCTCAAGTACGACCCCCGCCGCTCCGGCGACGTGCCCGAGCGGAGCGTGACCACGCCGCTCGGGCTGCTGGGGGCCGTGCCGCTAACGGACGCCGTATTCACCGCGCCGGTGGTTGCCGGGGGGCGCGTTTACGTGATCGACGGCTCCGGCGTGGTCGTCTGCCTCGACACCAAAACGCTCGACGAGGTGTGGCGATTCACCACACCCGGCGGACCGGCCAACTGCAACAACGTCTGCTCGCCGGCCGTTGCGGACGGTTACCTGCACTTCGGCACCATGGCGGGCCAGTACTACGCGCTCGACGCCGCCACCGGCGACGTGGTGAAAAGGATCGACTGCGGCGAGCCGGTCTTCAGCTCGCCGGTGATAGCCGGCCGCCGCGTCTACTTCGCCACGCTGGGGTCGCGAATCCACGCCCTCGAGCCGAACGGGGAGGTCTGCTGGACGTGGGACTACGTGCGAGAGAGGCTCGGTTTCTCCGGCGACCGGTGGAGCGGCACGGCTTGGCTAAAACACACCGGCCGCGTCGGCCACCGCGAGCAGTTCCTCTGCTCCCGCGACATGGCCACGGTCGACAAAACGCTCGTGGTCCCCACCGGCGGCGAGGTGAGCTGGCTCGCCGACCAGGGCGATCGCGCCGAGTACCGCGCGGCCGACAAGATCCCCACGATACTCGGCGTCGAGGACTATGAAAACCCGGCCACCTTCGGTCTGAGCATCGGACCCGACGGCACGGTCTATCGCCAATGGCACCGCCGCGACAACACCGGGGCGGTCGAGTTCTTCCGGCCGTCCGATGGCAAGCTGGCCCACGGCCGCGTCTTCGGCACCGAGGCCGGCTACAACAAGCCGCGGCTGTTGGCCTACGCATCGGTGAGCCTCCGCGGCGGCGACGTCTATCGCACCAGCCCGGAGATCGGTTACGGCTTCTCGAAGCACACGGCCGACGAGCAGATTCCCTACCCCGGCGCGTATCCCTCGATCGCGGCGCCGATTCTGCTGAAGGACCATGCGGTCTACGGCGGGCTGGACGGGCGGTTGCACGTGGTGCCGCTGGCCGGGGGCGAGCCGTGGTCGTTGAAGACTGCGTTCGGGCGCGCGATCACGGCCCCGGCCGCGGTCTGCGACGGTCGGATCTATTTCGGCTGCGAGGACGGCTACCTGTACGTGCTGGGGCCCGGCGGCGACGCCCCGCTGCCGGAGAAGTATCTGGGACTGCACGAAATCCGCAGCCCGCTTTCGAGCAAGCTCCAGGGCCCCGAGCACGACTGGTTCACCAACTTCGGCGACCTGGCCAACACGAACGTGACCCGCCAGGGGATCGAGCCGCCGTTTCGCATCAAGTGGCTCCGTCGCTACGACGGCACGGTCAAGCACATGTCGGTCTGCGGCGGCGGTCGCATGTTCACGCACACGGCCGAGGGGCAGGTCTTCGCGGTGGAGCAGGAGACCGGCCGGCTGTTGTGGCGGCGCTACTTCCCCGGGGTACACGTGTCGTTCACCTGCCCGCTCTATCACCAGGGCCGGCTCTACGTGCCCCAGGCGGGGCTTACGAAGTGCCGGCTTCGCTGTCTCGACGCGGCCACGGGCAAGCTGATCTGGGAAGCCCCCTTCAGCGGCTCGCCGAGCTGGAACCGGCAGCTTCCGCCCATCGTCCACAAGAACCTCGTCTTCTACTGCTTTGGCACCGGCCGGTACACGCCCGAGACCTGGCTCTTCGAGCACCAGAGCACCTTCGGCTTCTCGAAGGACCAGAAGCCGCTGGTGCGGGCGTACGACGTCGACACGGGCAAGGAGGTATGGACCCGCGACTTCTCCCGCTACGGCGCCGGCGGCGACGACGCGGGGATGTGCCTGATGGACGGCACCCTCTACTACTCCTGCTACTTCGGCGGCAAGGGCCCGCTGGGCGTCACCGCCGCCATCGAGCCGGACTCCGGGCGCGTGAAGTGGGTGACCACGAAACACTCGGTCCACGCCGGCTGCACCGTCTCGGGCAAGGACGGGCGCCTCTACCTGGGCGGCTACAACCCGGTCGAGGGCAAGGTGAACCGCGTATGGTGTCTTGACGCCAACGACGGCTCGCTGGTCTGGAAGTCGGAGCCCGTGAGCCGGGCCATCCACGTAGTGAGCATCGCCGAGAAGTACCTCTTCACCCACGCCCAGTACGAGGGGGGCTACCTCATCGACAAGGGGACCGGCAAGATCCTCTCCACGCTTACGAAGGGCTACCACTGCACGCGGTTTACGCTCTGCGAGCCGTACCTGCTCGGGCCCGACCTGGACGTCTACGACCTGTCCCGAGACAACCGCCTGATCCACTCCGGCCCGGCGGTCGACGTGCTGATGTGCGTGGGCGCGTTCGCCTCGAACGGCCGCATCTTCTACACGGCCAACGGCGGGGGAATGCAGGTTTCGCTGCTCTGCGGAAAAGAAGCGACCCACCCGGCGGCCGCTCACTGATGGGCTTGGGCGATGTCCAGTTGGGCCTCGCGGATGGCGCGGCGGCGGACTTGGGGGTCGAGTTGCCGGGCAGTGCGCGCTTCGACGGCCGCTGCTTGCGCGTCGCCGCGTTCGGCAAGCAGCAGGGAGCGCAGGTAGTGGCCGATCGCTTTGCGCGTGCCGCGATGCTCGTACTTGCCGGAGGTGAGATCCTCGACCCGCTCATGCAGCTTTGAGAGAAGATCGCGATACGCCTCGGTGTTGCCCAGGGCTTTCTGTGCGAGAGCCTGGTAGTACGTTCCCAGGTGCGGCTTGGTGTATTTCTCGGCGACGATTTTCTTGAGGTACTCGGCGGCCGGCTCGGCGTGCTTCATGGCCAGATGGGTCCTGGCCAGGTCCCAAAAGACGTGGGCGCGGAGATCGGGGGTCCGCGCGGCCACCTCGAGGTTCATCGGGTACCGGCACGCCTCCCGGTAGTGGTGCAGGGCCTTGTCGAACCGGCCCTTCTTGAAAGCCTCGTCGCCCAGCGCCTGGTTCACTTCCACCCAGCGGTCGTGGATTTCGTACTTGCCCTCCCAGCTATGGAAGTGGTGTGCCGAAAGGTCGCGGTACGCCTTTTCGAGGTCCTCCACGCCGCCCGCTTCGAGACGCAGGTCGATCAGGTTCCGGAGCAGGCTGTCGCGGGTTTCCACCACGTCGTAGTGCTTATCGAGCAAATCGAGTCGCTCCCGCGCGGGGCGCCCCAGTTTGCGAGCGACCTCGTTCAGCTCGTGCAGCACCCGGGCGTCGCGCGGGTCGAGCTGGAATGCCTTCCGGAATGCTTCGTGGGCTTTCGGAAGATCGTCGCGGAGATGCCGCTCTGCATAGCCCACGTTCCGCCAGGCCGGGGCGAGCCGGCCGTCGTGCTCGACCGCTCGGCGCCAATGGGCGAACCCCTCCTCACGTTGCCCGCGGGCGTAGAGCAGGTTGCCCAGGAAGAGGTGTGCCCGGGCGTCGGCCGGGTTGTGGCGCAAGGCCGTTTCGAGCGCGGCCTTGCCCTCCAGCCGGTGCGGATTGGTGTATTCGGCGGGTCCCCGTGCGGCGGTCTCGAAGAACCGCTTGGCGCCCGCGGCATCGCCCTCGAAATCCTTGAAGTGGCCGCGGAAGTAATTGACCATGGGGTTGACGGCCTGCTCGTCCTTGTCCCGGGCGAAGCCCTCCAGCACGGCGTCGGCCTCGTCCAGCAGCCCGGCGTCGGCGTAGGCCACGGCCAGCTCCAGGTAGTTCTGCACGGCGTCGCGCATGATCGAGCGCCACTCGGACTGCCACGGCCCGGCCGGGCGTTTGAGGCGCTGTAGCGCCAGCAGCTTCTCGTAGCCGCCCATGGGGTGCAAGGGATCCAGCTCCATGGCACGCTCCGCCGCGCCCAGCGCCTCTTCCGCCCGGCCGAGGTGCCTGAGCGCCGCGGCCTTGAGCGCCGGGATGCCGGCGAACCGGGCGTGTTGCTCGGCCGCCCGATCCAGCTTGGCCACGGCCGCTTCGAAGTCCCCCCGCGCCAAATCGATCCTCGCTAGGTTGAAATAGGCCGACGAGAAGAGCCCCCGGCAGTAGGTCGCCCGATAGAACTGCTCGTAGGCCGCGTCCCGCTCGCCCCGGCCGGCGTGGGCCAGACCCTTGGCGTAGTAAATGCGCGTGTTGACGTCGTCACGCTTCAGTGCGGTGTCGAGCCGCTGGAGGGCTTCGTCCCACTTGCCCTCTTTGAGCGCCATCAGCGCCATCTCCACGTTGACGCGCGAGTCGCCCGGATCGCGCTTCAGCGCCTCGCGGTAGTAGTTGAGGGCCTCGTCCGTGCGGCGGAAGCGGTCGAGCCACTCGCCGGCGTGGTAAAGCTCGTCCTGCGTCATCTTGCTCGGGTCGCCGGGGTCGTGCTGGCCCTTGGGCGGCTCGCGCTTGGGCGGCTGCTTCTTCTGGAGCTCGGTGCGGAGCTTGCCGGCCGCGTCGTACACGGCCAGGTGCAGGTCGTAGACCGTGGGGCGAGCATCTTGCTTGCCCGGCAAGCTGGAAGCCTGCCCCACTTGTTTCACCTCCACGGTGCAGGGCCGATCCGGCGCCAGATCCGCGGTGGTCTCGGTCAACGCTCTGCCGGTCTTGACGTTGGTGAGCACCACCCTGCAATCGGGAAACACGCCGGTGGCGTACACGCCGCCGAACGCCGTGCCGTCTTTCACCTCGGTGTTCAGGGCGAAGTCCCGATCGGCATAGCCCACGCCGCGCGTGCCGCGGACCGGGTACCAGTAGCCGTGGGCGGTCTTGACCTCGTGGGGTTCGATCCAGTGGTAGTCGGGCTGGTTGTCGGAAAAGATGCCGGCCTGGGGCTCGAAGTAGGGCCCGCCCCCTTCGGTGAGGATGTCTTCCCAGATCCGTCCCGACGGCCCGGACCCCCAGGTCCATATCTTCTTGCCCGGCACCTGGTGGTGGTCGGCCCAGTGGATCGTGCCGGCGTCGGCCCCGTGGTCGTAGGTGCCGAACCAGTCGACAGGCTCGTTGTAGGCGAAGTAGCTGCTGGCATTGGGCGAGTTCTTCCACCAGCTTATGTCGACCCCGTCGTGGACCGGCCAGTGCCAGAACTCGTGCTTGCCGTGGCCGGTAACCAGGCTGCCGGGAAACAGGGCCTGCGTCTGCTCGTTGGCGTGGGTGGCGGCCGTGGCCCAGAACAGGAACGAGTGCCGGTGGTCCGTGGGGTTTATGGCCACGTAGTCGCACCGCACGTAGCTCCGGCCCGGGAAGAGCGTCATGCCGACCAGCCACCTCATGCGGTAGATCGGCTCGGTTTCGCCGACCCAGACCGTGGCGCTGCCGTCGTCGTGCTCGACGATGCGGCAGTCGACCGGCATGAAGCACGAGGGCCGGTGGCCGTGGGGGAAGTTCCACTCGATGCCGCCCGAGATCCAGGCGCCGGTCATGGCGATCAGCCCCGGCTTGATGGTCCGCTGCCAGTAGAGCCAGACGTAGCCGTTGGTCTTGTCCACGGCCCCGTGCAGTCGCCCGCCGATCTCCGGAAGGATCAGGAGCTGCACGTACTCGTTCTCCAGGAACACGCCGCGGTAGGTCCGCTCGACCTTGTTCTCGGTGAGCCGGTCCAGCAGCGTGTAAGGGTAGATCGCTTTGCCCGTGTCGGGGAAATCGGAGTGGATCTGGGCCGGGCCGACCTCCCAGGTGGGAATGACGATCGGCTTTTCGTAGGCCGACACCTGCCCCATCGCAGCCCCTACCGGCCACAGAAGGAGCCACACCGCGACGCATTGGAGCAACCTGGTCATGATTGTGTCCTGCATGGGGTGTCCGCTCTATTGAATACTGCACAGCTAATGCACAGGTGCCAGCGGCAGCTTGTCTGCCGCTGCCCCGAGTCGCAGGGGCGGACAAGCCGCCCCTGGCACCCAAGCAGTACTTGGCAATGCCGGCGTCAGCGTTTGTCAGTCCGGTAGAGGGCGCCGGGAAAGAGCTTTTCAGCATAAGACATCATGGCGAACAGTGCCAACTGGTCGCGTTGGTTCGAGGGCGGCGCCTTGTCGAGCACACCCGCGATATGGCGAAGCTCCCGGTCGGCTGCTTCGGCCACCTGCCGGCCCTCGGGCAGGTGCTTCGCATAGACGTAGGCGTGGAAGGGCAACCCGCCGAACTTGCTCCCCCACTGGCTGACGTAGTCGCTCCCGGCCCGGCCGCCCCAGTTTTCGCGCATCCAGGCATGCGCCTTGTCCAGTTGGGCCATGGCCGCCCGGCGGCGCTTCGTGTCGGGATCGAGGTGCGGCAGGCCCGCCGAGTACGCCTCCAGGCAGTACATCATCACCGTGGGCTTGATCGTCTCCGGCGGGAAGTGAACCGCCACGGTGAGCAGGTCCTGGCGGCTCAGCCAGTCAATCGCGCCGAGGCCGATCTTCAGGTAGCGCTCGTTGCCCGTCTCGTTGTAGAGGCAGAATGCCAGCGATCCGTAGATGCCGGTCGAGCACCACCACTCCTTGTCCGACTTGGGCCAGTAGCCGTCGGTCACCCCGCCCGAGGGCCGCACGAAACGCTCGGCCACCATCTCGGCGAACGACTCGACGCTGCGCAGATACCGCTCCCTGTCGGCCGGCGGGCAGCGGACCGCGGTGGCCAGCACGCCCAGGGCGATCGACGAGCAGTCGGCCACGTACCAGTTGCCCTCTTCTTCGCCGGGCCGGCGCCCGTACTGCATGTAGTAGGCCCCCTTGGGCGTCATCTTGCCCTGGTGCTCGAGCATCCGATCTGACCACAGCTTGCAGGCGTCGAGATACTCCTGCTTTCCGGTCGCGTCGTAGGCGACGGCCAGCGCCCGCACGAGGTAGGAGTCCCAGTAGTAGGCCCGGCCGATCCGCTCGTTAGTGCGGGCCTGCTTTTTGAGGATCGGGTACTGCGCGTCGCAGAGCCGAAAGAACTCGGCCCGCAGGTCGGGCTCGCCGGCGAGCGCCGGACAAACGACCGGCCGATCGCCCAGCAGAGTTGCCAACACGAAAACACCCAAGGTCCACTGGAAGAGCTCTATCTTGCGCATCGCATCGCTCCTGTTCGGCCGGCTGAAAGTCGATCTGCGTGACGCTACGGTTGAACCCGCCACACGTGTACCAAGGACTTGTCTTCATCGCCGCGGAACTCGAAAACGTAGAGCAATGCCCGCGCCCGATCAAAGGCCGCCGCACGCACGTGGGTCTTCTGCTGCGGCGAAGCGATGCGGAACAGGTGCTCATCGAGATTCAGCACCGCGTAGGGCTGCGGCGCGCAGGCCTCCAGATCGCCCCGGGCCACGGCCGCGAGCTGGGCCGGGTCGTAGAAGATCATCTGGCCCACGAAACGGGTCGACCACCAGCCCCGCTGATCGTTCGGCGGCGGGGGGATCTCGGGGAACGGCGCCTCGTCGGGCCAGACCGTGCCGTCGGCGAACCCGTACCAGCACTCCCCCTGCCCCTTGGTCCCCACGAAGACCACGGCCGCCCGATCGCCCGCCGTCAGCCACGCCCCGCCCGACCACTCGTCAGCGTGGTGGTAGTCGCGCATGGCGTGCTGCTCTTCGTCGTACACCGAGCTGTATCGCAGCAGGGTCTTGGCGGCGAGCTTCGCGCCCGGCTCGGGCGGGTTGCCGTGGCTCCAAGGTCCGAACGCGAAAAGCGACGGCCCGAGCGTGCCCTGGCCGCCATCGCGGAACCGGCCCGTGGCCAGGAGCATCCCGGGCGCGTTGGCGTCGGCCCAGTCCGACGGGATATCGAACAGGTAGTCGGTGGTGACGTACTGCCGGAGGTCGTCGATGCGCCACGGCCCGGCCGAGCGGGGGTTCGACAGGTCCAGCTCGCACCAGCCGTGCGACGGGTCGGCAACGTCCTCGGCCATGTGCTGGCCGTAGCAGAAGTAGAGCTTGCCGCTGGTCTGCTGACCCTGCTTGGGCAGGTAGGCCAGCCCGCAACGGATGATCTCCAGCGCGGGGAACATCTCGCCCTTGACGTCGCCGAAGTCCTGGAGCGTGGCGGCGGTGTTCAGTTCCTCGACGTTCTTGCCCTCTGACACGACCGGCACGGGAATGCTCACCTCGCCGATCTCGCCGCGCCAATCGTGCCCCATGGCAAAGAGCGAGCCCGGGTATCCGTCGTCCGGCCCGTCAGGGTCGCCCACCGGGCAGTAGGCCACGGCCTCGCCGCTGTAGTTCCAGCTCCGCTCGTCGTCCGGGTGGTCGGGCAGCCGAAAGGCCCCCTGATAGACGAGCTGCTCGGGCTGGATGAGCTGCTCGGGCGATGAACGCAAGACCGGCGGGCCGCCCGGAACGCCGGCGGGAACCGGCTCCGCGGCTGGCTCGGACGCGGGCTCGGGTGGGTTCTCGGGCAGGTTGGGCTGCTGCGCCTCTAGCCCGGCGGGCGCTGCTTGCGCACCAGGTTGTGGAGTCGGGTCCACGGCGCTGCCGGGGCCATCGGGCGACTTGCCGCACCCGACCAAGAAAACCAGCACCAGCCACAGCGCCAGTGGTGCGAACCATCTACACAGACTGAGGGCATTGGTCATTTCTTGTTCTCCTCAGAATAGACCCGCGGCCAGCCACCGCACACTACGGCTTGTACGTTATCCACATCGGTGACACCCACACCAGCTCGCCGTCCTCTTGCTCGCCGCGGACGTAGTAGTAGCTGGTCGTGCCGGCGGCAGGAGCGAAGTCGGTCCATTCGAACTCGACCTCGGCCTTGCCCGGCTCGGTGGTGTGGACGTAGTTGTTGTCCTTGATCACGTGGACCTTGGCGAAGGGGCGCGTGCCGACCAGGCGAATCGAGAGCTTGGGCTTCTGTTGCGTGGCGAACTCGTCGCCCATGAAGTGCTCGCCGCAGCGCACGTCGGCCAGGATGTTGTCGGTCGCGCCGTAGACGTGGCGCTCTTTCATGGCCTTCAGTATGGCCTCGCGGCTTTGCTCCTCGGCCCAGACGTTGCAGTAGCTGATGTGGGTCGAGACGTGGTCGCTCGAGGCCTGGAACCCCAGCCGGTAGCCCTTCTTCAGGGCCAGCGAGACGAACCCGAACGGGCGCCAGCCGCCGGCCGAGTGGCCCTTGGTGTTGCTCCTGGGGGCGCCGGGCATCTCGTAGTTCTGCCGGCAGCCCTGGTAGATTTCCACGATCGGCTCGACCTTGCCGTCGCCGTCCCGCCAATCGGTGCCCATGTCGGTGGCGCTGGTGTGCGAGGCGCACACGCCGTCGAAGTGCCGCAGGTAGTCGTAGAGCATCTGGGTGTCGGGCGTGTTGGGGCGTTTGGCGTCGGGCGGGAGGTCGTCCATCGCCTTGCCCCGCCCGCCGGCCAGGCGCGGCAGCGTGCGAACGCCCCGCTGGGCGAAGACGGCGTTGCGGTGGCCGTCGGGATACGAGCAGCTCCGCTCGTAGCAGTACATCGGGGTGAACGACCCTTCGATTTGGAAGATGTGGGTGGTCTTCTGCACGGTCCACCAGGAGTACTCGCGCCCCGCCCCGTTGTCGTGGTCGCCGTTGCCGATCCAGTCCATGGCCGCGGCGTCTAGCCCGTAGCGCCACATGTCCATCAAAAGCCCGTCGCCCCCGCCGTCCTGGGAAATCTCGGTGTGGCGATGGAACTCGCCGCGCAACAGGCGCAGCGTCTTGCCGCCCAGCTCGACGCGGTGCTCGCGGCACCGAGCCACGGACTGGCGCTCGCGAACCGACTCGGGGCTCACCTGGGGCTTTTCACCCGTGGCCGCCGGCTTCAGCACCGCCGCGGCCGCCGCCCCCGAGCCGGCCGGCCCCATCTCGGCGAGGACCAGCTCGTTGTTCACGGGGTCGGGCCACTTCGAGGGGGCCTTGCGCTGGTGGATCTTCTTGCCCTCGCGGCGGAGCTGCTGGATGTACCAGCCGGGCAGCCCGCCCGTGGTGGCCGCGCGCCCGTCGGCCGAAGCGACCATGAGCATCTTGCCCGAGGAAAGCGCGACCAGGGCCGGGCGGTTGTCGAGGATGTTGTCGGTGCTCGGGCAGATGATCTCGGCGGACCAGGCGTCGCCCTCGTAGAACGCAACGTGCTCGAGCCACGCCGTGCCGACGGGTGCCCGAATGCCCAGGCGCGGCGAGCGCACGGCCAGCCACACACGCCCGGCCGCGTCGGTGGCCAGGCGGGGCACGGCCAGCTTCAGCGACCGGGCCCGGCGGTCCTTGATCCAGGGGTGGAACGCGGTGACCGGGTCGCCGGCCGGCTGCCGGAGCTTGGCCCCGTCCCACACCCGTACGGCAATCGCGCGGCCCTGGTAGAGAGCGACGCCGTCCTTTTCCGCCGCCCCCCAGTCTTTACCCCACTTGGGCGGCGAGTCCTCGTAGGCGATCCACAGGCGGTTCTCTCGGTCGTAGGTCAAGGCCGGGCGCATTTCGGCCCGGTTCGAGTCGGCCACGGTGAGCGGCTCGCCCCACTTCCCACCCGAGAGGACGCGGCAGTACACGTCGTAGTCGCCCTTCTGGTAGCTGTCCCAGGCCACGGCGACTCGGCCGTCGTCCGAGGCGGCGATGGCCGGGGCCCACTGGTTGCCGGGGGCGTCGCACACTACGACGGGGTCGCCCGGCGTGCCGGAGTCGATGGACCGGGCCATGATGTTCGCTTCGCCGTTGCGGAACGCCTGCCAGGCGACCCACACGCGCCCGGCGTTGTCGGTCGCGGCGGCCGGAAAGACGTCCGGGCCCGGCTCGGTCGTTAGCTTGATCGTTTCATCCCATTTCTTGCCCGAGCGACGCCGGGCGTAGAGGTCCCAGTTGTCCCCCTCACTGGCCGACCAGAAGACCCAAAGGTCGCCGGCCCCGTCCACCGCCGCGGCCGTGCGATAGACGTCCTGGCCCGGCGGGGTGACCGGCAGCGGCCCGGTCCACTTGCCGTCTTTGAGCACGAGCAGTAGCACCTGGTCGCCGCCGGTCGGTTTGGCTAGGTCGTCCCAGTCTTTGGGCGGCTCGGGCAGGTTCGGCCGATGGCGGTAACCTTCGCCGTGGGTGAAAGCGACGTAGGCCACGTACAGCTCGCCGTCCGGGCCGGTGACCGCGCTGGGGTAATCGTCCTCGGTGGGGGCCGAGAGGGCCGTGGTCACGCCCGCCAGCCGGCTCACTTGCACCAGGCCGTCGAGGAACCGCCGGGCATCGCCCCAGGGGACCTCGGCCGGCTTGAAGGCGAAGCTGCCCTGGGCCGTCTCGAAGGAAAGCTCGCTTCCGGCCGTCACGCGGCTCAGCTCGACCACCAGGGCGGCGTCCTGCGGGGCCCCGGGCTTGCCCTTCCACTGCTGAATGAACCAGGGCACGGCCCGGTGCGTGCCGAGGGTGAACTTACTGCCCTCGACGATGTCGCGGGGGTCGTCGGCCCACAGCCGGAGGTTGTCGATCTGCCCGCCGGCCAGCTCGACCCGGCCGTCCCAAGTGGTTTCGACCTTGCCCTTGCCCTGCTCGGTCTTGCTGCGGAACTCGATCCGCAGCGCGACGCGGCCCTCGGGCAGCGTGGCCAGCGCGATTTCATCCGGGGCCGCGGCGAGGGCCTTGGCCACGGGCCTGGCTGCCGATTGGGCCTCGGCCGGAGGGTTCAAGCGGCCAAGCAACAGCAACGACCCGGCCGCCACGACGGCGACCAGCGACACGATGGCAACGTGGCGGATTCTCATGGGGGGCCTCCTTGGCATGAGTGTTTGGAGTTCCTCGGGCTACATCTCGCGGAGCGAGACCGGTACTATGCGCCGCATGGGCCAACACTTCCTAACGGTTGCCGATGACCTCGCCGGTGTAGATGCTGGTGACTCCAACACCCAGCACGCGCTTCTCCTCGAGATCGATCCCTACGATGTGACACGGCATCGTCTCGCGCTCGCCCCCCTGCTCCGGGACGAGGAAGCGGAGTTCGACGATGTTGTGGTCGGTGTCGACGGGGACCGCCTTGCGAAGATACTCCGGCGAGTTCCTGTCGGGTTTGTCGGTGAATAGCACCTGATCGAGGTACCAGGCCGGGTACCAGCCGCTGTGCATGTCGTCGAGCCGGTTGCGGGTGTAGCGCGGGTCGGCCTTGGCGACGATCGCCAGCGCCGCCTCGAGGGCCTTCTTGGGCAGGGCACGCACCTGGCCGGTGTGGAGGATCGTTTGAGCGACGGCGCTCTTCTCCGGGTCCCACTTGACCCAGGCCAGGTAGCAGGTGTCGACCAGCGGGCGGAGGCCTCCCTTTCCCGGCGGCGACTCGCGGGGTTCAAGCGTGCCGTAGATGGTCAAGTGGTAGCCGATGAAGTGGGAATCGGACCGCACGGGCTCGCCCATGGCCACCACGCGGACCCGGGGATACTCGCCGCCGTCGAACGTCCGCAAACGCGGCACTAGCGGCGCGAGGATCTCGGCCTTATGTTGCCTGAAAACCTCCTCGACCATCTTCGTGTCGTGTGTCAGCCCGTACCATTTCTTGTTCCACTCCGCGTGGCTGGAGTTGTACTCGCTGGCGGCCACGAACTTCTGAAGATAGCGGTCACCCTTCTGTTCAGTCGGCCGGTCTTCGGCGCCAAGCGATCCACCCAGCAGCATCACGGCCGCCAGGGCTCCTGTGGCCCGGATTAGGATCGGCTCGCGCATCCCACTCTCCTGCGTCTGACTCGCTGCAGTTTAGCCGTAACCCCTCTTACTTCTCGACCGTAATCCACATCGGGCTCGCCCACGCCAACGCCCCGTAGCCCTCCTTCGGCTTGTTCGGCTCGACGTCGTAGACGTATCGCGGGGCGTCGGTGCCGGTGCCGCGGATGATCGGACCAACAGCCACACGCGGCCCTTGCCGTCGATCGCCAGCCGCCTCTCGGCCGCCGCGCCAACGTCGCCGATCGTGGTGTGAAGAATGTCGAAGCTCCCGGCGAGCCCCAACACGCAACCCGTCGCGACGTCTAGCCGATCCCGTGGTCTCATGGCAGGACCCTCCTGTACGAATCGTTCCGGGAAACGACGACCGGCGGTTTTCCAGCAATATATCAGCGGCGCGGGCAGCGCCAAGCTTTCGCACTTCGCCCAGCGTGGCGAGGTGCGAGGAAACTTGCGCGGTCCGGGCAAAGTGGGAAGGATTTGCGTGGCGTGTTACGTTTGAAGCGATGGTGTTACGACACGGCCGGTCACCACGCCGGCAACGCCACGTCCTCCGGATCGCGTGCCAGCCGCAGGCGGTTGCCCTCCCAATCGAGCTCCCACAGGCAAGCCGGCACGTCGTGTCAGGTTCAGCACTACCCGTCGCGCGGGGCGCGGAGCCTCCATCACTCGGGCGGCCGAATCGTGGCGCGGTACACGGCCGGTGCGATGGAAGCCGCCTTCTCCGCCGAGGAGACTTCGCCAACGACCGCTGTCTTGGCTTCCAGGCGGTAGGCGAACGGTTTGCCCGTGACCGGATTCAGCGGCACGGGGACAACGGTCACGTCGTCGAGCCGCTCCGGCAACTGATCGCCGCTTGCCGCAGCGTGTATGCGCAGGGTCTCGACGGTCCGCAGCGCGGCAAGCCGATACTCCAATTGCACCTGGGCACGGAGCACCCCAACGTTGTTCCCCAGCATCATCGATGGCCACCACAACATGCCGGACCATCCGAAGCGGTCGGCACTTGGCCCGGACACAATTCCGGGATCTAACGCATCGAGCTGTTCGACATAGCCGCCGATCCGCAGCAGCATGGGAATCTGGCGAACGAGCCCGAATGCACCGCTGTTGTCGTCGACTTTCAGGGCCGGTTGCTTGAAAAGCTTCGCACAATCCGTGACAATGCCCTCCGGCGGAACTGATCGTCCGCATACAAGAGCACCCTCTAAGCGAAGGAGACCCGCGATGCGCTGCCTGTCCCTCGTTGCGACGCTCCTCTTGCCGTTCACTCTCCTCGGTGGCGCCCTGGGGCACGCGACGGAGAAACCCAATGTGGTCCTCGTTTTCGTCGACGACTTGGGGTACGGAAACCTTGGCTGTTACGGTCAGGAACACATCCACACGCCGGTGCTCGACCGGATGGCGTCGGAAGGGCTCCGGTTCACCCGGTTCTACGCCGGAGCGCCGCTCTGCCTGCCGTCGCGCTGCGCGTTGATGACGGGCCAGCACATGGGGCATTCGCGCTGCCGGGTCAACGGCGGTGGAGGGAATCACCAGCCCATCGCACGAGAGGACATGACCCTGTCGCGAATGCTCAAGCGCGCCGGCTACACCACCGGCATGTCGGGCAAGTGGGCCCTGGGCGATGAGTTCCTGGGCAACGTGGTCGAGGAGAAGAATAAGGACGGCTCCGGCGCTCTTTATCACCACGGCTGGGATTTCTACTACGGCGAGCCCAACCAGACCTACAACCACAGCTACTTCCCGAAGAACGTTTACCGTTACGATCCAACCGGGCTGGTCGGCGAAAGGACGCCCCGGAACCGGCTGGAGGTCGTCCCCTTCGACAATCCCGGCGGCCGCCGGGCCATCGGAAACGACTACCGGCACGACCGCACGGCCGAACAGGCTCTGAAGTTCATCGACGCCGTCAAGGACCGGTCGTTCTTTCTCTATCTCCCCTTCACGACTCCACACGCGGACTTTATCGTGCCCGAGCTCGAAGCCTATACGGTGGAACAGGGCTGGCCGCCGGCGGCCAAGGCTTTCGCCTCCATGATCACGCGGACCGACCGGCACGTCGGCAGGATCCTCGAACGGCTGCGGCGCCACGGCATCGCCGAGAAGACGCTCGTCATCTACACCAGCGACAACGGCGGGCTTCCGCAGTTCGACGAGATCTTCGACAACAACGGTGAGCTGGAAGGCTTCAAGGGCAACCTGAAGGAGGGTGGCGTCCGCGCGCCGTGCATCGCGTACTGGCCCGGCACGATCGAACCCGGCCGGACCACGGACCAAATCTTCGCCGTGTGGGACCTGATGCCCACGCTGGCGGAACTCGCCGGACTGCCCTGCCCACAACCGACCGACGGTGTTTCCTTCGTCCCGACGCTGTTGGGGCGTCCGCAGCAGGAGAAGCACGACTACCTGTTCTTCGGCAGAGGAAACCCGAAGAACTCGTATATCGTGCGGGCGCCGCACGAGGATCGCTCGGACGAGGACATTCTGAAAGAGGCTTACTCCAAGGAAGTGTCCGTGGCCCGATTCCCGGAATGAGCCAACAAGGCGGAGGCCTTTTTCGTGTACGCGAGTCGCCGTGAGAAGACGATGGTGGCCGGCCGGCGAGCGATCGGCGCCCTGCAATTCCGAGACGTGGCGCCGCGAGCGATTTCTACGACCGTGCGATGCTCGCCGCCACCGGCGGACTTTACGGGGTCGGCGGGATCGGCGGGATCGGAGGCATCTTGCCCTTGGCGCGCTTGAAGTACGGCCGGGCTGGATAGTCTTCAACGGGCTGGCGCAATTTGGCCGGGGCCCGGTCCACGTGTTCGGCCACGTGGTGCCACAGCTTGGCCAGCTCTTCGACGCGGTCGGGATGCTCGGCGGCCAAGTCACTGAGCTCGGTCCGGTCCTCGGCCAGGTTGTACAATTCCCAGCGGGCGCCCTTAACACTGGCCAGCTTCCAGTCGCCCCGGCGGATCGCCCGGTCCGTGGAGAACTGGAAGTAGAGCCAGTCGTGCGGCTCGCGCGTTCGCCCGGCAAAGACCGGCACGAGCGAGCGTCCCGCGACCGGCTCGATCGGCCGGCCCCGGTGCTCCGCGGGATACGTAGCGCCGGCCAACTCGACCAGCGTCGGCATAATGTCGATCAAGTGGGCCGGCTGGTGCGTGATCGAGCCCGGCTCCGCCTTCAGGCCCGACGGCCAGTGGACGATCAGGGGCGAGGCGATGCCCCCCTCGTGCTGGTTCTGCTTGTACCAGCGGAACGGCGTGTTGCTCACGTGCGCCCAGCCGACGTCGTAGGTCAGGTGGCTGCCGCCCTGCCACGGCGGGCGGTCCATGTTGTGCGTCCGCTCGAACGGGCAGCCGCCGTTGTCGGAGCAGAACAGGATCAGCGTGTTTTCGTACAATCCGCGGGCCTTGAGGTGCTCGATCAGCCGGGCGAGGTCTTGGTCGATGCGGCCGATCATCGCGGCAAAGACCGCCATGCGGAAGTCCTCCCACGCCTTCTCCTTCTCACTGAGTTTATCCCACGCCGGGATGTAGTCCGGCCGGGGCGACAGCTTCCACTTCGGGTCGATGATGCCCAGCTCAACCTGTCTTGCGTACCGCCGGCGGCGGAGCTCGTCCCAGCCCAGCCGAAACCGGCCCCGGTATTTTTCGACCAGGTCCTTGGGCGCTTGCAGGGGATAATGCGGGGCGTTGTGGGCGAAGTAGAGGAAAAACGGCCGCTCGGCGTCGAGCGCTTCGTCGATGAAACGGACGGCGTAGTCCGTGTTGGCGTCGGTGGTGTAGAAGTCGTCGCCGAAGTCGCTGAACTGCTCGCCGTTGAGGCGAAAGGTCTTGTCGCCGTGGAAGAAGTCGGTCGCCCCGGAGAGGTGGCCGAAGTACCGCTGGAAGCCGCGGTCGGTCGGCTCGTCGCGGAGGTGCCACTTGCCGACCATGGCCGTGAAGTACCCGGCCGGCCGCAGCACCTCGGCGATGGTCACGCCCCGGTCCATCGACGAGCTGCCGGCCTGGAAGCAGTAGAGCCCGGTCATCAGACACACCCGCGAGCTGTGGCACTTGGCCGTGTTGTAGAACTGCGAAAATCGCAGCCCCCCGGCGGCGAGACGGTCCAGCGTCGGGGTTTCGATGAGCGTCGCGCCGTAGCAGCCGAGGTCGGCGAAGCCCAGGTCGTCGACCATCATCAGCACGACGTTGGGACGGGCCGCATCGATGTCGGCACCGGCGGCCCCAGCGGCAGGAACGGCGGGCAGCAATAGCGCGGAAAGGATCAGCAGCGTGCCGGTCGCCCCCGTGGATCGGTCTCGAAGCATGACAAAAACTCCTGTCGATGGGACTCGCTCCTCAAGACGGGCCGGCGCTCGGTCCTGGCACGCCAGGAACCGCCGGTCGTCCCGCTCCGGCCGCGTTTCTTGGCCCCGCGCCGGCTCGTAGATTGTACTCGAAGCCGTCGAGAAATGCCTCACCCGCATTCCGCTTGACTCCCGCTGCCAGGGCTCCGGCTACAGGCTCCAGCCCTTGCGATACTCCCGGGTGACGTACTGATTCAGCTCCGGCAGGTTCGTGCACTTCATGTTGGCGCCGTCCCATTCGGCAGGCTGGTTCAATCCGGCGCGCATCGCGAGGTGCCCAACCAGCAGCATTTCCAGGAAGGGGCCGGCGAACGTGGCGAAGCCGGAGAAGGTCGGACCGCCGCCGGCCCGGCACGCGCTGAGGAAATCGCCCATGATCCCGCCGGACGGACGCGGTAGCTTCCGGGGCGGCGGGGTGAACTCCTCGCGGCGCGAGGCGGGCAACAGGACCGGCCCGCCACCATGGGAACGGCAACAGATCATCCCCTCCTCGCCCACGTAGACGTCGGCCGCGTTCCGCAGACTTTGGGCAAGCTCTTTGTCGAGCCGCTCGATCTCCGCGAACACCGGCGGGTGGTTCGGGCGCGTTTGGGTCGGCTTGCCGTCGGGGCCTTTGTAGCTCCCGTCCGTGTTCGGCTTGCTCCCTTCGTGCCAGAACACCTTGACCGGCGGCAGCTCGCCCCGCTGCGGGAAGTCGTAGCGAACCGTGCTCCATCGGGGGAAGCGGTCCTCGCTCGCGTCGCCGACGTCGAGCAGCTCCACGCGCTCGGGATAGGCCAGCTTCAGGGCGAAGCAGACGGCGTCCATCACGTGCGTGCCCCAGCCGCCCAGCGAACCGGTGCCGAAATCGCACCAGCCGTGCCACGGACGGTAGACGGAGCTGAACGGCCGTTCCCGGGCCGGGCCGAGCCAGGCGTCCCAGTCCAACGCCTCGGGTACCGGCTGCGGCTCGGGCTTGGGCATACTGCCACCGAAGCGCGAAGCGAAGATGTGCCAGGCATAGACTTCGCGCAGCTTGCCGATCGCGCCGGCTTCGAGCCACTCGGCCAGCGCCTGGTGGCCGCCGGTGCCCGAACCCTGGTTGCCCATCTGCGTGGCGACCTTGGCCTGCCCGGCGGCCTCGCCCAAGGCCCGCGCCTCGGCGATATGGTGCACCAGGGGCTTCTCGCAATAGACGTGCTTGCCGAGCTTGATGGCCATCATCGACGGGCAGGCGTGCTGGTGGTCGGGCGTGGCGATCAGCACCAGATCGATCTCCTTGTGGATCTTGTCGTACATCGCCCGGTAATCGCTGAAGGTCTTCAGCCGCGCCGGATCGAAGCCCTTCACGCCCGCCTTCTCGGCGCCCGCGGCAAGTCGTTGCAGGGCGCGGGTCAAGTTGCCCTCATCCGCCTCGGCCAGCGCGACCAGATTCAGATCGGGCCCCAGCCCGTTCATGTACAGGCCGCGACCTCCGCAACCGATGGCGGCCACGTTGAGCTTACCGCCGGGGGCGACACCGGCCAGGACGGCCGGGGCGGGGAAAAGGTGCGCGGCGCCGGCCGCTGCGGCCAGGGAGCCCGCGCCCTTGAGCACGTCACGACGGGTCAATCGTTTGGTCATTGCGTTGTCTCCTTTCGCTGGGAAGGACGGCGGGAACCCCGAACGAAAAAGGGGACGGGGCTGATTTGCCTTCAACGGCCCGAAGGGTGCTTCGCACAAATCAACCCCGTCCCCTTTTCGTTCTCCCGATCACCGTTACCCAGACTAGGGGGTCGGCGCCGCAGATGCAAGCGATTTCGCGTGCCGTCCGGCCGTCCGGGCCGCCGGGTCTTGAATCTCGCCGGGAAACTGGCGTCCGGCCCAGGCGAACGGTATGCTCATGGGCATACCGGGCCAACAGAATGGGAGGATGACGGTCATGGCAGCTCGCAGATCCGTAACGCGGCGTGCCGCGCTGCGTCGCATTCTTGCCGGCGCGGCAGCGGCCGGGGTCGGGCGAGTCGCGTATTGCGGCGAGCCGGCCGCTCACGGCGTCTTCGTCGAGCGACAGCCGACGGGCGCAGACGTCTGGCAGGTTACCACCGAAGAGATGAGTCAATCGAATATCTACTGCGAAGTGCCCTACTGCTCGCGAGATTCGCGCTACTTCGTGTACGCACGCACCAACCCGAACTTGAAGCTCAACCGCACCGAGTTCATGGCCGTCGAGCTGGGTACGTGGAAGCAACATCGGCTGGACACGGCCGGGAGTCACTCCGGCTGCGCCATATCGCCCGACGGATTGTTCTACTACGTGAAGCAGGCCGACGACGGCGGTGGCGTCTTGATGCGAGCCGACCTGGCCGACGGCACGACCGCCGAAGTCTACCGTTTTCAGGAACGTCTCGTGATTCGCAGCCTGGGGACGGTGACCGCCGATCGCCGCTACTATGCGGGCGGGACCATGGTCGAGCCGGGCTGGAAGACGTTCGACATCGCGTTGGTGGACCTGGAAAAGGCCGAACAGACGATCCTCGACCGCGACCCGTACATCCTCAATCCGCATCCGCAGTTCGAGCCGGGCAAGGGGCGCACCTTGATGATCCAGCACAATCGCGGCGGCGAGTATTCGGCCGACGGTAAGCTCGAACGGTTGGTCGGCCCGGAAGGCGCCACGTTGTACGTGCTGTCGGTGCCGGAGGGCAAACGCACGGAACTCCAAGTCGGCAAGCCGTTCACCACGCCGTGCACGGGCCACGAGGCCTGGATCGGCGACACCGAAGAAATGCTCCTCTCCGTGTCCGCCAGCGGCGACTTCGCCCCGGAGAAGGGCAATCTGTTGGGCGTGCGCGTGGGCGAACCGGCGCGAGTGGTCGGTCGCGGCTATCGGTTCAACCACGTTGGCGTCAGCCGCTGTGGACGCTTGTTCTGCTGCGACGACTGGCAGCAGCCCTTCCGAATCGTGATCGGCTCGACGAAGACCGGCAAGGCGGCGGTCGTGTGCGAGTCGAAGACCCGGCCCTCGCGCAGCCAGAACACGCATCCCCACGCCTATCTGACGCCGGACCTGCAATGGGTCGTTTTCAACTCGAACCGCAGCGGCGCGGCTCACGTCTACGCGGCCCGGGTGCCGGAAGGCGTGACCCGGGAGTTGTTGAGTTGAATCTGCGCCAAACCTTCGGGTCGAGAGATGCGGCCCGAGAGCCTTCGATTCTGGATTTGGCGTCAGAAGCGTTAAGCGTCGCACCCGTCGCCATTGATTTCCGTTCCCACAAGCCGTGCTCGGCCTTGGGATACGTGATCAGTCGGTGTGGTTGCGAAAAAGGGACCTGGTCTGTTTTGTGCGAAGCACGCTTCGGGAGTTCCGGCAAAGTAAGTCTGGTCGCTTCTTCGTCAACGAGGCACCAGCCGCAGGGTCCGCAGATCGATGAGCGGTCGCGGCAGCGGGCCGGCCGAGCGGAAAACGAGGCGCTGCGTGCCGCGATCGAGCTTTAGCTCGCCGAACTTGGCTTGCCGGTATACGTCCCAGGAGCCGGTGTTGGGGACCTTGCCGGTGAGCGTTTGGCCCGACACTTCGACGCGGAACCCGGCCGGGCCGGGCTCGTGGGGGCAGGCCCAGTCGAGCCACAACTCGTAGCTGCCGGGGGCGGGCACTTCGATCGTCCAGACCGCATAGGCATCGGAGCTGCTCCACCAGCCGAGGTTGCCGTATTTTTCCTCCAAGCGGATCCCCGGCCCGTAGATCTCGGCGGCCGAGGCGGGCAACTCGAAGACGCCCTTCTCGCAGGACGTGATCCGGCGCGGCTGGTTGCCGGCAAACTCCCGGCGCGGCGGGGCCGCACCGCCGATGAACGCGAACAGGTCGACCATCTGCTGGTGCGTGAGCTTTGCCTCGAGCTTCTCGGGCATGTGCGAGCGCCCGGTGCTCACGAGCCCTTCCAGGTCACGGCGCAGAATCACGTGCGTCTTGCCGGCGACGTCGACGAGCGTGACGCTGTTGCCGGTCTCTTCGACGGGCAGCCCGGAGACCTGCAGCCCGTCGGCCGTCAGCGCCGTGAATTGGATGTAGCGTTCCTTCACCGCGCGGTTGGGATCGACCACGGCCAGCAGCAGATTCTGCGGCGAGCGGTCGACCAGCGTGCGCAGATCGGGTCCGACCTCGGTGCCGATGTCCTCGAGCTTGTGGCACGTCGAGCAGGTGGCCTCGACGAAAACCTGTCTGCCGCGCTCGGGGTCCCCGGTCAAATCGAGCGCCCGCCGGCACTTCTCCATGGCCGCGAGTCGCTCCTCGCTGGCCGTTCTGCTGAGCAGCACTTCCGACGGGTAGCGGTCGGGCTGGTCGGCTGCGGCCTCGATGGCGGCGACCGCGTCGGGATGGGCCCGCACGTCGGCCCGGAGCTTGCGCAGCCCGGCCAGAAGCTCGGCCTGGGGTGAATCTTTACCCGGGTCCGGCGGCATCTCGGCGAGCATCGCCTCGACGTGCCCCACGGCCGAGCTCATCACCGCCGCCACCAGGTACGGCTCGCCGGCGTCACGCATCGCCAGCCGGGCCAACGCCCGGGCCGCGCGCGGGTCGTCCCACTCGCCCAGGCTGTAGGCAAGCTGAAGCCGGACCTGGGGGTCGGGGTCGTCGACGAGCCCGAGCAGGGCCTCGCCCACCGCCTGGTGCGAAGCCAAGAGCGGCTCGCTGAGGCGCACGGCGTGGCGCCGCACCCCGGGGTGCTCGTCGGCCAGTGCCGTAAGCACGATCCGGGGGCGTAGGGCGCCCAAGCCGTCAAGCGTACACATCGCGTGCAGCCGGGCCACGGCCCGCCGGCTCGTCAGCGCCATCTTCTCCAACGGTTCGACGGCCGCCCGGTCGGCCCGCCACACGAGCAGCTTCTGGGCCATGTCGCGCTGCCATCCGTTGGCGGTGTCCAATGCGGCGACCAGCCCGGCGGTGTCGAGCCGGTCGAGACGCGGGATCGGGCGGGGGCGCCGATCGACCGGGTAGACGCGGTAGATACGGCCCCGATCCGAGCCGCGCCGCAGCTCGAGCGTCTGCTCCAGGTTGTCGTCGATCCACTCGGTGTGCTCGATCACGTAGCGGCACATGTCCACCACCCAGAGTGCGCCGTCCGGGCCGGTGCGCAGCGTGGTGGGGCGAAACCAGGGGTCGGCCGAGGCCAGGAACTCGGCCCGCTGCCGGTCCGGGGCCCGCTCGCCGTGGAACGTGACCCCCTGCGCACTGAGGATCTGCCGGTGAACCACGTTGTAGACCGAGTCGCTCACGAAGAGGTTGCCGGCAAACGGCGGCCCGAACAGATCGTCGCGGTAGACTTCCAGGCCGCCGATCGAGGTCCAGCGTCCGGGGTGTCCCTCGGGCGGGGTCGGCTGCGGGATGTAGCAGTGGGTCATCACCCGGCCGATGGGAAAGGCGTCGCGCGCCCCGCTCAGATTGACCCGGCAGGGCGGCGCGGCTACGTGCGGATTGCGCCGCATGTAATGATCGACCACCGCGTAGTGCCAGCCGGGCGTGTTGTTGTTGCAGCCGAACCAGTTGCCCCAATCGTCGCGGGCACGGCCGAACTGGGTGCGGCCCGACTGCGGGTCGAGCCGGCCGCTGTCGGGGCGCAGACGCAGGTCGCGCCCGCTGATGTCGACCACCTGGCCGGTCCTGAGCGACTTGATCCGGCCATCGCTGTCGCCATTGGCCACGTGGACCCAGTTGTCCAGGCCCCAGCGGGGATGGTTCACGCGGTGTTGCTGGTTCCCTTCGCGGAAGCCGGTGAACAGGGTGCGGCGCAGGTCGGCCCGGCCGTCGCCGTCGGTGTCCTCGGCGTAGAAGACCTCGGGGGCGGCGGTGACCAGCACGCCGCCGCGCCAGGGCATCACGCCACTGGGAAACGCCACCGGCTCGAGGAACACCCGCGAGCGGTCGTAACGCCCGTCGCCGTCGGTGTCTTCCAGCGTGCGAATGCGTCCGCCGGGCTTGCCGATCGGGTCGGGCCGGCCAACGTGGCCCGCCTCGTCCATTCCCAGCGGGTAGTCGGCCATCTCGACGACCCAGGCCGTGCCGTCCGGCCCCCAGGCAACGTCGATCGGGTCCATCACCACCGGCTCGGCCGCCATCAGCTCGACCGTGAAACCCGGCCGCACCCGGATCGCTTTGCGGGAAGCCTCGGGCGACCGCGGGGGCGGCTCCGGCTCGCCCCGGAGCATCCAGGTGAACGAGCGGCTGTCGACGTGGTGCGGCAGCTTGCCGCCGGTCTCCTCGTTCTGCACCCACAGGTGCCGGTCCTTGAACCAGGCCCCGTTGCTGGTCCCGTCGGCGCGCACGAACATGGGCAGCTCGTCCTCGGGCTCCTTCTCGCCCCGCTTGCCCGAAAGGACGCACCGCCAACCGTCTTCCGTCGAGGCGAAGAGCCACACGCCGTAGCGTTCGTGGTTCGAGAAGACGAGGTCGAGGCGCCCGTCCTCGTCGACGTCGACGAAGCGCAGGCCGGCGTCGCGGTTGCGCGCGTCGGATAGGTGGATACCCGCGGGCATACTAGCCGCGCTGACTGCCAGCAGACCGTCTCGCATGGGCGGGTGTAGCCAAAACGCATCCGAGTGCCACCAGGCCACCCAAGTATGTGGGCTACGCGACCCTTCACTGAGGATACTCTCGCAAACCCCGTCTCCGTCGATGTCGCGCAAACGAAGCTTGGCCCTGAACATGAAAGGTGAGGGGCCTGTCTGGGTCCCGGGTGACTTGGATGCCGTCCACTTCTGTCCGTCAAAGTGGTGCAGATAGGTCCCTTGAGGCCGGAACGATTCCAGGCTGGCGTGGCCGTTCTCTTGCAGCACCCCGAAATGATCGACCAGGTCACCGTAGGAGTTCGACTCCTCAGGAGGATCGATTCGCGTTGGGAACGCGGTGGCTTGCCACTCGTGGCTATCGGGCGACCAACGCCGAGTCTGCTGCGCCTCCTCATTGCCGACCACCACGTCCATGAATCCATCGTTGTCGACGTCCAGCACGCGCACCCCGTTATCCCCGCCGTCCTTCGCGCGCAGCGGCTGTCCGCCGAGAAGGTTCTTCGTGAGCCGGTCGTAGACCTCGCGGAACGTAAGGAACTTGACCTTACGGCCGTGCTTCTCGGCGGCGTAGTCGATCAGCTCGACGATCTGATCGTTTGCGATCCAGCCGTGCGGGTGGAAGCAGATGGCGAAGATGCCCTGCTTGACGACCACCGCGTCGATCGCCGCTTTGTAGTCGGCGACGCTGCGGGGGCTGCACTTGCCGTTTAGGTGCTGGGCGTCCCAGTCGCTGGGCATCACGATCGGGACCTCCCAGCAGCAGCGGTCGATGACCCAGGGATACGGGTAGTCCTCGACGAAGTTGACCAGGCGGCGGTCTTCGGGGATGTACTTGCGGAACCGCTCCCGGCCGTCGGGATCGAGGACCAGCTCCCGGGGCAGCTCCGGGTCGTCGGCCGTGAACAGCACGAACACCGAGCTATCCATCTCCAGGAAGTTGCCCGCCGGCGTGGTCTTGCCGAAGATCTCGGTGAAGAACCGCGGGCTGACGCTGTTCATCGAGTCGCAGCAGGGCATCCGGAAGCCGACGGGTCGGGCGCCAGGATTTTTTCGCAGAAGATCGACACATTCGTCGAAGCTCCGCTTGGCCGCTGCCAGATCGCCCCCCTGCAAGAGCGGACAGGGATGCGTCTGCGTGTGGGCCTCGATGCTCAGGCCCTCGGCGAGCCATGCCTTGACCTGCGGGTCGGCCGGATCGACGTGGTTGGTCATGATGCTCACCGGGGCCCGGCCGTCCAGACGCTTCAGCCGATCGAGGATCGGGCGCAGAAACGCCTCGTAGCGTGCCGCCCCGTCGGTCCGCAGGTCGTCGATCGAGAGCACCACGACCGCCTCGACCCCCGGCTCGCCCACCCATTGGGGCGTGGCCAGCCGGGCCAGGCGGCGACGGGGGTAGTACGGGCCGCAAGGCGCGTCGAGGTAGGCCAGGCGGTTCCCGTCCACCGGCGATTCGGCCGCCGGCTCGGGCGCCGGATCGTCGGGTGCGGCCCCGAGGGCCGCGTGGGGCAAGAACAGCACCAGGGCCGGCAGCAGAACGAGCCACCCAATCGAGGTCATGCACATCGGATCACCCCTTCGTGCCCCCGAGGCTACGTTGCGATGCGGAGCATCGCAACGAGGTTTTTTGGACCCGTCCATACCCACCTCGTTCCCATGCTCCGCATGGGAACGCTCTGTTCCGATGCTCCACATCGATGAAGCGGAACTCCTTTCCACGTCAAGACTTACGTGCAAGAAAGCACGCCCCGGGCCCCCCAGATACGTTGCGATGCGGAGCATCGCAACGAGGTTGCTGGAAACGGTTAGCGCCGATTATAGGGGGTCGCTCCGGGCAAGTCGAACGGCGGCCGGGACCCCGGTGGGGCGCACCCCCGGTGCCGCCATTGCGGGCCGTCACTGCCGCTCTCGTTGCCGCCGCACTGAGCGCCCGCACGATGCGCCGGCCGCGGACTTTGCCCATCGTAGCGGCGGTGCGGCGTGGAGCGACCCGGCCGGTGGCGAAAGGGGCGTTTTCCGGGCAGACCTTGATTAACCGGGGCACCTTGGCGAACCGATCCAAGATAGATAGACTAGACTGCGCTTGAGTCTTGTTCGGGGCCCGCAGGGTCCTTATAATTCCGACAAGACGACTTGCCAAAAGGGCAGTGTCCCGGAACCGCAGAGGGCGGAGAGCGCGTTGAGCGAGCAGCCGAAGATCCTGCTGGTTTGCGATTCCCGCGAGAACGCCGAGCAGGCGTTGGCCCAGGCGGCCGGCACGCAAAAGGCCGTGGTGGTGCAGAACCCCATGCGTGCCTTGGCGCTGCTGACGCGCGAGAAGTTCGACGGCGTCTACGTCACGTCGAAGTACCTTCGCGAAGCCCTGGAGATCGGCCAGCTCATCCAGAAGGAGCAGGTGCTCGAGGGAATGCCCGACGGCGTGGTGCTGCTCGACGCCGACAACGCGATCGTCTGGAGCAACGGTCGGCTGTGCGAGTGGAGCGGCCGGGACTCGGTCGTGGGGGCGAACTTCTACAGCGTGCTGGGCAGCCCCGAAATCCTGGGGCCCGACTTCTGCCCCTTCCACACCGCCCTGGCCACCGGCAAGGGGACCAGTTCCACGCTCCGCAACGGTGAGAACCGCTACTTCGACGTGCATGCCGCCCCGGTCCGGGAGGTCGACGCGCAGGTCCGGCACCTGATCGTCACCGTGCGCGACGTCACCAAGGAAGTGCTCCAGCAGCAAAAGCTGGCCGCCATCCACCAGGCGGGCATCGAGCTGGCCGACCTGAAGCCGGACGAGCTGTTCGAGATGCGGGTCAACGAGCGCGTTGATCTCTTGAAATCGAACATCCTCCACTTCACCAAGGACCTCTTGAACTTCGAGGTGGTCGAAATCCGCCTCTTGGATCAGAAGACCGGCAAGCTCGAGCCGCTTTTGAGCGAGGGAATGGAGCCCGAGGCGGCCGGACGCACGCTCTACGCCCAGCCGCAGAACAACGGGGTGACTGGCTTCGTGGCGGCCACGGGCAAGAGCTACCTCTGCGAAGACACGACCGAGGACCCGCTTTACATCGAAGGCGCCCGGGGGGCCAAGAGCTCGTTGACCGTACCCTTGATGCTGCACGACGAGGTGATCGGCACCTTCAACGTCGAGAGCCCGGAGCCGCGGGCATTCACCGAGAGCGATCTTCAGTTCCTGGAGATCTTCAGCCGCGACGTGGCCATGGCGCTCAACACGTTGGAGTTGCTGGCGGCCGAGAAGATCGGCACGGCGGGCGAGGCGTGCGAGGCGATCCACCGAGAGGTCGCTCTGCCGGTCGACGAGATCCTCAACGACGCGGTGAACGTGATGGAGCGGTACATCGGCCACGAGTCGGAGGTGGCCGACCGCCTGCGGCGCATCTTGCGCAACGCCCGGGACATCAAGCAGGTGATTCAGAAGATCGGCCAGCAGATGGCCCCCACCGAGGCCCATCCCCAGCCTATGCTCGTCGAGGAGCGGTCTCGGCTCCGGGGTCGCCGGGTGCTCGTGGCCGACGCCGACGAGAACGTCCGCATCGCCGCCCACGACCTGCTCGATCGGTACGGCTGCGTGGTCGAAACCGCGCACGACGGGGCCGAGGCGATCAACATGCTCCACGGCCTGACCGACGGCGGATACGACGTGATCATCGCCGATATCCGCCTGCCCGACATGAACGGATACGAGTTCATGCTCGAGCTGAAGAAGATAATGGACCCCGTGCCGCTGGTGCTGATGACCGGCTTCGGCTACGACCCGACGCATGCGATCGTCAAGGCCCGCCAGGAAGGGCTGCAAGCCGTCCTCTACAAGCCCTTCCGGCTCGACCAGCTCCTGACCACGGTCGAACAGATGATTGAGGTTGCGGGCCCGGTGGGGCAGACCTAGGGAAGCTGCCCCACCGGGCCCGAGCAACGAAAGAGGGACCTGGTTGGCATTGCCCGGACCCGCCCGAAGGGCGCTTCGCACAAAACGAACCAGGTCCCTTTTTCGTTCCCTCACCCCCCGGTCCCTCTTCCCCGCCATGGACCTCGCCCTGCTGCTCGCCGCGCTGTTGGGACACGGCCTGTTCTGGATCGCGGTGGTCAACCGTCTGCACGGCACCGGCGTCCCCCGCGGCGTGCAGTCCGCCGGAACGCTCGCTTGTGCGGCGGCCATGGGCGCCATCCTCGTGGCCTACGGCTTCTGGTACGTCGATCACTTCCGCGGCGACCTAGCCCGCGTGCCCTGGGGCGAGCTGCCCGGGTCGATGTGGCCCTACCTGGGTCTCTGCTGGATCGCGGCGGTTACGGGCATCGCGCGGTGGATCGGGCGTGGCCTCAGCTCGCGCCCGCCCGAGGTGCTCCGCTTCTACCGCACCCGGGTCGTCGAGCTCGCGCCGAAGCGCGATTCCCGCGCCGCGCGCGACGCCCCCCGAGGCGAAGAGCGCGACCACCATTTCCTCGTCCGGCTGCCGCGAAACGAGATTCTCCGCCTGGATCTCTCGGAACGGGCGATCGACGTGCCGCGCCTGCCGGCGGCCCTGGACGGCCTCTCGATCGTGCACCTCTCCGACTTCCACTTCACCGGCCTGGTCGGCAAGACCTATTTCAGCGAGGTGGCCCGGCACAGCAACCAACTCGAGCCCGACCTGGTGGCCATCACCGGCGATCTGGTCGACCGCAACGAGTGCATCGACTGGGTGCCCGATACCCTAGGCCGTCTCCGCGCCCGCTACGGGGTCTTCTACATCCTGGGCAACCACGACGTGCGCATCGACACCGGGCGGCTCCGCGACGCCATGCACGACGCCGGGTTGATCGACGTGGGCGGGCGATGGCTCGATATCAAAATCCGCGGCGAGCGCATCATCCTGGCCGGCAACGAGCTGCCGTGGCTCTTCCCCGCGGCCGACATGACCCGCTGCCCCCGCCGCACCCCGAGCGGGGGTCCCCTGCGCATCGTGCTGTCGCACAGCCCCGACCAGCTCGACTGGGCCCGGGCCAACGACGCCGACCTCCTGCTGGCCGGCCACACGCACGGCGGCCAAATCCGCTTGCCGTTCATCGGCGCGATCCTCACCCCGAGCCTGACGGGCGTGCGCTACGCCTCCGGCCTGTTCTACGCCCCGCCGACGATCATGCAGGTCACGCGCGGCGTCTCCGGCGAGCTGCCCGTGCGCATGAACTGCCCGCCTGAAATGGCCCGCCTGGTCCTGCACGCGCCGAGAGAGCGTTCGTCCTCGTGACCGCGGAAGGAAGGCCGGCGATCCGTCGCCCCCCGGCCGCGCCGGCGCCATTGCGTTGCGCCTGGCGGGCGAGTAGGATGATATTCCCCCGCGGGGCGTGGCGCAGTCTGGCTAGCGCGCCTGCTTTGGGAGCAGGAAGTCGGAGGTTCGAATCCTCTCGCCCCGACTGGGCGAAAGGCCCGAAAACCCTTGATTTTCCGGGCAAAGTCGAGGGTCTTCGGCCTTCTTGGCGGCGGCGTCGAGGGCCGCCATTCTGTCAGGAATTGACCCCGGCGTTGCTGATTTGTACGGAGTCGGTGCAAACCCTGGTGCAAACCGGCGGGCCGTCCCGGCGGGGGAATCGGTCCCCGTCGCGCCGAGCGGTTCCCGCCTCAGGTCATCGGCCAGCGGGAGGGCGGGCAGGGCTTCTATCGCACCCGCCACGTTCAACAGCTTCGGGTCGGTGTAGACGTTCATGGTGAGGTCGAGCGAACTATGCCGCATGGCCGCCTGCGCCGTCCGCGGTGTCAGCCGGGGAGGCAATCGCGCAGGCGACCACTCCCCCCGTGTGCCCCCGTGCAACCTGTGGGAACCGTTGAACGGTGAGCCGGAGGCGGTCGGCGCGTTCGGTCGCCCGAGGATCCGGCGATGCCGAGTGTGGTCACCATGTGGACCCGCGTCTGCTAGCCCCCGGCTCTGCCCGTCATTGTCAGTGGATCCTGAAAGCACCAGAATCAGGGCCAAACCAAACTCGGCCCCGTTGACACAGGCGGCCCGCTGCACGTAGCGGCGCGTGGCACCGACCAACGATTCGATCTGGCCGGAATCCCGGGAGTCTGGCCGGGGGGGCGACCGGGGGGGCCGTCGGCACAGGATCGGGGTCGGGCACCGCCGGCTCGGAATCGTCGTCCCCCGAAGGCCCGTCGTCATCGGGCGAACGCACGTCGTCCGGCGGCGGTCCCTTGTCGGCCTGCGATACACCGGCCGGTTCGTGCGGCGAACTCGATCACGTTGGGATCGGACTCGAAGCGGTCGATGCCCAAGAGTCGATAATGGTCGGGCGGCTGGTCCTTCGGCGAGGTCCCCAACCAGACGTGGTACGGATCGAAGCTTCCCGGCATGACCTCCCCCGCGCTGCGGCTTGAACCTCCCCAGAGACCCCCTTTACGACCACTCTACTGCGAGGCGGCAAAGGAGGCAAGAGCTCGCGCAATGCCCGCTCCGCCGAGGCCCGCAGCGCAGCACGCTTCGACGCGCACAGGCCCAACTTTTCGGGTGGGTGCCGGCTCAGCCGGCCGCCTTGCGCGGGGCTAGTCCTCGATCGTGATTGCCTCGACCGGGCACTGGTCGGCGGCGTCCCGGGCGCTCTCTTCGAGCTCCTCGGGGATTTCATCCACCTTGACCTGGGCAATGCCGTCGTCGCCGGGCTCGAAGACCTCCGGGCAAATCTCCTCGCAGAGTCCGCAGGCCGTGCAGAGATCGGGGTCCACTTGGGCCTTCATGTCGGGTCTCCTTCGGGGGAAAGCGGTGCTGGCTGGGAACCGCCGGCCGGGCCGGGCCCGTCCGGCGGATATACCATGCTACCGGCCCGGCCGCCCGAATCAAGCCGTGGAGGCCCTACGCGGCCAGGATCGCCTCGAGGTCCTTCTCCGGCGTGGTGATCGGGGCGATGCCGAACTTCTCGACCAGCACACCCAGCACCGCCGGGGTGACGAACGCCGGCAGGGTCGGCCCCAGCCGGATGTTCTTGATGCCCAGGTGCAAGAGCGTCAGCAGGATGGCCACGGCCTTCTGCTCGTACCAGCTTATGATCAGCGAGAGCGGCAGGTCGTTCACTCCGCACTCGAACGCCCCGGCCAGGGCCACGGCGATCTGGATCGCCGAGTAGGCGTCGTTGCACTGGCCCACGTCCAAGAGCCGCGGTATCCCGCCGATGTCGCCGAAGGGCAGCTTGTTGAAGCGGTACTTGCCGCAGGCCAGCGTGAGGATCACGCAGTCGTCGGGCACCTGTTGAGCGAACTCGGTGTAGTAGTTTCGCCCTGGCTTGGCCCCGTCGCACCCGCCCACCAGGAAGAAGTGGCGAACGGCCCCGGCCTTGACCGCCTCGACCACCTTGCCGGCCACACCCAGCACGGCATTGCGCCCGAAACCGACGATGATCTTCTGCTCGGGTCCGTTCTCGGCAAAACCGTCGGCGGCCAGCGCGGCCTCGATCACCGGGGTGAAGTCCCGCTCGGGGCCGACGTGCTCGACGCCCGGCCAGGCCACCAGCCCGCTGGTGAAAATGCGGCCTTTGTAGCTCTCGCGAGGCTTCTGGATGCAGTTGGTGGTCATCAGCACCGCGCCGGGGAAGGCGTCGAACTCCTTCTTCTGGTCCTGCCACGCCCCGCCGTAGTTGCCCACCAGGTGCTTGAACTTCTTCAGCCCGGGGTAGGCGTGGGCCGGGAGCATCTCGCCGTGGGTGTAGACGTTGACGCCCTTGCCCTCGGTCTGCTTCAGAAGCTCCTCCAGGTCCTTCAGGTCGTGGCCGGAAACGAGGATCGCCTTGCCCGCGACCGGCGTGATTCGCACCTCGGTCGGCTCGGGATGGCCGTAGGTGCCCGTGTTGGCTGCGTCCAAGAGCTGCATCACGCGGAGGTTCAGCTCGCCGGCCTTCAGGGCCCAGGCCGTCAGGTCTTCGGCTGTGGGGTTTTCGCGCGTAAGGAAGTCGAGCCCCTCGTGGAACGTGGCGTAGATGCCCGGGTCCTCGTGTCCGAGGATCTGGGCGTGGTCGGCATAGGCCGCCGCCCCTTTGAGCCCGTAGAGGACCAGTTCCTGGAGCCCCGCCAAGTCGTCGCCCAGGGCCGTGCGGCGCTTGGCGATGCCGACTTCGTCGCCCTGGGCAACCAGGCCGTCGAGGTCCCCGGCCGGCTGCCAGGCGGCGGGCCCGGCGAGCTGCTCGGGCGCCTGGCCGGCCTGTTGGCAGGCATCTTCGTACATCGCCCGGGCCTTGTCCCGCAGCGCGGCCGCCTGGCGCAGATGGCCTGCCAGCCGGTCCGGGTCGAAGTCGACGTTCGTCACGGTGGCGAAGAGCCCTTCGATCACCCCCACGTCAACCGCCCGATCCCGGGCCCCCAGCCCCGCCGCCCGGTGGGCGTACATCGCGGTGCCCTTGGTGGCGTGGACCAGCAGGTCCTGGAGCTTGGCCGTGGTGTCGTCCTTGCCGCAGACGCCGATCTTCGTGCAGCCGCTGCTATCTTTGGCCTGTTCGCACTGATAACAGAACATCGATCAACCTTCCTTTCTTGCGTAGCCGCAGGGGGGAAAACCTGCGGGCGATGGTTTGCAGGACAGGCGAGCCGCCTGTCCCCGCGTTGATTTGGTCCCGCCGGCTGGTGGGCCCCCGGTCTTCGCTCATATAATACGCTCAGGCCCCGACCCGGCCATTGACCTGGATCAAGCCAGCCAAGAAACGCCAGAAATTCCCGTCAGAACGGCCGCGCGATGAACATCATCGACATCTTGCAGGCGTGCAAGCTCTTCTCCGAGGTCCCCGGCCCCGGCTTCCAGCGCCTGGCCACGATCGGCCGGATCTGCCGCTTCCCCAAGGGCCGGCTCATCTTCCGCGAGGGGGACGAGTGCCCGGGCGTCTACGTGGTCGGCCGGGGGATGGTCCGGGTCTTCAAGACCGGGCCCGGCGGCAAGGAGCACGTCCTACACCTGGTCGGCCCGGGCAACACCTTCGCCGAAGCTGCCGCCATCGGGGGGTTCCGCATGCCCGCCAGTGCCGAGGCCGTCGAGGAGACGGCCTGCGCCCTGCTGCCCATGGAGCCGCTCCGCCGCACGCTCGAGCAGGACCACGAAGTCTGCCTGGGGATGATGCAAAGCCTGACGATCTGGGTTCGCCAACTCGTCGGGCTGATGGAGGACCTGGTGCTGCGCGACGCGGCCGGGCGCCTGGCCCGATACCTGCTCGACGCCCCCGAGACGCCCGACGGCGCCATCGAGCTGCCGGGCTTGAAACGCCACGTGGCCAGCCACCTGAACCTGACCAGCGAGACCTTCTCGCGCACGCTCCGCCGGTTCCTCGAGGCCGGCCTGATCGCCCAGCCCGACACCGGCCGCCTCGAGCTGCTCGACCGCGATAAGCTTCGCCAAGTGGCCGAGGGGATTTTTCCGCGCCTGTGAAACACTTTCTGCGGAGGGCCCGAACCATGAGCACGACGAACTCCTCCCGACGGTCTCAATTCGGATGGCTCCCGACCCATGCGTCGCTGGCATGGCTCGGCCTTGCACTGCTCGCGGCGACGGTCGGCTGCTCGAAACCCGAGATCGGCCCGGGCCCGCCCAACATGCCCGAGCGCCCCCAAGAGCCCAGCCGTGCTGAGCCCGACAAGCCGGCGGGCGTGAGCCTACCGGCGGTGCCCGACCAAGCACCGGCCGTGCCCGCAGTGGCCGAAGAGGACTCGTTCTTCACCGAGGCCCGGCAGCAAATGGTCGACCGCGACCTGGCCGGCACGGGCCGCGACATCACCGAGCGCCGGGTGCTGGAGGTCATGGGCCGGGTGCCCCGCCACCTCTTCGTGCCCGAAGACCTCCGCCACGTGGCCTACGCCGACCGCCCGCTGCCGATCGGCCACGGCCAGACCATCTCGCAGCCCTACATCGTGGCCCTGATGACCCAGCTCGTCGAGCCGAAGCCCCAGAGCAAGGCCCTGGACATCGGCACCGGGTCGGGCTACCAGGCGGCCGTGCTGGCCGAGCTGTGCAAGGAGGTCTACAGCATCGAGATCGTCGAGGCCCTGGCCGACGAGGCCAAGAAGCGGCTAACCGACCTTGGGTACAAAAACATCACGGTGCGTCACGGCGACGGCTACCGCGGCTGGAAGGAGCACGCCCCGTTCGACCTGATCATCGTGGCCGCCGCCCCCGACCACGTGCCGCAGCCGCTGGTAGATCAGCTCGCCCCCGGCGGCAAGCTGGTCCTTCCCGTGGGCGACTGGTACCAGGAGCTGTTGCTCCTCGAGAAGCTCGAAGACGGCTCTGTGCGCCGCAAGAGCGTCGCCCCGGTGGCCTTCGTGCCCATGACGGGCGAGGCGCAGGAGAAATGAAGGCGGGCCGGGAGTCCGTTCCCAGTTGAAATGTGTCACGCAAGCTTGTGCGACCAAGTCTTGTCTCTGCTAAACCACTCGTTCCAGTCGGGATACGCTGCTAGAAGTATGCACTTGCTATCACTACTTCGTTGTCCTATCACGAAGATACGAGTAGGCAGCCAGGCGTTCTTGCTGGAAACCCTCAAATTCATCTCCAGGTAGACTGCCGCATCCTCGTAAACGTCATCTTTGTCTAACTTGAATTCGTACGAATCTGTTGTTCCGTACTCGCGTTCATTAGTGCCTTTGATGTTAGCTTTCTTAGTTACTTTGCTCCCGTCCGGCCTTTCAAAAACAAGTCTGAACCCTGCGTCCGTTTTGGCACGCACTCTTTTGGAGGTCGTATGCACCAACCATACGCGACTGAGTTTGCTTCGCTGACCGCGGGTGCGGCTTCTACTACGCGCGCTCATGATAGTCTCCTTGTTTCATTGATTGACGTCGAGAGTGCGTCAATTCCCGTGACGCGGGACGGAAAGACGGACTCGCCAACCGCGTACGCGACTGGCAGCCGGGGCACCACCAGATGCAGACAGTAGTCCATCAGAGACAGCCGCGTCAACCCCCCAGGCCGGGGGCTTCGGCAAACCACAACTTTGAAGAGGTCGTTCTTCTTCGTGCGCACGAGCGGCGAAACGCAGGACAGACAGTCCGGGACTCCGCTGGCGTTAGCGCCGGAACCGCCCGGCGTCCGGGTTCGTCTAACCCGTGTCGGTCTCTCATCGCGTTCCCCTTCCACCGCCCCCAAACAGGAGAACCACCATGCAACCCGCTCGACTCCTCCCGATCTTCCTGTCGCTCGGCCTGATCACGGGCCCGGGTAGCACGGCCCTGGCCAAGTCGGACGTGACCCAAGGCCGGCTGGACGCCTTCGACTCCAAGGGCGAGTCGCTCGGCTCCTGCCCGCTGAAGCACACGGACGTGAAGGTGGACATCGCGGGCTTCATCGCCCGGGTGACGGTCAAGCAACAGTTCCACAACCCTTTCAAGGACAAGATCGAGGCGGTTTACGTGTTCCCGCTCTCGCAGGACGCGGCGGTCGATCGGATGACGATGACCGTGGGCGACCGGGTCATCAAGGGGGAAATCCGGGAAAGGAGCGAAGCCAGGGCAATCTACGAAACAGCCAAAGCCCAGGGAAAGGTGGCAAGCCTGCTCGACCAGGAAAGACCCAATATCTTCACCCAGTCGGTCGCCAACATCGAGCCGGGCGAGCAGGTCGACATCGAAATCTCCTACAGCGAGACGCTCGAGTGGAAGGACGGCGAGTACAAGTTCGACTTCCCCATGGTCGTAGGCCCGCGGTACATCCCCGGCGGCGGCAGCGCCCCGGCCCCGATGACTCAGGGCCAACCGACGCCCCAGGTGCCCGACGCCGACAAGATCACGCCGCCGGTCACGCCTGAAGGGACCCGGGCCGGGCACGACATCTCGGTGAGCGTCCAGCTCAACGCGGGTCTGCCGGTGCGCCGGCTCGACTCGAAGCAGCACGCCGTGGACGTCAGCTTCGCCGACCCGGAGAAGACCACGGCCACGGTCAAGCTCGCCTCGCGCAAGACCATCCCCAACAAGGACTTCGTGCTGGTCTACGAGACGGCGACAGACAGTATCGAGGACACGGTGCTCACGCACACCGACGAGCGGGGCAAGTTCTTCACGCTGGTGTTGCAGCCGCCCAAGCGGGTCCGGCAGGAGCTGATCGTGCCCAAGGAGCTGGTGTTCGTGATCGACAAGAGCGGCTCGATGCGGGGCTTCCCGATCGAGACGGCGAAGAGGGCCATGCGCCTGTGCATCGAGGGCCTTCACCCCAATGACACGTTCAACCTCATGACCTTCGCCGGCGGCGTCGGTTTCTGCTTCGAGAAGCCGGTGCCCAACACCGACGAGAATCGGCGCCGGGCCCTGGCCTACCTGGAAAGCCTCCAGGGGAGCGGCGGCACCGAGATGATGAAGGCCATCCACGCCTGCCTGGCCGGCCAGGACGACCCCGAACGGGTTCGAGTCGTGTGCTTCATGACCGACGGCTACGTGGGCAACGACATGGCGATCGTCGACGCGGTGAAGGAGAACGCGGGGACCGCCCGGGTCTTTTCGTTCGGCATCGGCACGAGCGTGAACCGCTTCCTCTTGGACGGCATGGCCCGGGCCGGACGCGGCGAGGTCCACTACATCCTCAACCAGAAACAGGCCACCGGCGCGGCCGAGCGATTCTACGAGCGGGTGCGCACCCCGGTGCTCACGGACGTCGAGCTTAGGTTCGACGGCGTCGAGGTCACCGAACTCTACCCGCCGCAGATCCCCGACCTCTTCGCCGCCAAGCCGGTGGTGGTCAAGGGCCAATACAAATCCGGAGGCAATGGCGTAATCACCTTAAGAGGCAACACGGGCGAGGGCCCCTTCGAGCGCAAGATCGACATCAGCTTCCCCGCCGAGCGGCCCGAGGACGAAGTGCTGGCCCCGCTCTGGGCCCGGGCCAAGGTCGAGCACTTGATGGGCAAGGACCTCACTGGCATCCAACGCGGCCAACCGAACCCCGCCGTCAAAGAAGAAATCCTCGGCCTGGGACTGCGTTTCGACCTCTTGACGCAGTTCACGAGCTTCGTGGCCGTCGAGCACGTGAAGATCACCACCGGCGGCCAGGCGCGTCTGGTGCCCGTGCCGGTCGAGATGCCCGAGGGGGTGGACTACGAAGGGGTGTTCGGGCAGGGCCGGCTTGCCAATGCGCGGCGGGGTCTGGCACTTGGGAAGGCAATGCAGATCCGTGGCGGAGGGCAACCGTTCCGACAGCGGGCCGTCGGCGGCATCGCCTTGAAAAAGCCCGCCGATCCCGCGGCCCGGCCCGCTCCTGCCACGCCCCTTCCCGCGCCCGCCAAGAAAGAGGGCGCGGATGCCGCCGAACGCGTGGTCACCGAACCGGCCGCGGGCGAGAAGCCCGACGGCGGCAAGGCCCACCTGGCCAAGCTCGCCACGGAGCTACACGGCCTGGCCGAGAAGGTCGCCAAAGAGGGCAAGGACGGCAACCTCACCGTGGGCAAGATCGAAGTGAAGGCCGGGCGCGTGGAAATCCAGGTGCGGCTTAGTTCGCTTTCCGCCGAAGTTGTTGAGAAGCTCGAGAAGTTAGGCTTCAAGGAGCTAGGCCGCGCCAAGTCGATCAACCTGCTGATCGGCACGATGGAGGTGGCCCAGCTCGAGGCTCTGGCCAAGCTCGACGAGGTTGTGCGGATCGAGCCGTCGAGCTGATCGCCGGGCCTTCCGTGGAAATGGAACCACCCGGAGCACTCGCCCCGCGCGGCGTGGGTCCCGGGTGGTTTGTTTGCGCAGGCCTCTTCGCTCACGGCGACGTTCGCCATATTGCCTGCCCCGGCCGTGCCGTTTCACCGGCGACTTGCATTCCGGCGCCGTCCGGCCCATAATTGGGCCGTTGACTCATCAAGACCTTCAACGACAACGGGGTAGCGAAATGACGTATTGCGATGGGCTCGCCGCAGGGCGGAACGTGAGGTTTTGCAGGGTGCTGGGGCTGCTGGTTTTCGCGGCCGTGCTCTGGCCGGCGCGGGGTGTTTGTGCAGAGGACGCGGACGGGTTCACGGTCGTGCTGCTGCCCGATACCCAGTTCTACTCCGAGAAGTTCCCCGACACGTACCTGGCCCAGGCCGAGTGGATCAAGCGGCACGCGGAGGACGAGCGGATCGAGTTCGTGATCCACTTAGGCGACATCGTGCAGAACTACGACGCCGAGGCCGAGTGGAAGGCGGCCGATCGGGCCCATCGCGTGCTCGACGGCGCCGTGCCCTACAGCGTGCTGCCGGGCAACCACGACATGAGCAAGGAGCGGGACTCGACGCTGTACAACAAGCACTTCTCGCCCGCCCGGTTTAAGGACCGGCCGTGGTACGGCGGCAGCATGGACGAGACGAACGACAACAACTACTGTCTTTTCACGGCGGCCGGCATGGACTTCATGGTGCTGAGCCTGGAGTACCGCCCGCGCGACCACGTCGTGGACTGGGCCAACCGCGTGATCGACGAGCACCCCGGGCGCCGCGTGATCGTGGCCACGCACCGCTACATGTCCCCGGACAAGCGCACGGAGACGGGCGACCGCCTGTGGCAGAAGCTGATCCGGCACCACGCCGACGTGTTCCTGGCCGTCAGCGGCCATCACATGGAAGTCAACCACCAGACCAGCACGAACGAGGCCGGGCGCCCGGTCCACGAGCTGCTCTGCGACTACCAGGGCCAGCCGAACGGCGGCAACGGCTGGCTGCAGCTACTGCGCTTCGACCCCGGCCGGAACGAAATCCGCGTGGAGACCTACTCGCCCACGCTGAAGCAGCACAAGCGCGAGCCGGCGCACAACTACACGCTGGAATACGACATGGGCCGCGCGGAGTTGAAGAAGGCCGGCTGAGCCGGCCGTCACTCCGGCTCCGATTCAGCCGGCTTGCGAAACCGTTCCGGCCTCGGTTTTCCGGTCACTCGCTCGTAGGTCTCCCACACCTGCTCGGTGAAGTTCGGCTGGCTCCGCCGGAGGTTCTTCACCCCGGAACCCGGCATCACCGTCGAGGTGATGAAGCGAACCGTCTGCTTGCGAATCTCGGTCCCTTCCTGAAACAGCTCTGCGAACTCGTCGCGGCTGAGATACTCGCGGTCATATGCCGCGCAGAGATGGGACTGCGTTTCGTTCATGCTGGCGATCGCATAACCCAGGAAGGTGATAAATTCCCCCTGGGTCCCCCGCCCGAACCCTTCGGCGATATTCGACATCGCCGATTCCGAGGAATCGTTGATCTGCACGACCAGCCGCCGGTCGCGGCAAAACGGCTTCCGCTTGGTGAGCTGAAAGATCCGCTTCGACCACTGCCGTGCGCGCTGCCAGATGATCAAGTCGGTGAATACCTTGGCACCAGCCATGGGGACGCTGCGGGTGAGGCGAGGATCACGAGGATGATTATGCCTGTCTCCGGCCAAACCCGCAAGTAGGGTGGCTCGGAGAGGAAGATCTCACGGCGTGGCGAGTACGACACGTGGCGTGCTGAGTACCCGGTACTGCGTACCCAGTACTGAGTACTCAGTACCGAGTACTCGGTAGCCGGTGCTCAGTGTCGGTACACAATACACTCTGGCCCTTCGCGGCCCCCCGCGATCGACCCCCGGGGCTTGCGAGAATCCCGCGGGGTCTGCATAATCTGCCAGGAGAGCTGCTGCATCGCCTCTCCATGGCCCGCCGCAGCCTGAAAGAAGACCCCCGATACACCAACGCGACCATTTGCCGGCGGATCGCGGAGATTGAAGCCGCCCTGGGTCAGAGGGGACCGGAGTTTCCGAGTGAGTGAGCGTTTAGAGTCTAACCCCCTCATCGGGTGCGTTCAACTGTCAGGGGATGCAAGACATGGCTATCCGTCACTCTGCCTGCCACGCAGGTCTTTCGAGTCTTGCCGTCCTGATAATGACCGCGTGTTTCCAGCGATGCGCTCTACCGAATGAACCGATTCGCACACAGGTCTCTCCGGAGGACGTGTCAATCTTGCGCCTGCTCGACAATGTGCGTTTTGGGTATGAGAACGACATCGAGCACGTACGCCGTACTCTGCGGTCTTTTTCGGATCGAGCTTTGCGTCGCGCGGACTATGTTGCCACACCAGATGTCCGACACCTCGTTGCACGGGAGATAATTGCACGGTATCCTGACGATTTTGATGGCTACGTAGAAGCAGCGCATCACGAATCAGCGGCAGTACGCGAGTACGCCTCCTACCGACTTGGCTCCGAGGAGATAGACTTCCGACGACTCCTCGCCACGTACAGCACTGCCGATGGCGTCGTTCTCGGTTGCCTGCACGAGGCGATCCGACAACGCCTCGGAAATATCAGTCGCTTGAGAGAAGTGCAGGCGGACCTTGGAGGTGGACCACATGAGCAGTACGACGCAGCGAACGTGGAGTTAGCTCGGCTGTTGTCGTCGTTCGAGACAGATTCCGAGCTGGCTCAGCTCAAGAAGGCGTTGCACAGTCCGTGGGAACCCGTACGTGTCTTGAGTGTGACCCGGCTCGCAAGTCACTTAACCGGAAACGACGGCCCCGCAGTCCTCGATGCACTGTTGACGACTTTGGAGAGTTCCACTGAAACCACGGACGTTCGTCGTGCGGCCGCCCTCGCGCTTCGCACCGGCGTCGGGTACGAACCCCACCGTGCCCGTACAACGGCGGCTTTGTTGGCCGCTATTGAAAACGAGGACTTGGCCAGCGCTGCGCTGGACACTCTGCGATGGGGGTGCCCACTTCTGCCCGACTACGCCAATACCGTACTGAGGACCTCCAAGAGTCGTTTACTTAGACTGTCTCAGAGTACGGCATACGCAAATCGTGCCGCGGCCGCTGAGGCCATGAGCGCCTTCGAAGACGGGCCGGCCGATGTCGTGGCACGACTGTCACAACTTGTAGATGACCCGTCCGGCCGCGTGTCGTACCACGCGGCATTTTCACTTGCCGCTATGGGGAACCACGGCGCTCTCGCGCTGTGCGAGTTTCTGAGGAGTCAAGACCATCCACGGCGTATAGTGATCCTTGAAACGTTGTGTCTGAAGGGAGTTCTCCCACCCGACGTCGCTGAAGACATCGAGCCATTACTGGGTGACGAGGACTTCCGCGTGAGAGAACTGGCAGTTCACGCGCTCAGGAAGGTGAAGCCTCTACCGCAACGGGTCTTGTGCGGCGCTCTTCGAGACGATAGCGCGGCCGTTCGCGTTGCGGCAGCGCGGGCAATCGGCGATGCGGACACGATAACACCGGATGTGGCGACAATACTCTCTACGCTATTGTCTGACAAGAATGCAGACGTGCGGGAGGCTGCGACTGTGACGCTGCGAAAGCATGATCTTCTTGGGGAGAAGCGGGAGCAGTAATCGGCACGAGTCGGACTGTGGCGGTCCAGTTAGAGCAGGGACCCATCGGCGAGAGAATGGATGGGGACAGGCGAGCCGCCTGTTCCCACGCTAAAGGAGGATCTTCGATGGCCGTGCCGGGTACAACGGGTAAGGTGCTCTGGGTCGACCTGGCCTCGGGCGAGAGCCGCGTCGAGCGGCCGGACGACGAGGTGTATCTGAAGTACGTCGGCGGCTACGGTCTGGGGGTGTACTTCCTTTACCGCAACCAGGCGGCGGGCGTCGATCCGCTGGGGCCGGGCAACACGTTGGGGTTCTTTGCGGGGCTGCTGACCGGCACGCCGGGGATCACCAGCAACCGGTTCATCGCCGTGGCCAAGAGCCCGAAGACGGGCGGATGGGGTGACGCGAACTGCGGGGGGAGCTTCGGGCCGGCGCTGAAGACCGCGGGTACGACGGGCTGCTTTTGACCGGCCAGTGCGAGCGGCCCTCGTACCTGTTGGTGAAGGATGGCCGTGCGGAGCTTCACCCGGCCGAGGACCTCTGGGGGCTCGAGGCGAACGCGACCGAGGATCGGCTTCGCGAGCGCCACGGCAAGGACGTGCGCGTCGCCTCGATCGGCCCGGCCGGCGAGCGGCTAAGCCTCCTGGCCGCGATCATCCACGACAAGGGCCGGGCGGCCGCGCGCAGCGGGTTGGGCGCGGTGATGGGCTCGAAGCGCCTCAAGGCCGTGGTCCTGGCCGACGGCGTGAAGCAGACGCCCATCGCCGACCCCGAGGGCATGAAAGAGGCCATCGCACGGCACCGCGAGTTCCTCAAGACCACCTCGCGATGGGAGCCGATGCGGACCTACGGCACGGCCGGGGCACTGGCCGGCCTGACGGCCAAGGGCGACACGCCCGTGAAGAACTGGGCCGGCACGGCGGAACGCGACTTCCCGCAGGCGACGAAGATCAGCGACGACGCGGTCGTGCGCTACGAGCGCAAGAAGTACGCTTGCTGGCGGTGTCCGATGGCCTGCGGCGGGCTGATGCAGATCGACGAGGGCCCGTTCGCTTGCGAGGCCCACAAGCCCGAGTACGAAACGCTCGGGGCGTTCGGCACTATGTGCCTAAACGACGACGTCGAGTCGATCATCCACGCCAACGAGCTGTGCAACCGCCTGGGGCTCGACACCATCGGCACCGGCTGCACCGTGGCCTTCGCCCTCGAGTGCTTTGATAGGGGGTTGATTACCCCGGAGGACACCGGCGGGCTGGCACTCCGCTGGGGCGACGCCGCGGCCATCGTCGAACTGACGCGCCGCATCGGGCTCCGCGAGGGGATCGGCGATCTGCTGGCCGACGGGACGCGCCGGGCGGCCGAGCGCCTGGGGCGCGGGGCCGAGGAGTTCGCCATCCACGTGGGCGGCGAGGAGCTGCCCATGCACGACCCCCGGCTGGTTCCCAGCGCTGCGACCACCTATCAAATGGACGCCACGCCCGGCCGCCACACGCAAGTGGGCTCCTGGATCCTCGAGCTTTCCAGCGGGGTGCCGGGCCTGACCGAGCAGCCGCAGCCGCAGCACTACACGCCCGACAAGGCATATCACCACGCCCGGATGAACAACTACTTTCATGTCGCCCACACGGCCGGGATGTGCATGTTCGCGCTGTTGGCCCTTGCGCCCGAGGTGGTCACCGATTCGCTCACGCACGTGACCGGGCGGACCTGGACGCTCGACGAGGTGCTCGAGACGGGCCGGCGGATCGCCACGCTGCGCATCGCGTTCAACCTGCGCGAGGGGCTGCGCAACGTGGAGATTCCCTTCCCCGGCCGGGCCCTGGGCGACCCGCCCCTCGAGCACGGCCCCAGTGCCGGGCGCACGGTCGAGCTAGCCCGCCAGAACCGCGACTACCTGGCCGAGATGGGCTAGGACCCGGCCACCGGCGTGCCCAAGCGGGAGACGCTGGAGGAGTTGGGGCTGGGGTTCGTGGTGGGGGATCTGGCAGCGGCGAATCTCTGATCCGAGGCGGGTGCAGCAGCCGGCTTGCTTTGTACTGCAGTTTGCAGTACAATTAAGAGAGTCCAGCAACCCCCATTCTTGGGGGTGTTGCGAATTCCCACAACTGCCAGGAGACCGTCGATGGGAACTGCGGGAAAGAGCACCAGCCTGATGGTGCGCCTCGATGCGGAGAGCAAATCGTACATTGCCAAAGCGGCGGAGCTGCGGCACGTCAGCATCAGCGACTACGTGCGCATGGTGACGGTGCCGCACGCTCGGCGCGAGGTGGCCGAATGTGAGCAGAACACCATCGTGCTCAGTCCCGAGGAACAACTTGAGTTCTGGAACGCTCTGGCCGAGACGCCGGAGTTGACCGAAGCTCAGCGCGAGCTCGGGGTGATCATGCGGGGCGAGCGATGAGCGAGGTCCTTCTCCCTCCGGGCTATCGCTTCGAGCGTCTCCGTCGGGGACATCCCCGCGAGGACTTTCGTTGCGGCCGCGCGGAGGTTGACGATTGGCTGGCCACCAAGGCCCTACAACATCAGAAGAAGCATCTGTCGGTAACCAAGGTCTTGCTCGGGCCGGAAGATGAAATCGCGGGCTACTTCACCTTGGCAATGGGCCAGGTGAACTTCAGCGACCTGCCCATCGAGGTCGTCAAACGGCTGCCGCGTCGAGTGCTTCCGGTCGCTGTGCTGGCCTGGTTGGGAGTGAGCGACGATCGGCAAGGGCAAGGGTTTGGCCGCCTATTGCTGGCACAGGCCCTTCGGGATTGCCACCGGGCCGGGGAGACGTTCCCTTTCGTCGCTGTGATTCTCGATTGCCTGGACGAGCGGGTAAAGGCGTTCTACCGGAAGTGGGACTTCGGGGAGGTCCCCGGCCATCCTCACCGGCTGTTCTTGAGCACGGCCCGGTTGAATGCGATGATGGAGGGCGGTTGAGGTCTCCGGGGCTGCAATAGGCGTGGCACACTACGCCGGTAACTGGAGGAGGGAGCGGCAGCGAAGTAAGTCTTGATGCGACAAGCACTTATGTGCTAAATGCGGTTGGATCGAGTCTGCAAGGGGTTGCAGGCTGCTGGCCACA
>Ga0180438_10000668_pt1 | contig 63717 bp, 57 predicted proteins | sample SS_ome_12_FD_132455 | JGI IMG/M metagenome (GOLD analysis project Ga0180438, IMG submission 132455) | Hypersaline lake sediment archaeal communities from the Salton Sea, California, USA - SS_3_D_2 metaG | ecosystem: Environmental > Aquatic > Non-marine Saline and Alkaline > Hypersaline >...
CGCTGATCAGCAGAGCGCCGCGCCGGTCGGGCGCCAGGGTGAGGGTCTTGGTACTCGGGCCGGGAATATCCAGCATGAGCCCATCCCCGAACGCCCGCCGCCGGCTACCCAGCTGCGCCGCTTCCTCGTCGGTCAGCGCGCGGTAGGCGGCCAGGCGATAACGCCCGGGGATGAGGTCGGAAAAGCGAGCTTCGCCCGCGGAGTCCGTAAGCACCGTCTGCCAGCGGAACTCGGTCCCGAGACGGTGGACCCGGACCTCGGCCTCCGGCACACCGTCGGTCCAGCCCAGCGCCTCACCGATCTCGGCGGCCGACTCTTCCAGCTCGACCTTCACCGTGAAGCCCTGCCCGAGCCCGCTTCCCTCGGGCTCGTACAGCTCGACCTCTCCAGCCCTGCAGCCGGTCAGCAGCCAGATGATGGAGACGGCCGCCAGGACAGCTCTCGAACAAGAAACCGGCAAGATCGAGGCGCCCATGTTCATCAGAGTGGTGCCGGGTCCCGTGTTCCCTCTCACGGCAGTTGACTCGACGTGTCTCGCGCCGCAGCGACGATCGAATTCATGGCCGCGTCGCTCTCCACCACACCGAGCCGCGTGAAGACGACCCGGCCCGCGTCGTCCAAGATCAGGGTCTGGGGGACCCGCTGCAAGTGAAACAGCCCCTGCGCTCGTAGCTCCGACAGGGGTCACAAATCGGAGAGGCTAGCGGGTGCTCCACCGCGTACTGCCGCCGGCGGTTAGAAGGACTTGACGCGGCGGGCCAGGCGAATAACTTCCAACGGTGGAACTTCCAGTGCTGGAAGTTCCACCGTTGGAAGATTCTCGCCGTGGACCCTGAACGGTGGACCCCTCTTGCCCAAGCCTAAAGACGTTCTCGACCGCGAAGACGAGTGGACGACCCTGGAATCGATCTGGACCAGCGACCGGGCCGAGCTCGTCCTCATGCTCGGGCGGCGCCGGGTCGGGAAGAGCTACCTACTCGCGCGGTTCGCACGCCGGGTAGCTGGCATCTACTACCAGGCGACAAACCGGACCGGGGACGAGCAGCTCGCCCGACTGTCCCGCATCGTCGGGGCCAGCCTCGGCGACGACGCGCTCGCCCAAGGCGCGACGCTGCCTGATTGGGAAGCGCTGCTCGAATACATGACCCGGCGTGCTGAGGGCGGCCGCTTTCTTCTGGCGATCGATGAGTTTCCCTACGTCGCGGACGCAGAACCCGCCCTGCCGTCGATTCTGCAGACCTTCTGGGATCACCGTTGGAAGGGGACGCCGTTCAAGGTCATCCTCTGCGGCTCGCTGGTCACGGCTATGCGGCGGCTGGAGGAGCAGGACCAACCGCTGTACGGGCGGCGCACGAGCCGGATCGTGGTCGCCCCGTTCCCCTACTTCCGGGCTGGATACTTCGTGCCGGGCTACAGCCCGCGCGACCAACTGCGTGCCTATGGAATCTTCGGCGGCTTGCCGGGCCATCTAGATCTCCTAGATGCCGACCTGCAATTGGCAGAGAACGTGGCTCACACGCTTCTCACTCCATCGGGACGTCTCTCAGACGAAGCCCAACACATGCTGGACATGTTTGTGGAGGATGCGGAGGTCCACTACTCGATCATCGATGCGATCGCCAACGGCGAGCGGACCTGGCGTGGGATTACGAGCCGCGTGGGTCGGACCGGCGGCTCGCTGCATCGACCGCTCGAGTGGCTTCAGGCGATGGGGCTCGTGGAGAGGGCGGTTCCGATCACAGAGCGGCAGCCGCAGAAGTCGAAGAAGTCGCTCTACCGCATCACCGATCCCTACGTGTCCTTCTGGCACCGGTTCGTGTCGCCGTTAGTCAGCTCGGGATCCCTCGGGCTCGTGGACGGGGCAACGCTGTGGCGTGACCATGTCGAGCCCGGACTGGACGATCACATGGGCGGGGTATTCGAGCAGATCTGCCGCGACTTCGTCCGCTACTCCCAACGGCTGCCCTTCGCGCCTGTACGGGTCGGTCAGTGGTGGAGCGCGGATTCAACTGCCGAGCTCGACGTGGTCGCGCTGGGAGGCCGCGGCGAGCTACTGGCGGGTGAATGCAAGTGGGGCTCAATCACATACCGCGATGTCGCGAGTCTTCGAGACCGCGCCGGACTTCTCACAAGCCGACTGTCCGGAATCCACAGAGTCCATCTGGTACTCTTCAGCGGTGAAGGACGGATCGATCCCGAGATCCGCAAGGCTGTCGGGGCCGGGGAGGTCCAGTGTTTCGGGCCGGACGAACTGCTCGAGCCGTCGTGATGAGCGACGGACTTCATCGAACGCTGGGTGGAGAACCGACTCACGCGGCAGGCGGACGACCCGGCTTCTCGTTCTCGGCGACGGGGTCGTCAAGCTTCTGCTACTCGGCCCCCGCCCCTCGCCTGTAGACCACGATCTGCCAGTTCAGAGTCGTGCTATAGTGGAGCCGCACGAAGCCGGCTTTACGTATCGCCGCATCCACGGAGACCGTCGGATGGGCGTAAACCCGGAAGGGGTTCCGGGTCAGCCAGAGCGAGAAGTTCAGCAGGCGGTGACCGATTCTCGTCCACCAAACGGAGCGCGGGTAGACGACGCCGTAGATCTTGCGGGCCTTGGCCAGCGAGCGCGTGACTAACGCCTCCCAGTCGGGATAGCAGCAGATCACGCGATCGAGGGTAACGATGTCGGCCGACTCGACGTCGTCGGCGATCTCGACGAAGTCGCCCTCGCGCACCGTCACGCGGTCGGCGAGCCCGCGGCGGGCGGCCTCGTCCCGCGCTGCCTCTATGTAGCCCCGCGCCGCCTCCACGTTCGTCGCGCGGTCGGCGCCCGCGTTCAACAGCTCGTACTCGATGACACCAACGCCGCCGCCGACATCGAGCAGCGTGGCACCTTCGACTCCCTCCGCGGCCAGCGCGTCGATGAGCATGCCGGTGGTCCTGTCCGGACCCTTGCGGCGATAGCGCCTCAGGTTGCGGGCGACGTAACGGCCCGAGAAAACGCGCTGCGCGCCCTGGCAATGGCAGCAACTCATCTGCTCAGTGCCTCCGGCTCATTCATCGCCTTCCCGCAAAGGGAAGACCAGCAGCGGCAACGTGCGACCGGGCACCGCCCCGGACGGTACTTCGCCGATCCGCTCGGCGCCCAGCTTGAGGTAGAAGCCCTCGGCGAAGGGGTCGCTCTGGATCAGGAGCCGCGAGTGACCGAGCTCGGTCGCTTTACGTATCGCGTCATCCCACAGAAGCCGACCCACCCCGTTACCCATCGCCGACGGGTCGACGAAAAAATGGTACAGCTCGAGGTCCGAGTGCCAGGGCGCCAGGCTGTAGAAGCCGACGACGCGGCCGTCGAGCTCGGCGACGTAGACGTCGGCGCGCGCGATGAGCCTGGCGCCGACCCGCAGCGTGGCCCGGCACGCCTCCATGAACTCGCGGTCGTAGCCCCAGTGCGCCTTTGAGCGGATGGCCAGCTCGGTGAGCAAGCTCGCCTCGTCCGGCCGGGCGCGCCGTACGACGGACTCATTCGGCAAGGAGACGACCCAGCTTCTCATTCTCGGTGATCGAGTCCTCGAGGTGCCGCAGCACCTCCGGGCCGGGCCCCGTGCTCATCCACAGCTCGGCGCCGGGGCCGACCCTTGCGCTCGATGAGGACGACCTCGCCGTCGGCCACTTCGTCGAGGAGGCGGAACCAGTGGCGACGCGCCTGACTTGGGGTAACGCGTTTCATGGGCACAACTCATTGCTGCTCACCCGATCGAGGAGCCGGGCGAGGTGGGTCCTGGCGTCGTGGGCGCCGATCTCAGTCATCGGTCTCCTTCCGACCAGTCTTCGACTGGTCTATTCTTACCGCCTTCCCCTGTCAACCTCTACCCCCCCGGCACCCCGTTACTCGTCGCTATCGTTCCTCGGGAACAGATCGTCCACAGCATCTTTGGCGACACGGGTGTCGAAGCCCCGGCGGATCAGGTGATCGCGCAGCCGCCGCCGCAGCACCGCCTCATCCCGAGCCTTCGACGTGAGTGTGCGGCGCTTCTTCGCCACGACCCGCTCGGCCAGCGTCCGCTCGTCCGTCTCCTCCTCGCGCAGCGTTTCCTCGATGACCGGCAGGGCGACCTCGCGGGCGATCCCCTTGAGGTAGAGCTCCTGGATCATGCGGCGGACGCCCATCGGGCGGTGGGCGATGCGGTCGCGGACGTAGGCGGCGACGAACGCCTCATCGTCTACCAGGCGGACGGCGGCGAGCCGGGCGAGCGCCGCCTCGACGACCTGGGGGCTGAAGCCGCGCTCGACCAGTTTGCGGCGGACCTCCTGGCCGGTCCGCTGCCGGTAGGACAAAAAGTTGAGCGCCGCGTCTATGGCGCGGCGCGCGGCCTCTTCCGATACGTCGGAGGCCGTACTTTGATCTCGGTCTTGCTCGTCCACCTGGCTCGGTCGCTGCGACCCGCGTTAGGTGTCTTTCTTCTTCTCCGCGGTCTTCTGCGAGGTCTTCTCCGACTCCTCTGCGGCTTCGGCGACGACGCTGGGCCCGATGCCGAGCGCGGCGCGCACTTTCGCTTCGACCTCTCGGGCGACATCGGGGTTCTCGTCGAGGAAGCCCTTGGCGTTCTCGCGGCCCTGGCCGATCCGCTGGTCGCCGTAGGAGTACCAGGCGCCGGACTTCTTGATGATGTCGTGCTCGGTGGCGACGTCGACCAGCTCGCCGGATCGCGAGATGCCCTGGTTGAACATGATGTCGAACTCGGCCTGGCGGAACGGCGGCGCGCACTTGTTCTTGACGACTTTGACGCGGGTCCGGTTGCCGACCTGGTCGTTGCCGTCCTTGATCGAGGCGATCCGCCGGATATCGAGTCGCAGCGAGGCGTAGAACTTGAGCGCGCGGCCGCCCGGCTGGGTCTCGGGGTTCCCGAACATGACGCCGATCTTCTCGCGGATCTGGTTGGTGAAGACGAGCGCCGTGTTCGAGCGGCTGATCGCGCCGGTCACCTTGCGCAGCGCCTGCGACATGAGCCGCGCCTGCAGTCCGACGTGCGAGGCGCCCATCTCGCCCTCGATCTCGGCGCGGGGTACGAGCGCGGCGACAGAATCGATGACCACGATGTCGACGGCGCTGCTGCGCACCAGGACCTCGGCGATCTCGAGCGCCTGCTCGCCGGTGTCGGGCTGCGAGACGAGCAGGTTCTCGACATCGACGCCCAGCTTCTCGGCGTAGTTGATGTCGAGGGCGTGCTCGGCGTCGATGAACGCCGCGACGCCGCCGCCCACCTGGGCGTTGGCGATCATATGCAGCGTCAGCGTCGTCTTGCCCGACGACTCGGGTCCGTAGACTTCGGTGACCCGGCCGCGCGGGATGCCGCCGATTCCGGTGACGGCGTCGAGTGCGATGGAGCCCGTGGGGATCGCCTCGACCTTGACCCGGGCGCCTTCGGCGCCCATGCGCATGATCGCGCCCTTGCCGTGCTGCCGCTCGACCAGGGATATCGCGACGTTCAGCGCCTTCTTCCTCTCCTCACTCAGCTCCGCAACCATTTTCCCTCCTGAGGAATCTGGGCGTTCGACGTTCAAAGTTCGGTGCCTGCTGTTCGCTTTCGGCGGTCCCATTCTACCCACCTACCCCAACCCTACCACGGAGCGCTCAACCGATCGTCAACGCTGCTAGGGTGCCGCCAACTCCTGGAACGCGGCGCAGGCCCGCTCGATCCCCGCGTCATCGACGTCGAGGTGGGTGACCGCCCGCAGCCGGCGCGGGCCCGTGTCCATGAGCCACACACCTCGCTCCTCCAGGAAGGCGACCACGTCGCCGGGCATCAGGTCGTCACGCTCTACGTCGATCATGATAATGTTCGTGTCCGGGGGGATCACGCGAAACCCGTCCAGGCCGGCCACGCACTCGGCCAGCCGGCGTGCCCTTGCATGGTCCTCGGCGATGCGCGGCAGGTTCTGCTCCAGCGAGTAGAGCGCCGCCGCTGCCAGGATGCCGACCTGCCGCATACCGCCGCCCAGCCGCTTCCGCCAGGTGTGGGCCCGGGCCATCGTCTCCGCCGTGCCCGCCAGAGCGGAACCGATGGGCGCGCCCAGCCCCTTCGAGAAGCAGACCATGACCGTGTCGGCGTGCGCGGCGAACTCGGCAACTGTGACTCCCGCCGCCGCCGCCGCGTTCCACAGCCGCGCACCGTCCAGGTGGAGCGGCAGGCCGTGCTCCGTCGCCAGCTCGCGCAGCCCCTGCAGCGTCGCCAGCGGCATCACCGCCCCGCCCGCCATGTTGTGCGTGTTCTCGGCGCAGATCAGCGCCGTGCGCATCAGGTGCGGGCTGGCGGGCCGGATGAACGGCCGCACCAGATCCGCCGTCAGCAGGCCGTCCTCCGTCGACACCGGCCGTAGCTGCACGCCCGACCAGGTCGCCGCACCCGCGAGCTCGTAGTGCAGGACGTGGGCGTTCGCCTCACAGATCGCCTCGGTGCCCGGCTGCGTGTTGACCAGGATCCCCGTCTGGTTCGCCTGGGTGCCGCTGGGGAAGAAGAGCGACGCCTCCTTGCCCAGAAGCGCCGCCAGCCGCTCCTGCAAGCGGTTCGCCGTGGGATCGTCGCCGTGGACGTCGTCACCGACCTCGGCCTCGGCGATCGCCTGACGCATCCCGGGCGACGGCCGGGTCACGGTATCGCTGCGCAGATCGACGATGTCGGTTCCGGTCATAGGGTCTGTGTTATTAGGAGCGGCCCGGGTACAGGCGCAAGCTACTTCGGGAATTCTTCGGGGTCAAGGCCCGGGACGGCGCGGCCTCGAGCTGTTCGGCGACCCCGTGCCAGCCAGGGCTCACGTCTCTAGCCTCCTTCCCTCAGCCAGAGGAGGATGACACCACATCCAAGCCGTGATGGGTACAGCCGGATTCGATACTTGCCCGGCACCTCCCACCACGCCCGGTAGACCTCCACGCCCTCGAGCTGGGAAGGGTCGTAGGCTTCCAGGAAGCTGATCGCTGACGGGTCCTGCCAGCCGTTCACAAAAACGGTCGGAGCGCACATGCTCAACCCGTAGTGGCCCGGGAAGAGCATGCGCACGAAGGCGTCGGGGTCGCCGGGATAGCGGTACACGCCCGGCACCCTCTGCAGATTCTGGCTCAGTGATCCTCGCCAATCGTCCAGCTCGGCCCTGGTGAAGACGTGCCCGAATCCGAACTGATCTCGCTCGTAGAAGCCTTCCCGCTCCAAGCGACGCGACCGCGGGTATACTTCTACCCGCAGCGGCTCCAGGCGCACCGGCTCGGGGGCTATATGGACGTCTACATCTATCGTTCCGCCCCGCGGCACGTCCACCGTCGTCCACTGACTCCCGTAGCCCAGGTGCTCGATCTCCAGCTTGCACCAGCCCGGTCTCACGCTAGAGAACACGAATCCCCCGTCTTCGTCGGTCACATTCCGGGCAGGTGCGTCGATCAGGCTGCAGCTGAGCGTGACCTCCGCAGCGACGACCGGGGTAAGCGTGACACCATCCAGGAGTCGTCCGACGATGCGGCCGGAGTCAGGGTGGACTTGCGCCGTGAGCTCTGCCGGAAGGAGCAGGGCCAAGACAATCGGCGCGACACGAAGCAGTCGGGGAATCGCCGCGTTTCCCCATCGCTCGATGCGGGCCGAACCGGATAACGACATCGCAGGTGGCTCGTTTCAGGTGCGTCTAAGGCGAAGCTAGCGGCCGGTGCCTGCCTCAGCAATCAGCGTGCAAGACGATCGACTTGGCCGGCGGGCTCCGCTTCGCGCCGCATCTCACCAGCGGCCGCCGACCAGCAGCGTGAGGCCGCCGCGCCGCGTCCAGCCGCCGGCGATCGATGCAACGGCGCTGAGCGCGGCCAGCGGCGCCGCCGCCCAGAGGCAGAGCTCGCCGAACTCAGCCACGTCAAACGCCAACGCGCGCCACGCCTAGTCCGGCTCGCCTCGTCTGCGCGCCTGGTCCAGCGCCCAGACCACCGCCTCCTCCGGCGTCTCGGCGTCGGGTACGGGCAGGTCCTTGAGATCCGACTTCAGGCGTATGAGCGGTATGCCGAGCTTGAGGCAGAGCGCCGCCTCCGACATCGTGCCCCAGCCGCCGGCGATGGCGATCACGGCATCGCACGCCTTCACCACCAGGACGTTGCGGGCCGCGCCCAGACCCGTGGGTATCGGGATCGTTATCCCGGGGTTCGCTGTCCGCACGTCATCGCCCGGTAGTATCCCGACCACCACGCCACCGGCGTCCCGGGCGCCGACCGCCGCCGCCTCCATGACACCGCCCAGACCGCCGCACACCAGCACCGCACCTTCCCACGCCAGCAACTCGCCGACCCGGCGCGCCACGCTCGCCAGCTCGTCATCGCACAGATGCCCGCCGATTACTCCTATCCGCAGCACCGTCCTAACCTCACCTTATCGAAGTTCGAAATATGAAGTGCGAGGTGTGAAGTTCGAAGCTCAAAATTCAAGGCTCACATTTCGAACTTCGCCCCACTGCTATCCCTCCGCCCACGCCGCCGCCGCCCGCACCGCGCGTCGCCACCCGCCTACCAGCTCTTCCCGCTCACCCTCCGACAGCCTCGGCTCGAACCCGCGGTCCAACTTCTGCACATCACGAAGCTCGTCGGGCTCGGACCAGTAGCCCGTCGACAGACCCGCCAGCGCCGCCGCGCCCAGCGCCGTCGTCTCGAACATCGCCGGCCGGCCCACCGGTATCGCCGCCACGTCGGCCTGGAACTGCATCAGCCAGTCGTTGGCCGCCGCGCCGCCGTCGACCCGCAACTCGCGCACCGGCTGACCCCAGTCGGCGGCCATCGCCTCCATCAGATCGCGGGCCGAGTAGGCCATCGCCTCGAGCGCCGCGCGGGCCAGGTGGGCGCGGCCGCTGCCGCGCGTCAGGCCGACCAGCGTGCCCCTGGCGTCGGCCAGCCAGTGCGGCGCGCCGAGCCCCACGAAGGCGGGCACGAAGTAGACGCCATCGTTCGACTCGAGCGAGCGGGCCAGCTCTTCCGTCTCCGCCGCGCTCTCCACCAGCCCCAGCTCGTCCCGCAGCCACTGCACCGCCGCGCCGGCGATGAAGATCGAGCCCTCCAGCGCGTAGGCCGCTTCGCCGCGCGCGCCGGCCGCGGCCGTCGTCAGCAGGCCGTGCCGCGACGGGACCAGCTCGTCGCCCGTGTACACCAGCAGAAAGGCGCCCGTCCCGTACGTGCACTTCGCCTGGCCCGGCTCCCAGCAGCCCTGGCCATAGAGCGCCGCCTGCTGGTCGCCCAGCGCCGCCGCCACCGGCGCCTCGAGCCCCACCGCAGCCGCATCGCTCGTCCCGAACAGGCCGCCGGACGGCAGCACCTCGGGCAGGACCGCGGGCGGGACGCCGAGCAGCTCGCAGAGCTCCGGATCCCAGCGCCGCTCATCGATCCGGAACAGCTGGGTGCGCGACGCGTTGGTCGGCTCCGTCGCGTGAACCCGGCCGCCGGTCAGCTTCCAGATGACCCAGCTGTCGATCGTGCCGACCGCCAGCTCGCCGGCCTCGGCGCGCGCCCGGACGCCCGGCACGTGCTCGAGCAGCCAGGCGATCTTGGTGCCGGAGAAGTAGGGGTCGATGACCAGGCCCGAGCGCTCGCGAATGAGACTCTCGTGTCCGCCGTCCTTGAGCGCCCGGCACTGGGGCGTCGTGCGCCGGCACTGCCAGACGATGGCGCGATGCACCGGCTCACCGGTCTCGCGGTCCCAGAGCACCACCGTCTCGCGCTGATTGGTGATCCCGAACCCGGCGACGTCGGATCGCGCCAGACCGCCGGCCTGCAACGCATCGGCCACCGCCGCCTGAACCGAGCGCCAGATCTCGTTCGCGTCGTGCTCCACCCAGCCCGGCCGCGGGTAGTGCTGCTCGATCTCACGGTAGGCCCGCCCCACCACCCGCCCCGCCCTGTCCACGGCGAGCACGGTCGTACCGGTCGTACCCTGATCGATGGCGAGGATCACCGCCATAGCGCCCTCAACTCTTCTGACCCCACGGGATGTACCGCTTCACCTCGAGCTCCGGGTTCACCGCCCGCAGGTGCGCCAGGAAATCTCCGATCCCCGGCATGTTGCCGTAAAGCCTGAGCGACCCGCCGGCGTGCTCGAGCCAGTAGCCGCCCCCCACCCGCATGACCCGCTCGATCTGCTCCACCCTCAGCTCCTTGCGACCGACCACGCCGCGAAACTCGATCACACCGTCATCCCGTTCCCGCACCTCCACCGGCGTCTTGAGCAGCTGGTGCCAGCGCCAGGCGAGTACCAGCAGGAAGGCGGCGAAGAAGAGCCGCGGCTCGGCGAAGAAGACGCCGAAGATCGTCAGCGCCGTCAGGATCCCCAAGAACCCGAAGGTGAAGACCAGCGTCGATCTCTTCGCCCGATAGCACTTCACAACCCTGCACCCACCACCCTCTCCCTCTCCCTCTCCCTCTCCATCTCCCTCTCCCTCTCCATCTCCATCTCCATCTCCATCTCCATCTTCATCCCCTCGCCATCGCCATCCCCATCGCCATCGCCATCGCTATCGTCATCGTACGAGTACGAGTACGATCACGATTACGATTGCGAGTATGATTGGGAAAGAAGGCTCATACTCGTGATCATAATCGTCATCCCGAGACGAAGACTCACCGGACCCGCAGCTCCCCAATCTCACCCGCCCTCAAGATCCCCCGCTCCGTGATGAACCCCGTCACCAGCTCCGCCGGCGTCACATCGAACGCCGCACCGAAGACCGCCACCCCGTCGGGCGCCGTCGGCCGCCCGAACCCGCGGAGCACTTCATCCGCGGCCCGCTCCTCGATGGGGATCTCGGCACCGCTCGCCAGTCCGAGATCGAACGTGCTGGACGGCGCCGCCACGTAGAACGGCAGGCCGTGGTGGCGCGTCGCGATCGCCAGCCCGTACGTCCCGATCTTGTTCGCGACGTCGCCGTTGGCGGCGATCCGATCGGCGCCCACGATGACTATGTCGACCCCCAGCCGCGCCATCGCCGCCGCCGCCGCGCTGTCGGTGAGCACGGTAACATCCACGCCGGCACGGCTCAGCTCCCACGCCGTCAGCCGGCTGCCCTGCAATAGCGGGCGCGTCTCGCCGGCCAGGACGCGCACGTTCATCCCGCGCTGTGCCGCCAGGTAGATCGGCGCGAGCGCGGTGCCGATACCGCCCGTCGCCAGCGCGCCGGCGTTGCAGTGGGTCAGCACGGTCGACCCGTCGTGCAGCAGCGTCAGCCCGTGCTCGCCGATGTGCCGGCACATTTCGCGGTCCTCATCGAGGATCGCCGTCGCCTCGCGGCGCATCGCTTCCCAGACCTCCGCGTTCGTCGCCGCGCTCATCCGATCGGCGAGCGCGGCCACCCGGTCCACCGCCCAGGCCAGGTTCGCGGCCGTGGGTCGCGCGCTGCGGATCGCCTCGGCCGCCTCCGCCAACCGCGCTCGGAACGCCGAGCCGGGGCCGGCGACGTGCTTCTCGAGCGACGCGACGAGCCCCATCGCACCGGCGATCCCGATGGCCGGCGCGCCGCGGACTCGCAGGCTGCGGATCGCCTCGATCACCTCATCGACCTCGACGAGGTCGATCTCCCTGTACTCGGAAGGCAGCAGCGTCTGATCGATGATGCGTACCGCGTCATCATGCCAGCGCACCGCGCGCGGGACGTCGATCGAGCTGCCGGCCGGCTCAGCCATTGCCGCCCTCGATCTCGAGCGTTTCGTCGACCGCCCTGGAGGTGGCGTCCATGAGATCGCGGAGCTTCGACCGGAAGCGCCTCGTCGTACTCTTGAAGATCGTGCGCGCGGTGAGGAACGCGCCGCCCAAGCAGCCAGCAACCAACGACGTGACCCCGACAGCGGTGGTCGGTTCGGTGATCGCGCCGATGATCCCGATGCCGAGCAGTCCGGCCAGGCCCGGCAGGAAGTACGTGAGTGCGCCGGCCGGCCCACGGTTGGCCAGCACCCTGACTGTCGTCTGCCCTTCACGGGGAGTTACGGTCACGTGGATCTGACTCAACTCTCCTACCGTCTCCCACTCGAGCGAGCCGAGCACCTCCGACACCTTGCCCTGGTGGCCCGTGACCCGGCGGATCGCGTCCACTACTCGATTAAGGCTGTCTTTCGAGAGCTCGCCCGTCGCCGTGTATTCCATCTGATAGAGGCTGGGTCCCCCGAATATGCGTACGGCCATTCCCGCGCTGGCCGCGGGCAGCAATGCGGCCACCCGCTCGACGCTCGCCGGGTCCAGCCCCATCTCGGCGGCGACTGCCTGGATCTCTCTCAGGGTGAGGCCGTCGCCGGGCCCGGTTCCCGCCCGCCGCTCCTCGAGCTCGAACGCCCTGCGCAGGATGACTGCGAACTCGCTGTCAGAGTAGCGGCGATCTCCCTCCGACATCCTGACCTCCGACTTGGAGATTCCTGTCGCCGTAGGCGCTCGTCGCGCTCAAAGCGGCACGAGCCCGTGCCCGAAGGCGTAGCGCCAACCGAAGCGGCGAAACAGCTCCAGCAGCCTCTGGATCGGCAGGCCCATCACGTTGAAGTAGTCACCCTCGATGCGCTCGACGATTGCCGCACCGAAGCCTTGAATACCGTAGGCGCCCGCCTTGTCCATCGGCTCGCCGGTCGCAACGTATTCCGCGCACTCCTCGGCATCAAGCGACCGGAACCAAACGCGCGTGGCCTCCACGGCGCTCTCGACACGCCCCACCGTCGCCAGCGCGACACCGGTGTAGACCACGTGCTCCTCGCCCTGCAGCCGACAGACCATCGCCACCGCCTCCTCCCGGGTAACCGGCTTGCCCAGGATGTCGCCGTGGTGCACGACCAGCGTGTCGCAGCCGATCGCCAGCGCGCCGTCCTCGGGCGCCGCTTGCGCCTTGGCCCGGGCCAGCCGATCGGCGGCCTCGACCGGTCGTTCGCCGGGGTGCAACGACTCGTCAACCCGCGGTATCCGCACGGTGTGATCCAGCCCGAGCCGCGCCAGCAGCTCGGCGCGGCGCGGCGACTTGGAGGCGAGTATCAGTCTCGGCAGTTCCACGAACGGTTTCCCTTCGAGCGGCGGCGCGTCAGGCGCGGCCCCGGCCTCGGCTCCGCGACCTGCGTCTCAGAAGTCTGACCAGCCCGAGGACGAAGTTGAACCTCGGCACCCGCGCCATGTACGCCGCGTAGTCGACGCCAAGTTGCCAAGCGCAGAACCGATCTTCGCGGCGCGCCTGCAGGTAGAAGAAGGCGGCGGCGAGGGCGGCGAGCGCCCAACTGACGACGTGCTGCGTGCGCATCGCGAAGCCGATCGCCAGCAGCGAGTAGCCGACGTACTGCGGATGCCTGACGACGCCGTAGACGCCGCGGTCCACGACCCGGGTCGTGCAGAAGTAGCTCTGGCCCGGCTCGACCCCGCCATGCTTCTTGAGCAGGAAGAACGGCGGCACGAAGAAGACGGGCGCCAGGAGCACGACGCACACGCCGACGATACGGAGGGCACCGCCCGTGCCGCGCTCGAGGACGAAGTCGGCGACCAGGGTCGCGACGGTCGCGATGCCGGCGACCCACCAGAGCAGCTGCGGCCTCTTCTCGTCGGCGCTCATGCGGCTTCAGCTGTCACGTTCCGGCGGCCAAGCCCGCTCTGCCGTTCAACCGCTAGAACTTCCGGATCAGCACGTCATCGCGCGGCAGGCGTGCGAGCTCGAGCCCGCGCAGCACGTGACCGACGGCGGCGACGTAGCGATCCGATCGCTGCTCCACATCGTCGTAGAGCGTGAGCGAGCGGTTGCTGAAGAAGTACTCCTCGGAGCGGATGTTGAGCTCGCTGACCCTGAGCGGCTCACCGGGCTCCTGGGTCAGGACCAGCTCACCGGCGGCACGCAGCGGCTCGCCGTGTGCGAGCAGCGCGTGCGTGATGGCGGCGCCGGCCATATCGAAGCCGGACATCGAGGTGCGCGCGACGCGGATCACGCCGTAGCGATCGGCCACGTACAGGTAGCGCCCGGGCCGCAGGTCGGCGAGCGCAGCCGGCGCGAGCACGGGATAGCCGAGCCAGCCGCCAGCCGAGGTCTCGTAGTCGCGGTAGCGATGCTGGAGCGCCAGCTCGGTATCCTTGTTGACGAAGAGCACCGGGTCGGCTCGCTCTTCGACCCAGCCGATCAGCGACGGGCTGGGCACGAACCCGTACACGTCGCGCACGGCATCCCCGAGACTGAAGGCGCGGTTCTCGTCGAGCAGCCGCATGTAACCCGACCGGTCGCGGATTACCGGTTCCGGCGGCTGGGCATAGAGGTCGTAGCTCGGGTCGAGGCCGTACTCGATCGCCCGCGGCGGACCCGGGTTGGCGAGCCCGCTGTCCGCCAGCGCCAGGTAGCGGGCGATGGCGGCGCTGTATCGAGCGACCGGGCCGCTCACCTCCTCGGTGATCCCGGCGACCTGGGCGCGCTGCGCCCAGAGCAGCCAGCGGTGTCCGCGGACGGTGAAGACCTGAACGAAGACATGCTCGCCGACGATCGTGCCCTTGAGGAGACGACCGGCGTAGCCGGGCGGCATCTCGTGGATCAGCGTGTCCGACGGCTGCAGCTCCTCGAGCGCCACGCCGCCGGTAGGGACCCAGAGGTGGCGGGTCACCCTGCTGGAGGAGCGCAGATCGGGCGCGATGATGCGCAGCGTCGTGCGGACCAGGTCGGTGGTGTCGGGCAGGTCGACGTTGAGGTCGATGGGCCCCAAGACGAAGTAGCCGGAATCGGTGGGCAGGTGGCGGTTGAGCGCCGTTACCGCCGCCTGCTGCCAGCTGGACGGCCCGTCGTAGGCTACGACGTTGGGGTCCCAGGCGACTTGGGCCAAGGCGCCGAGCGAGGCGAAGAGAACTGCGACCGCTGCGACGGTCATCGTCGATGGGGATGGCGATGGGGATGGAGATGGCGATGAAGATCGCGATGGGTTCACCGGTCTAGTTCCTCTCGAGAATGAGTGTTACGGGTCCGTCGTTTACCAGGTCGACCTCCATCAGGGCGCCGAACGAGCCGGTGGCGACGGGGATCGTGCCCTGGCGGAGAACGTCGACGAAGCGGTCGTAGAGCCGTTCCGCCTCCTCCGGCTCGGCGGCGGCGACGAACGACGGGCGTCGTCCTTTGCGGACGTCGCCGTACAGAGTGAACTGCGAGACGACGAGCAGCTCGCCGCCGACCTCGTCGATCGGCAGGTTCATCTTGCCGTCGGCGTCGGCGAACAGGCGCAGGCCGCGCACCTTGTCGGCCATCCACTGGAGCTGCTCCTCGCCGTCGCCGGCGGTGAAGCCGACCAGCAGCAGGAAGCCGCGCCCGATGGCGCCTGTCGTTTCGCCGCCGACACGGACCTCGGCCCGTGCGACGCGCTGGAGGACGATCCGCATGGGGGTGGAAGTTGGGCGGGTTCCTGGGCTTCGCGCAACTGCCGTGGTGGGTTCGGGTCGCGGGGGGGCGCTGCGGGAGCCGGTGAGTAGTGGCCGGTGGCCTGTGCGCCGGTGGCCGGTAACTGTGAATTCCGACCTTCGAACTTCGTAACTACCGGCTACCGCTCACCGGCCTACCGCCTTACCGGCCACCGTCTACCGTCTACCGGGTCTACTCCACCGTGACGCTCTTGGCGAGGTTCCGGGGCTGATCGACGTTGCAGCCGCGGAGCACGGCTATGTGGTAGGCGAGGAGCTGCAGCGGGATGACGGTGAGGACCGGCTGCAGCATCTCGTGGGTCGTGGGGACCGTTATTATATGATCGGCCAGGCGGTCCAGCTCGCCATTCCCCTCGGTCGTGATGGCGATTACCCGGCCGCCCCGTGCCTTCACCTCTTCGATGTTCGACAGGATCTTCCGGTAGACGCGGCCCCTCGGCGCGATGAAGACGACGGGCATGTTCTCGTCGATCAGCGCTATCGGGCCGTGCTTCATCTCGGCCGCCGGGTAGCCCTCGGCGTGGATGTAGCTGATCTCCTTCAGCTTGAGCGCGCCCTCCAGAGCGACGGGGAAGTTGTAGCCGCGGCCCAAGTAGAGGAAGTTCTTGTTGAGATGGTAGCGCTCGGCCATCTCGCGGATCTCATCGTTGCGGCCGAGGATCTGGCTGATCTGATCGGGTAACCGATCGAGCGCCGCCGCGACGGTGGCCTGTTCGCGTGCCTGTTCCGATTGGGCGCTCAGGTAGAGGGTGATGAGGGCGAGTGCGACGACCTGAGAGGTGAACGCCTTGGTGGAGGCGACACCGATCTCGGGGCCGGCATGGATGTAGACGCCGCAGTCGGCGGCGCGGGCGATGCTCGAGCCGACGACGTTGACGATGCTGACGACCCTGGCGCCCTTCTGCTTCGCCTCGCGGATCGCGGCCAGCGTGTCGGCCGTCTCGCCAGACTGGGAGATGGCGATGACCAGCGAGCGCTCGTCGAGCACCGGATCGCGATAGCGGAACTCGGAGGCGTATTCGGTCTCGACCGGAATGCGGGCGGACTCCTCGAGCATGTACTCGCCGATCAGCGCGGCATGCCATGACGTGCCGCAGGCGGTGAGCACGATCCGGTTGTACTTGCCGATATCGTGGGAGGGCAGGCAGCTCGACAGGCCGCCGAGCCGCGCGGTACCCTGCTCGACGAGCAACCGGCCACGCATCGTGTCGCGCACCGAATTCGGCTGCTCGAAGATCTCCTTCAGCATATAGTGGGGGAAGCCGCCGCGCTCGATGGTGCCGAGATCCCAGGAGACGCGGCTCACCTCTTTGGCGAGCAGGTGGCCCTTCAGGTCGAGGGTCCGGTAGCCGTCCCGATCCAGCACGGCCAGCTCGCCGTCGTCCAGGTATACCACGTCGCGGGTGTGCTCGACGACGGCCGCCGCATCGGAGGCGACGAAGAAGGAATGCTCACCGAGCCCCAGCAGCAGCGGCGACCCATTGCGCGCCGCCACCAGCTTCTCGGGGTCGCGGCTCGAGACCACCGCGATGCCGTAGGTTCCCTCGACCTGCTGGAGCGCCGCGGCGACCGCCTCCTCCAGGTTGCCGTCGTAGGCCTCATCGATCAGAAGCGCCAGGACCTCGGTGTCCGTGTCGCTGCGCAGCGTGTGGCCCAGCTCCTCGAGCTTCTGGCGCAGCACGCCGGCGTTCTCGATGATGCCGTTGTGGACGACGGCGATATCCTGCGCCGCGTTGTAGTGGGGGTGTGCGTTGGCCGAGGTGGGCGCGCCGTGCGTGGCCCACCGCGTGTGGGCGATGCCCAGCGTGCCTTTCGGCAGGTTCCCGCCGATCGCCTGCTCGAGATCGATGATCTTGCCGGCCATCTTGCGGGTGTCGAGCGACCCGTTGGCGCAGACGGTGATCCCGGCCGAGTCGTAGCCCCGGTACTCGAGACGGTGCAGCCCCTCGAGCAGCAGCGGCGCTGCCTCAGCCGAGCCTATGTAGCCGACGATCCCACACATCTGCGCGCCCGCGTTCCCTATTCTGCGGCCCGAGCCACGATGGCCCCGGCCCCATCCACCAACTGCCGGACTTCAGCCTCGCTGTCAAGGGGCCCTTCAGCGATCACTCGCAAGATTGGTTCCGTGCCCGAAGCCCTGATGTGAAGCCAGATCCGGCGGTCGGGCCAGCGCAGGTGGACGCCGTCGCGGCGGTCGGTAACGGCGCCGGGAAAGGCGGTCTCGAGCTCGCCGGCCAGGTCATCGAGTGCGCCGTGGCCGCGCGGGAAGCGGTTCTTGACGATGACGAACTGTGGATAGTCCGCCACAATCGCACCGAGGCTCATCCCCGTCTCCGCCAGCAGCTGTAGGACCAGGGCCACCCCCAGCGGCGCGTCACGGGTCAGGTGCAGCGCCGGCAAGATGACGCCGCCGTTCCCTTCCCCGCCGACCACGGCCCGCACCACCCGCATCGCCGCCGCCACGTTCGCCTCGCCGACCGGCGACTGGTGGTACTCGGCGCCCGCCTCCCTGCACACTGTTTCGACGATCTGGCTGGTCGAGAGGTTGGCCACCACCGGGCCCGGTCGGTGCGAGAGGACCAGCTTGGCGGCCAGCGCCAGGGTGTAGTCCTCGCCGATCGCCCGGCCCGACCCGTCCACCAGCGCCAGCCGGTCCACGTCCGGGTCGACCGCCATCCCGAGATCCGCCCGCTCCTGCGGGACGCGGCGGCACAGGGCGCCCATGTTCGCCGGGATCGGCTCGGGCTCGCGGGTGAAGCGACCGTCGGGCTCCAGCTCGATGCCGACGAGGTCGACGCCCAGCCGCTCGAGCAGCGCCGGCAGGATCACACCGCCGGCGCCCCGGGCGCAGTCGAGCACGACCTTGAAGCCGCGTGCGGCGATCGCCGCCGGATCGACCAGCTCGAGGCCGAGGACGCGCTCGATGTGTCGGTCGACCGCGCCGGGCAGCTCCACCGCCTCGCCCGGCTCGCCCTCCGCCACGGGCGGTTGGGCCCCAGAACGAAGCTCGGACAGGAACTCCGCCCCCTGCTGGGGCGTGAGGAAGGCGCCCTCCGGGCTCGCCAGCTTCAGCGCGTTCCACTCCTTCGGGTTGTGACTGGCCGTGACGACTATACCCCCGGCCAACCCCAGCTCCTCGATCGCGAGCAGCGCGGTGGGCGTCGGGACCAGCCCCAGATCGCTCACCCGGCAGCCGGCCCCCAGCAGCGCCGCCGTCGCCGCCCTCACGAGCTCGGGCCCGCTGGGCCGCGAGTCGCGGGCGATGGCCAGATGGTCGCCCCAGCCCTGCCGGCGGACGAAGGCCCCGAAGGCGGCGGCGAAGCCGCCGACCAGCTCCGGGGTCAGGTCGACGCCGACCCGACCGCGGATACCCGAGACGCTGATGATGAGGCCCTCTGGAAACTCCATGGTCTGTGTAATTAAGCCGAGGCCCGCCGCTGCTCAAGGCGTGCCTCGCTGGACGGGGCGGCGCCCGGCGGCTAGACTGTCTACTCCACTTCCCGATCACGCTTGGGCCAACACGATCACTGATATCGACGGAGCTCTCGGTGGCTGACCAAGAACGACGCTTCGGAACTCGGGCGGTCCACGCCGGCCAGCAGCCCGACCCTACCACCGGCGCCATCATGACGCCGATCTACCAGACGTCGACCTACGCCCAGCAAGGGATCGGCATGCACAAGGGCTTCGAGTACGCCCGCGTCTCGAACCCGACGCGCACCGCGCTGGAACGGAACGTCGCGGCCCTGGAGGGCGCCGAGCACGGCGCCGCTTTCTCGTCGGGCGTCGCCGCCATCGACTCGGTCGCCAAGCTCCGCTCCGCCGGCGACCATATCATCTGTGGCTCGAACGTCTATGGCGGCACGGACCGCCTGTTCCGCCAGGTGCTGACGCGGCTGGGGCTCGAGTTCTCGTTCGTCGATACCCGCGAGCCGCGGGCGATCGAGGCGGCGATCAACGACAACACGCAGTTGATCATGGTCGAGACGCCGACCAACCCGCTCATGCACATCACCGACATCGCCGCCGCCGCCGAGATCGCCCACGCGGCCGGCGCCTGGCTGGTCGTCGACAATACCTTCGCGACGCCCTACTTCCAGCGCCCGCTCGCACTCGGCGCCGACGCCGTCATCCACTCGAGCACCAAGTACCTGAACGGGCACAGCGACGTCGTCGGCGGCCTCGTACTCACGTCGAACGACGAGTTGATCGAGGGGCTCCGCTTCATGCAGAAGTCGGCCGGCGCCGTGCCCGGCCCGATGGATTGCTGGCTCGTCCTGCGCGGCACCAAGACGCTGCACGTGCGCATGCAGGCGCATAACCGCAACGGTCTCCGCATCGCCGAGTGGCTGGAGCGGGATCGCCGGGTCGAGCGCGTGTTCTACGCCGGCCTACCCTCGCACCCACAGCACGAGCTGGCGAGGTGCCAGATGAGCGGGTTCGGCGGCATGATCTCGCTGGAGCTGGGAAGCCGCGAGCGCGCCGACGCCTTCTGTCGCGCGACCCGCATCTTCACGCTGGCGGAGAGCCTGGGCGGCGTCGAGAGCTTGATCTCGGTGCCCGCCGTTATGACCCACGGCGCCGTGCCGAAGGAGCTGCGCGAGCAGATGGGAATCACGGAGGGACTGGTGCGGTTGTCGGTGGGGATAGAGGATGTGGAGGATCTGATCGAAGACCTGGATCAGGCGTTGCCTGGTTGAAGAGTGATCGGTGATCGGTGATCGGTGATCGGTGATCAGTGATCGGTGATCAGTGATCGGTGACCAGTGATCAGTGATCGGTGATCAGTGATCAGTGATCGGTGACCAGTGATCAGTGATCGGTGATCAGTAAATGCGATGTTCGACCTTGCACACTCCTACTCACTGACTACTGACTACTGATAACTGATAACTGATAACTGATTACTGATCACTGATTACTGATTACTCGTTACTCATTACTTACGACATTCGAGCAACAGACAGAACACGCACCCAGCATCAACGGGGGCTCAGCAATGCGAATATTGGTCGTAGGCTCCGGTGGAAGAGAGCACACCCTCGTCTGGCAGCTGAAGCGCGAGCAGCCGGAGGCGCAGCTCTACGCGGCGCCCGGTAACGGCGGCACCAGAATGCTGGCCGAGTCGGTGCCGCTCAAGCCGGGCGAGATCGAGGCGCTGGCCGACTTCGCCGACTCGCGCGAGATCGACCTGACCGTGGTCGGACCCGAGGCGCCGTTGGTAGACGGGATCGTCGACCTGTTCAGCGGGCGTGGCCTGAAGATCTTCGGACCCTCACAGGCGGCCGCCAAGCTCGAGGGCTCGAAGGCGTTCGCCAAGTCGCTGATGGAAAAGGCCGGCGTGCCCACCGCCGCGCACCGCACACTGATCGACTTCGAGGAGACCGAGCGCCACATCCGGGAGCACGGCGCGCCCGTCGTCATCAAGGCCTCGGGGCTCGCCGCCGGCAAAGGCGCCATCGTCTGCCGAACGGTGGACGAGGCCGTGGCGGCGGCCCGCTCGATGATGGTCGACAAGAGCTTCGGTGACGCCGGGGTGACGGTCGTGGTCGAGGACTGCCTGGTCGGCGAGGAGCTGTCGATCCTCTATCTCACCGACGGCGAGCACGCTCTGCCGCTCATCCCGTCGCAGGACCACAAGCCGATCGGCGAGGGCGATACCGGCCCTAACACCGGCGGCATGGGCGCCTACGCGCCGGTCTCGATCGCCGACGAGGCGCTGATCGGCCGTGTCACCGACCGGATCGTCATGCCGACGCTGGCCCAGCTGCGCGCCGAGGATCGGACTTTCCGCGGTGTTCTCTACTGCGGCCTGATGATCGTCGACGGCGACCCGTACGTCATCGAGTTCAATTGCCGCTTCGGCGATCCGGAGACCCAGGCGATCCTGCCGTTGCTCGAGAGCTCGCTGCTCGACGCCTTCCAGAAGGTGGCGCGCGGCGAATCGCTGGCCGACAGCGATTTCCGGTTCAGCCGCCGGGCGGCGGTCTGCACCGTGCTCGCCTCGAAGGGCTACCCCGGCAAGTACGAGAAGGGCAAGCCGATCACCGTACCCGACTCACTGGAGGCGGACCCCGACCTCATCGTGTTACATGCGGGGACGCGGCGCGATGCGGAGGGCAAGCTGGTGACCGACGGCGGCCGCGTGCTCGGTGTGGTGGGTCTGGGCGACGATGTCGGTGCCGCCGCCGCCAAGTCGAAGCAGGCGGCGAGCGGAGTGAAATTCAGCGGCAAGTACTTCCGTGGCGATATTGGCTATCGGGAGATCGAGCGGGAGGGCGAGCGATGAGTAGCGCCGAGGAATTCTTTGCACTCGTCGAGCTTTACAATGTCACGTATTGGCCCGTGCAAGTCGTCACGTTTCTGGCGGGCGTCAGCGCGGTGGTGCTGACGATGACGAGAGCCGCGTACTCCGACAGGGCTATCTCTGCGATCCTCGCCTCGTTGTGGCTGTGGTCGGGCATCGTCTTCTTGATGGTGTTCTTCCGTGACCTGACACCAACGCTGTTCGGATTCGCCGTCCCGGGCTTCGCCTACGTGTCCGGGGCGCTCTTCGTGATTCAGGGCATCCTGTTCCTGCACTTCGGTGTCATTCGCGGCGACCTGAGCTACGGATCGGAGGGCGGGCCGTACGCGACCATCGGGTTCGCCGCGATCGTCTACGCGATGATCGTCTACCCGATCATCGGCTACGTCACCGGTCATCCGTTGCCGGGGTACCCGCTGTTCGGGTCGGCCCCTTGCCCGGTAGCCATCTACACGGTGGGGATGCTGATGCTGACGAACCGACGCATGCCACAGATCGTGCCGATCATCCCGCTGGTCTGGGGGCTGATGGGGATAGCGGCCGTGGTGATGTTCAGGGTGTGGGCGGACGTCGGCCTGTTCGCCGCGGCTATCCTCGCCTTCCTGGTTCTGAAGCGCAACGCGAAGATGCCGGTGAGCCCACTTGCCAGAGCTCCCTGAGGCCGAGACGATCGCCCGCGGCCTCGACGCCGCCGTCGCCGGCCGCCGCATCGAGCGCATCAAGATCCATCGCGACGAAGTCGTAGAGCCGATGAAGCCGGCAGCGTTCCGGCGTCGCCTGCGCGGCCGCCGTGTCGAGCGTGTGGGCCGCCGCGCCAAGTGGATCACCGCGCTGCTCGATGACCGGTCGCGCTGGGTGACTCAGCTGCGTATGACGGGGCGATTCACCTGGGGACCGCCTGCGCCGCTGCGCGCCGAGCCGCATCTCTCCGCCAGCATCGTCATCGCCGACGGCGCTGCGACCGGTGTGCTCCGCTTCTACGACACGCGCCGCTTCGGACGTATGTGGGTCCTCGACGAGCGCGAATGGGCGGAGCTCGATGCGCGGCTCGGCATCGAGCCGTTGTCCGAGACGTTCACCCCGAACTCGCTGGCGCACCTGCTCGGCAACTCGCGCGCGCCGATCCGCAACTGGCTGCTCGACCAGACGCGTGTCGCCGGCCTGGGCAACATCTACGCCGTCGAGGCCTGCTACCTTGCGCGAATCGATCCCCGTCGGCCGGCGGCCAGTCTGGCGCGGAACGAGGTCCGCCGCCTGCGCAACGCGATCCGCAACGTGCTCGGTGAGGCTGTAGAGCGGCGCGGCACGACGCTCAGCGACTACCGCGACGTGCTGGGCGCGGGCGGCAGCTTTCAGAACGTGTTGAGAGCGTACGGCCGCGAGGGTGAAAGGTGCTGCCGCTGCGCGGGGACGATCACACGCGTCGTCCTGGCCGGCCGCTCGGCGTTCCTCTGCCCGGCCTGCCAGCGGTGACGGACGGCGGCCGGCCGGCGCCCGGGCGCCGCCTCTCACGCATCCCGGCGCGCCTCAGCCGGCGGCCGTGAGGTCGATGAGCCGTGCCGATGGGCTCGAGTCGCGCTCGAGCCTGAGTATCGCGGCGCTGACCGGGTCGGCGAACCGCCGGTGGCCGGCGCTGCCGGGATTCACGACCAGCGGGCCGGCGGTCTGCTCGACGAGCGGCCGGTGCGTGTGGCCGTAGACGACGACCGAGAAGGAGGAGAAGGCCCCGGCGAGCTCCGCGACCCTGGGCGACCCCCATTGGTGGCCGTGGATGACGGCGATGCGGTGCCCGAGCCGCCCCAGCTCTACCTGCTCACCCAGCCGCTGACGCAACTCCCCGCCGTCCACGTTGCCGTAGACCGCGTGCACCGGGGCTATGACCTCGAGCTCGGTGAGGACCGATGGATCGCCGACGTCGCCGGCGTGCAGGATCTCATCGACCCCCTCGAACGCGGCATACACCTCGTTGCGAAGCAGTCCGTGGGTGTCGGAGATGAGGCCCAGACGCAGCATGTCCCTCACTCGCTACTGTGAACCCGGTGTGCGGTAGCCGGTGCGCCGGTGGCCGGTGCGCCGGTGCGCCGGTGAGCGGTGGCCGGTAGCCGGCAGGTGTGTGCCGCGTACCCCACCGGCTACCGACCACTGGCTACCGACCACTGATACGGGCGCGGAGTCTACTTCAACACATCGGTCCTGCCAAGCCGCTAGTGCTTGAGCTTGCGAACGGAGCCGCCGCGGTATGCGAGCATGGCGGCCGAGCCCATCAGCAGCCCTTCGAAGACCCACAGCCAGTACTTGAGCGCGGTCGAGCCGCCGGTGGCCAACGAGATCTGGCGGGCGAGGTCGACGTCCCGGAAGAAGGAGGTGGCCGTGGCGGAAGGTGCGGTACGTAGGAAAGCGAAGAGGGACTGATCGGGCACGAAGCCGCCGCTGGCGAGCCAGAAGACGACGTGGACGAGCGCGTAGGCGAAGCAGCCTGTGACGAAGACGTACGCATAACTCCAGCGCGGCGGCCGTCGATGACGGACGGACGACGGGACCGCCGCCGCCTCGCCGATCACGACGCCCAGGGCGATCGCCTCGAGGGCCAGGATCCAGATCCAGATTCGCAAAACGCCGGTCAACACGGCGCCGACCAGGGCCACGATCGTGCCCCAGGCGAGTGCGCGGGCGAACGGCTCGCGGCCGGTGAGCTGCCGGCCGCGCCGCGAGTGTGCGCGCCACGCTTCGTCGGCCGTGCTGCGCGCGGCTTCAGGCGACGGCGGCCGGGACGTCTTTCGGCTCGGTCGTTTCTTCGTCCTGCGTGCGGACCTCTTCGGCATCGGCGCTCGTTTGTCCCTCGACGGTGAAGACGGCGGCCAGGCCGGCCAGCTCGAGTGCGGAGGAGTTGAGCGCGTTCACCGCCGCTGCGATCTCTTCGGTCGACGCGTTCTGCTCTTCCATACCGGCGGCGAGCTGCTCCATCGCCGCGGCGAAGTCGGTGAAGCCGGCGGCGACGGAGGCGAGCCGGCTCGCCGTTGCGCCGACGCTGGCGTCGACCTCCGAGCTGATCGCCGCCACCCGGTCGGCCCAGCCCTCTGTCTCGCTCATGACCTCGGTGACCGTATCGAACCCCTTCTCCATCGACTTCACGACGGCACCGATCGCGTGAGTCGTCTCGCGTGTCTCTTCCAGCGCCTCGCGGGTCGACTCGAGCTGGCCGAGCACGGTGTCGGTGGCCTCCTGCGCGCTATTGGCCGCGTCACCCGCCTGGTTCGCCAGCTTGCGGATCTCGTCGGCCAGCACGCCGAAGCCGCGGGCCTCCGCCCCGGCGCGCGCCGCCTCGATCGCCGCGTTCAGCGCCAGCAGGTTGGTGCGCCGCGCGAACTGCTTGATCAGATCGACGAAGTCGGCGAAGCGGCGCGACGCCTCGACGAACTCGAGCAGCCGCGAGGTCGCCAGGTCGGAGCGCTCGGCCATCTGCTCCACCTGGCTGTGGCCCTCGCGCAGGCGCTCGCGGTTGCGCTGCGCCACACCGAGCAGCTCGCGGCTGCGCTGGGTCGATGCCTCGGCGCCCTGGGCCAGGTCACGCGCGGCGGAGCCCAGCGCTTCCATCTGCGCGTTGACCTCCTGGATCGTCTCCGAGTGCTCGGACGCTTCGCCGGTCAGGCGCGCCAGCGTGCTGGTCATCTCTTCGGCGCCGGCGGAGAGCTGCTCGACGGCGCTGGCGATCTCCTCGCTGCGCGTCCGCGTGTGACCGCTCGCCTCGTGCAGCGAGACGACCAGCTCGCTCAGCCGGTCGATCATCTGCTGAACCGCGGCGCACAGCTTCCTCACCTCGCCTCTGCCCATCTCGGATATCCGGACGCGCAGGTCGCCGGCGCCGACCCTATCGGCGGCGCTGACGACCTGGCTGACGGGCTCGCCGATCTGCCGCCTGATCCAGTATCCGGTGACGATGATCGCGGCCAGCGCGGCCAGCAGTGCCAGGGAGCCGCCGATCAAGATCGCTCTCCTTGCCGAGCGCAGCATCGCGAAGGCCTGCCGCTCCGGCACCCAATAGATGACCTGCCAGCGGTTGCCGAAGGCGGGCCTGGCGATCCCGACGGTCGGCTCGCCGTCGCTCGACCTGGAGCGCAGGACGCCGGTCCCGGCGAGTGCCGCGGGATCGGGGTGCGGTTCCAGCAGGTTGTCTTCGTCGGGGTCGCTGATCAGGCGAGCGCCTTCGTCGACGACCTGGACGTAGCCCCACCCTTGGGCGAGCTGGTTGAGGCTGGGGCGCAGGCGCCCGAGATCGAGGATGCCCTTGGCGACGCCTACGACGGCGCCGCCGCCGCCGACGACCGGCCAGGCGATCGATACCGAGACGGTGCCCGTCGACTCATCGAGCTCGACTCCGGAAACGTGTGCCAGACCCGAGAACGCCTCCTGCCACCAGGCCTCGTCGCTCTGCACGAAGTCCGACGTCGGGCCGCTGCCGGCGACCACGTACCCGTTCCGATCGGTGACGAACAGTTCGGCGAACAACGAACGCTCGACGGCGCCCGCCAGGTGGCGGTCGACCTCCGCGTCGACCTCGAGCGAACGCGTCTCCGCCATGCGCCGCTCCGCCTCACCCAACGAGAGGCGGTCCAGCCCCGACTGCCGTGCCCGGGCGGCCCCACGGACGGCCGCATCGATCACCGCCGGTGAGATGACCAGCAGCTCCAGATCGCTGACGGCGCCCTGCAACGTGGCGTCCGTCACCGCACTGACCGCGCTCGCCCGCTCGCGCAGCTGCCGCTCGACCTCGGGCTCGGTCAGCTGCTGAGCGCCCTCCCAGGCCAGTGCGAAGAAGATGAGGATGGCGACGAGCAAGACGCCGCCGACGATGAGGGAGAGCAGCCGCTGCAGGTCGACAGCTTTCCAGCCGGTGGTCTCAGGCACTGCTACCTCCAGTGAGGCTTGATACGGGTCGGGCCGGGGGTACGATCGGGGGGAGTGGGTAAGAAGTGCGCCGACAACAGTTTGGCGCGTTCGGCGCCGTTAGTCAAGGGCGGCGCCGGCAGCGATGCGCGGTGTGGAACGCACGACACTCAGCTCTCAACCTGCGCTCGCCCACCAGACACACGCGATTCCGCCCGTCAAGACCTCCCACTCTACATCCGCGTAGCCGGCATCCGCCAGGTGGGCGGCCAGCTCCTCGGGCCTGGCGAAACGGAGCACCGACTCTGGTAGGTAAGTGTACGCGTAGCTATGTTTTGAGATCGCTCGCCCGGCCAACGGCAGTAAGCGGGTGAAGTAGAGGCGGTATAGCCAGCCGAGCGGCCGGCGCCGCGGCATGGCGAAGTCGAGGATCACCAGCCGGGCACCGGGTCGCAGGGCGCGCTTCAGCTCCCGCAGGCCCGCATCGATGTCCGCCAGGTTGCGGACGCCGAACGCGACCATTGCGCCGTCGAAGCGGTGCGAGTCGGTCGGCAGCCGTAGCGCGTCGGCGCAGACCGGCGCGACCGCCAGGCGAGCGATCTTGGGAAGTCCTTGGCGGAGCATCGCCTGCGAGAAGTCGACTGCGAGGACATGGCCGGTGAATCCCGGGCGCCGGGCAAGCTCGATCGCCAGATCCAGAGTCCCGGCGCACACGTCCAGATAGTGCCCCTCAGGCCGGGAAACCCAACCCAGCCGCTCGACGGCACGTCGCCGCCACGAACGATCGATGTTGAGGCTGAGAAGATGGTTGAGCAGATCGTAGCGCGGCGCGATGGCCGAGAACATCTCGCGCACCGCCTGCGCTCGCTCACCCGGGGACTCGGCCTCCAGCGGGGCGAGGCGATGCCTCGGCGAGCCGGCCATGATTGGCGGCGAAGCTATGGGAGGGGTCCAGACCTTGCAACCCGGTGAAACGGGACCGCCCACCCGATCGTAGGGCACCGGGCCCCGGGAGCGCTCCAGGCCCGACGGGCGGTGAGCCGCTCGACGACAAGGAGCTGGTCGCCCGGGCCCGGAACGGGGACGAGGCGGCGTATCGAGAGCTGCTCGAGCGCTTCCGGCGGCCCGTCTTCTCCTTGATCTACCGGATGATCGGGGACCGCGAGCAGGCCGAGGACCTGGCTCAGGAGTCGTTCGTCAAAGCCTTCAACAACCTCGATAGCTACAACCCGAACTACCGCTTCTCCTCCTGGCTGTTCAAGATCGCCAACAACCACGCCATCGATCACCTGCGGCGCGCACGACTGCCGACCGTCTCGATCCACGGCTCGCCCCACGCCGCCGACGCCGAGCGCGAGGAGGAGACACGCATCGTACTCGAGGCCCAGGACGAGTCGCCGGAGCAGGAGTTCATCGCCCTCGAGCTGGGAAGTGAGATCGAGCAGGCGATAGCCAAGCTGCGGGCCGAGTACAGGACCGCCGTCATCCTACGCCACGTCGAGAACCGGCCGTACGAGGAGATCGCCGATATCATGGACGTGCCGATCGGGACGGTGAAAACGTTCCTCCACCGCGCCCGGGCGGAGCTACGAGCGCAACTCGAACATCTGCGGAGGGAGGAGGAATGATGGGAGTTGGGGATCCGGGGATCGGGAATGGGGGAATCGGGGAGCCGCGAATCCGAGGCATCCGTGGAATCCGTGGAATCGGGGAATGCGGGAATGCGGGAATGCGGGAATGCGGGAATGCGGGAATCGGGGAATGGGGGAATGGGGGAATGGGGGAATGGGGGAGGTGGATCGCCCGGATCTCGGATTCCGGCGGGTGCCGGTTGTAAGTCTTGAATTCGCAACACTTTGCAACCTTGGCCAGTCGGAACCCGAACCCGCCGACTCCCGCTGAAACCTGGCGCGGGCTTGTATCGTAATGGAGAGCAGCGGGCAGGTAGAAATGAAAATCTGGACTTCCGAGGGACATCTCTCCGAGCTGGCCCTGGAGCAGCGGGCAGCCGACGAGGTATCGGCTGGCGAGCTCCAGGCGATCGACAGCCACCTCGAGGCCTGCGCGGCCTGTCGGGCCGAGCATGCCAGGTGGCGCCGGCTCTTTCACACCCTGGCGACGCTGCAGGCGGTCGAGCCGTCGGCCTCGTTCGACGACGGGGTGCTGGCGCGGGTGCGGCTGCCGGAGCCGGCCGAGACGGCAGGGGCGGTCCGGCTGCCGTCGTTGCTGCGGCGGCTGCGCCCGGTGGCGGCCGCGGCGGCGGCCATCTGGACGGCCGCGGTGGTCGGCGGTGCGGCCTGGCTGCAGCATACCGTTGACGTTCCGAGCTCGGTGCTCGTCGCCCGATTCTTCTCCGGCGTCAGAGAGCTGCTGCTGGCGGCGGTCGTCAAGTTAGGCGCGATCCTGCAGGTGAGCGGGCTTTCCGACGCGTGGACCGAGCTCGTCGAGACGATCCCCGGGTCCGGCGTGGTCATCGCCGGTACCCTTATCACAGTGTTGTCCGGACTCGCGATCTGGACACTCTACCGCGTGACCGGTTACGAACCTCCAGAGGCTAACGCTCATGCTTAAGCACGTGCGACACATCGGACTGGTTCTCCTCGTGATCGCCGCGTCGCTGCCGACGGCGCTCGGCGGCCAGACGGCGCAGGCGGTCGATGAGATCCTCCAGACGTCGGTAGCGCTGACCGGGGACGAGGCGGTCCTCGACCTCGAGCTGGCCAGCGGCCGCTCGCTGCAGATCCAGTTCAGCGACGGGTTCGTCCTCATCGATGGCGACGAGGTGGGCCGCTACGCGCCGGGCGGGTCGCTGGAATCGGCCTGGCGTGAGCTGCTGCGCCAGGGGAGCCTGGGCGAACTGGAAGCGGGCTGGGCGCGATTCACCGGCCGCGAGTACCGGGGCGCCGACGCTGCGGCCGCCGAGGCGGTCCGAGCCGCGCTGGCGCCGTTAGCGGCCGGTATGTCGGCGGAGCTGGCGGCCGAAGCCCAGGTCGAGGCGGCGGCGGTGCAAGCGCAGACGGAGGCCGTGGAGACGCTCTCCCAGAACGAGGTGATCGAAGGGGGGCTGGTGGTGAAGCTCACCGAGGTGGATGGGCTGGCCCGCCAGCTCGTGCGGATCGGGCTGGCGCCCGAGCTCGAGCGGCTGCTCAACGGCGACCTCAAGATGCCGGTCCGTATCGTGATCGACGCCGATGAGTATCGCCTGTCGGAGGGTGCGGTACTGGACGAGATGCTGCTGCTGGTGGAGTCGGACGGTGTGGTGGCCGGCAAGATCCGGTCGAACGTGCTGGTGGCCGACGGCACGCTGCTCATCTTGCCCACAGCGGAGATCGACGGCGACGTGATCGCCATCGACGCCACCGTGACGAACCGGGGCGGCTCGATCGGCGGGACGATACGCGAGTCGCTGCACCCGGCGCCCGTGGTGGTGGCGCCCGCCGTTCCACGCGTCCGAATCGCGCGCCACATGCCATCGGCGATCAGCCGAATCACCGCCGGCCTCGGATCGCTGGCCAGGACGGTTGCCATGTACCTGCTGTTCGGGTTCCTGGGCGCGCTGATCGTCTACCTGTTCCGGGGGCATCTGGAGACGGTGAGCGACACGGTGTCCTACAGCTTCGGGCGGTCGTTCCTGGCCGGACTGGCGGCCGAGGTGCTGTTCCTGCCGATCGGGCTCGTCATGACCGTGCTCGTCGTCACGGCGATCGCCGTGCCGTTCTACGTCATCGGCTTCGCGCTCCTCTCGCTGTTGGGCTACGTGTCGGTCGCCCACGCGGCCGGCGAGAACCTGACGCGCCGCCGCTTCTCGTGGACCGACCGCATGCGGCGCGCCAACTCCTACTACTACGTGCTGAACGGGCTCGGCGTCTTGCTCGCTCTGTTCGTCGGCGCCGCCATCACCGAGATGGCCTACCCGCTGCTCGGCTGGGCCCACGACCTGCTGATCGCGTCGGCCTGGATCCTCACCTGGATCGCGGCGACCTCCGGGCTGGGCGCGGCGGTGCTCTCCCGGGCGGGCACGCGTCGAACCTACGCGCGGCCGCATGAGCTACCGGAGATTCCGCGGGATACCCTGGCGGAAGAGATGGCGCCGTCGCCGGGCGCTGCCGGCGCGCGGCGTCGCGCCGCGGAGCAGAACGATGAGATCTAGCGTCGTACTCGCACTAGCGGTCGCGTTGGCCGCCGGCCTGGCTCCTCAGGCGGCGGGTCAGACGTGGCGGACCGAGGCGAAGGCGCGGCAGCGCCGCGGCCAGGAGTCGCTCGACGTCAAGGTCACCTACGCGGTAGGCAAGTTCAACTTGAGGAAAGGGCCCGACCGACTGCTCTACCGGCTCGACTCGCGGTACGATGAGGAGGTCTTCGTCCTGCGCAGCAACTATCTCGAATCGGAGAACCGCGGCGACCTGCGGGTGGAGATCGACGACATCAGTGCTGTCGACATCAAGAACCTCAAAGACTACGACTACGAGGGCGGCAGTCTGACGCTCGACCTGTCGGGCGCGATCCCGGTCGACCTCGACCTCGAGATGGGTGCGGTGGAAGCGAGGCTCGACCTGGGTGGCCTGCGACTGCAGCGCCTCTCGCTGCAGACCGGCGCCAGCGATACCCGCGTGAGCTTCAGCGAACCGAACCGCGAGGCCGCCGAGTTCTGCACGTTCAAGGCCGGTGCCGCCTCCTTCAGGGTGGAGCAGCTGGGGAACTCCGGCTGCCGAAGGTTGTCGGTGTCCGGCGGCGTGGGCACCCTGACTTTGGACTTCTCCGGTGCGTGGGACTACGACGCGACGGGCGACATCAACGTCGGGCTGGGGACGGTCGAGATCCGTGTACCCGCCGAGCTCGGGGTACGGATCGAGAAGAGCACCTTCCTCATGTCGTTCGACGCGCCCGGCTTCGACAAGCAGAACGGCGGCGTCTGGCTGAGCCGTAACTGGGATACCGCAGAGCGTCGTCTGACGCTGTCGGTGAGCGGCGTGCTGGGCGGTGTCGAGGTCGAGCGTATCTAGCGGCCCGCGGTTCAGCGCCGTGCTTTGACGGGGTCGCCTCGAGCGACCCCGAACTTCTTCGATGCCGAAGCGTCGCGCGCCGCGATCTCCACCGTCCCCGCCGAGCCGATCACGACAGCCGCCTCACCCACGCCGACCTCCGAGTAGCTCCGGCGCAGAGGGCCGAGGTCCCGGCCGGCCGCCTCGAAGGTCCACGACGCGTCGACCCACGCGCCGGGTATGTCAGTGATCAGATTCCCGAAGCGGTCGACATGGACGACCCGTCCCTCGATCGCCGCCCCGCGCCGCGCCGGCGGATCGATCGACAACAGACATGGCTCCGCGACCGGCGGCCCCAGTCTCTCCAGCGCCAGGCCGCGTGCCAGGTGTGCCGCTGCCGGAGCGAAGATGTCACGCCCATGGAAAGTCGACGACGGCTGCGGCAGCATGTAGGCCGGATCCCTCAGCTCCACGCAGCGCCAGGCGGCCGCGGCGCGCACGACCCGCGTTACGAGCCCGTTGTCGGGCGCCACGACGTGCCGCTGATCCGCGGCGACGGCGATCGCGCGGCGCGCGCTGCCGACGCCGGGATCCACGACGGCGAGATGCACGGTACCGGGCGGATAGCGGGACCAGTACTGGGATAGTGCCCAGGCGGCCGCTTCGACGTCACCAGCCGCGATGTCGTGCGACGCATCGACCAGATGGACCTCAGGCGCGATCTCCAGGATCACGCCCTTCATCACGGCGGCGAAGCCGTCGGCCGTGCCGAAGTCGGAGAGCAGCGTGACCACAGGCACGTTCATGTTCGGGTCAGAGCCCCCTAAGCCTCCGCACCCTCGAGCGCCGCGGCCAGCTTCTCGGCCAACGCGAGGAACGCCTTCGCCTCCGGCGAGTCGGGAGCGCTGGCCACGGTCGGCCGGCCGCTGTCACTCGCTTCCACCACCGCGGCGCCCAGCGGGACCTCGCCGAGGAAGGGCACGTCGGCGGTCGCCGCCAGCTTGCTGCCGCCGCCGCGGCCGAAGACGTCGGTCCGCGCGCCACAGTGTGGGCAGAGGAAGCCGCTCATGTTCTCGACCAGGCCGAGTACCGGCACCTCGACGCGCTCGAACATCTTGATCGCCTTCAGTACATCGGCCGTCGCCACGCCCTGCGGCGTCGTCACCAGCAGGGCACCATCGACCTTTGCGAGCTGCACGAGTGAGAGTTGTGCATCGCCGGTGCCCGGCGGTAGGTCGACGATCAGATAGTCGAGCTCACCCCAATCGACCTGCTGCAGAAATTGCCGGATGATCCCCATCACGATGGGACCGCGCCAGATCGCCGGCGTGTCTTCGTCCAGCAGGAAGCCGATGCTCATCAGCTTGACGCCGTGCGACTCGATGGGAGCGACTCGCTCGTCGGCGGTTATGCGGGGGCGGCTGTAGACGCCGAACATGATCGGGATGTCCGGGCCGTAGACGTCCGCGTCCATGAGACCGACCCGCGCACCGCGCTTGGCGAGCGCCACCGCCAGATTCGCGGCAACGGTCGACTTGCCCACCCCGCCCTTGCCCGAGCTCACCGCTACGACGCGCCGCACGCCCGGCACGACATCGGGCGTCGGCGGCTCGGGTTTCGGCGCCGACTCTTCTCCGCCTCCGGTCTCCTGGCCCATCACCGGCAGTTTGCGACCAGATTTCGCACCAGCCGCGCCGGCACGCACCTCCACGTTCACCGCCTCGACCCCGTCCACCGACTCGGCCGCCGCGCGCGCCCGGTCGGCCAGCTTCGCCGGGTCATCGGGCCCGGTCTGCAGCACGAAGCCCACCCGTCCCGGACCTTCCACCCTCAGTTCGCTCACGGTTCCCGAGACGACAATGTCCTTGCCCGTAGCCGGGTCGGCGATCGACCTCAGCGCTATCGCCACGTGCTTCACCAGCTCCTGTTCGTCCGTCATGGGTCCCACGTTGGTTTAGAGTCTCTCCGCCCAAGCTTCGATAACAAAAAGCCGGCAGGGGCGCACCCATGCCGGCACGTTACGTGACGATCCGCATCGTCAGACCGCGACGACCGTCTTGACCTCCGGCAGCACGCTCCGCAGTCGCTGCTCGATACCACCCTTCAGCGTCAGCAGCGAGTACGGGCAGCTGTGACAGGCGCCGACAAGGCGCAGCTCGACCCGCCCGTCTTCGGGGTCGTAGCCGACCAGCTCGACGTCGCCACCGTCGGCCCTGACCGCCGGCCGGATCTCATCGATGACCGCTTCGATCCTCTCCATCGTCGTCACAGCCCGGACCCTCCTCTGCACACTGATCTAATGATGGTCACGCAATCTATCTGAGAGCCTGAACTCGGTCAACGTGGTGCGCCGCCAAGATGCCAGGCCGCAAAGTGTTGCGCCCTCAATACGACCGCGTTATCGTGAGGCCAGTGACAGATCCTTGCCGCCGCTGGCTGAGAGGCGTGACCATACACAACGTTGGGCTGCGGGGGGAGGCGCTGAGGATCATCCGGTGAGCCCATCCAAGACAGGCGACGACCCCAATGGCGGGGTCGGCTACGAGCGAGCCCACCTCGAGGACTACTGGCGAGTCATCCGCCGGCGCGCCTGGCTCATCCTGCTCACCACGGTTGTCGCCCTCGCCGGCGCCTGGGTGGCGTCGAGGCGACCTCAGCTCTACAGAAGCCAACTCACACTGCAGGTAGGGGACCCGCGCGGTCGCACGGGCCAGCTGGGCGACATCGACGTATCACCGCAGATGCTGTGGACCGATCCCATCGAGTCGGAGGTCCAGCAGCTGACGACTCAGGCTGTGGCGAAATACGTCGTCGATTCGCTGCAGCTGCGCGCCCAGACGCCCGATGTCTTCCGCGCGCGGCTCCTCGAAGACGTGTCGATCGACTCGAGCGCGGCACCCGGCGTCTACCGCCTCCGCGTCGGTGACGCTGGGTCCGTACGAATCGAGGGGGGCGCGCAAGGCGCGCCAGTCGAGGCGCCGATCGGTGAGCCGGTGCGCTTCGCCGCAGGCCACGTCGTAGTGAGCCCGCGCGCCGAGGCTGGCGAGCACAGGCTGAGAGTGCTCAGTCAGGTCGCAGCCGAGCAGTTGGTCAGCGGCGGCCTAGCGGCCAGCACGCGACCGGAGACCAACCTGATAGACGTGACCTACATCGGCGGCGACCCATATCTGGTGCCTGAGATCCTCAACGCGGTGGCGGCGGGTCTGCGCCACGTCGGAGTGCGCAGGACCCGCGAGTGGGCCCGGTCGCGGACCGAGTTCATCGCCAACCGGCGAGCCGAGGCGGGCCTGGAGCTGCGGCAGGCGCTGGAGGCGGTGGAGCGCTACAAGGAACGGCGCGGGCTCACCAGCCTACAGAGCGAGGAGGACCGTGTCCTGAGTCAGATGGCGGTGCTGCAGACCGAGCTCGAGGGCCTCGTTATCGAGAGGGGCCTCTACTCCGCGCTGGTGAGCCGGGTCGGTGCGGAAGGGATGCGGCCGGGCGACGTTCAGCAGTTCGCGTTGCTTTCGGGCGAGGACGTGAACCGCACCGTCCAGTACTATCATGACGAGCTGCTGCAGCTGCTCGAGCGACGTGCAAGCCAGCTCGGCCCGCTCGGCAAAGATCCGGCGCACCCGGAGATCGTCGCCATCGACCGACGGATCGCCGAGACCCAGCAGCAGTTACTCGAGGCTGCGGAGAACGCGATCGCGGCGCTCGATGTCCGCATCGAGACGCTGACGCGTTCGTTGGAGGGCCAGCAGGCGCAGTTGCGCGCCTTGCCGGCGGTGGAGACCGAGCTGGCGCAGTTGCAGAACGAGGTGGAGATCCGGTCGGACATGTACAAGTACCTGCTGTCGCGGCATCAGGAGTCCCAGATCGCCGAGGCGGAGATCTCGCCCTACGTGGACATACTGGATCCGGCAGCGGGCGCCTGGCCGGTCCCGGGTGGCCAGCGGCTGAACATCATCTTCGGTGGGCTTCTGGGTCTGCTACTCGGGCTGGCGGCGGCCTTCTTTCTGGAATACTTGGACCGCTCGGTGCAGTCGACCTCGGACGTGGAGACGAAGCTGGGGCTCGCGGTCCTCGGCTGGATCCCGAAACTCGAGGCGAACGGGGACCGACGGCCGATCCAGCTGGTGGCGGACCTCGATCCGGAGGGTGCGGCAGCCGAGGCGTACCGGGTGTTCCGCACCAACCTCGCATTCTCCACCGCACGCGAGCACCCGCTTAACAGCCTGGTCTTCACCAGTCCCGGCCCCGGCGAAGGCAAGTCCACCACGGTGGCCAACCTCGCCGCCGTGCTCGCCGCACGCGGCGACCGGACGCTGCTCATCGACGCCGATCTGCGTCGCGGCGAACTCCACGAGGCCTTCGACCTGCTCCGCTCACCGGGCCTCAGCGACCTGCTGGTCGGTCAGCTCGACGAGCGAGAAGCGATCCGGCCGGCGGTGCGGCCCGGTCTCGACCTGCTACCGGCAGGCAACCGACCGCCGAATCCCTCGGAGCTGCTGGGCTCGCAGGCGATGGCGAGCCTGCTGGCAAGTTGGCGCGACGTTTATCGCTGGGTCCTGCTCGACGCGCCGCCGGTGCTGGCCGTGACCGATGCCGCGGTCCTGGCGGCGCTGACCGATGGCGCGGTGCTCGTGCTCAAGGCGGGAGAGACGGATCGGCGGGCCGGCTGGCAGGGCATCCAGCAGCTACGACGCGTCGATGCCCGCATCGTCGGCGCCGTGTTGAACGAGGTCGACCCGCAGCTCACCTCCGACCGTTACTACCTCGACTACTACTACGCCAAATCATAGCACCCCTCGGGCGCCGGCCGGCGGCTGGCCGTCGAGACCGGCCGTGTCGCTTCCGTAGGGCGCCGTCTGCTCGGCAGCGGCACGGTAGGGGCCGGCCGGCGGCTGCAGCGGCTCAGCCGGTCGTCTAGCGAGTGCGGCGGGCAGGCTCGAGAAACTGCCGTGACCTTCGGGCAGCGCCACGCGAAAGTCGGCCAGCCGGCGCAGCCAGGAGCCTGCGGTCGCTTCGTTCACGCCGTGAGCGGAAGCGAACTGGGAGGCGTCGACGCGTCCCATCCGGTCCAGGCGGTCCCAAGCGGCGCGCAGCCGGCTGGGCGCCGGCCCCCAGAGAGCGGGGCGACCGGACTCGACGGCGACGAGCAGCAGCTTATGCCTGCGCAGGACGGTATCGATCGAGTCTCTGTGATGCTCCGAGGCATCCTGCACGACGAAGAAGGCGTCGGACGGACGATCCGCGCGCAGGTACTTCATCAGCAGCTTCGCGATCACCTCGTCGGCACAACTGAAGTCGAGAACACCGACCTGCGAGAAGTCTAGCACCGAGACGCAGCGGCCCCGACCGCTCCGCAGCTGCGCCTCGATCGCGGAGCGCACCGCCTGACCGGTCGGCCTCGTGACCAAGTTGTTGTAAAAGGTCGCCACCGAGGTGCGGACCACGGTTCTCGCGACTTCGCGCGTCATGTCCGTCGCCGGATCACCCATTCCCTGCCTCCTCACTCACCGCCGCCCGGCGGCACGACTTGCGGGAGCACCACCTGGATCTGCGCACCCGGAAAGTCCGGTAGACCGCTATTGATGGGGTCTCTCTCGATCCAATCGGGGACTTCGGCGATCCGCGCCGTCCCGCTCCGGATCGTGAACAGCCCGTTCCAACGCGTTACCTGCTTGCGGATCCCCTGCAGCCCCTGGCCGCGGCCCGGGTCGCGGTAGCGGGAGACGCCGTGCAGGAAGGCCGCCTCGAGGGCGGTCTCGTCCGACCAGCGGTCACCATAGCGCTGGGCGTGCTCCCTGGCCAGCGAGCCCCGGAAGCCCATACCGACGTCCATCACCGCGATGACCACGACCTGGCGGCCGAGCCTCTGCTTCCAGTTGTAAGTCTGAGCCGAGACCCAACCGTCGGTCCCGGCGTGCTCGACGATGTTCTGGCAGACCTCCGATAGGATCACACTGAAATGAAGGACCGCCGGTGGCGGATAACCGAGTCGCCGGCCGAGAATCGCGGCGGCCCGATCACGGACCCGGTCCACCACGTCGTGCACATCCTGGTGTGAGCGGATCGGTGTGATCTCGAGCAGCGCATCGGACTCGGCCGCCGACCGCCGCCGCAGGTGCCCCTCGAACCCGAAGAGCTCATGCGCGTGCTCGAAGAAGTGGATGCGGCTCAGATAGCTGGCCACCTCCTTGCTCTCCGGCGGCTCCAGCAGCGGCCGCTCGCCGAATCGCTCCTGCCACGCCGCGCCCGCGGCCAGCAGCCCGACGATCCCATACGGGCTCACCCAGCGGACATGCCGGGCGTCGAACAGGGCGCGGCCACCCTCGGCAGCCGACCAGCTGGCCACCAGCGCTTCGAAGCCGCGGGCATCGAGCGTCTCGGGCACCGGCAGCACGACCGTCACCGGACGCCCACCTCGTCGCGCATGCGCCTAGCCACAGTCGATCTCTCCCCTGAGGAAACGGTTGAGTCCCGACGCGCCGCGGTGCGCGACGCTGCGGCTGGCCGCCGCGTTGGCCAGCTGCATCGCCTCCTCCAACTCGAACCGCTCGAGCAGAGATCGGAACATCGTCACCCCCCAGACATCACCGCAGCCCGTGGGATCGCCTCCTTCCACCGCCTCCACGCTGACCCGACCGCTACGCGCCGCTGAGAGCTTCTCCAGCCGGCCGCGCCTCCCTCGCTCCAGCGGCAGCGCATCGGGAACCATCACGTACGCCGCGCCCTCCGCCCCCAGTGTGACGAATAGCAGCCCGGTCTCCCGGCCGACGACGTCCGCGGCGAACGCCCAGGGGTCGCCCCGGTAAGCGGAGAGGGCCGCCAGCTCGTCCTGATTGACCTGCACCGCGTCGAAGCAGGGCAACCATTCCGACCAGCGGTCCAGAGCGCAGCGCCGCCGCGCGCCACCGGGGCCGGTCGTCAGCGTCAGCGAGTGGATGTCGACGTATATCGGTCCATCGAATCGCCGGCGAACCTGCCGGGCGACCTCCAGGTTGAACTCGTGGCCAGTGATGAAGTTCACGTACAGCGCATCGCAGCCGGCGATTCTCGGCTCCAGCTCGTCCCAGGTCCAGGCCGGCACACCGCCGCTCAGCCGCTCCGAGCGTCGCGCCGGACCGCTGTAGTGCAGCTCTACGCGCGGGTTGGGCGCATCGGCGACCACGACCGATTCGTCCGTCTCGAGGACGGACAACTCTTTGAGGAACCGGAACCCGCGCTCCGCCAAATCGCGGCCCAACTTGACGAGCGGCCGTACCCGAGTCGTCCCCTTTGGGAAGGCGTCGGCCGCAGCGAGCGCGTAGCTTATCCCGCCCCATTCTTCCACCGGCGACCCGACGTCCGAGCGGCGCCAGATCGTGTCCCAGACCATTGTGCCAAGGACGCCGAGGATTTTCATGCCGCGTGGCAATCCGATCCTAGAGTCACGTCGGTTTTCGTTTAGCCGGAACTCCCGTTCTAGCGCCCGTCGGCCCGGCTGCGCGGCGCTCTGCGCGCAACGAGCGGATCGTGGAGGGTACCGTCGCTCAAGCTAATCAGTTCCTCGCGCCGACGCGAGTCTTTCGCGCCGGCACCTACACCGCACCGCACTGCTCACGCTTGAAGCAGGCGACGGCCCCGATGATCCCCGCCATCCCCTTGAGGCCCGAGGGCACGATGCGGCATGCCTGCTCGGCGACTTGGAAGGCACGGCGCCTTATCTCGGCACGCAGCGGCACGAACAGATGGTCGCCGGCCCGGGTCACGCCGCCTGAGATCACCAGGACCTCCGGGTTGAGGATGTTGATGACGTTGGCGAGGCCGACGCCGAGGAACTTGGCCGTGTCGTGCATGACCTCGGTGGCATAGGGATCTCCCTGGACGACGGCCTCATAGACGGTCTCGGCCGTGATGTTCTGGACGTCACCGGCCAGCTCGGGCAGGATCGATCCGATGCCGGAATCGAGGCCCTCGACGGCGCGCGCCGCTATCGCCTGGCCGGACGCGTAGGCTTCCAGGCAGCCGTAGTTGCCGCAGTTGCATTTGCGTCCGGTCGAATCGATGGTCATATGCCCGATCTCGGCGGCGGCGTCGTTGGCGCCATGATAGAGTTCGCCGTTCAGCACGATCCCGCCGCCGATACCGGTGCCCAGCGTGACACCGACCAGCGTGTCGGCCCCGCGTCCGGCGCCCATCCACCATTCGCCGTAGGTCGCCGCGTTCGCATCGTTGTCGAGCGTAGCCGGCAAACCGACGGCATTCTGGATCAGGTCGCGCAGCGGGAAGTTTCGCCATCCGAGGTTGGGCGTGTTGATCACGGTCCCGCTCTTGCGGTCCAGCGGCCCCGGCGAGCCGATACCGACCCCGGCGAACGTCTCGCGACCGACGCCCTTCTCCTCCATCACGTCGCCGATCGATTCCTCGATCATCCTGACGACTCGATCGACGATGAACTTGGCGCCGCGCACGACCTCTGTCCGCTCGCGGCGCACGGCGATCGGCAGACCTCCCTCGAACGGCACAACCCCTACGTTCAGGTTGGTGCCCCCGATGTCCACTCCGACGATCCAGTCACCCTCGGGTTTCTTCGACATCACTTCAACGCTCCCGCTCGTTTGAGCTGCTCGCGCGCCGCCTTGACGACGGCTTCGACAGGAATGAGCTCGAGACACTCGTTGTACGCTTCCGGCAGAAAGGTGCCCCGGCCCCGACGCGGACAGCGGTTCCTGCCGCACGGGGCGCATGGTAGGTCAGAGTGCCGGAGCACACGGGCACGCCGATTCAGCGGGCCGGTACGCGTCGGATCGCCCGCTCCGAAAATCGCGATCAGCGAGGCACCGACCGCCGCCGCCAGGTGCATCGGACCGCCGTCGTTGGTGATCACGAGGTCGCACTGGCTGAATCCGGCAGCCAGCACGGCGAGGGTGGTCCGACCGCCCAGGTCGATCCCGCGTGCCCCCGCACCCGCCGCCACCCGGGCCGCCAGCACTTCCTCGTTCGGGCCGCCGAACACAACCACCGTCCCGACCTCCTGGCCGAGAATGCCGGCCAGCGCGGTGAACTTGCCCTCCGGCCAGCGACTTGCCGGCGCGCGCGCGCCGGGAAAGAGCCCCACGGCCGGCCGCTCGAAGCGGTCCGCCGCGAGCTCGCGAAACTGCTCGAGCGCCCGCTCGCCCACCGGGAGGCTCGGGGCCGGCGGTGCCCCGCCCTGCCACTGCGGGTCGGCCAACCGCATGTACGAGCTTACCCGGTGCTCGCCAGCCGCCTCGGGGCGAGGCGAGCGGTCGTTCAGCAGCAGGGCTCGAATCCCGGTGGGCGTACCCCTCCGCTTCGGGATCCCCGCCATGCAGACCACAGCCGCGGTGGAAAACGACGGTGCGAACAGGTAGGACGCCTCGTAGCCCAGATCGCGGATCCGCGCCGCCTCCTTCCAGACCGCGCGGGTCCGGCGGAAAGCCATGACATCGACGGGCAGCGCGGCGGTCTCGAGAACCGGCGCCCAGGCGGAGGGACACCAGACGTCGATACCAGTCTCCGGATGGCGCTCGGCCAAGCGGCGGAGCGCCGGGATGGCCATCACCACGTCGCCCAGATGGTCGGGTGCGCGCGCGTAGATCGGTCCACCACGTGCCCGGCTCACCCGTCACCTACCTGAAGCAGGGCCAGGAAGGCCTCTCTCGGCACTTCGACCCGGCCAACGCGCTTCATGCGCCGCTTACCTTCCTTCTGCTTTTCCAAGAGCTTCCGCTTGCGCGTGACGTCGCCGCCGTAGCACTTGGCCGTGACGTTCTTGCGCAGCGGCCGCACAGTCTCACGCGCGATGACGCGGCTGCCGACGGCCGCCTGGATCGCCACGGCGAAGAGCTGTCGCGGGATCAATTCCCTCAGCCGCCCCACCAGCTCGCGGCCGTAGAAGTGGGACTTGTCCTTGTGCACGATCATGCTGAGCGCGTCGACGGGCTCGCCGTTCAGCATGACGTCCAGGCGCACCAGATCACTCGGCCGATAACCGACGAGATCATAGTCGAGGCCGCCGGTGCCGCGGGTCAGCGTCTTCAGTCTCTCGTAGAAGTCGAGGACCATCTCGGCGAGCGGCAGGTCGTAGGTCACTTCCACGCGCTGACCGTCGATGTAGTGCATATGGCCGAATTCGCCGCGCCGCTCATGACAGAGCTTCTGAACGCTGCCAATGTACTCGGCCGGGCATAGGATCCGCACCCGAACGTACGGCTCTTCGATGCAGGCGACCGCCGCTTGAGCTGGCATCTTCGCCGGGTTCTCCACCGCTACGGTCGAACCGTCGCGCAGGCGGACCCTGTACTCGACGTTCGGCACCGTGCTGACGAGATCGAGGTCGAACTCGCGCTCCAGCCGCTCCCGCACGATCTCCATATGCAGGAGTCCCAAGAAACCACAACGGAAGCCGAACCCCAGCGCCTGACTGGTCTCGAACTCGTACTGAATCGCCGCGTCGTTGAGCTTCAACTTCTCCAGCGCGCCGCGGACCCGCTCGTACTGGTCCGAATCCGCCGGATAGAGGCCGGCGAAGACCATCGGCTTCACCTCACGGTAGCCGGGCAGCAACTCGGCGGCTCGCCGCTTCGCGTCGAGCACCGTGTCGCCCACCTTCGTATCGACGATCGACTTGATCTGCGCGGTCATGTACCCGACTTCACCCGCCGCGAGCTCGGCGGTCGGGACCGCACCCAGCTGCAGGTAGCCCACCTGACCGACTTCGTAGACCGCGCCGTTCGACCCGAAGGTGACCGTCATTCCGGACCGCAGCCGGCCATCGACCACCCGCAGCAGCGGCACGGCACCTTGGTAGTTGTCGTATTGAGAATCGAAGATCAGCGCCCGCAGCGGCGCCTCGACCTCACCGCGCGGCGGCGGCACGCGCCGCACGACCGCCTCGAGCACCGCCTCGACGCCCGTACCGTCCTTGGCGCTCGTCAGCAGAACCTCCTCCAGCTCGCAGCCCAACAGGTCGGCCAGCTCGCCGCGCCGCCGGTCCGGCTCCGCCGCGCGCAGATCGATCTTGTTGATCACCGGCACGACCGTCAGCCCGGCCTCCATCGCCAGAAACAGATTCGAGAGCGTCTGCGCCTCGATACCCTGGCTCGCGTCCACCACCAGGATCGCGCCCTCGCACGCCGCCAGGCTACGGCTCACCTCGTAGGTGAAATCCACATGCCCCGGCGTGTCGATCAGGTTGAGCTCGTACGCCTCACCGTCCGCCGCCCGGTAGCTCAGGCGGATCGCGTGTGCCTTGATCGTGATCCCCCGCTCCCGCTCCAGGTCCATCGAGTCGAGGACCTGCTCACGCATCCGCCGCGGCTCGACGGCGCCGGTCCGCTCGAGCAGCCGGTCGGCCAGCGTCGACTTGCCGTGGTCTATATGGGCGACGATACAGAAATTGCGAATCCGCGCCGTGTCCACCCGCTCTGACTCTCCCTTGCCGCCATTGGTTTGCAGGCCTTGAATATAGACGGCCGGGGCCGCCGGTGGCAGTGCGCCGCGGCCCGAAACTTTGCCCCCTCGGGCGGTGTAGGCTACTGCGGCGGTGCAAGAGACCGCCGCCACCGTGCTCCGGCCGCCCGGAGCGCGCGCCTGACGCCGCCGGACCGCCGGCCGGCACCCTGCCTCGGCGTTCGCCCTCTCCCCGATCGAGAACGGAGGAAATCCGGTGCAACGAATCGTTGGACACTTGGGAGCGGGCCTGCGCCCGATCCTGGCCCTCGGCGTCGGCATCGCGCTGTCGGCTCTGGCCGCCTGCGAGCTGCCGGAGGCGCCGGAGTGGGATGTGGGGATCATCGCTCCATTCAGTTCCGATCCCATCGGGATCGCCGATTTTCTGCCGACGAGCGTGCAGATCGACAGCACGGGCGATCCGTGGGTCTTCACCGTCGACCGGCAGGAGGACAGTCAGGTCTTCAACTACGGTGATCTGTGTGCTCCGTACTGTGCCGGCCTGATCGGTCAGCCGGTACCCGGATTCGCCCACGTGGACAGTTTCGAGGTCGCCTTCTCGGACACGGACCTGGTGTCGGTCGAGGACCTGAGCGGGGCGTTGACGCTGCAGTTCGACAACGGGTTGGGGTTCGAGCCGCTGAGGTCGAACGCCGACACGACCGGCTATCTCGCCGTTGCGATCCGCGACCTGGGGAGCGGAGCCACGCTGGACACTCTGTTCCTCAGCGCGGACTCGGAAACGCTCGGGTCCCAGAAGGATACGGTCCTTTCGCTGAGTGGCGCCGATCTGACGGGCGGTGTGAAGATCGTCTTCTGGGTCGTTTCGCCGTACGACGGGCAGACGATCACGGTCGATCCGAGCACGGCCAGCGTCACGCTCAGCGCCGCGCTCGACGGGATCGAGGTCGCCGCCGCCATTGTCGTCGTCGACAACATGTCGATGGATACGAGCTTCGTGGCCGACATCGACCAGGAGACACGCGACGAGATCATGGACCGCGTGATCAGCGGGGCGTACGAGCTGAAGCTGGTGCACGACCTCGAGCTGGACGGTAGCCTGGCGGTCTCGATCGCCGGGTCCGAGGCCGACCTGTTCTCGGGCGACCCGCTACTCGAGGTCAGGCTCCCCGACCTGGTCCTCACCTCCGGTGTGGCGCAGGCCGGTGAGCTGACCGCGCAGGACCTCGAGCTGATCGCCGCCTTCCCGGACGTCTATATCGGGTACAGCGGGGTCGCCTCGGGCACGCGGTCGGGCAGCCAGAGTCGCTTCGCGCCCGACCAGACTCTGCAGGCGCAGCTGAAGGTCACCGCTCAAGTCAGAATCGGCGAGTAGCAGGAGGATGATCATGAAAGGCAATCGGATTGCGACGATCGCTCTCGCGCTGCTGCTCGTCTGCGTGTGCGAGGCAGGCGCGCAGCTGGCGACGCCCAGCGCCCGCAGCTTTGCCCTGGCTAACTCGTTCACGGCGCGGGCCCGCGGCTACGAGTCGGCCTTCTGGAATCCGGCCAACCTGGGCCTGCCCGACCGACCGGGCTGGTCGGTGGGTCTGGCGGGGGCGAGCGCATATCTCAACAACAACTCGCTGAGCTACGGCCAGATCGCCGATCTGTACGGCGAGTATATGGACAACGAGACGAAGTCGGAGCTGCTCGCCTCGATACGTGGTGACGACCCGAACAAGATGATGACGCTGAGCGTCGACGCGAGCGCCAGCGTGCTGAGCTTCTCGATCGGGCGCTTCGCCTTCGGTGCGGGCGGTATGGGGGCCGGGAACCTGGAGGTCTCGCCCGACGCGGCGGAGCTCGTTCTGTTCGGTAACGTCGGCGAAGATGGGACCGGCGGGGACTTCGTGCTGGAGGGGTCGCACGGTCAGGGCTGGGCGACCAGCGGCGGTTACCTGTCCTACGCCCAGCCTTTCACGATACCGGCACTCGACTATCTCGGCCTGCAGTTCTCACTCGGCGCGACCGTCAAGTACGGCGTCGCCCACGGGCTCGTTCACCTGCAGGACACCGGTACGACCAGCATCAACGACCCGCTCGCGATCATCGTCGATGCCGAAGTCCTGAAGTCGACCGACGCGGACGCCGGCAGGCTGTGGGCGGTAGACCTCGGACTGGCGGTGGACTGGGACGGCCTGCTGGTCGCGGGCATCTCGTTGTCCAACGCCTTCTCCAGCATCACGTGGCAGGAGGAGGACTTCGAGCTCATTCAGGTCTGGGCGCTCTCCGACTTCGAGAGCACGACCTCGAGCGACACGACGCTGGCGTTCAGCGAGCTGTCGGCCGAGAAGCAGGAAGAGATCATCGCGTTCCTGGAAGACAGGACGGTGCCGAAAGAGTTGCGGCTCGGCCTGGTCTTCGAGGCCATCCCGGCGCTCACCGTATCCGCCGACTACAGCGAGCTGATCGGGGGCACGCTGCGCTCGCGCTGGGACCGCACACTGTCGGCGGGCGGCGAGCTGCGGCTCTTGAGCGCGCTACCGCTGCGCGTCGGGCTGGCCACCGACCTCTCGCACTTCGGCTATACCGGCGGCCTCGGCATCTACACGGGGCCCGTCCACCTCGACATGTCGATCGGGCGCTGGGGCGTCGTGGGGGGTGACGGCCTGGTCGCCGCCGTCTCGCTCAGCATCTGGCCCGGCACGGGTTACTAGACCGAGAGAGAAGTTCGAAGTGTGAGATTCGAAGTGTGAAGATCGAAGTTCGGATTTCGAATCTCACATTTCGAAATTAGACTTTCAGAGCAGTCGGGCCTGAGGTCCCGAGTCGGGCTCGGCGAGGTTAGACAACGCGTCCGGGAATGCGTCGATCAGAGATTCGGGCGCTCGCTGTTTCTTACCCCGGAACATCCCGGCCAGCATGACGGCGTTGGCCGCCGCCTGGCCGCGGTAGTGGTTGTTGGTGACCACGTAGACGTCTTCGACCATGCCGCCCTCGGCCAGCTCGCGGATCCGCTCGACCCATGGCTCGAGTTCCTCGCGGTCGTACAGGTAGTCGTAACGCGCATCGCGGCCCGCGCCTTCACGGAACCAGTCGTCGTAGTTGCGGCCATGCAGGCGAACGTACCCGATACGGCCACTCGCCTCGGCGGACGGACCGATCGAGCGATGGAAGAGCGGCTGGTCGATGTTGACGAAGCTGACCCCCCGCTCGGCCAGCCAGCGATAGAACCCCGGCTTGTTCCACGAGGCGTGACGCACTTCGACCACGCAGGGATAGTCGGCGAATGTCGAGGTGACATCGTCCAGCCAATCCAACGACTCTTCCCCGGCCTTGAAAGACCAAGGAAACTGGATGAGCAGACCGCCGAACCGCCCGTGATCGGCGAGCGGATCGAGCCCGGCGCGCACGGCATCCACCTCCTCGGGCGTCCAGACAGAGTCGCGCTCGTGTGTGAAGCGCTGCCACAATTTGGCCGTGAACTTGAAGTCGGGGTTCTCGGCGACACGGCGGACCCAGCGCGGTGTGACGTCGGCCCGTGCAGGGCGGTAGAAGGTGGAATTGACCTCGATCGTGTCGAAGTATCGGGCCAGGAAGGCGAGTGGATCGAACCCGCTGGGCGGTTGTTGGGGATAGACCACGCCCTGCCAGTCCTTGTAGCTCCAGCCTGCGGGTCCGAACCGAATCATCGTGCACCTTCGACGATGCGACGGCGTGCCTCGGGATCCCAGGTGGGCGGATCGTCGGCGTTCGCGATGGCCATTACCACCTCGTAGACCAGTCTGGCGATGCGCGACGCCTTCTCGAACTTGATCTTCTGGGTCTCGTCCGACGGCCGGTGGTAGTCGGCGTGCACACCGTTGAAGAAGAAGACCGCCGGGATGCCCTTGCGGGCGAAGTTGAAGTGGTCGGAGCGGAAGAAGAACCCGTCGGCCGGCCACTGGTCGTCCACTGCCGCCAGCCCCAGCTCCGGGTGCGCCGCCGCCACACTGTCGACCAGCGCGCCCAGCGAAGAATAGGGCTTGCCGATCACCGCGATCGTGTCTTCCCAGTTTCGGCCGATCATGTCGAGGTTCACATTCGCGACGATCCGCTGCAGCGGGATAGGCGGATGCTCCACGAACCAGGCCGAGCCCAACAGACCGCGCTCTTCGCCGCTGACGGCGAGGAACGCGACCGAGCGTCTCGGCCGCCCGTCCTCGAGCGCCGCCATCGCCTCGGCAACCTCCAGGATCGCCGCGGTTCCCGACGCGTTGTCGTCGGCGCCGTTGTAGATCGAGTCGCCGTCGACCGGGCGGCCGACACCGAGTCCGTCCATGTGTGCGCTGAGGACCACGTACTCGTTGCGCAGCCGGCGATCGCTGCCACGCACGATCCCCAGCACGTTGGGGGCGGAGAGCGTCTCGACCGTCAGATCCGCGGCGAGCTGCAGCCGCCCGGCCGGCGCCAGGCTGTGCTCCCGCGCGCCGGCCGGCAGCGCTTCGAGGCCGACCTGCTCCAGCGCCGCAGACAGCGCCTCCTCCGAGACCATGGCTGCGGGCACGCTTACCTCGATGTCGCCCAGCTCGTACACGACCTCCTCCTCGCTGAGCCAGTGTCGGACTTGCGGTTCCGACCCTTCGGACGGTCTCACGAGCAGCAGGCCGACCGCGCCTGCGGCGCTCGCCGCCCGCTGCCACTCACGCGGCATCGTGTTCAGACTCAGACGGGCGACCCAGATCGTCGGCTCGCCGCCCTCAACCGGCCCCTGCGGGCCGGCGCCGCCGACGAAGCGTAGTCTGCCCTCCACCGAGCCCGCCGCCCAGGGCAGTCCCCAGAAGTCGGTCCGGTTGCGGAGCGCCGCCCGCCGACTTCCGTGCTGCAGCGTCAGCGACCAGCCGTCACCCAGGTCGCTCATCACCAGCTGGTAGCGCTGCGTGTAGCCGCTTGTGGAGGGATCGAGGCCCAAGCGGCGGAACTCCGACTCGACGTAGCCGGCGGCTATGTTGAGCCCCTCGCTGGGAGTGGCGCGTCCGCGGAGCCGGTCGGCGGCGAGGAAGGAGATGCGGGCGCGCATGTCACCCGGTGTGATGTCGTGGTCGGCCAGCGGGGTACCCGGCGCGCCGCTGCAGCCCGAGCCGAGCGTCGCCGCGAGAATCGCGAGAATCGTCAACCCCAGAGCCCTCAGTCTCATGCAACCCCCGTGATATTCTTCGCTACATTCAATATTCGACACTCGACACTCATGTGTCCAGCGAGGATCTCAACTATCGACTCACAAGGGCCGACGATCAAGTACGGGCGCCCGAATCGCTGGATGCGCCGGGCGTCGACATTCGCCACCGGAATGTCGACACGCGAGAGCTCGCTGATATCTCGCCGTCGAGTGCCGGATATTGGCTATTGAGTCGATACCTCGATTATGTTTGTTCACACTGCAGGTCGACTATGATAGATGACAAGCGGAACAGGGCTCATCTCCTCGACCCGGCCGAGCTCGATGCGCTGGGCGGGCTCGAGCTGGTGGCGCGGGCGGTCGTCACGGGCTTCATCTCGGGCCTCCACAGCTCACCGCGGCGCGGCTTCTCCGTCGAGTTCGCCGAGCACCGCGCCCTGCGGCCCGGCGATGACCTGCGCTTCGTCGACTGGAAGATGTACGGCCGCTCCGATCGCTTCTTCCTCAAGCAGTACGAGGAGGAGACCAACCTGTCGGCACACGTCTGTCTGGACGTGAGCGGCTCGATGGACTGGCGGAGCCGTGAGGAGGGGCTGTCGACCAAGCTCGAGTACGCGAGACGCCTGGCGGCCAGTCTCACGCTCCTACTCATACGGCAGGGCGACCTGGCCGGTGTGATCTGTTTCGCCGAGCGCGTACTCAGCCGCTCGCCGGCCCGGGGCACGCTCGCCCACTGGACGGAACTGGTGCGTCAGCTGGCCTACCAGCCGCCGGGGCAGCAGACGGCGGCTGAGCGTGCACTGGAGGAGGTCGCGGCGCGCGGTCAACGGAGAGGGCTGGTCATCCTGGTGTCCGATCTGTTGGTCGATGAGGCGGCGACGCAGCGGATGCTGAGCAAGCTGCGTCATCAGGGTAACGAGGTGCTGGTCTTCCACATCCTCGATCCGGGCGAGCTGGAGTTGCCGAGCGTGGGTGATGCGGTGTTCGTCGATCCGGAGAGCGGTGATGAGATCGGCGTCCGCTCGGCGGAGCTGCGGAGCGACTACCGCGAGACGGTGAGATCAGCGATGGACGGGTGGCGGCGCGTCTGTGGCGCTCAGCAGATCGACTACCACCCGATCGCCACCGACCAGCCGCTGGCGCTCAGTCTCAGCGAGTACCTCCACACGCGCTCGCGGCTAGGGTGATCGGCTTCCTCTACCCCGTACTCGGCTTGGCGGCGCTCGCCGCGGCGGTGCCCGTCGTTCTACACCTGCTGCGGCGGCGCGAGGTCCGACGCCTGACGTTCCCCGCGGTCCGCTACATTCGGCGGGCCGAGCAGCGGCAGGCGCAGCGGCTGCGGTTGCGCCATCTGACGCTCCTCGCGGCGCGGGTGCTCCTGATCCTCACCCTCGCCGCCGCCGCCGCAGGCCCGCTCGTCGGCCGCGGTGGCCCGTCGGACCACCGACCTACTGCCCTGGCGATCGTGATCGACGAGTCACTGAGCTCGACACGGATCGTGGGCGACCGGCGCGTCCTCGATCTGCACGTCCGGAGTGCCGAGCTCGCCCTCGATCTGGCGACGCCGCGCGACCGGATTGCCGTGTTCAGCGCCACGGGCGCCGAGCGGGGCGCCGTGGCTCGCGAGGGTAGCGGCGCGCGAGAGTATCTGCGCGGTGTGCGGCCCGCAGCGCGGGTCGCCGACCTGCGTACGGCGATCGACCAGGCTCGGACGTGGCTCGAGTCCGCCGCCGGCTTCGCCCGCGAGTTGCACATCTACACGGACATGCAGAGCGTCTCGCTCGACGTCGACGCGACCGAGCCGCCGGGCGCGCAGGCGGGCGACGGCCTCTCGGTCATCGTGCGGGCGCCGGCACTGCCGCCCGTGGGGAACGGGACGCCAGAGGTTCCCGCGCCGGAGGCCATCCCGTTGACCGCGAGCCGGGATACGCGGATCTCGGTTCCGCTGCACTGGTTCGGCCCCGATACGCCGTCGGCTCCACTGATCGTCAGGCTCATCGCGGGTGAGGACGTCGTCGCGGCCGGCGAGGCACGATTCGGCGAACGGGCGCTGCTCGTTCTGCCGTCACAGGCAGACGGCTGGGTCCAGGGCCACGTCGCGATCGATCGTCACGGCCTGGCGGCGGACGACCGCCGCTACTTCACCTGGCCTGTGCGGCCAACCGCGACGGTCGCCGTGCTGGGCGAGCCGGGGCGATTCGTCGAGCGCGCCATCGAGACCCTGGAGGCCGGTGGCCGCCTGCGACGGGGCCACCCGGAGGTCTCCGACGTCTGGCTGGCCGCGGGCGGGGAACGGTTGGCCGACGGGCTCGCGGACGGTCGCGCGACGATCGTGCTCGCGCCGGCCAGCCCGCTCGACCTGCCGCGCCTCAACGTTCGGCTCGAACAAGCGGGCGTAGCGTGGCGGTACGAGGTCGACGAGCGGCCCGGTTCCCGCGCGATCGGTCGCGGCGCTCAGCCAGCAGGAATAAGCGGAGTGGCGGTTCGACAGGCCTACCGCATGCTGCTGCCTGGTGGCGCGGCCGCGGCCGACAGCGTGCTGCTCAGGCTCAGCGACGGCTCGCCCTGGCTGGTGCGCGGGACGGCGCGCGACGGTGCGGCCTATCTGCTACTCGGCTCGCCGATGACCCCGGAAGCCTCGGACCTGCCGCTGAGCGCGGCGATGATCCCGTTCCTGGACGTCCTGATCGGCAGCTGGGCGCGACGCGCGCCTGCCGCGGCAACGCTCCTCGAGGGCGGCGCTCGGCTGCGGCTGCCCGATCGCGCCCGAATGGTCCGGCTTCCCGACGGCTCCCGGGTGCCGGCGGAGGGCGGAGCGCCCCTCCGTGTCAGTGAGCCTGGGAACTATGTGGTCTTTGATGGAGGCGACCCCGTCCTGGCGTTCTCGGTCAACGCGCCGCACCGTGAGGCCGACCTGGCCGTGGCAGGCGAGGAACAGCTGGAGGCGTTCCTGCCCGCAGCGAACTGGTCGTGGGTCAGGGGCGCGGAGATGCACGAGTGGAGCGACAGCATCTACCGGGCGCGGCGCGGCAGACTCGCCTGGCGGCCCCTTGTTGTGCTGCTGATACTCGTTTCTATTGTCGAGGCGGCTCTGGCAGCCGCCGGTCGCCGTACCGGGCCGAGGCGGCTCGGCTCGGCTAACGCGTGAACCGGCAGAACACCGAAGACAACCTGAGCGTTCGTGATCATAGATAGCCTCCGCAGCACACCGGAATTCAACCGGCTCACCGCTCTGATGCCGGGCCCGGGTGAGGAACGGGCTCTGGCAGGCCTCGGCGGCTCGGCACGCGTGGTCCTCGCCGCAGCCCTCGTCCAGTCAGGCGCCGCCCGCAGCCTTCTGCTGGTGCTGCCCACGGCAGCGGATGCTGAGGAGACCGAGACCGACCTCGAGGCCCTGATTCCCGGACTGGCCCGCGTCTTCCCGCAGCGCGAGTCGATTCACCCCGACCTCAGCGACCCTCACATCGAGATCTCCGCGCGGCGCGTCGACTCGTTGCAGTCCGTGATCACGGGCCGTGCCCGGATCCTGGTGACGACCGCCAGGGCCCTCGCCGAGCGATTCGTCGTCCCGGCAAGCTGGAGCGAACTCGAGCTCCAACTGCAGGAGGGTCAGGAGGTCCGTCGCGACTCGCTGATCGCGCGGCTCGAGAAGGCCGGCTACCGCAAGGTCCCCATGGTCGAGGCCGTCGGTGAATACTCGGCTCGCGGCGGCATCGTGGATGTCTACCCCATCACGACGCTCGATCCCATCCGGGTCGAGTTCTGGGGCGATACGATAGAATCGATCCGCTCTTTCGACATTCTCGACCAGCGGTCGATCACCGACCTCCCTTCCGTCCGGCTGCTGCCCGTCGCCTTCCCGGCCCGCGACGACGCGCAGCCCGAGGACGGCGCTGCGGCAGCCGAGACCGGCAGCCTGCTGGAGTTACTTCCAGAGTCGACCGCGATCCTACGGCTCGACGACGAAGCGGAGGAGCGCGAGCGACAGCGGAGCTGGGAGGAGCTGCGCCGCCGCAGCGAGACGCCGGAGCGCTATCAGGATCCGCCGGACTCGGTGCGCTCGCGGCTGCGTCGCTTCGGCCAACTGCGAGTCACAGGATCGCCGGAGCGAGCCGATCTCGACTTCGGGATCCGGGCCGCGCCAGCCATCGATCGTCGGATCGATCGCCTGGTCGCCTCGCTGCACGAGGCCCTCGAGACAGACGCGCGGGTGCTGATCCTCTGCGACAACGAGGGACAGCTCGAACGACTGGAGGAGATCCTCACGGACACCGCCGGCGCGGCAGCGCTCCGCAGGGTCACACTCGGCCTCGGGCCGCCGGCGGCCGGGTTCGTCGTCACGACCGCCGAGCCGCCGCTCTGGCTGTTCACCGACCACGAGATCTTCCGGCGGCAACGGCGGCCGCGCCGGCGGCCGCAGGCGAGGAGCGCCGCCGCGCTCGACACGCTCTCGGCGCTGGCGCCCGGCGACTACGTCGTCCACCTCGACCACGGGATCGGCCGCTACCGCGGGCTGGAGCGCGTGACGATCGGCGGCGAGGAGCTGGAGACGCTGGTCGTCGAGTACGCGGGCGGCGACATCTTGCGCGTGCCGCACTACAGAGCCGAACTGGTCGAGCGGTGGATCTCCGATGATGGTGACCACGGTGCGGCGGCCCCGAAGCTCCATCGTCTGGGCGGCAGGAGCTGGCAGAAGCTCAAGAAGCGGGCGCGCGACGCGATCCAGACCATGGCTGCCGAGCTCCTCGAGCTCTACGCCGCGCGTCGTGTCGCAGAAGCTCACGCCTTCAGCTCCGACACCCGCTGGCAGTGGGAGATGGAGTCGGCCTTCATCTACGAAGAGACGGAGGACCAGGAACGCGTCGCCGAGCAGGTCAAGCGCGCCATGCAGCAGTCGCGCCCCATGGACCTGCTGATCTGCGGCGACGTCGGCTACGGTAAGACGGAGATCGCCATCCGCGCCGCCTTCAAGGCCATCCAGGACGGTGCGCAGGTCGCGGTCCTCGCCCCGACGACCGTACTCGTCGAGCAGCACTTGCAGACCTTCCGGGCACGCCTCGCCGACTATCCCGTCGTCGTCGAGTCGCTCTCACGCTTCCGGACAGCCAAGGAACAGGATGACGTCGTTCGCCGCCTGGCTGAAGGTGCCATCGACATCGTCATCGGCACGCACCGGCTGATCTCCACCGATGTCAAGTTCAAGAACCTGGGCCTGCTGGTGATCGACGAGGAACAACAGTTCGGCGTCAGTCAGAAGGAGAGACTGAAGACGTTGAAGCGGGACGTCCACGTCATGACGATGACCGCCACGCCGATACCGCGCACGCTCCACCTGTCACTCAGCGGCCTTCGCGACCTGGCGGTGATTCGCACACCGCCGCGCAACCGACGTCCGATCATCACCCACATGATGAGCTGGGACGATCAGACGATCGCGGACGCTATCCGGCTGGAAGTCGATCGTGGCGGCCAGGTCTTCTTCGTCCACAACCGGGTCGAGTCGATCGCTGAGATCGCAGCCAAGGTCCGTCGCTTGGTGCCCGACCTGCGGGTCGAGGTCGCACACGGCCAGATGTCGGAGCGCAAGCTCGAGAAGGTGATGACCGATTTCGTGCGCGGCGCGATCCAGGTCCTGGTCACAACCGCCATCATCGAGAACGGTCTGGACGTACCCAACGCCAACACCATGATCGTGCACCGCGCCGACTATTTCGGCCTGGCCCAACTCTACCAGCTGCGCGGCCGCGTCGGCCGATCGCACCAACGCGCCTTCTGCTATCTTATCGTACCGCCGAACCTGCCGCTCGAGACCGAGCGCCGGCTCAACCTGCTGGAGAAGCACACCGAGCTCGGCGCCGGCTACCGACTCGCGCTGAAGGATCTCGAGCTGCGCGGCGCTGGCAACCTGTTGGGCACCGAGCAATCGGGCTTCGCCCAGGCGGTGGGGTTTGACACCTACATCCGCCTCTTGGAAGATACCGTGGCAGCGCTGCGCAGCGGCGCGGCCCCGGCACAGGGCCGCCCCCAGGTACCGGAGGTCTCGATCTCGGGAGCCACTTATATTCCCGGGAGCTTCATCCCGGACGAGCGGCAGAAGCTGGACCTCTACCGACGGCTCTCGAAGGTCGCCGAGCTCGACGAGCTCGAGCGCCTGAGCTCGGAGCTCCGCGACCGCTTCGGCCGCCTGCCGCCGGAGACCCAGCGGCTGATCGCCGCCTCACGGATCAGGATATTGGGCGGCCGGCTGGGAGTCGAGCGCGTGCTCACGTCGCCGGGCGCGGCCCGTGTCAGCTTTCGGCGCGGCGCCGTGCCGCGGATGACCTCGTTGCGCGACGCGATGGCCGGGCGCGAGGTCGAGGTCGACGTCCGACGCTTGCAACCGCTTTCACTGGTGTTCCGGGTCCCCGATGCGGAGGAAGAGATGGCTCCGATCGTAGTGGAGGCGCTGGAACGCATGCTCGAGGAGCAGCACGGGTCATTGGAGACGACAGGAACATGAGACGCCAGAATTCGATTTCCCTCGTAACCGCAGTCCTTGCCGCCACGCTCGCCGCCTGCTCGTCCATGCGAGACGCCATGGAGGGCCACCAGGAGTTCGTGGCAACCGCGGCCGGGGTTCCGCTGACCATCGATGAGGCGGCGGAGTTGACGGCCGCCGGTATTCCACGGAGCATCGTGCCGCGAGCGAACACGGTCGATCAGGTCGTGGATCTGTGGGTCAGCTATGCGCTGCTCGCCGACGAGCTGGCCAGCCACGACGAGTTCGCCGATCTAGACATGCGGCCGATCGTCGAGGCCGACCTGGCAGACCCGGTCCTGCGTCGGTTTCACGACGATGTGATCGTGGCGCGGGTCGACTCGTCCGACGCGGCGCTGCGAACCGCCTACGAGCTCGAGCGACCCTACCTGCGTGTCGAGGCGTACCAGATTTTCATCAGCGCATCGGGGGCCACGGGCGCCGAGCTTGACAGCCTGAGTCAACTCGCCGAGTCCATCCGCGAGCGGATCGATGCCGGCGAAGATTTCAGCCGGCTCGCCCGCCGTTACTCGCAGGATCCGACCAGCAGCTCGCGGGGCGGTTACCTCGGTTGGGTGGGCCGCGGCCACCTGCTGGCGGAATTGGACGCCGCGCTACTCGCGATGCAGCCCGGTGAGGTCAGCGAAACAGTAAGGACAGCATTCGGGTATCACATCTTCAAAGTCACCGATCGGGAGTCACCCGACTTCGAGTCCGTACGCGACGCCTACCGGCGCCTGTACGTGGCGCGCAGCATCGATAGCCTGGAGGCGGCGTTCATGGATTCTCTGGTCGAGGCAGTCGACCTGCGCATCGCGCGGGGGGCCGTGAATCTGGTCAAGGAGTTGGCCCAGTCGACGCAGTTCCGGCGGCTCGGCAGCGTCAGGCGCGCCGCCGTATTGGCGCGTTACCGCGGCGGCGTGTTCACGGTCGGCGACTGGGCGGAGTCGTTCAACCGAGAGCCCGCTTCCGAGCAGCGGCTGCTCGCCGGATCGGATTCGCTAACGATACACGATCTCCTCATCGATATGGTGCAGTACAGCCTCGTCATCCAAGCCGCCGCCGCATCTGGCTACACGATCCCTGACGACGACTACAGCAGCCGGCTGGACGCCGTCTACCGCGATCTGCGTACACTGGCGCGGCAGGCCGGATTCGAGCGCCATGAGCTCGCCGGCGGCGGAGAGTCGATAGCGAGCGCCGCCGAGCGCGCCGTCCACAACGCGCGTGAGAACGGCGCACAGGCCGCAGCGCTGCGCCGTCTATCGATGCCCCTGCTTCGGAAGGGGACGCTTCAGGTGTACGAAGATCGCTACCCGGCGGTCATCGAACGGATACTCGCGAGCCGCCAGGAGCAGAGTCAATGAACCGTATCACGCCGAAGGCCGGCCTACGGGCTGCAGCTCTCGTGTGGCTGGCCGTGACCGGCGCCGCGGCGCGGCCACACGGCGCCGCCGCACAACAGGATCCTTCGCAGCTGGTCGAGGGCGTGGTCGCCGTCGTCGGCGACACGGCCATCCTCTGGACCGAGCTGCAGGAGCTGGTGATCCAAGCACGGGCCGAGGGCATGCAGGTGCCCCAGGACCGCAGTGGTTTCAGGAGCTTCCTGGAGGAGGCCCTGGACTCCAAGATCAACGAGGTCGTTCTGTTCATCCACGCCCGGCGCGCCGGTATCACGGTCTCCGACCGCGAGGTGAGCGAAACCGTCGACAACCGGCTAGCTCAGATCCAACAGAACTTCTCGACGGAGAGCGAGTACCAGCAGGCCCTGGCCGCGATGGGCACGACGCCTGCCGAGTTCCGCCTCCGGATCACCCAGCGAACGCGGGTCGAGCTCGTGACGCGGCAGTTTCTACAGCGGCAGTACAGCAGCACGCAGCCGGTCCCGGTGAGCGAGGCCGAGATCGTTCAGGATTTCGAGGCACGGAAGCCGAGGCTGGGTACCAGACCGGCGACCGTGAACCTGAAGCAGGTCCTGATCACTCCGCAGCCGTCGGAGGAGGCGCAGCTGGCGGCGCGTGAGCGGGCCGAGCAGGTTATTTCGCGCTTGCGTGCGGGTGAAGATTTCGCCGAAGTCGCGCGCGAGCTGTCCGACGACGTCGCGTCGCGGGCGAACGGTGGTGATCTGGGCTGGGTGAGGCAGGGCCAGCTGCTGCCGGCGTTCGAGGATGTCCTGTTCTGGATGCGGCCGGGCCAAGTGAGCAACATCGTCGAGACCAGCGTCGGCTATCACATCATCAAGCTCGAGCGGGTGCGGGGCGCCGAACGGCTGGCGCGGCACATCCTGATCCGGCTGCCGGTGACGGAGCAAGACCGGGCGGCGGCGCGCGAGCTGGCCGAGGAGGTGGCCGCCGCGCTGCGGGCGGGTGTCGATATCGATTCGCTGATCGAGGCGCACGGCGATCCATCGGAACAGAGCACCCTCAACAATTATCCGCGGCACCAGCTCCCGCAGGCCTACCAGGACGCACTGGTTGGAGCCGCTGCCGGGGACATCGTCGGACCGTTCTTCATGACGCGCGAGGATGGCGGCACTGGCAAGTGGGTCGTGGCGCGGATCCTGGAGCTGCGGCCGGCCGGTGAGTGGACGCTCGACGACGTGCGCGAGTCGCTCCGCATGGATATCCAGGAGAGGAAGACACTCCAGAAGATCATCGACGATCTCCGGGCGGCGACGCACATCGAGAAGCGGCTCGACCGGTTCCCACTTCCCGGATAGCCTCTCATGCGCCGGCCGAAGATCGCTCTAACGCTGGGTGACCCGCGCGGCATCGGGCCCGAGGTCGCGGCGCGCGCGCTGCGGGCGTCACCGCCGCTGGACGCCGACGTCGTCCTGGTCGGGCCGCGAGGGCTCGCGGAGACGCAGGGTTGCGAGCTCGTCTCGATCGGTCGCTGGCGAGCCGGGGGCGGCCCGCGCGAGGCAGGGCGTCTCTCCGCGAAGGCCATCGAGCGCGCCGTATCGATGGCCGGCAGCGGCGAGGTCGATGCGATCGTCACGGCGCCGATCTGCAAATCGGCGCTCGCTGCGGCGGGCCACGCGTGGCCGGGCCACACCGAGATGCTGCGCGACCTGGCCGGCGTCCCCGAGACGGCGCTCTGCCTCGCCGCCGAGACGACGCCACTCGGCTCGCCGCTCAGGGTCGTCCTCGTGACCGGCCACATGGCGCTGCGCCGGGTGCCGGAGGCCTACACGGTGGAGCGGTTGGCGGTGATCGGCCGCCTGACCCACGAGGGTCTGATGCGCTGGTGGGGGCTCGAGCGGCCGCGGCTCGCCGTCTGCTCGTTCAACCCGCATGCGTCGGACGACGGTCTGTTCGGCGATGAGGAAGAGCGGGTGTGCAAGCCGGCGATCGCCGGACTGCGTCGCGAGGGGATCGACGTCGACGGTCCCTACCCTGCCGACACCGTGTTCCTGCGCGCGATGCGTGGGGCGGCCGATGCCGTGCTGGCGCCCTATCACGACGTGGGCATGGCGGCGATCAAGACGGCCGCGTTCGGGTCGGCCGTCAACGTGACCCTGGGCCTGCCCTTCCCGCGCACGTCGCCGGACCACGGCACCGCCTTCGATATCGCCGGCAGCGGACGCGCCGATCCGGCGTCGATGCGTGCGGCGCTGGAAGCCGCCGTCGGGTTCGCGCGTCGCGCTTTGACGTCCCCCGAGAAGTCAAGTAAATTGCGCGACGTATGAAGGCAGCCACCCCTGCCCTCTGCTCCGCGCCCGGCGACCGGGTCCCGTGATCAAGCTCATCAACGTCTATAAGGAGTATCCGCGCTCCGGGCTCGCCCTGAAGAACGTGTCGTTCCACCTCAGGAAGGGCGAGTTCGCGTTTCTCATCGGCCCATCCGGTGCGGGCAAGACGACCGTCCTCCGTCTGATCCACATGGTCGAGCAGCCGACCGACGGCGAAGTGCGCGTCTCCGGCTACTCTTCCATGCGGATGAAGCGCCGTGACATCCCCAGGCTCAGGCGCCGGGTCGGAATGGTGTTCCAGACCTTCCGCCTGCTGCGCGACCGCACGGCGGCGGACAACCTGGCCTTCGCCCTCGAGGTCACGGGCGCCCGGCGCAGCGAGATCAAGGGTAAGGTGCAGCGACTGCTGGCGCAGGTCGGGCTCGCCCCCCGCGCCGGCGCCTATCCCGAAGAGCTGTCCGGTGGCGAGCAACAGCGGATCGCCCTCGCCCGTGCCCTGATCCACGACCCCGTCGTCCTGCTCGCCGACGAGCCGACCGGCAACCTGGACGAGCGTGCGTCGCGCGGCATCTTCGAGCTGACTCGGGATATCAACTCTTCCGGCACGGCCGTGCTCATGGCGACTCACAATCTCGACCTCGTGCGTCGCTACCCCCAGTATCGCGTGATCGAGCTCGCCGATGGCGCGGTCGTCTACGACTCGGCGGGCGAAGTGGGCGAGGCAGATGGCGAGCCATAGCGTGCGCGAGGCGATCGCCGCGTTCCGGCGCGCGCCCGGTCTCGCGGTCCTCTCGGCCATGAGCATCGGGTTGAGCCTGTTCGTGCTCGGGACCTTCGGGCTCGTCACCTATAACGTCGAGGTCACACTACAGACGATCGAGCGTCGCGTCGAGGTGGTCGCCTACCTCCGCGACAACGTCTCTGCAGAGCAGCTGGAGGTTCTGCAGAACGACGTATCGTCCTTCCCGGAAGTGGAAAGCGTCACCCACGTCTCGAAGTTCGAGGCGATGCGGAACGCCATGCAGCAACTGCAAGAGTTCCGCGAGGTGTTCACCGATCTCGAGGTCAACCCGCTGCCCGCCTCGCTCGAGGTCGAGCTGCGACCCGGCTTCCGCGACCCGGCGTCGGTCCAGCGCGTCGCCGATCTCATCGCGCTCTACCCATTCGTCGAGGATGTCCAGTACGGGCGCGAGTGGGTGGAGAAGATCTACCAGCTGCGCCGACTGGGCGGCGCCGTCGCCGCCATCCTGGGGATCGCCTTCGCCGTGGTCGCCATCCTGATCATCGGCACGACGGTGCGCATGGCCGTCCTGGCGCGCCGCGAGGAGATCGTCATCATGCAGCTGGTCGGCGCGACCGACGGCTTCATCCGCCGGCCGTTCCTGCTCGAGGGCTTCCTAACGGGGCTGGCGGGCGGCGCCCTCGCCCTGCTCCTCACCTATGCGGCGTACCTGGTGGTGAACGGGTCTCTGATCGATCTGGAGTGGTTGCCACCGCTCTGGGCGACCCTCGGCGTGCTGGCCGGGGGCGTCCTCGGTCTGGTGGCCAGCGATACAGCTCTGAGACGACATCTTGTCACTTATGGGTAGACCGGCGGCTGTCCGATCGGGCGCTCGCTGCCTTGCGGCGCTCGCCCTGCTCGCTCTGGCGGGTCCGGCTCTGGGCCAGGAGGACCCGATCGCACCGTTGGAGGAGCAGATCCGTCTGAGCCGCCAGCAACTGGCGGCGATCCGAGATGAGCAGCGCCGGCTGCGCAACGAGATGGATGCGCTCTCGGCCCAGATCCACGACGTGAGTGCCGAGCTGGAGAACCTGAACCAGCAGGCGAGGAACCAGGAGGCGCTGCTGCGCGAGATGGACCACGAGCTGGCGCTTCGCGATCAGCAGGTACTGGCGACCACGTCCGATCTGTTGCGAACGCGAGATCAGCTGGTGGAGAAGGAGGTGCTCTTCGCCCGTCGAGCACGCGACCTGTACGTGCGGGGCCCGCTGGCGAACTGGCAGGTCCTGTTGGCGGCGGAGAACTTCGCCGATCTCATCAACCGTTATCAGTATCTCTACCTGGTGGCGTTGCACGACCGGCTGCTGGTCAAGCAGATCGCGGATCTCAAGGACTTGCTGGAGGAGCAGTACGACAGGCTACGACGCGAGATCCAGGGGCTGCGCGACGTGCGCTCCGAGAAGGTACGCGAGATCCAGGACCTGTACCACTTGGAGCGGGAACGCGGCCGCCGCCTGCGGACCGTGCGCGGGCAGCAGGCCAGCACGGCGCGTCAGCTCGAGGAGCTGGAGATGGCGGAGACCGAGCTCACCGGCCTGGTCGACCGCCTCGAGCGGGAGCGCGAGGCGGCCGAAGCACTCGCCGCCGCTTCGCCGACGGCGAGCACCCTGGCGCCGGAGGACCGCGGCACGCTGAGCTGGCCGGTTCGTGGCCGTGTGATCTACGGCTACGGCGAGCAGCGGAACCCGGACGGCACGCGGATCATCCGGCAGGGGATCGGGATCGCCGCGGCGGAGCACACCGAGGTCAAGGCGGTCGCCACCGGGACGGTCGCCTTCGCGCAACCGTACCTGAGCTACGGGCCGTCGGTGATCCTGAGCCACGGCGGCGGCTATTACACGGTCTATCTGTATCTGTCGGAGATCCTCGTGCGCGAAGGCAACATGGTGGCGACCGGGCAGGTCTTGGGCCGGGTAGGCGGCGTCGACACGCCCGAGGGGCCGCACCTGGAGTTTCAGATCCGGGTCAATCGCGGCGCCGTAGACCCACGCCCCTGGCTGAGGAGTACCGGTGGTTGACCCGGGTTACCTGGCGGTATTCGGTCACGAGGAGATCCGCGAGCGCCTCGCTCGAGCCGCGTCGCTCGGCCGACTGCCGCAATCGCTGCTGCTCTACGGGCCACGCGGAGTCGGCAAGCAGCGGCTGGCGTTGTGGACCGCTGCCGCGCTCAACTGCAGCGCCGAGGGCGACCGGCCGTGCGGCACCTGTCGCTCGTGCAGGCTGAGCGCCAGGCTGGAGCACCCGGACATCAACTGGTTCTTCCCGCTGCCACGGCCGAAGCGTGCCTCCGGCGCCCAGCAGCTGCGGCAGAAGCTGGAGGACCTGCGGGCGGCCGCGCTGGAGGAACGCCGCGCGAATCCGCTCTACCTCGAGGATGAAGAAGGCGCCACCGGCATTTACGTGGCCGCCGTCCACACCATGCGCAGGCTGGCCCAGAAGTCGCCAGCCATGGGCCCGGCCAAGGTGCTGATCATCGGCCGCGCCGAGGCGCTCACTCCGGGGCTCGGGAGTCCTGAAGCGGCCAACGCCCTGCTCAAGCTGCTCGAGGAGCCTCCCGCAGACACCACCCTCGTCCTTACCAGCGATGTGCCCGGCGCCCTCTTGCCAACCGTGCGCTCACGCGTGCAGGCCGTCCGCATCGCACCCCTACCTGAGGAGCGGATCGCCGAGTTCCTGGCCGCGCGGGCGCATATCCCCGCGGCCGACGCCCGCCGCCTTGCCCGCCGCAGCGGCGGATCGATCGGCAGAGCCGTCGCGCTGCACGACGAAGAACAGGAGGGGCTGCGGGAGAGCGCCAACGAGCTGGTCCGGGCGCTGCTCGACGGCCGGCCGGCGGCCCAGCTCGCCGCCGCCCATCGCTTCCGCTCCTTCGGCGCACGCGGCGCCTTCGGTCGGCTGCTCGGCGAGGTCCAGACCCTGCTGCGAGACATTCTTGCCGACACAGCCGGTGCCACCGCCTCCGACCCCGAGGCGGTCGCCGCACTCGCCAGCGGCCCCACTCCGCGCCTCGACCAGATCGTCCGTCTTCTCGACGCCGTCGACGAGGCCCGGGCTCTGGCCGATCGCAACGTGAACCCTCAGCTCATCGTCGCCAACCTGACGCGGCTTGGAACCGGCCGCCCGGCGGGCTCGTCGATCCCAGCGGCCGGGCCGGGAGGCACCTGATGGGGCTCAAGGGGCGTAAGATGTCTCACATAGACGACCGGGGCACCGCCCGCATGGTCGATGTGGGTGACAAGAGGGAGTCACGCCGGACGGCAACGGCCGAGGGCTCGATATGCATGGAGCCCGCCACGCTCGAGGCGATCCGCCAGAACGCCGTGGCGAAGGGCGACGTGCTGACCGTCGCCAAGCTCGCCGGCATCTCCGCCGGCAAACGCGCCGCAGAGTGGATCCCATTATGCCACCCGTTACAGATCGACGTAATTGATGTATCTTTGACCCTGGTTGAAGACCTTCCCGGTGTGAAGGTCACGGCCCGGGCCGGATTGACTGGCCGGACCGGTGCCGAAATGGAAGCGCTGGTAGCCGCCAGCGCCGCCTTGCTCACCGTCTACGACATGTGCAAGGCACTCGATCGCGGGATGGAGTTCCACGTCCGACTGATCGAGAAGAGCGGTGGCCGGAGTGGAACCTGGCAGCGGCGTGAATCGTAGTTAGGTGTGACTCGCTGATGCGAGGTTGACAGCGCGTTGGCATGTGTGGTGGTGGGTGAGGTGTGGGCCAAAACTGTAGGATCCCCTACGATCCCAGTCCCCGCCTTTGGCCCGGCTTACGGCAGCGACCAAGCGGCAGCGCTTGGGGCGGACAGCCGGTCGGCCGACTGAATCCCACGCGGAGGCAGCAGTCGTGTTGTGGCCGTTGGGGGAAGCGGGCCCAATCGGTCCGGGTTGACCCGGATGTTGGGTCCAGAGGCGAGGGGCGGATCGTAAGGCGAGGATGGGAAAATAATGCGAGACTATACATCGACGTGGCATACACAGGCGCGGGAGGTCTCCCTCCGGTGGCCGCAGCTCCAGGCGAAGCTGGCCGAGGTGCCGGCGACGGTCTGGGCGCTGATCGTGGTGGGGGTGGCCATCGCGACGGCGAGCGCGGTCGGCGCCGTACCGCAAACCAGCAACCCGGCGGCGGAGCTGTTGGGTTCGGAGCTGGCGCTACTGGGTGCTGAGAACCGGGATCTACGGAGCGAGATCGAGCTGAAGACGCTGGAGGTCGAGCGTCTGGGCCAGATCCAGGCGTTCTCTGGCGAGTTCCGGATTCCAGCGGACCGGGCGATGCTGATCTACGACATTGCGCTGGCGGAGGATGTGAACCCGGAGCTGGCGTTCAATCTGGTGCGGGTGGAAAGCGGATTCCGGCGGACGGCGGTGAGCTCGGCGGGTGCGATCGGCTTCACGCAGGTCCGTCCGAGCACGGCTCGCTGGCTGGACCCGACGGTCGAGACGCAGGATCTGTTCGACCCGGCGATCAACCTGCACCTGGGGTTCCGCTATTTCCGTTACCTGCTCGACGAGTACAACGGCGACACGCGCCTGGCGTTGCTCGCCTACAATCGTGGTCCGGGCCGCGTTGGCGGTTTGCTGCGTAGCGGGATCGACCCGGCGAACGGGTACGCGAAGGCAGTGC
>Ga0180438_10000669_pt1 | contig 63687 bp, 71 predicted proteins | sample SS_ome_12_FD_132455 | JGI IMG/M metagenome (GOLD analysis project Ga0180438, IMG submission 132455) | Hypersaline lake sediment archaeal communities from the Salton Sea, California, USA - SS_3_D_2 metaG | ecosystem: Environmental > Aquatic > Non-marine Saline and Alkaline > Hypersaline >...
TAAGGTGTGCGCTACCATAAAGGCGCGTATGGGAGATTGACTATAAGTCCTTAAACAGTGTGTGGGGACGATTTTGTTAAACAGAAGGCGTGAGAATAATCTTGCGCTAAATTATCATGGGAGGATATTATGGGGATGTGGGTCGGCAAGGGCCGCAAAGCCAGACGCAGTTACGGTTTTGATGAAGTAGCTTTAGTACCCGGAGAGCTTACTATAAATCCCAATGATGTTGATACTTCATGCGAGATAGGCGGGATAAAATTCCAGGCCCCCATAATGGCGTCTTCCATGGATGGGGTGGTGGATGTGAATTTCGCCATCGCCATGGGCAAACTCGGCGGGGCTTCCGTTCTGCACTTAGAAGGCATCAGCACCCGCTACGACGATCCTGGAAAGGCCGTTAACAAGATAATAAAATGTGATTCGAAAGAAAGCACAAAAGCCATACAGGATGTCTATTCCAAGCCCATCAAGAAGGCTCTCATAAGCAAGAGGATCAAGCAGATCAAAGGCGCAAAAGTCCCGGCTATTGTCAGCTGTAATCCGCAGGCCGCCGCGGAATTCGGCCCCATAGCGCGTGATGCCGGATGCGATATCTTTATTATTCAATCCACAGTCATAAGCGTAAAACACGAGTCGAGTGAATATAAACCTTTGGACCTTCATAAGTTCTGTAAGGACATGAAAATACCTGTGCTCCTTGGCAACTGCGTGGATTATAACGTCGCGCTTTCGCTTATGGAGACGGGTTGCCAGGGTGTTTTCGTCGGGATAGGCCCGGGGACGGCATGTACTTCAAGAGGCGTTTTAGGGATAGGCGTGCCTCAGATCACAGCAACGTGCGACTTGGCTGCCGCGAGAGATTTTTACTTCAAGAAAGCGGGAAGATATGTGCCGATCATTACCGATGGCGGTATGGCGACAGGAGGGGATGTCTGCAAAGCTTTTGCAGCAGGCGCTGACGCCGTTATGCTGGGGAATGCTTTTGCCAGAGCGAAAGAGGCTCCCGGCAAGGGCTATCACTGGGGGATGGCAATGCCGCACAGGTATCTTCCGAGGGGTACGCGTATAAAAGTGGGGACCAGCGGGACTCTGGAAGAGATTTTGTTCGGACCTGCGAGGACCGATGACGGCACACAGAACCTGGTAGGAGCTCTGGCGACAAGTATGGGGAACCTGGGGGCGCGTAACATACGTGAGATGCAGCTTGTTAACATGATTATAGCGCCTTCGATCCAGACGGAAGGAAAGATATATCAGACCGCTCAGCGTGTCGGGATGAGGAAATAGCCTCTTCTGGGAGAATGTCTAATTTTGCCTGTTCATATCAATTACCATGAATAAACCACAGTCTGACTTTGTACATCTGCACATCCATACGCAGTTCAGTCTTCTGGACGGAGCTTGCCGTTTTGATGAACTGTTGGACCTCACCGAAAAATATAATATGCCGGCATGCGCTATAACCGATCACGGGAACATGTTCGGTGTGATAGACTTCTATGAAAAAGCCAAAAAAAGAGGCATTAATCCGATCATCGGCTGTGAAATATATGTGGCCCCGGAAAGCCGTTTTGATAAGACAAGTCACGGTATCAGAGGCGCGTCCTACCATCTTGTACTTTTAGCTAAAAACATGACCGGTTACAGGAACCTTATGGAGATAGTCTCTATCGGATACCTGGAGGGGTTTTATTATAAACCCCGCGTTGATAAAGAGGTTCTTTCAAGGTACAACAAGGGCCTTATCGCTATGAGCGCCTGCCTGAAGGGAGAAGTGGCACATTTCCTTCTGTCGGGCGAGTGGGAAGAAGCGAAAAAGAGCGCTATCGAATATAAGGAGATATTCGGTGCGGATAACTTTTATCTGGAGATACAGGACAACCAGCTGGAAGAGCAGCATAAACTCAACAGCCTTATGATAAAACTCTCTCGCGAGACGGGCATACCGCTCGTGGCCACGAATGACGTGCATTATCTTGAGAAGAGCGATGCGAAAGCGCATGATGCGCTTCTTTGTATACAGACGCAGACGACACTGGCCGACGAAGACCGCATGAAGTTCCAGTCGGACCAGCTCTATTTCAAATCGCCTGAAGAGATGAAAAAGACTTTTTCTGATACCCCTGAGGCGATAGCGAACACCATGAAGATCGCCGAGAGGTGTCAGGTGGGACTTGAGTTCAACGAACTTCACCTGCCGCATTTTCAGGCACCCGGAGGGGAAGACAACGAGGCCTTTTTCAATCGGCTCGTCACAGAAGGCATCAGGAAGCGATATGAAGTCATTACCGATGAGATAAAAAAGCGTCTTGAACTTGAGATGAAGATCATCAAAGATAGCGGGTATGTGAGCTACTTTCTTATAGTGTGGGATTTTATAAACCATGCGAAAGAAAAAGGCATACCCGTAGGGCCCGGAAGAGGTTCGGCCGCCGGCAGCATCGTCAGTTACGCCCTCGGGGTAACCGACATAGATCCTCTCAAGTACGGCCTTATCTTTGAGAGGTTTCTTAATCCGGAAAGAGTCACCATGCCGGATATAGACATAGATTTCTGTTTCGAAAGAAGAAACGAAGTCATAGACTATGTCATAGAAAAATATTCCAAGGAAAACGTCGCGCAGATAATCACGTTCGGTACCATGATGGCCAAAGGTGTTTTGAGAGACGTCGGACGCGTTATGGGCATGCCTTACGCTGAGGTGGACAGGATCGCCAAACTTGTGCCGAACGATCCCGGTATAACTCTGGAGAGGGCTCTTGAGATCGAGCCGGAACTTAACATGAGATACGAGGACGATCCGATGGTGCACCAGCTTATCGATACCTCAAGGCGCCTTGAAGGACTTAACCGGCACGCCTCCACCCATGCGGCCGGTGTCGTCATATCAGACAAACCCCTCCAGAAACGCATACCGCTTTTTAAAACGGCAGACGACCAGATCACGACGGGGTTCGCGATGAAGTCGCTTGAGAGGATCGGCATGCTCAAAATGGACTTTCTGGGGCTTAAGACGCTGACGGTGATCGACCAGACGGTAAAGATTGTTAAACGCACCAGAGAAATCGATGTGGATATCGAGAAAGTGCCGCTTGACGACAGAAAGACCTATGACCTCTTGGGCCGTGCCGAGACCGCCGGTATATTCCAGCTTGAATCAGGCGGCATGCGGGACCTCCTCAGGAAAATCCGTCCCGAAAGATTCGAGGACCTGATAGCGATCCTTGCGCTTTACCGGCCGGGACCCATGGGTAGCGGCATGCTGGATGAATTCATCAAAAGAAAACAGGGGCATATAGAAGTGAAGTACGATCATCCGGCGCTTGAACCCATACTGAAAGAGACTTACGGGATAATAGTCTTCCAGGAACAGGTCATGAGGATAGTTTCGGATCTTGCCGGTTTCAGCATGGCAGAAGCGGATAACGTGCGTAAGATCATGGGCAAGAAAATACCCGAAGCGATGGAAGGAGTTAAAACGAAGTTTCTGGAAGGGGCAGGGAAGAACAGGGTAGAGAGGATTACGGCCGAGAAGATATGGGACTTTATAGCTTATTTTGCGGGTTATGGTTTCAACAAATCGCACTCCGCGGCATATGCCATGGTCAGCTACAGGACCGCATATCTAAAAGCAAACTATCCCGTGGAATTCATGACGGCACTGCTTACGAGTGAGAAAAACAATTCCGATAAGATCTCCGACTATATAAACGAGTCTATCCGCATGGGGATAGACATACTGCCGCCGGACGTTAACGAAAGTTTCAAGGATTTTACAGTTGTGGCCAGTGACATACGTTTCGGCATTTCCGCCGTCAAGAACGTCGGGTCAGCTGCCGCTGAATCAATAATCGATACACGGCAGGTAAGCGGGAAATTCGAATCGATATATGATTTTGCCCAGAAGGTGGACTTAAGATCAGTCAACAGGAAAGTCGCCGAGAGTTTGATCAAGTGCGGTGCTTTCGATTCCACGGGGATTTACCGGTCACAGGCTATGGCGGTTCTTGATAAAGTCCTGGCGATGGCCGCTAAAACTAACAGAGACAGGAACCTCGGCCAGATGTCTTTTTTTGATGAGGGTGCTCCGGAAGAAGGATTTAAGGATAAATTCGAGGACCTGCCCAATATACCCGAGTGGCCGGAACATGAACTTCTTGCCAACGAGAAAGAGATGCTGGGTTTCTACATCACCAAGCATCCTTTAGCCAGGTTCGAGCGTCTCATAAACGCCTATTCCACATGCAGGATCTCGGAGCTTTCCGGGATGACTGACGGTCAGGAGGTACTTATAGGGGGAATAATAAACAAGGCAAGAATAACCGTGACGCGCAAGAAAGCCGAGAAGATGGCGGTACTGAGTCTGGGGGATCTTGATAACTTTATAGAGGTCCTGGTGTTCCCCAAGACCTACAGAAAAGCTCCGGATTTAATAAAAGAAGATAACCTTGTGTATGTGCATGGCCGCCTGAATTTACGTGAAGAAGAGACTAAGATAGTGGCGGAAAATATCATACCCCTGGAGAAGGTAAAAGAGAAGTTTACCAAATCCGTCCTCATAAAGATGTCCACGACGGGTCTTGAGGAGACGATGATGAAAAGAATAAGGGGAACGATAACTAAATTCAAGGGGAAAACGCCCGTTTTTATAGAACTTATCTCTCCGGAAGGCCGGAAAATAAGGCTTTCGACCTCGGATAAACTGTTCGTTTACCCGTCTGACGAGCTGATCGACGAGGTAGAGACCATAGTGGGTAGCGGTAATATAAAATTTTTAACCAGATAAAAAAGAAGAAGGCAACCGATAATCGTTGACACAAAACATAACCAATGATAACATAAGCACTTAAGATACTTTGTAACAAAAAGGAGGAAGGAGTATATATGACTAAAAAAGACATCATAATGAAGATTTCCGAACAGACGGGGCTGAAGCAAGTCGACGTCAAAGAGGTTGTGCAGAGGACCTTTGATATGATAACCGACAGTCTCCAGCGCGGCAAGAAAGTAGAGCTGAGAAACTTCGGCATTTTCAAAGTCAAGACCCGTAAGGGTAGATTAGGACGCAATCCCAGAACCGGCGATAGCGTCTCGATCCCGGACAAGCGCGTGGTTTCTTTTAAGGCGGGTATGAAGATGAAAGTGGATGTCGAGGAATCAAGCGGCAAAGCCAAGGCCTAGACATTAAGATAAAAAGCTGGTTAACAAGCGAGTAGAGGACAGATGGCTTCTACACATAAATACAGATCACTTAGAGGTATGCCGGATACCCTTGCCGAAGAAGCGTCCGTTATATATTGGCTGGAAAGCAAGGCGCGTGAAGTGTTTCGATTGTTCGGTTACGGTGAGATCCGTACGCCCATTCTGGAGGAGACGGAAGTATTCACCCGCAGTATCGGAGAGGATACAGACATCGTGGAGAAGGAGATGTATTCCTTTACCGATCGCGGCGGTAAAAATATTTCTCTCAGGCCTGAAGGCACGGCCCCGATTATCAGGGCCTATATAGAACACGGCTGGCACTCAAAAGAGGACCTTACGAAACTTTTTTATACCGGCGCCATGTTCAGGGGCGAACGACCCCAGAAAGGACGGTTAAGGCAGTTTCACCAGATCGGAGCGGAGATAATAGGAGGTTCGGATCCTTACATCGACGCCGAACTTATACTTGGGCTTGATACGCTCCTTAAAAGTCTGAAAGTGGATGGTTTTACCATACTGCTTAATTCCCTGGGATGTGCCTCGGATCGGGAAAACTACAAGGAAGAACTGGCATCTTATCTAAAGAAGAAGAGTTCCGCTTTATGCGACAACTGCAAGAGGAGGAAGGAGACTAACGTCCTTCGCGTCCTGGATTGCAAACGCGAAGGATGTAAAGCCGTGGTTAAAGGAGCTCCGGAGATTCAGAGTTACCTCTGCAAGGGGTGTTGCGAATATTACGACGGGGTGAAAAGCATTCTTAAAAAGATGGGGATTACCTTCCGCGAAAAGGGTGATCTTGTAAGAGGGCTGGATTATTATACTGGCACTATATTCGAGGTGATCCACCCGCAGCTTGGCGCGCAGGACGCGATAGCCGCCGGCGGAAGGTACGATGAACTTACCAAAGATATGGGCGGACCCAGCGTAGGAGCTACGGGCTACGCTATAGGGATAGAGCGGCTTCTTCTGGCCGTGGATAAAAAAGATATACCGCGGGAGGGACCGCTTACTTTAGTAATACCTGTCGGTGCCGGAGCGCGCGCGGAATCGTTTAAGGCGGCGGATACGTTGCGGCGTCTGGGAGTGCCGTGCGAGATGGATTATTCCGGTCGCTCGCTTAAAGGCGGGATGCGAAAAGCCCATAAGGAGGGAAGAAAGTTTATCGTTATTCTGGGAGAAGACGAGATAAAAAGCGGCAAGCTCTCAGTGAAAGACATGGAAACCGGAGAAGAGAAAGCGCTTTCCCCGGAAGAAGCGGCTTCTTATATCAAAGGGACTTAAGATGACAAGGACTCATAATTGCGGGGAACTGACGGCGAAAGACAACTCAAAGGAAGTCTGTCTTTCCGGATGGATCGCTTCAAGAAGAGACCATGGAGAGATAATTTTCATGGACTTAAGGGATAAGCACGGTATAACGCAGATAGTATTTGACCCCGAGAAGAATAAAGACGCTCATGAAGGGGCGCACCTTCTAAGAAGCGAGTATTGCGTGCAGGTCACGGGAAAAGTATCTATGCGCCCGGAAGGCACCATCAACAAGAAGATCCCTACGGGCGAGATCGAAGTGGAAGTTAAGGGGATTGAGGTGCTCTCTGAGTCCGAAACGCCTCCTTTTGAGATCAAGGATGGTGTGGTCGTAGCGGAAGACCTGCGTCTTAAGTACCGTTATCTTGACTTGAGGCGGCCGGAGATGCAGGAGAAGATCCGCATAAAACACAAAGTATACAAGTTCATAACGGATTTCATGGATGAGGAAGCCTTCCTGTTTGTGGAAACGCCCGTTCTTACAAAGTCGACCCCGGAAGGGGCGCGTGATTACCTTGTGCCATCCAGGGTCCAGCAGGGCAGTTTCTACGCGCTGCCGCAATCGCCTCAGATATTCAAGCAGCTTCTTATGGTGGCGGGAATAGAGAAGTATTACCAGATCGTCCGCTGCTTTCGTGATGAGGACCTGCGTGCCGACAGGCAGCCGGAGTTCACGCAGCTGGATATGGAGATGTCATTCGTCGATCAGGATGACGTCTTAAGCGTGTGCGAAAGGCTTTTTAAAGGCATGTTCAAAGAGGTCATGGGGCTTGAACTAGAGATCCCGTTTGCAAGAATGGATTACGAAGAAGCCATGATGCGGTACGGAAGTGATAAACCGGATACAAGGTTTGACCTCTTTTTGCATGACCTGACGCATCTGGCCGATAAATGCGACTTTAAGATATTGAAGGAAGTCGCCAAATCGGGCGGTAAGGTCATGGCCCTGGCCGCGCCAGGATATGGAGACATAAGCCGCAAGGAGATAGATACTCTTACGTTTTTCGCAGGTGAGTACGGGGCAAAGGGGCTTGCATATTTCAAAGTCGGAGAGAAGGAGCTTACCTCGCCGATAGCAAAATTTTTCTCAGACGAAGTGCTCCAAAGTATCCGCGAGGAAGTGTCGGCAAAAACGGGCGACATGATCTTTATGGTCGCCGACACCAAAGAAGTCGCTCAGGAAGCACTGGGGGCTATTCGCTTGCGGATCGCCCAGGAGAAGAACCTCATAGACAAGAACAAATTTAATTTTTCATGGATAGTGAATTTCCCGCTGTTTAGATTTAACAAGGATGAGAAGAGGTGGGTTTCCGAGCATCATCCGTTTACATCTTTCAGGGAAGAAGATATGGAGTTTCTGGATAAAAAAGAGCTATCCAAGGTAAGGTCCAGGTCCTATGATCTGGTTCTAAACGGAAGCGAAATAGGTTCCGGGAGTATAAGGATACATAAAAAGGACATCCAGCAGAGGATATTCGATGTTCTGGGACTCAGCAAGGAGGACTGCCAGCGGAAATTCGGATTTTTGCTGGAAGCATTTTGCTACGGGCCTCCCCCTCACGGGGGGATAGCTTTCGGGCTGGATAGACTCCTCACGCTTTTTACAAAAGACTCGTCTATACGCGAAGTCATACCGTTTCCGAAAACCCAGAAAGGCGTTTGTCCGCTAACGGGCGCGCCTTCTTTTGTCGATGAAAAACAGCTCAGAGAACTCGGGCTAAAACTCACTAACGTTAAAAGGGAGGAAAAATGAATAAGATATTGGTTTTAGTGCTTATCGCGACTTTTATGCTGACCGGATGCGCCGGAGTGGAGGTTTATACTTTCAAGAAAGACCGCGTTGATCAGAGCGAGACGGGTAACCAGGGCTACCTGATGGGGGATGCTCCTCAGGCGCAAGCCAAGGAAGCGCCTAGCAAGAGGACGCTTATTGGCGTGGATATCGAAATAGCGCAAAGTCCGTCAAAAAGTTCCGGCACGCAAGCTTCTTCTGATACACCCCCGGCAAAGACTTCCGGCTGTGCGGTCGAACCTAAAGCAAAAGAAAGCGTATATATAAAATAGACAAAGCGCCAGAAAACAAACTATTAAAGCGTGAGAGATGGAAGAGATAATAATCAGAATAAGCGATGATTCCGAAGCCAGGGCTTTATTCGGCAAGCACGACAGTAACTTGAGAAAAATCGAAAAAGTTTTTGGGATCACGACAGCGTACCGGGGCGGCGACCTTAAGGTGATGGCGGAAGGAAAAGATCAGCTGGAAAAAGCAAAAAGAATTCTGGATGAGTTTCTTATTATCATCAGGAAGGGCGGGCATGTTTCACCCAGGGACATAGATTATGCACTGAAGAACACCGATATCTTGACGCATCTTAATGATATTTTTCTGGATAAGATAGAGGTAAGCTCTAAACGCGTCTTTGTTACCCCCCGAAGTGAAGGGCAGAAGGAGTATATTGATGCCATACGCAAGTATGATATTGTTTTTGGAATAGGTCCTGCCGGAACGGGTAAGACTTACCTGGCGATGGCCATGGCGGTCAATGCCCTCAGGAAGAATCTCGTCTCAAGGATAATACTTACCAGGCCCGCTGTCGAGGCAGGTGAAAGCCTGGGGTATCTTCCGGGAGACATGTATGAGAAGGTCAACCCGTACCTGCGTCCCTTGTACGACGCTCTTTATGATATGGTTGAGCCGCACCGCATCAAGGAATATCTTGATGAGGGGATAATAGAAGTGGCTCCTCTTGCTTTCATGAGGGGAAGGACGCTTAATGATTCCTTTATAATCATGGATGAGGCGCAGAACTCTACCGCCGAACAGATGAAGATGTTTCTGACGCGTTTGGGTTTCGATTCTAAAACTGTTATAACGGGAGACATCACGCAGAGTGATCTTCCAAAGGGAAGACCTTCAGGGCTTATACACGCCAAAGAGCTTCTCTCAGGAGTTGAGGGCATTAAATTCGTTGTTCTTAAAGGTGAAGACGTTGTCAGACACGAACTTGTCCAGGAAATAATCAAAGTCTACAAGGAAGAAGCCGAGTCAAAAGATGAATAAAAACCAGAAGCTTAAACAGTTTAAAGAGTGGATTATTCTTAAAGAGACCATTTCCATACTTATAATCGTCGCATTTTTGATAGCGGCTCTTGCCAGTATATTTATAGGGCCGAGTCTCTATCTGGGCAAGACCCAGGAAGGGGATATAGCGCTTAAGAACATATACGCGCCGTATGATTTTACTTATTTCTGGGAAATAGATGGGGAGAAGACAAGCGAGGCCAAAGACGCGGCAAAAGAAAAAGTCCCTTATGTGCTCAAACGCGATTCTGCCGCTGAAAAGAAAGCTATAGAAAAAGTCAGTTCCTTTTTTGATGCATTCGGCAAAGAGAGTGCACCTGAAGCATCCCTGGCCGAAAAAGCCTCGGACATAAAAAGAAGAACTCGGGCAGACCTTTCAGAAAGAAATATCGAGTATCTTCTGGAATATCCAGATATATCGCTGCTTAAGAAAAAGGCTCTGGACGTTCTTGGAAAAGTCTTCCTTGCCGGTTATATAGACGATGGGACGCTGAAGCAGCTTAAAGAAAAAGGCGTAAGTAAAGTAGTCATTTTCAATAGTGAGACAAATGCCGAGACGGAAAGAACCATCGATAGTATTGTGACAGCGAAAAAGATCCAGGAAACCGCGATAGAGTATGCTTCGGCCGAATTTAAAGACGACCGCAAGGTGCGCCAGCCGGCAGCTAGCCTGATCTCTGAATATGTCAGCCCCAACCTCATAGCGGATGAAAAAGAGACGGAAGCCAAAAGGGGAGCTGCTATAGAGAAAGTTAAACCCATCTACCACAGCTGGACGGTCGAGAAGAACGAACTTATCATTGAAAAAGGTACAAGGGTAACCGACCGTAATGTCGCCCAGATATCGCAAATCAGAAGAGTTTTCCGTCCGGGTGTGACGCCTACTTTGTTCTTAGGGGTCCTGCTTCTCTTCCTTCTTCTGGGACTGGTCGCCGTTATTTATATTTCGTTTATACAGGGGGTGAATTTCCTGCAAGACACCAAAGGTGTGGCTATAGTTTTGATAAACATGCTTTTTATGATTATCGCGGCTGATTTTATCGTGCACCTTCCGCAGCCCAGTTATTTTATACCCGTTTCAGGGATGGCGATGCTTATCGCGCTTCTTGTAGGATCTAATATCGCCTTTATAGCCGCGGTACTGATGAGTTTATGTATATCTTTACTCATAGGCGGAGGCATAGAAGTCGCGCTTGTCTTAATAGTAGGCAGCATCGTGGGGATATTCGTCGTCAGAGACGCAAGACGGCGCACGAGGATACTCTGGGCGGGTTTTCTGGTGGGACTTACAAAGTTCCTGACTATTGCCTGTATAGGTCTAATCAATGAGATGGACGTGAATTTTTATATAACTGACGGTGCCTGGGGTATAGCAGGCGGCATTCTTTCCGGATTCATAGTGATGGGGCTTTTGCCGGTTTTTGAGCATCTGTTTAAGATCCCGACGAATATCAGCCTGCTGGAACTTTCGGATCTTAACCACCCGCTTTTGAAAAAACTTGCCATGGAAGCGCCCGGTACTTACCATCACAGCATAATGGTAGGCAATCTCGCGGAAGCGGCGTGCGATGCAATAGGCGCCAACAGCCTCTTGGCAAGAGTCGGGGCGTATTATCATGATATCGGCAAGATTCCCAAGGCTGAATATTTCAGCGAGAACGAGATGGGTTCCGGGTCCAAACACGCAAAGCTTGCCCCTTCCATGAGCGCTCTTATTATAGCCAAGCATGTTAAAGAAGGCGAGCAGATCGCCAGAAAGTACAAGCTTAATAGCGCAATAACCGATTTTATCAGACAGCACCATGGCGACAGCATGATATCTTATTTCTATCAGAAGGCGATGGAAAAGGCGGAGGAAGGCACGATGCCGAAAGAGGAGAACTTCCGTTATCCCGGCCCCCGGCCCCAGACCAAGGAGAGCGCGATTATTCTCCTGGCCGATGCGGTCGAGGCATCAAGCCGCGCGCTTGATGAGCCTACAGCCTCCAGCATAAGGCACCTTGTTAAAAAGATCATAAACAACAAGTTTATCGATGGCCAGCTCGATGAATGCGCTCTGACGTTAAAAGACATGCACATCATTGCGGAAAGTTTTCTCAGGGTGCTTATGGGTGTTTTTCATACAAGATTGAATTATCCGGAAGAAAGCAAAAAACAATCAGAAGAGAAGCCTGCTAATGGCAATAAAAATAAACAGCGAAAATTTAAACAAAAAAAGAAAGATTGATCTTTCAAAAGTCGAGCGGGTGGCAAAGACAGTTTTAAAGGCTCTTAAGAAGAAACACGCCGAGATCAACATAGTGTTTTTAAGCAGCCAGAAAATACGGGTGATTAACCGGCTCTATTTGAAGAGGGACAGGGCAACAGACGTGATAGCCTTCCCGGGGAGCGGCCGCCATATACCGTCGTTCGGAGAAGAACATCACTCCGGGAATTTTATGGGAGACATTGCGATATGCTCGGATAAGGCGCATGCCAACGCTAAGGTTTATGGGATGACATTCGCCGAGGAGATAGCGCTTTACACCATACACGGGATACTTCACTTGCTCGGATATGAGGATGTAACGAAAAAAGGCCGTGATAGATTGCGGAGGAAAGAAGATGAACTCTTCAGACAAATCAAAACAAAAAAAATCTCGAGGTAAAGGCTTTACCCGCAGCGTAAATACTGCCCTAGAGGGTATTATACACACGCTTAAATCGGAAAGGAACATGCGCCTGCATTTCTTCGTGGGGTTCCTTGTTCTTATCGCGGGTCTTTATTTCGATCTCAGCGCTGTCGAGTTCATGATACTGTGTTTTGCGGTCACCTTTGTTTTGATGGCGGAGATGATCAATACAGCTGTCGAATACTCCATTGACCTTATAAGCGATGAGTACCATCCTCTCGCGAAAGTGATCAAGGATATTTGCGCGGGCGCTGTGTTTGTAAGCGCAGTCAATGCAGCTGTCGTGGGATACTTTCTGATTGTCCGGCGCATAGGAGCGTTTATGGGCGGTGCGTTTATCAAAGTAAAAGAATCCCCCTGGCATATGACCCTTATAGCGCTTTTAGTCGTTATTGGTATTGTACTGCTTATAAAAGTACTCCGCGGCGAAAAATCTCTTTTACGCGGCGGTATGCCCAGCGGGCACTCCGCCGTAGCGTTTGCGGTATGGGTCCTCGTCTCGCTTATCACGGAAAACGCTCTTGTAAGTTTTCTTGTGTTCATCTTGGCGTTTCTTGTCGCGAAAAGCCGCAGGTCCGACGGGGTGCATACGCTCGGGCAGGTGGTAGCCGGAAGCGTCTTGGGAGCGCTTGTGGCTTTACTCGTATTTCAATTTATGTCGTAGAGGACTTTTTGTCGCAGGTTTTGAAAGGGAGAAGAAACAGTCATGAGAAGATTATGGAACAGGTTCTTCGTTAATTTTTTTAACGGTATAGTTATACTTCTGCCGATAGCTGTTACTATAGCTCTTATAAGGTTTCTTGTGGTATGGGTAAATAATATCGTGCTCAATCCCCTCATGAAATTTTTTGCACCTATTGCCAAGGGCCCGGAACATGTCTACCTGGCCAAGACGATAATTTTTCTTGTAGTCATATTCGCGGTGGCCTTGATAGGATGGGGGGCGAAGATACTGGTCATTAACCGTGTTTTTTCTCTGGGTGAACAGCTGCTTTTAAAAGTCCCTATCATGGGGCGGATATATAATGCGGCTAAACAGATATTTTCGTCGGTGTTAGGACAGGGAAAAACTATCTTTAAGCAGGTGGTTCTTGTGGAATATCCCCGGAAGGGACTTTATTCCGTAGGCTTTACCACGGGCACCACAAAAGGCGAGCTTAAGGATTCCATAGGCACCAGCGGAGTTAACGTCTTTATCCCGACAACACCGAACCCGACAAGCGGTATATTCCTGATTATCCCCAAAGAAAGCATATTTTTTCTGAAGATGAGCGTGGAAGAAGGCATGAAGCTTGTTGTCTCGGGAGGCGCGGTGTCTCCGACACCTGACAGACTAGAGGGAAGCGTATAGTTAAATGGCAGCAGAGAACGCAGAGGGAGTGATACTCAGAAAATATTTATTGCGGGAAACCAGCTACATACTTGTTGTTTTCACAAAAGAATTCGGCAAAATAAAAGCAGTTATAAAAGGCGTGAGAAATCCGTACCCTCAATTCGGCGGGGTTTTCGAGATCTTTAACAAGTGTCAGCTCTTTTTTTACAGAAAGAGGAAAAGTCCTCTGGACCTTATTACGCAGTGCGAAGCAGTGGACTCGTTTCTTCCGGTAAGAAAAGACATAGAAAGGTTGACATACGCTAATTATTTTATAGAATTAGTAGACATAGTCACCAGTGACTATGACGTGAATGAGGAACTTTACCGCACTCTGGTAGAGGGCCTTCGTATGCTGGCAGTTGAATCCAGCGCCAGACGGGTGAGCAGGATATTCGAACTCAGGTTATTAGGGGCTTTGGGCCTCAGTCCTCAGCTTAAGGAATGCGTTGAATGCGGCCTTCCGATAGAAGGGGCGGGTTCATTCAGCGTGAAAGGCGGTGGACTTCTATGCCCGAAGTGCAGGCATAAAGACAGGAGCGCACTTACGGTATCTTGCGGGACGATAAACTTCATGCATAAGATAAAAACATGCGATCTGGAAAAGACTTCCCGCATAAAAGTCTCTAAAGAGGTGGGAAGAGAACTGGAAGAAGTCTTAAAAAGATTCATGCAGTATCATATCGCGAGGCCCGTAAAATCACTTACGTTTCTGAAAGAACTTCAAAAAATCGGCGTGGGATAAATGCTGTAATAAAAGGGTAAGGATAAAAACCAGTATGGCTGAAAAGAAAAAAGAAAAAGCGGCAAAAGATCCTCAGGTAGAGAAGGCTCCGGCGGTGGAGCTGAAAGACATCGCAAACCTCTGCAAAAGGCGCGGGTTTATATTCCAGGACAGCGAGATCTATGGCGGGATGGGAAGCGTGTGGGATTATGGGCCGCTGGGGGTGGAGCTCAAAAATAACGTAAAGGACTGCTGGTGGAGGAGCATGGTCTATGACCGTGGCGACGTCGAGGGTCTTGACGCAGCTATCCTGATGAACCCGGAGACGTGGAAGGCATCCGGGCATGTCGGCTCCTTCGCGGATATGCTGGTTGACTGTATGGACTGCAAGAAGCGGTTCCGCATAGATCATCTAAAGGGAAACAAGTGTCCGGAATGCGGCGGAGCCCTTACGGAACCCAAAAGTTTCAATCTTATGTTTAAAACGCAGGTCGGTTCGGTGGAAGGCCAGACGCAGGATGCGTACTTAAGACCAGAGACGGCACAGGGCATATTCGTTAATTTTGAAAATATACTCAACTCAAGCCGCAAGAAACTTCCCTTCGGTGTGGCGCAGATCGGTAAAGCATTCCGCAACGAGATAACTACGGGGAACTTTACTTTCAGGAGCCGTGAGTTCGAACAGATGGAGCTGGAATACTTTGTCAAGCCCGGGGAGGACGAGAAGTGGTACGAATACTGGCTCGCCGAACGCATGAGGTGGTACACTTCCCTTGGCATAAGAGAGGAGAGCCTCCGGCTCCGGCAGCATGAAGAGGAGGAACTCGCCCACTACGCTAAAAAATGCCACGATATAGAATTTTTGTTTCCCATGGGATGGTCGGAACTTGAAGGCGTCGCCAACAGGACCGATTTTGACCTCAAACAGCATTCAAAGATAAGCGGAAAGGACTTACAATATTTTGACGATACGACAGGCGAGCGTTATTTCCCTTATGTTATAGAACCTTCGGGCGGTGTCGACCGCGCTGTGCTTGCTTTCTTGGTGGATGCTTATAGATCGGAAGTAGTGAGAGAGAGAAAAAGAGTTTACCTTTCGCTTGATAAACGTCTTGCTCCGATTAAAGTGGCGGTTCTGCCGCTTCTTAAGAATAACGGTGAGATAGTGGAGATGGCCGAGAAGATACTGGATGATGTAAGGGGCAATTATCGTGCGGTATACGACGATACTGCTGCTATAGGCCGGCTGTACCGCAGGCAGGATGAGATAGGCACGCCCTATTGCGTGACCGTGGACGTGGAGTCCCTGACTGACAAGAAAGTCACCGTAAGGGACAGGGACAGCATGCAGCAGGACAGGATCGACCTTTCAAAGCTTAAGGGATTACTGACAGAGAGACTTGGACTTTAAAAAATAGGGGTTAAAGTAACCCGTATCTTTAACAAAAGAAGGAGTGTGAGGAGAGGATGACAACTAAGACTGCAAGAAAAAAAGCTGTTAAGACGAAAAAGGACGTGTATTTTTTTGGCGGCGGTAAAGCCGATGGTGAAACTGAGATGAAAAATCTATTGGGAGGCAAAGGCGCTAACCTGGCAGAGATGGCGGGACACGCGAAACTCAGGCTTCCGGTTCCTGCCGGTTTTACTATAACGACAGATGTCTGCACTCATTATTATAAAAGCAAAGGTAAGTATCCCGCCGGGCTCAAAGAAGAAGTGGCTGGTGCTTTAAAGAAAGTCGAGAAAGTCATGGGCAAGAAGTTCGGAGACCCCCACAATCCGCTTCTTGTATCCGTCCGTTCCGGGGCGCGCCGTTCCATGCCCGGAATGATGGAGACAGTGCTCAACATAGGCCTTACAACCAAGACGATAAAAGGGATTATCGCAAAAACGGACAACGAAAGGTTTGTCTACGACGCGTACAGGAGGCTTATAACCATGTATTCTGATGTGGTTATGGAAAAGTCCTGCGGCATAGAGCCCGGGGAAGGCAAGGGGATACGTGTCCAGCTTGAGAGAATAATGGCGGAGATGAAAAAAGAAAAAAATATCAAGCTTGATACGGAACTTGACGCAGCGGATCTAAAACTTCTTTGCGAGAAATACAAGAAAAAAGTGAAACAGGTTCTGGGCAAGGAGTTCCCGGATGATGCCATGGAGCAGCTCTGGGGCGGCATAGGAGCGGTTTTCGCCTCATGGAACGGTAAGAGAGCTGTTTCGTACAGGCGTATTGAAAATATTCCCGATGAATGGGGCACGGCCGTAAATGTCCAGGCCATGGTGTTCGGTAATATGGGCAAGACTTCCGCGACCGGTGTTGCTTTCACGCGTAACCCGGGTAACGGTGACAACAAGTTCTACGGTGAGTATCTTATCAACGCTCAGGGTGAAGACGTTGTAGCCGGGACCAGGACACCCGCGCCGATAAACAAGAACTCGCAGAGCGAGCATAATAAACATGAGCTGATGCTTACGGATTTTCTGCCTGGCGTGTATAAGCAGCTCGACTCTATCCAGAACAGGCTCGAGAAGCATTACCATGATATGCAGGATATAGAGTTCACCATTGAAGACGGCAAACTCTATATACTTCAGACCCGTATAGGAAAACGTAACGGGCCTGCGGCTATCAAGATGGCTGTAGATATGGTCAAGGAGGGGCTTATCACGGACAAAGAAGCTGTTATGCGCGTCAAACCCGAACAGCTTGATGAACTGCTGCATCCCATAATCGATCCTGATGCGGAGAAGAAAACCAAGGCATTGGCAAAAGGTCTTCCCGCCGGACCCGGTGCGGCAAACGGCATGATAGTCTTTGATTCGGATACTTCCGTTGAATGGGCTAAAAAAGGCAAGAAATCCATACTTGTCCGAGAAGAGACGAACCCGGAGGATGTCGAAGGTATGAGAGCGGCGCAGGCTATTCTCACTGCACGGGGAGGGATGACTTCACACGCGGCACTGGTCGCACGCGGCTGGGGTAAATGCTGCATAGTCGGCTGTTCAGACCTTGACATCGATCATGTCAACAAGACTGTAAGTATCGGGGGGACCGTTCTTAAAGAAGGCGACTGGATAACCCTGAACGGGACGAAGGGACTTGTGTACAAAGATGTGCTTCCCATGATGGACGCGACAAAGGAAAACAAAGTTCTCAACAGTTTCTTGAAGATTTGTGATTCTATACGCAAGCTTAAGATACGAACCAACGCTGATACTCCCGAGGATGCCAGAAAGGCGCGTGATTTCGGAGCTGAAGGGATAGGCCTCTTCAGAACGGAGCACATGTTTTACGGCGAAGGTTCTGAAGAACCGCTTTTCAAACTGCGCAAGATGATCCTTTCAGATTCAGTCGAGGAAAGGAGAGCGGCGCTGGATGAGCTGTACCCCTATGTGAAAGCGGATGTAAAGGGTACGCTTGAGGCCATGGCGGGCCTGCCGGTGACCATAAGGCTGCTTGATCCGCCGCTTCATGAATTCGTTCCTCATCAGGAAGAAGGGCTTAAGAAACTTGCAAAAAGTCTGAATATCGGCATGGATGAGCTTGAGAAACGCATCTCGCTTCTTAAGGAGAGTAATCCCATGATGGGGCATCGCGGTGTCCGCCTCGGGGTGACATATCCCGAGATTACCGAGATGCAGGCAAGAGCCGTTTTGGAAGCTACGGCGGAACTGATAAAGGCAAATAAGAAGGTAATGCCTGAGATCATGGTGCCTGTTGTAGGTACGGACAAGGAGATAAGCGACCAGGAAGAGATCATTAAACGGGTGCGGGAGGAAGTGCTCAAGAAGTATAAGCTTAAAAGTATTCCTCTTTTAGTCGGTACGATGATAGAGATACCTCGCGCAGCGCTTACGGCTGATAAGATAGCCAATGTGGCGGAATTCTTCTCGTTCGGCACCAATGACCTTACACAGATGAGCTACGGGTTTTCGCGCGATGATATGGGGGGATTTCTTATACCGTACCTGGAGAAACACATACTTCCGCAGGATCCTTTCCAGTCACTTGACACCGAAGGTGTAGGCCAGCTTATTAAAGTCGGTATCGAACGCGGGAGAAAAACGCGGCCGCATCTGAAGGTCGGTATATGCGGTGAGCATGGAGGGGACCCGGCGTCCATAGAGTTCTGTTACAAGGCAGGCATGGATTATGTGAGCTGCTCTCCGTTTCGCGTACCGATAGCTAGGCTTGCTGCAGCTCAAGCGGCGATTGCTAGTAGCAAGGCATAAGCCTTTCGGGTTGTGTTTTTGTTCTTCCGGGTGCGACAAGTGCCTCCAAAGTAGGGGGCGGCAAGTTGTATCCGGCGGATGAGAAAAATGCAGAAGGAAACTAAATAATGGATGCGATAAAACTTTATCTAAAGGACATAAGGGACCTGCCGCTTCTTACGGCTGAGGAAGAGAAGGAGCTGGCACAAAAGGTGAAAAAAGGCGACAAGAAGGCGCGCCAGAAAATGATAAAAAGCAACCTGCGCCTTGTGATTAACATCGCAAAAAAATACAGTTACCTTGGCGTTCCCATGCTGGATCTCATAGAGGAAGGTAACTTGGGCCTGATGAAAGCGGTTACCAAATACGATCCGGACAAGGGGTACCGTTTCAGCACCTACGCGGCATGGTGGATAAAACAGTTCATCACCAGAGCCGTTGCCAATCAGGGAAAGACCGTCCGCATACCCGTTTACGTGATGGAAATGCTTATGAGGTTCCGGAAGGTAAAGAAGCATCTTTTGCAGAAGATGAAAAAGACTCCGCAGTTAAGCGATATCGCCAAGAAGATGAAACTGCCTGTGGGCCGCGTTCGGCAACTTAATCATATGGCTTCAAGCATCGCCAGTTTAAATGCGCCCATAGGTGAGACCGGTGATTCAGAGTTCATGGATCTGATCGAGGATGAGAATATCGTCAACTCCGTGGATGAACTTTCCAAATTCCTTCTTCATGAAAGGATCGAAGGACTTTTAGAGAAGATGACGGAGCGGGAAAAAAAGATACTTACGCTGAGGTTTGGTCTCGGTGAAGACGGCGTCTCGCATACGCTCAGAGACACCGCTAAACATTTCGGTATTACGCGGGAAAGAGTAAGACAGATCGAAGCGGCATGCATGCAGAAACTGCGCAAGATGATGGAAGAGCAGGAAAAAGAATCCGAAGAGCTCTTTGCTAGAAGAACGAAGAAAAGAAAAAAAAGCGCTGTTAGAAGCACAAAACACAGAATATAAAAGCGTTTTAATCCTCTGTTTTTGCGCCTCTTATATTTTTGATTATTCATGCGCCTGTAGCTCAGTAGGATAGAGCGACTGCCTCCTAAGCAGTAGGTCCCGCGTTCGAATCGCGGCAGGCGTACCACCTTTTGAAGGTGAACGTATTATATGAAAAATGGATGTAATTCGGCAAAGAATAAGAACTAAAGAAGCCCGTGACTTGGCAGAGTATTGAGGGGGTGAGAGGCATGAATCAGGATGCGGGATCGGTTTATCCGGGCGGGGAAAGAAGACTTTACAAGAGAATAGCGAAACCGTTCATGACGAAGTTCCGTATTTTAAAAGACGAGCCTAGCCAGGAAGATTCGGCCAGCTGGGATATGGTGGTTGTGAAAAATTTAGGGGCCGGAGGCATCCTTTTTAACTATGATAAAAAGATGGATATGGGATCGCTTCTTGATTTAAAAATAAATTTTCCGGCATCGGAACAGCCCATTAAGTGTACCGGCAAAGTCATACGCATCGAAGACACTCCGCATCCTTCGGTGGTCCGCATCGCTGCGGTTTTTACGGAAATCAGCGAGGAAGAAAAAGCGATGATAAATAATCTTGCAGAGGGTTTTTATTCTAATAGACCCGGACGGATAGCGCCATAGGAAATCCAAACGTATTAGCGGTGAAGAGCATATTTTTATTTTTTTTGATTAGCGGGTTTTTGGTTTGTCAGAATGTATGTGCGGACGATCTTCCGCTTAAAGACGGCATTTACCAGGGCAGTTACTCCTTCATAAAAGTTTCACTTACCGTCAAAGACGGCAGGATTGATGCGATTGTAATGACGGAGCATGGCGGAGGCGGCGAAGAGTACGCCAGCATGGCAAGAGAGCTTATTCCCGCAATCATAGAGAGGCAGTCAACGGAAGTTGACGCTGTCAGCGGCGCCACGGTAAGCAGTCGCAATCTGAAAGAAGCCGTTAAAGATGCCCTGCGAAAGGCTTCCGGCGAGTAAAAAGAAAGGAACCAGATGCTTTCCAAAATATTGGGAATAATATGGATTATTTTCGGCGCACTTTGGTTCTTTAGACCCGAGGGGCTTAAGAACCGTTTAAAAAGAAAGATGAGCCGCAGGATGAGGCGGACCGTTTATGTTTTTATCTTGATATTCGGGTTTCTTCTGATGGGAAGCGTGTTTAAGGCTCACGGAGTCCTTCCCAAGGTCGTAGGCATAATAGGGATAATCATCACGATAAAAGCCATACTTTTGATCACCTCAAAGACCAGCGAAAAGATATTCGGGTGGTGGGCGGAAAGACCCCTCACATTTTTCAGGATATGGGCACTATTTGTCTTTGCAACGGGTCTAATGCTGATGTTTGTCACAAAGAGTTAATCTACAGCTATAAGAAAGGGGGAGTTGATGGAATCTATGATTAGGGGAGGCAAACTCGCGCTGGTGCTGGTAATAATCCTTCTTCCGCTTATCTTTTTCGGCGGTATAGATCTGGCTGAAGCCGATAATACTGTGGGCGGCGATGATGCCACACAAGAGGAGGCGTGGACTAAGGATTTAGATAAAAAGATTGATAAGACAATAGCGATTTTAAATGTGATAAAGGAAGAGATGCAGAAGGCGGAGGAGCCCTTACCTTCGGATAAAAAAGTACAGGCGAAAACCGGGGAAGAAGAAGCGGAAGAACTGGGAGAAAAAGCAGGACGAGCAGCCGGGACGATGGCCAGGATCTGGAGAAAGATCAGGGACATTATAGGGGTCAAAGAAGGCGAAGGCACTACTGAAGACAAAGACGAGTGGAGTCAAGATTTGAGTGTGAAACTTGATAAAACCATTGCAGCCATGCAGGGCATGAAAGAGGAGCTGGATAAGATTAAAGAAGAAGATGCCAGGTCCGAATAGTTTAAAAAGCACAAAATATTCGTAAGCACTTGTAATATTTTATCTAAAGATGTAAACTTTACCTGTGAAGCTCCATGGGCTAACGCCCATGGAATCCACAGTTTCAGTCGTTCCGTCAAGCGGAAAGACTGCACCGAAGGGCGTTCATCCATGCCCTTACGGGCGTGGTTTTCTGGTGCGTGGGTAAAAGCATAAAACGCATATTTGTAGCATAAGGATCTTTATGGGGCAAAAAAATATTCTTATTGCCGATGACGAGCAGGAATTCTGCTCGATGGCAGCCAATTTTTTTGAGGAAAGAGGGTATAAGGCCAGCTGCGTCAATAAGGGGGAAGACGCCATAAAAAAAGTCAAGGAAGAGAAGTTCGATATTGTTTTACTTGACTTAAGAATGCCATATTTTAGCGGGGGGTTTGGCATCTTTAGGGAGATCAAACAGGTTGACCCGAATATCCCCATTATATTAATTACCGGCTGCACGCCGGCAGAAATCCAAAAGCCATTGGAAGACATTAATGCCGATGATGTCTTATATAAACCGTTTAAGATGGACAAACTCCTTAAAAGCATAGAGAAAATACTTGTAAAATAGTAAAAAATAATCGTCCCTTTCTTAAATATAGCAAATTATCCGCTTCTCTTAAATTTACCCGAAGATTCAGTTAGGCCTTAGGTTTTTTCTTATAATTACAATATAGCAGCTGCTATATCATTAATAAATTAAGTATGAAAAACAATCTTAAACCGGAACTGGTAGCTCCTGCAGGGGACTGGTCTTCACTTTCCAGTGCCGTATCTTCTGGCGCTGATGCTGTCTATTTCGGCATCAAAGGAATAAACATGCGTCACGGAGCCAGTAATTTCGATGTCCTTGAACTTAAGAAAGTAATGGCCCTCCTGCATAAAATGGGCAGGAAGGGATACCTGGCTTTAAATGTGCTTGTTTATAATAATGAAATCAGTAAGATACGGGGGATACTTGAAGAAGCAAGTAGAAGCGGGGTTGATGCAGTTATCCTCTGGGACATGGCTGTTTTATCTCCGGCAAGAGAGCTGGGTCTTAAAACACATCTATCCACACAGGCAAGTGTCTCGAATCTCGAGGCGTTAAAATTCTACTCTGACCTGGGAGTGGAAAGAATAGTGTTAGCCAGGGAATGCAGTCTCGATGATATACGGCAAATAATCTCCGGGATAGAGAGGGAGGGTATCTCTTGCGGCGTGGAGACCTTTATCCATGGCGCCATGTGCCTGAGTATATCCGGAAGGTGCCTTCTTTCGTATGATTCTTTTTCAAAATCTGCTAACAGGGGAGAATGCATCCAGCCGTGCAGGAGGGAATTTATGGTTACGGATTCCCAGGAAGAATGCCGGTATATACTCGGAGAGGACTACGTATTAAGCCCGAAAGACCTTTGCACCATTAGTTTTATTGATAAACTTATACTTTCGGGGGTAAATGCGTTTAAGATAGAGGGACGCATGCGTTCTCCGGAGTACGCCAAGATAACTACTTCTGTGTACAGGGAAGCGATTGATGCTTTTAGCGAGGGGAAGCTGGATGAAAAACTGAAAGGGGAGCTTTTGAATACACTCAAGAAGTCTTTTAACAGGGGTTTTTCAGACGGCTTTTATTTTAAGAAAGCGAAGGATCTCGGGGGAAAACTTCAGAACAATTATGAAAAGGTTTATCTGGGCGAAGTCGTGAAATTTTATAAAAGAATAAGAGTTGCCGAAATTGCGATAACAAACGAATCTTTAAAAAAAGGGCAAAAGATTCTAGTGACCGGCAAGAACACTCCTGCCGCCTTTTCTATGGTGGAAGAGATGCAGATAGACCATAGAGAGGTCGACTTTGTCCCACGGGGCAAAGCAGTAGGCATCAAATTACCTTTTAAAGTAAGGCCAAAGGATAAAGTGTTTCTTTGGCATGAGAAAGCGTAGAGCTAAGAAGTGCCTGATATTATCGAGGAAAAATTCAATAAATGGACCGGGGGATGTTCCCCGGAAAAAGCCCGGATAAAGATATTCGAGGAAATACGGGATATTCCTTTCAGCGTAGTGCCGGAACTTTTCAGTCTTGATAAAGGACCAAGGGGGATGCTTGAGGAAAACAGGGGATTCTGCGTGCCTAAGCATTATCTATTGGGTATGATGTATCAGAAGCTGGGGGTGCCTGTCAGATATCATACTTATTCATTCAGATGGAGTGAGATAGATGTAGATTACCCGCAAGATTTAAAAAAACTTGCCAAGAGAGCGTCTGTAACCTACCACTTGGCGTGTAAAGCTTTTATCGAAAAGAGGTGGGTTTTGATAGATGCCACATGGGACAGCCCCTTAAAGAAAACGGGATTTTTGGTAAATGAAGATTGGGACGGGAGAAGCCCGATGAAAAATGCCGTTAAACCGCTGGAGGAGTTTATTCACGAGGATGCCCGCCAGAGGGATATTGTATTTCAGGAAAAACTGGCTTTATATACATTGGAAGAGAAACTGGAGCTTTCAAGGTTTTCTCTCGGGCTCAATCAGTGGCTTGAAGAGCTGAGGAAGTGACGCGTTAACGGAGAAAGCTCTTGGCATTTATTTGTTTTATTCAAGTTTTTGTGATACCTTTTACCCATGCACCAGAAGGCCACGCCCGTAAGGGCGTGGATGAATGGCCTTCGGTGCAGGGTTCCGCTTGACGGAAAGACTGAAACTGTGGATTCCATGGGCGTTAGCCCATGGAGCTTCACAAGGTGTTGTTTTGTGGAGAGGTGAGGCAAAAAAAGGAGGGTAAGATGAAGCTGAGTGTAAAGGCGTTTGCTCTGGCAGGTGGAATCTTGTGGGGATTAGCCGTATTTATTCTTACGTGGCTAAAAATAATGGGGTACGGGGGAGAACTTACCCTCATCAAGTCGTATTATATCGGATATTCAGTTACCCCGTTAGGAAGCGTGATAGGCGCAGTTTATGGATTTTTCGATGCCGGCATCGGTTGCGCTATCTTTGTACTGCTGTATAACAAACTTGCAGAGAAATAAATAATCCCTTAATATCGGCATTTGCTATCAACAAGCATCCGGAACTTAAAATTTCCGGATGCTTGTTTTATAAGTAAAGCTTTTAAAATGATCATAGTATCTTAGCGGCTAAGCTAAGTTTAATAACTACAATAATACCCGCTCCAATATTAAAATGAAGTTTAAAGTTGCATTGACGTGCAGCATTGTTTTTTTAGCCGCTTCGTGGTAAACTCTCACTATTATTCATCAAAAAAACGGAGGCATGTTATGATAGACCTGCATACTCATACCATATTAAGTGACGGTGATCTTATCGCCAGTGAGCTTGTAAGGCGCGCAGAGGTCGCCGGATGTAATGTAATAGCAATTACCGACCATGTAGATCATTCAAATATTGATGTAGTCCTGCCCGGGATTGTAAAAGCATCTAAAATACTTAACAAATTTTGGGATATTTTTGTTGTTCCGGGAGTTGAAATAACACATGTGCCGCTTGAGGTGTTTAGTGAGCTTACTAAATATGCCCGGGTAAATGGCGCTAAAATAGTTGTCGGTCACGGTGAGTCTTCCGTAGAGCCAGTAATACCGGGGACCAACGCCGCCGCTATAAATGCCGGTGTAGATATCCTGGCGCATCCGGGTTTTATCAGCGAGAAAGATGCCCGTCTTGCCGAGGAGAAGGGTGTTTATCTTGAGATTACATCCCGCAATGGTCATTCCGAGACAAACAAACACGTTTTTGCCATGGCATCTAAGGCCGGGGCCAAACTGGTCTTAAATACAGACACGCATTCTCCGGAAGATATTCTCACTCCGGAAAAAAGAGACGAGATCCTGGGATTTTTGACTGACTCCGATGAGATTAAGTCTGGCATTATCCGTAACTCGGAAGAGATAGTTGATAAACTTCGGTGAAACGGTTTATTCCAAAGTATTGATCTAAAGATTTAGTTCTCTTAACAGCAATTTTTTATTGTTCTTATTCTTGACAGGCAGAGATTTCATGATATACTTTCAATCAAAGTTACGCATATTTTAAAACGTTTTTCCGGACGTTTTAAAATAATGCTGTTTTGTTCTTTGCAACTTGCATGTACCGCCGAGACGATTTCGATTCTGGCAAAGAAAGGGGGGAGGAAATAAGAGAATTTTTTCACATGCCGGAAGTTGTCAATTATTTGAGGCGATACTTATATAGACAAATAAGGGCAGAAAAAACTGCTCGTTTAAATAACGATTTACAAGCAATAGTTACCTTTAAGGAGGTAAAATGAAGTTGTTAAAAGTATTGTGCGTTGTGGCGCTGGTATTCGCAGTTTCTGCGATAGCATACGCCGAAACGCAGAGCGTGAAGGTAAGCGGTGATATCACAATGCGCGCCTTCGCAAGACAGAACTATGATTTGGTGGATCAGGACGTTGAGTTCGATCCATTGGGAATTGGCGGACTTGGCGAGCGTTCAACTGACTGGGCGACTTTTCTGCAGAGTACAGCAGAAGTCCAGGTTGACGCAGACCTTACCGACAATGTCTCTGGTGTTATCAGACTCGTAAACCAGAGAGTTTGGGGCGATGACCTGTATACGAACGAAGTTACCGGTGAGATACAGCAGATGACCCCGAACGGGATGATGTACTTTGACGGTGCCGGTCTAACTGGTGGAGTACCCTTTAAGACCACCAACCCGATCACTGAGAACGCTTTCAGTGTTCAGCTTGACCTGGCATATATCGAACTGAAAGAGTTCCTGTATTCTCCTTTGACACTCAGGATAGGTCGTCAGGACCTTTGGTTTGGTAGAGGATTCATCATCGGCGCCAACATGCAGGATCCGGGTTGGAACCTGTATGCAATGGAATACACAGCGATCAGATCTTTTGATGCCGTTCGCGCAACATTGGATTATGATCCCTGGACGATCGATGCAGTATTCGCAAAGATCAGTGAAAACGCGATGGAAGCCGACGATGATATAAACCTCTGGGGTGTTAACGTAGGTTACGTTTTCGATTCTTACAACGGTGAAGTGGAAGCTTACTGGTGGTTCAAGCAGTCCAGGAACCCGGGCCCGGCAACACTGCTCGGCATACTGGGTACAGATATGACCAGCTTTACGAACTCAAACGTTCTTGACAACAGCGTTCATGTACTTGGTGGTCGCGGTAGCTTCGATCCGATCGAAGACGTTACAGTCGCTCTTGAAGGTGCCTATCAGACAGGTGCGTACATGATACCGAACCAGACGAACAAAAGAACCAGGAATGCATGGGCATTGGATGCTATGATCGAATTTCGTACTTTCCAGGACAGTATGGCTTGGAGGCCTGTTTTAGGTTTTGAGTATATTTTCTACTCAGGCGAAAAGGATCTTGGCAATCAGACTGTTGCTTCAACTGGTGATTACGAAGGTTGGGACCCGATGTTCAGAGGCAAGTTTGACACTGCCATCAGAGAGTTCCAGAACGTATATTACACAACAGCTCAGGCATCTACACCGTCCTTCACTAACCAGCATCAGGTGCTGGTAAGAGGTACTGTAGAGCCGACAGACAGCCTTACATTCGATGCAGTATATGCACATTTCTGGCTTGCTGAAGATTTCATCACGACTAACACCAAGAGAAACATTGGTGACGAAGTTGATCTTCAGCTGACATGGGATTACACGGAAGACGTATCATTTGGTCTTTTGGCCGCATGGTTCATTCCGGGTACTTTCTTCCAGAACCAGCAGGACGATGTCGCTACCGATATCGTTGCTACTGCAAAACTTAGCTTCTAAGTTTATTTAAACTTGGAAAGCAAAAAACCCCGGTTTGCTTTAAAGCGAACCGGGGTTTTTATATCCCCCCGAGAATAAAGCCCACAGTAAGTCTTTTGTTGACTTTCAGCGCATAAAGATTAGAATATAATCTAATAATAGTGATATTTATACACTACCACTAAAAAGGAGGGTATGATGCAGCAGGATGCTCAAAAAAAATCACCCGAGAAAAAGAAGGCGCCCGGCGCCTCAGATTCCGGAGAAATGGTATACGCGGTGCTTGCATATCTATGGATTCTCTGCCTTGTTCCGATCCTCATGAAAAAAGAGGACGAATTTGTAAAATTCCATACACGTCAGGGGCTTATGCTTTTTATTGTTGAAGTGGCGTTCGGGATAATAGCCATCGTGCCGATACTCGGAGCGGTTACCTATATACTCGGGATTCTTATCTGCGGGATTCTTTCCCTTATAGGCATTGTTCAGGTGTTGATGGGCAATAAGTGGAAGATGCCCCTTATCGGTGAATGGGCCGAGAAAATAAAGATATAGTGAAAGGCTGTTTGCGTGAGGCGACAGAGACAGATAAAAAAAATTACAATTATTTTTCTGGTCGCCGCTATTTGTATAATCAGCTTTAAAGTTTGTGTTTTTTACAAACAGCGGAGAGTGCCGCCGGCCGTTGAGGGTGGAGGAGCTCTCGAAGTAGTAAAAAGCTTTTCATTTTCTTCCGGTCAAGATTTGAAAGAATGGGATGAAAAGGTGCTTTCACGCAACGGTACCGATTATCAAATAGCAGCGCTTGAGGGAGAAAACAAGGTAAGGGCCGTGAGCGAAGATTCAGCCTCGGCACTTTATTATAAACAGAGGCTTTTTTATAAGAAAAGTCCGTTTCTCAGCTGGGACTGGAAAGCGGAGAAGTTTCCTCTGCGCAGAGAGAAAGAAGTTCTGGATAAAAAAAGCGAATTTGATTTTGTCGCACAGGTATATGTGGTGTTTCATTCGCAGTTTATTCTTCATGCTAAAGCTATCCAGTATGTCTGGACAGAAAGTATACCTAAAGGAACTATTGCGGCGAGCCCCTACACGAAAAACGTGAAGGTCATGGTGCTGGAATCCGGAGAGTCAGCAGAGTGGAGGCATGAACTGAGAAATATAAGGGAAGACTTTCTGCATCTTTTCGGAGAGGAACTGACAAGGGATATTGATGCCATAGCGTTTATGACGGATTCAGATAGCACCAATTCTAGCGCTATAGCGTACTACGATAATATCGAAATAGGGTACATAGAAAAACCCCAAGAGTACTTGCCTGAAAAAGTTCCAGAGAAAGAAGGGGAAGAGCCGGCGAAACCCGTAGAAGAGGTCAAAGAAGAACCAGCGCCGGGGCCTGAACCAGAAAGACCCGTAGAAGCCAAGGAAGCGGCAGCTTCGGCGGAACCAGTAGAAGAAGTGACAGAAGCGGTAGAGCCGGAGAAACCCGGAGAAGAAGCGATACCAGAGCCGGAGAAACCCGTAGAAGAGAATAAGACTGAAGTTGTAGAGGAAGAAAAGGCCGAGGCTGTGCAAGTCGAATAAAGACTTAGATTAAAGCTAAAGACTGTAATGAAAGGAGGCCGTCATTAAATATTTAAACAGGTCACTACAATCACGATATCTCGTTATTCTTATTCTTTCGATGATAATACCAACGGTGGTTGTCGGAGGTTGTTTATATTATCTTGTTATTACTATTATGGCGGAGCAGATCGCTCTTCCGGATGTCATAGCAAGAGATCTGTTGCCGGTTATACAGAGGATAAATGTTATCCTTATAATAGCGCTACCGGCTGTATTTATTATTCTTTTGACATGGGCTATTATACTGTCTTACAGGTTTATCGGGCCCCTGGAACGGCTGGAAGAAGATATAAAAAGCATCGATGACGGGGATTACAGTGTGAGGCTCCAGATCAATAAAGATCACGACCTTAGCCCGATCGCGGATGTAATAAATGATCTGGTCGAGAAGCTCGAGAAAGTGGATAAACGGGTATAAACAATGATACACAAAACGGCTATAATTGATAAATCTGCCGAAATAGACCCCTCTGTCGATATAGGCCCCGGAGTTATTATTGAAAAAGATGTCCGCATCCACTCTAACGTGAGGGTAATGGCCAATGTCTATATTTACAAAGATACCGAGATCGGAGAGGGAACCTGTATTCATCCGGGAACTGTCATAGGCGATGCGCCGCAGGATTATGCGTATAAAGGCGAAAAGACTTTTACTAAGATCGGAAAAAATAATATTGTACGGGAGTACGTTACCATTCATCGCGGCACGAAAGAAGGGTCAGCGACCGTTATAGGGGACAGTAATTTTCTGATGGTCCAGTCCCATCTGGGGCACAACTGCGTGACTGAAGACAATGTTATTATAGCAAACGGTGCGCTGTTGGCCGGGTATGTGCATGTTGAAAAAGGCGCTTTTATCTCCGGGAATGTGGTTTTTCACCAGTTTTGTCGCGTGGGACGGCATGCGATGATAGGCGGCTTTACAGGGGTCAATAAAGATGTCCCCCCGTATATGGTGGTAAGGGGGCCGTCGGTGATCAGAGGGATCAACCTTGTGGGCTTGAGGAGAGCGGGCTTTAGCCGGGACGTGATAAGAGAGGTAAAAGAGGTATATAAGATAATGTTTCTGTCGGGTGCAACCAGCAGGGAAGCGCTTGAGAAAATAAAAGGTTCTTTTAAGTCGGAGGAGATCGGTCATTTTGTTTCATTTGTAGAGGGGTCTAAACGGGGGATATGCAAGATCCGTTTTAATAAAGAAGAGTATTTTGATTGATCCGGGGTTTAAAACAGAAAAGGGGGTACGGGTAATGAAGAAGGGTGATTTGAACAAGCTGTTTAAAAAATATGAGCCTGTTGTGAAAAAAACCGGCGAACAACTGGCGAAAGCGGTAAAAACCGCCGAAAAAGATATAGCCAAGATGTACAAGGTGGCGCAGACTCATGTAGAGATACAGATGAAGAATCTGCAGAGGGAAAAGATTTATCACCAGATCGGCAAAGACGTCGCTAAAAAACTTCTCAAAGGAGAAATTGACCTGCCGGTCTTTGAGAAACATAAAAAACAATTAACGAAAATCGAGATGGAAGAGACTAAGATGAAAAAGCGTCTTTCAAGGGGAAAGAGATCAAAGAAGAAGTAACGTTAACGAAACGGAATGTTTAAACGAATACTAAAGGAGGATGAAATGTTGAAGAAAACAGTCTTATTATTGCTTGCGGTTATATTGTTTATTGCCAGCCAGGCGGCATATGCGGAGAACACCAAGGCAAAAAGCCTGGTTTCGGATCTTTATGACCGAAGAAAAATGATGGATGCGCAAAGAAGGCTTTCAAATTACGGCCCGGAAGTCGCGGAATACTTGGCGCCTGTTCTTCAAGACAGCAGCCATGATACGGTACGAGTTGCAGCGTTGCGTATTATAGCTGACGTAAACGGTACCTCGGCGGAAAACGAGGTCATTGCGGTTTTAAACGATAAAAACCACAGGGTAAGGCAGGAAGCAGCCAGGACGCTGAGTATAATAGGCACTAGCCAGGCCGCCGTGGAACCATTGAAAGGTCTTTTAAACGATTATTATCCGAATGTCAGGTATAATGCGATAAAGGCCCTGGCAAAATTGGCTCCTAAAGATGAGACGGACCTGTTCATAAAAGCTCTTGGTGACTATGACGCAAGAGTACGTAAATTTGCGGTTATTGGCCTTGGTGAGTTAAAAAATCCAAAAGCTGTGCCCGCTCTTGCTCAACTTGCCAGAGATCCTGACGGAGGCGTCCGCTATGAACTTGCTAAAACCCTGGCAAGTATCGGTACGCCTGATTGTGTCGGGCCCATGACAATGCTTCTCGGGGATCCGGAGCAGAAGATCAGGTTACTGGCGGCCCAGGAACTTGGTAAGATCAAAGCAAGCTCTGCCGACGATTCCTTAGCTATGGCAGCGGACAGCCCGGATGCAAAACTTGCCAGCCAGGCCATTACCGCGCTTGGGGACAGGAAAAGCCCCAAAGCACTTGAGGTTGCCAGAAATCACCTCTCCAGCGAATACATGGCTGTTAAAATCGCATCTATAGAAGTCATAGGTAAAATGGGGTCCAGTAGCGATAAAGCTCTTTTAGAGCCGCTTATGGAAGCAGAGTCTACCAGCGTCAGAATGGAAGCTAGAAAAGCATTGTCGGCATTAGAAAGCAGGTCATGAGCTCGGGATACACTCCGGCAAGGGCAAAAAAGTATTCTGCGATAAAGACGCGAATTTTCATAATAGACATCATTTTGACGGTTCTGGCGATTATGGTGTTTCAGGTGTTTTTCGCGCGGCCTCTTTCGCATCTTACCGGGAACATTCACGCTAATTTCTATATCGGGTGTTTTCTTTTCGCTTCTTTATTTCTATTTTTCATGTATGCGGTGGCCTTCCCGCTTCACTTCGCAAGTTCTTTTGTCTTGGAGAGGCGTTTTGCTTTATCGAGGCAGTCACTGGCAGCCTGGCTGGGAGATGAAGCTAAATCTTTGCTGCTGTCGTTTATCCTCTCTACGGCAGCCATTCTTCTCTTTTATCTTGTCTTGCGGAATTTTCCCGCCGTATGGTGGGTGATTACAGCGGCAATATGGATATTTTTCTCGATTGTACTGGCACGCTTTTTACCGGTTCTTATTATCCCCCTCTTTTATAAGTATCTTCCCATAGAAGACGATACCCTTAAAGAACGGATAATGCTTTTGGCTGAAAAAACAAAAATTCATCTTATGGATGTATGCCAGATTGATTTCAGCCGGAAAACCGCCAAGGCGAATGCCGCACTTGTAGGTCTGGGGAAAACCCGTAAAGTCATTCTGGCTGATACTCTGGTTAAGGGGTTTAGCCCGGATGAGGTTGAAGCGGTTGTGGCCCATGAATTTGCGCATTTCAAATATAAGCACATGTGGCAGCTTTTGGCTTTTTCAGCCGCTATAACTTTAACGGGATTTTTCATTCTTTCTTTAGCGGCGGGCAAAATCGTAGATTTAAGCGGGGCAAAGGGCCTTACTGATATGTACCTTCTCCCGGCATTGGTGCTGCTTATGGTTTTTTTCGGAATCGCGCTATTGCCTCTGCAAAATTTCTTTTCACGCGTTCTGGAGCGCCAGGCGGATAGATCCGCCGTAACGCTCACGGCTAAAAAAGAGGCTTTTATCTCCGTGATGCGGAAATTGGCGGAGATGAATCTGGCGGATGTTTCGCCCTCACCCCTGAAGAAGATCTTTCTCTATGACCATCCTCCTGTCGAAGAGAGGATAAATATGGCGGAGAACATGAAGCGTGGTACTGGGTGATGGGAATGACGGATAAAAAGAAAAAGATCAAGAAGATATACGTTCTCCTGGAGAAATATTTTGGGGATCTTAAATGGTGGCCGGCAGAGTCAAGTTTCGAAGTGATAGTCGGGGCCATACTTACGCAAAATACTGCCTGGGGGAATGTTGAGAAGGCGATAGCGAACTTAAGACAGAAAAAAGTTCTAGCCCCCGGCAGGATAGCGACCATGAAACCGGCGAAACTGTCGCAGCTCATAAGGTCTTCCGGGTATCACCGCGTTAAGGCGCAGAGATTACGAGAGGTAAGTCGGTTTATCTTGAGGGAGTGTAAAGGAAAACTGTCCAGGTTGAAGAAGCAAGATGCCGCAGGTCTTCGGGGAAAACTTCTTCAAGTCAAGGGAATCGGGCCGGAGACGGCAGATTCTATTCTTATTTATGCGCTGGATAAGCCGACATTTGTGGTAGATGCTTATACCAAGCGCATATTCGCCCGTCACACTCTAGTGGGGGAAGATGCGTCTTATGATGAGATCCAGTCACTCGTCCACAGCTTTTTTACCATGGACAAAAAGGCATTAAATCAGTATCATGCGCTTTTAGTCGAGGCAGGAAAACATTTCTGCAAAAAACGCACTCCGCTGTGCGAAGACTGTCCGCTTAAAGTGTTGTTATAAGAGGAGGATAGATGGAAGATTTGGATAAAATAAAGAAAGTCGCCGAGGAAATGGCGAGGGAAGCCGGAGAGTACGCTATAAAACACATAGATAAAGTAGCTCAAGTTTCCCACAAGGGAGGATACAATAATCTCGTCACGGATGTCGACAAAAAATGTGAAAGCGTAATCATAAACCGGATAAACAAGGAATTTCCAAGTCACTCGATACTCGCCGAAGAGAGCGGAGATCATGCCTCTAAAAGCAGCGTTAAGTGGTTTGTCGATCCGCTTGACGGGACGACAAACTATGCGCACGCCTTTCCGGTTTTTTGTACTTCAATAGGCGTGGCTTTTGATTCCATCGTTAAAGTGGGAATTGTATATGATCCATCCCGAGACGAACTTTTTGCCGCCGAAGATGGGAAAGGGGCTTTTTTAAACGGCAAGAGAATTAGTGTTTCCGGTATAAAGACGGTTAATGACTCACTTATGGCAACGGGATTTGCTTATGATCTTAAGGGGAAAGTCGCAAATATTGATGCTTTTAAAGTAATGCTCGAAAATGCCCAGGCTGTCAGGCGGGCGGGCTCGGCTGCAATTGACCTTTGTTATGTGGCATGTGGCCGTTTTGACGGATTCTGGGAATTAGGGCTTAATCCCTGGGACACCGCCGCAGGTCAACTGATAGTGAAGGAATCAGGAGGGGTTGTAACCACAATCGAGAACGGGCCTTTTGATGTGTATAAAAAAGACATTCTGGCCACAAATGGCAAGATACATGAACAAATATTGCGCCTGATGAAATAGCATTTATCCGCGTTAACTCCGCAGCTTGCAAAAAATCTCACTTATTTTCAAAATAAAACCCATATTTTCTGAATTTTGTTAAAAAATTAAAATCTAGAAATCATACTGTGAATTAAATGTTAGTATATAAAAAAGCTAGTTGACATATGTAAGATAATGCGGTATACTCTATATTGTAAAATAATAAAAAGCAAGATATTTAATTTTAGGAGGGGAGAAATGAAATATAGAACAATAATAGAACTCATATGCGAAGCATCGAGTAAAGACGATGCGATAAACATCGCTGGCGACTATCTCAGCGGCGACGTTGAATTTGGTGTCCAGATGAAATGCCGCTCGGTGTCTCTCTGGGCGCACAAGATGAAAAAATACGCCGCATCCTGTGCCATTCTGTTTTTAGTTGTTTCCACGCTTTTTTTGAAAATTTCATCAATGGACGACACTGGCAAGATTTGCGTTTTGGCAAGCGGTAATTCTCATGGTGCCTATACGGTCGTACCTGCTTTAAAGACAAAGCATGAAGTTGATTTCAAAAAAGAGTGGGATGAGAAGACAGACGAAGTGGTGATGGATTTCCTTAAAGATTGACCGCGAACCGTGCGTTAAAACAGTCCTTTTGTTTTATGTACAGCCATCTGATATTCCCAAAACTTTCAACTGCAATCCAATATCAATGTTAGGGTTTCAAAAAGTTTGTTGACAGAATAAAAAGTTTAATGTAGAATCAGACTTAATCGTAAAATATTTAAAAGGAAGAATGTATATCAGACGGAGGAAATATGAAATACCGAACAGTGATAGAACTAATATGTGAAGCATCGGACAGAGAAGAAGCGACTAACATCTCCGGTGAGTATCTAAGGGGAAACATTGACTTTGGTGTCGAGATGAGATGCCAGGCTGTGACTCTCCGGGCTCACAGGATGAAAAAGTATACGGCTTCCTGTGCCATTTTGCTCTTGGCTTTTTCCGCGCTTTTTCTGAAGATCCAGTCTGCTACTAGCGATGCGAAGATCCCTGCTTTGGCATCTGGCGATTATCAGGGTACATATACGGTGGTGCCCGCGCTAAAGACAAAGCACAAAGCGGACTTCAAAGAAGAGTGGGACGAGAAGAAAGACGAGACGGTGCTGAAATTTCTGAAAGATTAAAATCACAAAGATAAGAAGAATATGAACGGGAGGAGAGAAGATCTCCTTCCGTTTTTTATTTCCGCCTTAAAGATTCGCAATTTTCAATGCAATAATACAAGGTTTTATTTGGAATTTCTTATTTAGTTATGTATACTCGTATTAAATATAATTTAATAAGGAAAACTATAACGAATGGAGAGACGTGATATGAAGGCGGAGAAAAATATCACCTCGCATAAGATTCTTGTCGTCGACGATCAGGTAGGCATCGTATCTTTTCTTTATGATTTTTTTACACATAAGGGGTATGATGTCATACAGGCTACTAACGGCAAAGAAGCGATAAACCTTGTTAAAGAAGAGTCTCCCGAGATCGTTCTTCTGGATATAAAGCTGGGATGGGGAAAAGACGGGATCGAAGTCCTTAAGGAGATTAAGCAAGACGCCCCTAAAGTAAGAGTTTTGATGATGACGAGCGTCGATGAAGAAGACGTTATCAACGAGGCATTTGAGCTCGGGGCGGATGATTATATAATAAAACCCTTTAGTCTAAGCTATCTTGAGAAGGTCGTGATGCTCAAGATATTGAATCTGGAAATAAAACGTCTAGGGGAAAAGGACGATGAAAACTAGACGCAAGAGTGTATTTAAAGGGCGTCTTTTCAATATCTTTAAAGGCGAAAAAATCCTGCCAGGCGGCAGGAAAGCATATTTCGAAGAAGTCGATCATCCGGGAGCGGCTCTCGTAATCCCTTTTATAAAAGGTAAGGTTGTTTTCATACGCCAGTACAGGGGCGTTATAGGCAAATACATCTGGGAGTTACCCGCCGGCACGCTCGAGGCGGGGGAGACGTCCTATGCCTGCGCGAAGAGGGAAGTTTTGGAAGAGACCGGATACAGTGTAGCGAATCTCAAAAGAATAGGGCTTATATATACGACGCCCGGTTTTTGTAACGAGAGGATACATATCTTCAAGGCTGAATGCAAAGAAAGACAAATCCCTAAAAAAGAGCATGATGAGATGATAAGGGTTGAGAGATTCACCCGGAACCGGATTCTTAAGCTTTTTAGAGCTGGCAAGATTATAGATTCAAAAACTATTGCCGCTCTTGCTTTTAGCGGTATTTTATGATAAATTTAATTTGTTTTTAGTAGGGTTTCAATGCTTGACAATTTGCTTTATATGGGATATACTTCTGGCTAACAAAGTCAAAAGGGGGGTGAAGATGAAAAAGCTTTTAACACTTTTGGTTGTATTTGCAATTATTTTTAATGTAAGTGCATTTGCATCCACAAACAAACCATTAAAAAATCTTGGCGGTGGTTTAGACGATATGGCGTACGGGGATCTTGAGATTCCTGATAACGCGAATGAGACCCAGACCAAGGGCACGCCGGCTTACCCGGATTGCACTACAAAGACAAACGATGGTACGGGCAGGGGTATCGCTCGATTTGTCGGTGGTCTTTGGAAAGTGGCTACCTTCTGGTACCCGGAAAGCACCAGCACTACTAGCTCCACTGCTAGCAAAACGACTAAAAAGAGCAGATAAAACATAAATTTATATCAATAACAAAAAGCCCGTCTTATCCGGTAAGGCGGGCTTTTTTCATCTAGGTCTTGCAAAAACTTCCTCAATATTTATTAAACGACACAGTTTCTTTTTTGTCCTTTAATGCTTTTTCATGAAGTTGCGCATCTTTCGGGTAACCGAGGGCTATAACCAGTTCAATCTTTTTTAAGGGATGGACGGAAAGTATTTTTTTAAATTTTTTTTCATTAAACCAGCCGAGTACGCATGTTCCGATGCCGAGCTCCTGTGCCTGCAAGACGATATGCGCACATGCTATTCCTATGTCTATATGCCTAAAATCCGTGCTTCTGAATTTTCCGGCCAACCAGGCGGGAAATTTTGTTCTTTCAGAAACCACTGCCACAAAAGCAGCGGCTTCCTTAGCGAATGAATTCATGTTATAAAAGCCGGAAAATACATGTTTTGACATTGCTGTCTTTGTATTTGCGTCATCCACGGCTATGAATTTCCAGGGCTGTGCGTTACAGGTCGATGGCGCGTAGCGCGCAGCCTCAACACATAGTTCCAGGTCTTCTCGCGCAATAGGACGCGCCTCATATGCACGGATGCTTCTTCTTTGTTTTATCAGATCGAGAAAGGTCTGCATTTTTCCTCCTTTGTCTTGGAGACAGCGTTAATAGCTGTGGCAGTTTTTCCTGCTTTTGATTATAATATAAAATATGAAAAAGTTACAGGTTATTATAATAGGCATCTTTCTTGCGTGTAATCTCCTGGGATGCGCCGGTACTGCCCACATCAAGAAGATCGAAACCGTCAAAGGTGTGTCAATAGAAAAGGTTGAAGAGTCTCTCAAGGAGAGGCCGCGTTTCCAGTCGGGCAAACGATTTATATATTTAATAGCATGGAACAGGATTCCGGTGGGAAGGATAATTGCCGAGGCGAGTGATATAAGAACTTACCGGGACCGCGAAGCGTATGTCGTAAAGGTCGTTACCGAGTCAAATAGATTTCTTTCGAAGATATACAGGGTGGAGGACACGTACACCTCTTATATAGATGCGGAGACAATGACCAGTCTCCATTATGAAGCCGACCGCAAGGAGGGTAATTATCGCAAGCATCTCGTTGTAGAATATGATTTTGAAAAGATGGAAGCGATATACACAAATCTTACGGACGGCTCTGTAAAAAAATGCGCAATCGAGAAAAATGTCCAGGATCCGGTTAGCGGGCTGTGTAACTTTATGACGCTGCCGGCAAAACCCGGTGAAGAAGTTACGATGACGGTGAACCTCAATATGAATAATTACGTTCTATCCGGAAAGATTGAGGAGATAGAGGTGATCGCGCTTCCGGAGCTTGGGGCTTTTCCGGCGTTTAAAATAAGACCTTATGTTAAGCTCAAAGGAGAGAAAGTTGACAAGGGAAAAGCATGGATGTATTTCACTGCGGATGAAAAACGTTTCCCTCTCTACGGGGTGGTTATAATTCCCTTCGGCAGGGTGACGGCCACATTAAGATCAGTCGAAGAGATAGATTATGAAATCCATTAACAAGACGGAATATTTTATCGCAAAAAAGGTTGGGCGGGCCATCAATCAGTACAATATGATTGAACGCGGCGATAAAGTGCTTGTAGCCGTCTCGGGAGGCAAGGACAGCTTGACGCTTCTCAGGGTTCTCCAGACGCGCAAGAAGTGGCTGCCGATAGATTATACGGTCAAAGCAGTGCATGTTATTACCGATTATGACCAGAAGCCCGCGGTGAACAAAGAAAAGCTTGCAGGGTATTTTGAAAGTCTTGGTTGTGATTATGTTTTTAAAGAAATAGCGATCGCCGAAAAAAACAAACTCACCCGTCAAGACTGTTTCTGGTGTTCATGGAACAGGCGTAAAGCGATATTTGAAACAGCAGAAAGTGAAGCATGCAATAAAGTCGCGTTCGGACATCATAAGGACGATATAGTAGAGACGATACTTATGAACATGATCTTCAACGGGGAGCTATCCAGTATCAATCCTGTTCAACCCCTTTTTAAGGGAAAGATAGTTATAATAAGGCCACTGGTCTTTCTGGAAGAAAAGGAGATTGACGGGTACGTAAAGGATTTATCCATACCATTGGTAAAATCGGCTTGCCCCAGAGAGGCCGGTTCTAAACGAGCGCTTATAAAAGACATCGTCAGGCGCCTGGCAAAGGAAGGGCAGGACATAAAGAGCAACATTATAAGGGCGCCTCACAGGGTGAAAGAAGAGTATCTGACGGAAACATTGGATGCGAGCGGCGATGATTCTCTGGAAGTAACGATTTTCTAACAAGATCATACGGGAAAATGAGAGAGAAGAGATTATTTTTGTTTATCATGATGCTGATCTTTTTGCCTTTTCTTACGGCTAGCGTTATGACAGTCAACCCTGCCACCGATGAGCAGGAACTCATCTTTATACCGGCTGCTAAAGAAAGGAGCATGGGAAAAAAAATAAACGAAAAGGTCTGCGAACATTTTGACCTTCCGGTAGACCCCCTTATGCAGAAACGCATAGAAGAAATAGGCCAGAGGCTCGCCCGCGGAGCGGACAGGACTGAGGTGGTCTACCGTTTTAAAGTGCTCGATTATGAAAAAGATGATTTTTACAACGCGTTTGCCGCACCCGGAGGGTATATTTATATCTTTACGGATCTTGTGGATGCTTTAAAGCGAGACGATGAAATTGCCGCGGTTCTTGCGCATGAAATGGCTCATGTGGAGGCCAAACATTCCATTAAAAGGCTTCAGGGTGATATCGGGGCGACTATACTTATGATACTCGGTTCACAGATGGGAGGCGATCGGCGTTCGCATGCCGAGGCCAACATGGCGATTAATCAGCTCATGGCCGCGTATTCGCGCCACGATGAGACTCAGGCTGATGAGCTTTCTGTAAAGTATTTAAAACGGGCTGACTTTGACCCGGAAGGCGCCGTCAATGCTCTTAAGACTTTAAAAAAACTGCGCAAGAAAGGGCCCAGGATGAAATATTCGTTTTACAAGAGTCACCCGTATCTCTCTGAACGCATTGCTGATCTTAAGAATTTCATTAAAGGGCATGCGGATTTCGATTCATATATAAATTTGGTCACAGATAATGATGAATTGTGATATCATAATAGAAATATAAATACGTGAAAAGGGGAGGCTGCGGCGATGAAAAAAATAGCGGTAATCTATTATTCAAGGTCGGGTAATACCGAAGCTATGGCTCATCTCGTTGCAGAAGGCGCGCGGGAGGAATCCGGCGTCCAGGTCGACGTGAAACGCGTCGAGGATTTCCCGGCTGAAAAGGCTTTGGAATATGACGGCCTGATTATAGGCTCTCCCACTTACTACGGCTCAATGGCGTACCAGGTAAAGAAATTTTTCGATGATTCTGTGACTTTTCATGGGAAACTTTCAGGGAGGGTCGGCGGTGCTTTTTCTTCGGCCGCTAATATCGGCGGCGGGAACGAAACGACCATAACCGGTATTTTAAATGCGATGATGATCCACGGCATGATAGTCCAGGGTATTGAAACAGGAGACCATTTCGGGCCCGTTTCAATCGGCAGCCCCGACAAGAGGGTTACAAAACAGTGTCATGCTTACGGCAAGAGGATAGCCGCTTTAGTGAAAAAAGCGGCTATAAGCCGCTTATAAGGTTTTTTTACAGGTTATGGTTCGACTCACTTCGTTCGCTCACCATGAATCTGCGAGGAAAGATATTTTGAACTTAGAACGAAGGAACACCAGGGTGTGAAGGCGTGGACGCGGAAGTTGTGACGCCAACAGGCGAAAAAGATGAAAGGGCGGACGTAAGTCCGTGGAGATTCATGAAAGGAGCACGGTCTTGAAAAAAATATTTGTACTGGACACTAACGTTATATTGCACAACCCGAATTCACTTGTTTCGTTTGCTGATAATATTGTAGTTTTGCCCATAGAGGTGCTGGAGGAGCTGGATAATTTCAAAAAAAATCACGATGAAAAAGGGCGCAACGCGAGAATAGCTATACGTCTTTTGGATAAGTTACGTAAGAAGGGGGAGCCCGGCAAGGGCTTTCCACTTGATAACGGCGGTCTTTTGAGGATTATAACAGGTATAGATTATGACAAGACCGTCGAGGTGAGGCTTTCCAGGGGGATAGTTGACAACAGGATATTACTTACCGCCTATATGCTCAAAAAAGAGGGGGAACGCGTGATATTCGTATCTAAGGATATTAACGCGAGGATCAAGGCTGACGCCATCGGGATTCCCAGTGTTGATTTTGAAAAACAGAAAGTCGATTTTGAGAGACTGTACACAGGGTGGCACCCCCTTAATGTGAAAAGAAGCGAAATAGACTCTTTTTACAAGAAAAAAGAGTATAAAGTCCCCGCAGGCGAATTCTTCCCGAACGAATTCGGGCTGCTGACAGATGCGGAAGACCCGAAACACACGGCGATAGGCAGGTACAAGGAAGATTTCGGGATACTTATGCCGCTCATCTTCAACAAGATGTTTGTGATGTCGCTGAGGCCCCGGAACAAAGAGCAGGTCATGGCGCTGGAACTCTTGCTCAATGATGATATAAATCTGGTAACCCTTGTCGGCCCGGCAGGTACAGGTAAGACGCTTTTGGCCATGGCGGCGGGACTTCAGAAAGTTATAAAAGATAAATCGTATGAAGGGCTTCTCATCGCGCGCCCCGTTATGCCGCTAGGCAACGATATCGGGTTTCTTCCGGGAACGAAGGAGGAAAAACTGGAGAGCTGGATGGGGCCTATATTTGACAATCTTGAGTATATTTTGAATGCGGAGAGGAAAGACAAAAACGTTAAGGTTAAGCCGAAAATTCAGATTGAAAAATATATTAAAGAAGAGATAATAGAACTTGAGGCTATGACATTTATGAGGGGCAGGAGCATCCCTGATCGTTTTATCATTATAGACGAGGCTCAGAACATGACCCCTCATGAAGTAAAGACCGTAATCAGCCGTGCGGGTAATCACACAAAAATGGTTCTTACGGGAGACCCGTACCAGATAGATAACCCTTATCTCGACGCCTCCAGTAACGGCCTGGCGTATTGTGTGGAAAGGATGAAAGGGCAACAGATGTTCGGCCACATGATACTAACGAAAAGCGAAAGAAGTTCTTTGGCTTCGCTTGCGGCGGAACGGTTATAATAATAAGATCGGAAAAGACGGATTAAACAAAGGAGAAAAGGATGAAAAGACTCACTTGGAGGAAATGGAGAGCGATAGTTCCCGTGTTTTTGTGTATTGCTTTAGTAAGCGGGAACTGTTTTGCAAAAAGCGATATTGAAAAATTAGACACAAGGATAAGAGAAGCGAGGCTGGTCATCGGGGAGATGCACGAGATGCCGGACACGTCAATCCCGAAAGACCTCTTAAAGCAATGCTCGGGAGTCGCCATATTTCCCTCAACAATAAAAGGAGGTTTTGTTTTCGGGGGACAGTACGGGCAGGGAGTACTTTTAAACAGGGATAAAAAGACAGGCAAGTGGAGTGCGCCGGTTTTTATATCTATTGGCGGCGCAAGTTTTGGTTTCCAGATAGGCGGGCAGGCCACGGATATGATACTTGTTATAATGAATGAAAGAGGGATGGACAGCCTCTCCCACGGCAATGTCGCTCTGGGCGGAGATGTATCGGCAGCGGCGGGACCCATTGGCAGAGACGCGGCACTTGAGACGGACGCTCTTTTGAAGGCGAGCATCTTTACTTATTCCAGAAGCAAGGGTCTTTTTGCGGGTGTTTCACTTAAAGGATCGATCGTGGGCCCGATGAAGAACCTTAACGAGGAATATTACGGAGAGGGCGTGACCGCCAGCGATATACTTTTTTCAGATAAGATCCAGCCGACCGCAGAGGGCGAGAAGCTTATCGAAGTTCTGGAACAATATTGATTGCATATAAAAAATAAAGAGTTAAAATGATAAAGACTGGCAGTTTGTGATTTAAGGAGACTATGAGGATAAATATCCGTTATATAAAGAAAAACGATATTTTTGAGATCCAGGCTGTTGAGAAGAAAGTGCGAGCGCATTTTCTTCTTTCAAGAGCAGAGCTTAATAACTTAAGGACGATACTGGAAAAAGTTCTTCTAGAAAGCAAAAGCAAACAAAAAGAGTAGGGTTCTGGCAAAAGCGCCCTAACTGGTATTAAGAGGGTCTATGCGGTGTTTACACGGGAAAAATAAAGCGGCTGTTTTTATCGCGGGGTTGTTTTTTGCAGGCTGCATTTTAGGCGGAGCCTCCGGCCTGAAAGCAGACGAGGTCGAGTACGAAAAATTCAAGGGCGGTCTTGGATCGCTTATAGCGTTTGGTAGAACGAGGGCCGAGATGGTCCGTCAGTACAACGCGGAAACTAAAAGTTACAACAGCATTAAAAAAGCGGTTGACAGCGGACAGCTGAGGGAAGGCGATGCGGCGTCGACGGTTAAAAGAAGGTATGGAGACCCCGTAATTACGCTGACCGATGACAGAGATTCTACGACGAAATGGATTTATAAACCTGCTGAAGCTTCATTTTCATCTAACCAGAAGATATATCTTACATTCGATGAGAATGATAAACTGGTGGAATGGATTTCATTGCAGCCGGTGGAAGAAAACCTCCCCGCTTCGGGAAATTAACAGTATTTTTTCTCCCTTCTTTTTTTATTTAGCCATCGCGTAAGTTGAGCACTTTTTGTATCCCTTGTAATTTGCTTGTATGACCTCTTGAGCCGGTTTATTTTGCGGCGTAAACTGTCTGTTGTACTCTCCCCCGGCATTTATGTTTGTATCCCATTTCCACCAGTATACCCCCGCAAGCCAAGGTTCGTTCCATATGGTCTGGAAAAACGCTTCGTAGCACCTGGCCTGTATTTCCGGGTCGGCATTTCCGCATGTGCCCCCTTTCCAGGGAGTGTAAGGAGCATGCGGAGTGCTTGCATAACCTATTTCAGTGAAGATGATGGGTTTATTGACCTGGACTTGCCAGGTTTCGATTTCGTATTTCCACTTTTCCCATCCCTTCTTAAGGTCTTCGATCGTCGGGGCAGATTCATATGTAAGCGGAAAGTAAGCATCTATACCCACGTAATCCAGTATATCCCAGAACTTAATGTTCTTGAAATTGTCCCAGTTAGCGGCATAGACGAGTTCTCCCGAGTAGATCTTTTTTACCTCTTCGATTATTGTACGCCACTCGGAATCTTTCTGTGTGGTAAAGGAGAGCTCCGTTCCCACGCAGAAGAGTTCCACTTTTTCCTTTTCAGCCATCTTCGCATAGTGAGTTATGTTTTTCTTATATTCCAGGAACCACTTCTTCCAATCATCTTCAGTGTTGAATCCGATATCAGCACGCCAGTAAGTGCCGTCATATTTATCGAGAAGATCAATGTGGGGTTTGAGCATGACTTTAAGTCCCAGCGTATGGGCGCGTTTGATTGTATGGACTATGCTTCTATCGCTGGGAGTTTGGTCTGTAGGTTTTATTTCCGTGGAATTATATTGTTCCTGGTATAGCGTCACGCATATTGAGAGGTATTCTACTCCCAGGGACGCGAGTTTCTCCAGGGATTCGTCAGAGTATTGGGAAGCAAATCTTTCTTTTTCCCAGGTCACGTAACACATACCTTTTTGTGGCAGGAATAGTGTCGTTTCGGAAAATACCGGAAGCACGGGAGAGAATTGGTATATCGCAAAAACCATTGCGACGAGAACATATAGCGCATTTGTTTTCTTTTTAAGTCGTTGGATCTTCATTTTCTTGCCTTCCTTTCCGCAAAACCCGTTTTGACAAAGGCAAGACCCTGTGGATAGGCTTACAAAAAGTTAGCAGAAAATGATGATCCAAGAGTTTCAGTTTCGGCAGTCTGACGACCATGTCCCCAAAAGGGGAGTTAGGCTCATGACTTTGCGTCCTATCCTTTAGGATAGTTTGCCTTTATCGTCTATAAACAAGTTTTTTAAAGAGCTTTTGCGATCTCAATTATAAGCTTAATGATAAAAAAACAAAAAGCAAGATGGAAAAACAAACTTTTTAATATTTAACTTTGATCGAGATTTTAGTATAATTTAAACGCAAAATCAAAGAGATTTCCATAGTTGTAAAATTTCATTTGTCTTTCAGGTACTATTTTTATATAATCTATTGCACCAAAAGTGCAAAAGGTCTTGTATAAAATACGCAAGGAGAAAAAATGCATACGAAAAAGCGCGTGACATTAACGCGGGAAGGCCGTGAGAAGATATGTAAGGAACTGGAGTTTCTTAAAGGTGAGAGGCGCCGTGAAATAGCAAAAGCTCTTGCCGAAGCCAGAGCACACGGGGATTTGAGCGAAAATGCCGAATATGATGCCGCAAAGGAAGCCCAGGCCATGAACGAAAAGAAGATCGCGCAGCTGGAACATACTTTGATGAATGCGCAGCTCATTGATAATGATGCTATGCCCAAAGACATAGCGCTTTTAGGGGCAACAGTAAAAGTGGGGGACAAAGACACCCTGGAAGAATTTGATTATATGCTTGTCTCTGAAGAGGAATCGGATCTTGATAGAAACAAAATATCCGTTTCCTCACCGGTCGGTAAAGCCCTCCTGGGGCACAGGGTAGGGGACATCGTTGAAATAGAAGTTCCGGCTGGGGCCATCAAATATGAAATTTTAAAAATCAGCCGGTAATTTACCCATGCACCAGAAGGCCACGCCCGTAAGGGCGTGGATGAATGGCCTTCGGTGCAGTCTTTCCGCTTGACGGAAAGACTGAAACTGTGGACGCCATGGGCGTTAGCCCATGGAGCTTCACAAAAAAACGGAAAGAAGGACCGTAGCATGAATCTCAAGAATATAAGATGGAAGAAGCTTACTGCAATCATCCTTATCGGTATGGTTGTCTATTCCTTTCTGCCGCTTGTTTACCTGTGGCTGATGAAAGGATCCGGTCCGGATGAGAATAATTCAAGCGCCGTAAAGAAACTCGAAAACAATGAAGGCAGTTATTTTTCCTTTATCGTTTTTGGCGATAATCATTCCGGGCTTATCTTTAATGATGCCGCCTGTATCAAAGAGGTATGGCACATGAACAGGGAAGATCGCTTCCGGAAAGTCCCGATAGACTTTGTCCTCAGCGCGGGAGACGTCACTCTCGACGGCAAGCGTTCGCATTTTTTGACTTATAAGAAAATACAGCGCCTTATAAAATATCCGGTTATTGCGGCTATCGGCAACCATGATGACCGCGAACTTTTTGAGGAATTTTGCGGCAAGAGTGAATTCACCTTTAAAAATCGGAATTCGTATTTTATAATTTTGGATAATGAGGCAGGCGCGCTCAGCCAAGGTCAGTTTGATTGGCTGGAGGCTGAGCTCGAAGAAGGCACAAAGTACGATCATATTTTTATCGTTATGCACAAACCGCCTTTTGATCCTTATCAGCAGGATTGGTATAACGAGGATAATAGTCCCTGGGCGTACAGGTTCCGTAAGCTTTGCGGAAAGTACGGTGTGGATATGGTTTTTGCCGGACACAAGCATATGTTTAAACGCGAGGATTTTGACGGCGTAGATTATATCGTTACCGGTGGCGGCGGCATGCTCATTGAAATCCCTGAAGCAGATGGCGGGTACTTACATTATGTAAGGGTCATGGTAAATAATGATTACGTGACATATGAAGTAAGAAAAGTCTCGCCGCCGGTATGGGAGTATGTGACGTATTATTTCTGGAAAGAGCTCATGTACTGGATCAGGAATTTTTACGGATCCGGCTATATATTAGGAAAAAACACGAAGATAGAACCCCTTCGAGTGCCCGGACTCAACGAACGCAAGTACTGGATAGAATAACTGTCTTTTTTACAAAAGACTTCTTTTCTCGGAATCAATATTGCCAATCATAAATTTTTTGTTGACAAAAACAACCTGTCATGATATTCTACCAATTGTCTATCGAGAAATAGGAGAATATATGCTTATCGGGAAGAAAGGCTATTATTATTTGAAGGTTATACTCTTTTTTGCGTTTAGCAGGAAAGAGTCTTTTCCGATCAAGGAATTGGCGAGGAGGCTTGCGATTTCAGGAAAGGTTCTTGAACAGGTGCTGCTTTCATTGAAAAACAAGGGGCTTCTTGCGAGTAAGAGAGGGCCGCAGGGCGGATACAGGCTTTCGCGAGATATCTCGCATCTTACCGTTATGGATATAGTGGAGATGACCGACAGAAAATTGGATATTCTTCCGATAGAGCCTTCCGGCAAGAAGAATGTCCTGGAGGATGTTCTTATGGCCCTGGAGGAAGATGTGAAGGTGCAGTTAGTGTTAAAATTCAAGGACCTTAAGATCAAAGATCTGGTAACGAGCATGAAGGAGAAAATAGCGGAAGCCGAATTAAGCTACATGATTTAACCTTAATTGCGCTTCTAACCTTAGTTTAAACCTATAAAAAAAGGGGGAGGAGTCATGAAGAAAGAAAAGTGGAATCAGGGAACGCTCGGCATACATGCGGGGTATACGCCGGATCCGACAACAGGTTCAAGAGCAGTCCCTATTTATCAAACGACCTCATATGTTTTTAAGGACACGGAGGATGCGGCGGATCTTTTTGCGCTTAAAAAATTCGGCAATATCTATTCGCGCATAATGAATCCGACGGTAGACGTGTTGGAAAAAAGGGTAACTGCTCTGGAAGGAGGCGTAGCCGGTGTTGCTACCTCTTCAGGACAGGCTGCCATTACTCTTACTATACTTAACCTTGCATCAAGCGGCGATGAGATAGTCGCATCAAGCAGTCTCTACGGGGGGACGTATACACTGTTTAATTACACGCTGCGCAATCTCGGGATAAAAGTTGTCTTTGTGGATTCTACTGATCCGGGAAACTTCCGCAAAGCCATAACTAAAAAGACCAAGGCGCTGTATGCTGAAACTATCGGCAACCCCAGGCTGGATGCTCTTGACATAGAGCAAGTGGCGAAGATTGCCCATGAAAACGGCACCCCCCTTGTTATTGATAATACTGTCGCAACACCGTTTTTGGTTAATCCTATCCGCTATGGTGCGGATATCGTGGTGCATTCCGCTACGAAATATATAGGCGGGTACGGAACCTCAATCGGTGGTGTCATAGTCGACTCCGGGAATTTCGACTGGAGGAATGGGAAATTCCCGCATTTGACCGACCCCGATCCCAGTTATCACGGCGTGAAGTTTGCGGAAGCCTTTGGGGCTGTTCCGGGTCTGGGTAATATCGCTTTCGCTGTAAAGTTGCGCGTGAGTCTTCTTCGAGATATAGGTTCGTGCATGAGTCCTTTTAATGCATATTTGTTCCTCTTGGGGCTGGAGACGCTTCACCTGAGGATGACACGGCACAGTGAAAACGCCCTGGAAGTGGCCCGGTTCCTCAAGACGCATAAAAAGGTCTCGTGGGTGAATTATCCGGGTCTCGTCGAACATCCGCAGCATGAAATAGCCCAGAAATACTTTAAACACGGTCTCTATTCAGGACTTTTAGGCTTTGGGATAAAAGGCGGTCTCGAGGCGGGTAAAAAATTCATCAATTCGCTGGAACTATTCAGTCATCTAGCTAATATCGGTGACGCCAAAAGCCTGGCTATACATCCTGCTTCCACAACGCATCAGCAGCTTACGCGTAAAGAACAGGAGGCGGCCGGTGTTACGGAAGACTTTGTGCGTCTTTCAATAGGGATTGAAGACGTCGAGGATATCATAGCGGACTTAACTCAGGCGCTTGACAAAGCGTAAGATTGCCGATTTTTTCTCAAGCGGGAAGAATCATTCCCTTCGCATGAAAAAGGAGCTTTAAGATGAAGATATATGATGATATTACGCAGACCGCTGGCAATACGCCTCTAGTCAGGCTGCGCAAGATTGGTAAAGATCTGCCGGGTAGGATACTCGCCAAATTGGAGTTCTTTAATCCTTTGGCCAGTGTTAAGGATCGTATAGGAGTGGCTATGATCGAGGCAGCCGAAAGGGAAGGCAAGCTGAAAAAAAACTCAGTGATCATCGAGCCGACAAGCGGCAATACCGGGATAGCGCTTGCTTTCGTGAGTGCCGCAAAGGGATATAAGCTTGTGCTTACGATGCCTGATACGATGAGCGTTGAAAGGCGCGCTCTTTTGAAGATACTGGGAGCAGAGCTTGTTCTTACTCCGGGTGAAAAAGGCATGAAGGGCGCAGTTGAAAAAGCGGAAGAGCTGGCCAAAAAGATGCCGGACTCTTTTATGCCCCAACAGTTTGAAAATGAGGCGAATCCCGAAGCACACAGAAGGACCACCGCAAAAGAAATATGGGACGACACCGACGGGGAAGTGGATATTTTCGTGGCCGGGATCGGCACGGGGGGAACCATTACCGGTGTGGGGGAGGCACTTAAGAAGAACAAGCCTCGAGTGAAGCTTATAGGCGTTGAACCCGAAGCTTCGGCGGTTCTTTCCGGGGGAGAACCCGGTCCGCACAAGATACAGGGTATTGGAGCGGGGTTTATTCCTAAGGTCTTGAAAAAAGAGCTGATAGATGAGATAATAACCATTTCCGATGATGATGCGGGAAAATACGCCAGGCTCCTCGCAAGAGAAGAAGGGCTCCTGGTGGGGATATCCGCCGGAGCGAACGTGGCGGCTGCTGTAAAAGTGGCTTCCAGGGAAGAAAACAAGGATAAAAATATAGTCGTGATTCTTCCGGATTCCGGCGAAAGGTATTTAAGTACGTGGTTGTTTAAAGATTATTTGGACTAAACAGAGTTTTTTAAAAGGTGGGAACATGCCCCAAAGAGCTAAAAAAGAAAAAGAAGGACTAGGGATAGTCCAGACACAATACTACAATGCACCCAAGGATGAGAAGTTCCTCATGGAGAGCGGAGCTTCTTTTTCGGAGCTAAAAATCGCCTATGAGACTTACGGGAAGTTAAACAGCCGTAAGAACAATGCCGTCCTTATATGTCATGCGCTTTCGGGGGATGCCCATGCGGCGGGATATCACGCGGGCGAAAAGAAGCCCGGATGGTGGGATGATATGATCGGTCCGGAAAAGGCTTTCGACACAAACAAATATTTTGTCGTCTCCTCCAACATAATCGGCGGCTGTAAGGGCTCAAGCGGCCCCAATTCGATTAATCCCTCGACGGGCAAACCTTACGCCTTGAGTTTTCCGATCGTCTCCGTCGTGGACATGGTGAATGCACAGAAAAAGTTATTGGATTTTTTGGGGGTCAAGAAATTGCTTTCTGTCTGCGGCGGGTCTATGGGGGGGATGCAAGCCCTGCAATGGGCAGTATCGTATCCGGAGGAAGTCGTCTCCTGTATCCCGATAGCTACCACGTATAAACATTCTGCCCAGCAGATAGCCTTTGATGAAGTGGGGCGCCAGGCGATAATGGCGGATCCTGCATGGAACGGCGGCGATTATTACGAAAAACAATGTCCTTCGGCGGGGCTGGCTGTTGCAAGGATGATAGGACATATTACGTATATGAGCAATGAGTCTATGGAGAAAAAATTCGGCAGGGTGCTTAAAAAGAAGGAACTGGGATATGAGTTTTCCACGGAATTTGAAGTGGAGGGTTACCTCCGCTACAGGGGGGATAACTTTGTAAAAAGGTTCGATGCCAACAGTTACCTTTATATAACTAAAGCTATGGACTATTTTGACCTTCAGAAGGACCAGAAATTATACCATGCTTTTAAAGATATAAAGACGAGGTTTTTAGTCATTGCTTTTAGCTCGGACTGGCTTTATCCGCCGGCGCAGTCGAAAGAAATCGTCAGGGCTCTTAAGATGAACGGTATAGATGTCACATATTGCGAAATAAGCTCCGATTACGGGCATGACGCGTTTCTTCTTGAGTTTCAAGAAGAAACGAAGTTGATTAAACACTTCCTGGATAATACCCACAAGAAACTGGAAAGGAAGAAATGATAAGTAAGAGCAAGGAAGAGTTGAGACTCGATCATAAGGTTATCGGGGACATGATAGAAAATGGTTCCACGGTGCTTGATTTGGGCTGCGGTAGCGGTGAGCTTCTGGAGTATCTTGCGAGTAGTAAAGATGTAAAGGGCAGCGGCGTGGAGATAAGCGAAGAAGCCATCTACAGATGCGTGGAAAAAGGGCTCAGCGTATCCCACGGCGATATAGATTCGGGACTTAAAGAATATCCTGATCACCTTTTTGATTATGTGATTTTTAATCAGACAATGCAGCAGGTACACAGGCCCAAGGAAGCTATAAGAGAAGCCTTGAGGGTAGGCAAGAAGGTCATAATAGGGTTTCCGAATTTCTGTTATATAAAAGCGAGGCTGCAGCTCTTTTTCGGGGGGCATGTCCCGGTGACCCCTTCGTTGCCGTACACCTGGTATGATACCCCTAACCTTCACTTTTTAAGTATCAAGGATTTTACGAATTTTTGCGCTCAAGAGAAAATAAAAACCGAGAAAAAAGTGTTTCTTGCTGAAAAAAGTATTGTAAAGTTCATGCCGAATATTTTTGCTCTTAATGCCGTTTTTCAGATCTCCCGATAGTAGAAGTGAACAAATAGTGTTATTTGGACCCGAAAACCCGTATTCATCTACATGGATGCCTTCCAAAAGTATTACAAGAGTTTAAACAGTCAGCAGAGAAAAGCCGCCGGTACCACCGATGGCGCGGTCCTGGTGCTTGCCGGTCCCGGTACCGGCAAGACGCAGCTACTTTCTATCCGAACCGCCAACATTATCAGGCAAAATAAAGCTAAGGCGGAGAATATCCTCATCCTTACATTTACAAACGCAGCCGCTAGAGCCATGCGGCAAAGGCTTGCCTCAGTCATAGGACATGACGGATACAACGTGGAAGTTGAGACATTTCACAGTTTTGCCAACTCTATAGTCCTGGAATCGGAAGGCGCCATCAAATACGTCAAGGACAGGATAGAGATGAGCGAGGTCGAAAAAGTCAGAGCCATAGAATATATCCTGGATAACGTTAAAGGCGCCGAAGTCCTAAGGCCTTTCGGCTCGCCCTATATCCACCGCAAGGAGATCGAGAAAAGGATCAGCGAACTTAAGAATGAAGGGATAACACCGGAAGACTTTAACAGCAGCCTGAAAGATCTAAAAGCGGACGGCATAAATCTGGAAGAGAGGCATATCACGCGCCTCAACGCGCTTAGCATTATTTACGAAAATTATGAGAAGTTAAAGGACGAAAAGTCTCTCGTTCTTTTTGATGAAAGAGGCCGGATAGATTATGACGACATGATACTTATCGCTTTAGACGCCTTAAAAAAGGATGAGGAGCTCCGGAAGCTTTTCAGGAAAGAGTACAAGTACGTAATGGTCGATGAATACCAGGACACCAACGGCGCGCAGCTGGAACTGCTTTTTGCTATTTTGGACCCGGTCTCCTGCAATGTCTGTTGCGTTGGTGACGATGACCAGGCGATTTACCGTTTCCAGGGCGCTACTTTAGCGAATTTCCGCGAACTTAAGAAGAGGCTTCCCGCTCTTGAGACGATCAAGCTTACGGATAATTATCGGTCGACCGGCCGCTTAATAGAACTGACGGACAAGATAATCCGGCAGCTTCCCGAGAAAGAACGCATAGCCGTAAAAAATCTTACGTCTTGCGCGCATTATAATAACGACGGCATCCGTTTTCTGGAATTTTTGACCGAAGAAGAAGAACTTGCCTTCCTGGTGGAAGAGGTGAAGAAGCAGGCGGACATTATCAAAAAGGACAAATCGCTTTCGGCCGAAGAGAGAGAAAAACCTTTTAATAATATTGCCGTATTGGTACGCAAAAGAGAACAAATATTACGCGTTATAGATGCGTTTTTGAAAGCCGGAGTGCCTTATGCCACGGATGGAGAGGAAGACATAAGACAGGAGAGGCGCGTAAGACAGATGCTTGATGTGCTCGAACTTGCCAGAGCGAGTGCCGCAACTAACGAGAGAAAGTCTCTTGTGCTTTATAAGGTTCTTACATCCGATTATATTGATGCCTCACAGACGGACATATTAAAATTTATCAGTTTCATCGAGGGCCTCAGGCGTTCTCGGAAGGCAAACGGTATCGATGATTACCGCTCATGTAATTTTTTCGAGATATTCGTTGAACGTTTCGCCAGGTTTGAAAAAAACGCCGACGGTGGGAATCTTATGCCTTCCGGCAGTGAATCAAGCGCCCTTGGGATTGCCCGCGAACTGAAACTTGAAAACCCCTGCGCTTTGCATAAGGCAGCATGGGCGATAAACAGGCTTCTCGCCGATAGCGGCAGTCGCCCCGTTCACGATGTGCTTATGAGGTACATAAGCGACGTGAATCTATACAGATTTATTTTGAAGAGGTACGAAAAAGACCAAGTCATCCGCATAAGGGATTTAAGGGCTTTAGTCTCTTTTATCAACATGGTCAAAGAGGCGGATATGGCTAACCCGGCTTTGGGACTTGATGAATTTATGGAAGAGCTGAGCTTGAGAGAAATGCACGGTATGCCCGTTAAAGGGGAGCTTGCCACCCTCAGCCAGGATGGGGTGCGTCTTTATACCGCGCATAAGTCAAAGGGGCTTGAGTTCTATACCGTATTTATGCCGTTCTGTCTTGAACAGAAAAGCTGGCCGGTCCGCAAAAAAGCGGAGACGGTGCCGCTCCCTCCGGAGATATGCAGGAGCAAAGAGAGGGCGACTGAAAAAGAGACGCTGAAGCTTCTTAATAGATATGATGAACTGCGCCTTTTCTATGTAGCGTCTACCAGAGCTAAAGCATATCTTATCTATACGGCCACCCCACGCGAAAAAGTCGTAATAAGCCAGTTTTTAAGCTACATAGGCATGGAGCCTGTCTCTGGGGCGCCGCCGGAGGAAGAGGAGTTTCTCGGTGAGTACCTGCAAAGAACGAAGGATAGAGACCCGCTTGAGAATATCTCGGATGCAGTGCAAGATATTGTTACGAATCTTTCATTAAACCCCACCAGCCTTAATAATTACATAACCTGCAGGAGAAAGTTCCTCTACGATAACGTACTGCGTCTTCCGGGCAGGAAGAACCAGCACCTAGTTTTTGGTAACTGCGCACACAAGGCCCTTGAAGAGGTGTACACATCTTTCATGGATAATGGGAAATTTCCTTCCTTTGTGTTTTTTAAGGATGCATTCAAGAAAGAACTGGAGTACCAGGGCTCAACTAGCGAGATAAAGACCTGGTGTCTGGACAGGCTGGAGACCTTGAGCAAGTGGTACGCCGTTTCTGCAAAATCCCCGGTAATGCCCATGGACCTTGAAAATAAACTGGAAATTCATATTCCGGAGGGGCCTCTATTCAAGGGTACGTTTGATAAGATAGAGGCGGATGCCGCGGGAGGCATCCGCGTGATAGATTATAAGACCGGCAAGCCCGATAAGCATATAAAGGCTATAGCCAATTGCAAGGATCTTTCGAAGTATGCGTGTGACGATTATTACCGGCAGCTCGTAGCGTACAAGATGCTGTATGAAGCTTCCCGTTCGGTAAGGGAACAGAAGTCTGTCACCAAAGGCGTAATCCAGTTTTTGGAACCGGTATCAGAGACCGTAAAAAAATACAGCATGGAAAAAGGCACATACAGCGATATCACCGTCGATCTTACGGATGAGATGGTTAAGGAGCTTAAAAATGTTATAATGGATTGCTGGAATAATATACAGGCGCTTAAGTTCGAGAAGTTGTCGGAAAGAGACGATAAAGACAGGTGCGCCCGGTGTGAATATGACTCTATTTGCTGGCAGAGGTAAAGCTTATGGTTCGACTCACTTCGTTCGCTCACCATTAATCTGCGGGGAAAGATATTTTGTACTTAGAACGAAGGAACACCACGGATGTTAATTCGTGGATGCAGAACTATATCGACCGAAGGTCGCAAAGGGATGAACCACGGACGTGAATCCGTAGAGATTCATAAGGAGAGATGACCATGGAAAAGAGATTTATTTCCGATCTAAAAGTTAATGAGAAAATAGACACGATTTTTATATTGAGAAAAAAGAACCTCAAGCTTACCAAATACGATAAGCCGTACCTGGAGATGTCTTTCCAGGATAAGACGGGGAAGATCGAGGGGCGCCTCTGGGATGATGCCGATAAGTTCAACGAGGCGGCTGAAACCGGCGAGGCCGTGAGGGTGAAAGGGGTAGTCGATAAGTACCGTGACGAAAAACAGCTTAAAGTCGATTCCATAGCCAAGGCCGATGAACGCAGTTTCAAGTATGAGGATATGGTCCGCGTTGCGGAGAATAGAGACGGGATCTACCGGGACATCATCAAGTATTTAGAGGAAACAAAAAATCCCTGGCTGCGCAAATTGGCGGAGGAGTTTACCGGAGACGGAAGTCTCATGGCTCTCTTTAAAGACGGGTTGGGGGGCAAGGCATGGCATAATGCTTATATAGGCGGGCTTATGGAGCACACATATGAAGTCATGTATATAGTGAGAGAGATGTGCAAACTTTACCCTATGGCGGATAAGGATATTGCCGTTATGGGCGCATTTATACATGATATAGGCAAGGTGTTCGAGTTGGATCCGAAGAAGCTGGAATATACAATCGATGGGGGCTTGCTCGGCCATATCGCTATAGGGCACAAGATCTTCATGAAGAAAATCGACAGCATACCGGACTTTCCCGGGGATCTCAGCCTGCGGCTTGAACACATTGTTCTTAGCCATCACGGCGAGTATGAGCAGCAATCCCCGGTTCTTCCCAAGACACTTGAAGCTACTATCGTGTACCAGGTTGATGAACTGGTCTCCCAGGCGAATGCGATCAAAGAGATTCAGATATCGCAGAGGGAAGAGGGTAAAATCTGGAGTGATTTCGTCTCGATCAAGAACAGAAAATATTATATTAAAAGCGCTGAGGATGAAGACTGGATGCGTGAAGTTTCCGGTGATGAGGAGAAGACTAAAAAGGACGATTTATTCGCCTGATGAGACGGGAAGAATTTGAAAAACTTGTTACAGAAGCTCTCGAAAACCTGCCCCGCCTTTTCAAGGACAGCCTTGAAAACGTGGACGTCGTCATAGAGGATGAACCCTCGCCGGAATACCGGAAGTCTCTTGATGTAAGTCACAGGCAGCTGGTGCTGGGACTTTACCAGGGTGTGCCCCTGGCCAGAAGAAGCCATTATTACGGCATGGTGCTACCCGACAAGATCTCTATCTTTCAGAAAAACATTGAAAGGATATGCAGGACGGATGAGGAAATCATCCGCCTTGTTACACATACCATCCAGCATGAACTTGCGCATCATTTTGGGATCTCGGATAAAAGATTAAGGGATCTGGGGATATACTAAAAGCGTATTAGCTTCGCGTATTCTCGGGGGGATAGACAGTCACATTGTCGATATAGACAGGTCCTGAGTAGATCATGTTTTTTTCCGCTTCGATCCTTACCGCTATCTTACGCACGTCCGACTTGAATTTTTTATCTACTTTAGTTTTCTTCCAGTCGATACTACCCTCAGAGATGTTTGCTATTATGGTTGTCCATTCTCCCGGTTTTAGACGGATACTGCGTGACATCTCGACAAACTCCCAGCTATCGCCTGTAGAAAGTATAATTTTGCCCCTGAGGCCTTCCGGGCATCCGGGGGGAAGGTAGACGTCTACGGTTATTGCAGCGTATTCATTGAGGTCCAGGTACTGCTGGATCTCGATAAGTGCCGCTTTCCAGTTTTCTCCCGAAAAATCCGTGTAAAGTTCCAGGCTTCCGCTACCCTTGCTGGCGAAATTACCGCACTTTTGCAGGGAACTGGCCGCATAATCTTTTTCGTCAAATTCCCATGCCGGTATCTCCCAGCCCTCGGTGCCATTTTCAAAATCGTAAAGGTTTTTCCCGCTGGAAAGATCGGGCTGCTGCGGGGTTATATCAAGGTCGTACTTTCCGGTGGCAGCTATTTCCTTAGGAGCGGTTTCTTTGGGGCTTTTGAGCTGGGTTTGAGTACGGCTTTCCTTCCCGCGGGGTTCTACGTCGACATTTATAGAAAAAGTCACGCGGTTGCGGGTGAAGAAATACACCCCAAGGCAAATCAGGCAGACAAGAACGGCAAGGGATATGAGGATAAGCCTGATCCGCGCGGCTTTGAGGCTTGAACTAGGGCGCTTTTTTCTCTTGCCGGAAGCAAAATACGTTTTTGAAAGTTCAAGATCTATCCTGTCGGGTGTTCTGTTTTTATCCATAATATGCAGAAATGAAGGTGACCTCGTCTATACATGACCGGATGCAGCTTGATTGGCGAAACGGGATCATTCTATCACAATTGCTATTTTATATGCATAAAAAAATGATGATTATGGGAAAAGATATTTTCGCTTTATCTATTTACAGATAATATCCGATATGCTATACTTCTAACCAAATAGCACAACATGTATGTATTATTAGTTTTACAACCACAAAATACATGGGGGAGTGAGAGATGAAAATCATTTCGATTTCGAACCAAAAAGGCGGTTGCGGGAAAACGACACTAGCGGTAAATGTTGCGGCAGCACTTGCAAAAATGGGAGGCCAGACGCTTCTCATCGACATGGATCCTCAGGCGCATGCGACCTTCGCTCTGGGGTATAATAAAAAGCCCTCCGGTATAAAAACCTCATATGATATTTTTCGCGCTCACTTCGATAATACTAAAATACCTTTTGACGATATACTAATTTCTGACAGAGAAAAACTTTCTTTTATACCCGCCAATATGATGCTTTCGGCGGCGGAGATAAACCTGGGCGGAGTTAATGGCGCGGCGTCGATACTTTCCCGTACTTTATCCGACACTTTTTTTGATAAATTCGAATATGTGATCATTGACTCTCCCCCGAGTTTCGGGTTTCTCACGCTGAATTCCATGTATGCCGCCACTATGATTCTTGTGCCTATGGATTTGAGTTATTTTTCGTTTAACGGCATAAACAGCGTATATAGGGTGGCCAGCCTTCTAAACGCGGAGGCGGGCAGAAACCCCTCGATCTACTTTACCATGAACATATATGATCAGCGGTCGAATTTCGCAAAGCAGCTTAACATCGACGCGAAGACTAAACTGGGCCCGTATCTGCTTCCTACTGTGATACGTTCAAGCGTGCGTTTAAGGGAAGCTGCCAAAGTAGGCAAAACCATATTTGAATATGACCCCAAATGTTCAGCCGCTTTGGATTTTTATAATCTTACCAGTGAGATTCTTACGGTTGACAGCAAAGAGGTAGACGCATCTATTAAAGAGTTTGTACTTCATGCTCCCGAAGCCGGGTCTGTATACATCCTTGGGGATTTCAATAACTGGAAGAAATCAGAGGCCAACCGGCTCACTAAACTCGAAAATGGGCACTGGTCAGCGCACTTCACCCTCGATAAGGGAAACTACCGTTATAAATTTTTAGTCGATGACGAGTGGATCCCCGATCCGGAAAACCCCGAGACCCAGGTAAACGATTTCGGCACGATCGATTCCATCCTGAAGATATAATCATGCTTTGGTAGGACTCTTGGCGAGGGGGAAGAAGGGTTTATTTCGTCTTCAGAGAGCCGGCTCTCCTTACGGAACATCCTTTTACAAAAAATTCTTGAACTAATTATTAAAATATTGTTTAATACCATTTCAGTGTAGATATATATATAACGCAGAAAACAATCAAGCGAAGAAAGGGAAAAGTCATGTCACAGCCCATCGTTTACCCGAAGAAGAAAGAAAATATCGCGGTGCGTTATCCCAAAAACCCCATCCTTACGAAGGACGATGTACCCGCCGCAGCAAAAGGCGTGTATAACTCGGGTTGCATAAAAATTGCTGACGGCCAGTATGTAATGCTCTGCCGCGTCGAGACGCCGTCGATGAAACAGCTGATATGGCCGGCAGACTCGAAAGACGGCATAAAGTTTGTCCTGCGCCCCGAGCCCATAAGGATGCCGGATGACGATAATTTTAAAGAGTATACGACCGGCATGTACTATGATCCGCGCGTAACCGAGATAGAAGGGAAGTATTATACGGTATTCGCCTGCCATAGCGGTCATTCATGCCGTCTGGGGCTCCTGGAGTCGGCGGACATGAAAGAGTTCAAATGGCGGGGATTTATTTCCGAGACGGATAACCGTAACGGCGTTCTTTTTCCCGAGAAAATAGGGGGTTTCTATTGCCGCCTGGATAGACCCAATACCGGAGACGGTAAAGCGTACATGTGGGTTTCTTATTCGCCTGATCTTATCCACTGGGGGCAGGCCAAAGCCGTGGCGCATGCACAGGATGAATGGGGATGGAAAAAGAACGGATCCGGGGCGGTCCCCATAAAGACAGATAAAGGGTGGCTGGTTATTTATCATGCCGTTAATGTCCAGTGTGCCGCGCAGTATGTATACCACATAGGCGTCATGCTTCTTGACCTCAGGGATCCGTCCAGGATAGTCGCAAGGTCAAAGGCCCCGATACTTTCCCCGGTCATGGATTATGAACTTATGGGACTTACGTATGCTGTTGTTTTTACCTGCGGCGCTGTTTTGGAGGATAACGGCGAAGTGAAGATATATTACGGCGGGGCCGACACCGTCCAGTGCCTGGCGACCGCAAAACTTGAAGACCTTGTTGATGCGTGTTTTAACCGGTAGAGACGATAAAATTTAATTTTCCGAAAATATGGCGATTTTTAAGGTAACAGCTCTTAAAGAGAAAGCGCTTAAGGAGCGAATGCGCCGTTTCGGCGTGAAAGAGAAGGATTTAAAAGAGCGTTTCATAAGGTCGAGCGGCCGGGGCGGGCAGAACGTCAACAAGGTTTCCACGTGCGTGTATTTAAAACATATCCCCAGCGGGATAGAGGTCAAATGCGCCAGAGAGCGTTCCCAGGCCATGAACCGGTTCCTGGCAAGGCGCATACTGGTCGGTAAAATAGAAGAGGCGATACTCGGCCGGGCCTCGGAGGAAAGAAAGCGGATAGAGAAGATCCGCCGCCAGAAACGCAAAAGATCGAAACGCGCGAAAGAAAAGATGCTGGCTGATAAGAAGAAGAAATCGGAGAAGAAAAAACTGCGCAAGACGCCTTGGGACGGAAATCATTAATACCTGAAAGATGAAGAAACTAAAACTGGACCTTCACGATATATATAACAAACACGGCAAGATCGAAAACGCTCTTAGGGATATACTCAGCGAGGCACGCGCCAAACGCGTCAAGATAGTCGAGATCATTCCTGGCAAGGGTTCCGGAGCGCTTAAAAAAAAGGTGCTAAAATTCCTGGAGAGGAACCGGGACCTGTATGACAGGGTCGATAAGGATTCAAAAAACTGGGGAAGACTTTTTGTGCGTTTCAAATAGGGCATGGTGATTCATGGCCAGGAAAATAAGAGACACATGGGGTTCGCGTCTTGGTGTTATCATGGCGGTTGCGGGTTCAGCTGTAGGACTGGGGAACTTCCTGCGCTTTCCCGTGCAAGCCGCTAAAAACGGCGGCGGCGCGTTCATGATACCGTACTTTATCGCGCTCCTTTTGGTCGGTGTGCCCCTTATGTGGGTCGAATGGGCCATAGGCCGTTACGGCGGAGGGTTCGAGCATTCTACAGCCCCCGGGGTTTTTCATAGCTTGTGGGAGAAGAACCGTTTTATAAAATATTTCGGTGTGATAGGCATATTCGGTCCGATGGTCATCATGATCTATTACACCTATATCGAATCGTGGACGCTGGCCTATAGTTTTTTCGCTTTGGTCCAGAAATATTCCGGTATCCTTGACCAGGCATCGATGCAGGCTTTTTTAAGGGGTTTTCAGGGGCTTGAAAGAAACGCGTATTTCTCGAGCATGGCCCCGGCGTATATCTTTTTCCTGATAACTTTTATCATCAACATGGTAGTGCTCCATTACGGGATAAGGGGAGGCATAGAACGATTCTGCCGGATCGCGATACCCACGCTGTTCGTTTTTGCTGTTATCTTGGCCGTCAGGGTGCTTACGCTGGGGGTACCCGATGCCGCAAAGCCGGATTGGAACGTCTTGAACGGACTCGGCTACCTCTGGAACCCGGACTTTTCGTTTCTTAAAAGCGCAAAAGTATGGCTGGCGGCTACCGGCCAGATATTCTTCACCCTAAGTGTAGGCATCGGTGTGATACTGACGTATGCCAGTTACCTTAAGAAAGGTGATGACGTAGCGCTTTCCGGGCTTACCGCGGTAAGCATGAACGAACTGGCGGAGGTAGTCCTGGGCGCCAGCATCATAATACCCGCAGCGTTTGTTTTCTTCGGCCCCGTGGCGATAAGCGGCATTGCCAATTCCGGGGCGTTCAATCTGGGTTTTGTCACAATGCCGCTTATTCTCGGACGCATGCCCATGCCTGAGGTCTTCGGATTTCTATGGTTCGCTCTTCTATTCCTTGCCGGCGTAACATCTTCGGTGTCGCTGGCGCAGCCGGCGATTGCCTTTCTGGAAGACGAGTTTAACATCTCTCGCAAGAAGTCAGTCATGATATTCGGGGCTATTACTTTCGTTCTTTGTAATGCGGCGATATTCTTCCTTGGCAAGGGGGTCGTTGACGAACTTGATTTTTGGGGAGGCACGTTTTGTCTCGTGCTTTTCGCGACGGTGGAAGTGATCCTTTTCGGCTGGATCTTCGGGATAAATAAAGCCTGGGAAGAAGTGCATCACGGAGCGGATATGCGCCTGCCCGGTGTTTATAAATACATAATAAAATACGTGACACCGATATTTCTTCTCGTAGTGCTTACCGCGTGGTTTTTCCAGGAGTGGCTTCCGATTATACGGATGGATAATGTGACAGATGCCAACCGGCCCTATATACTTGCGACAAGAGTAGGGCTCTGGCTTCTTTTTATCGCGTTGGCGGTTCTTGTGAGACTTGCCTGGAGGAAAAGCGAGAGGGGAGGCGGAGGAAAATGACATTGCTGGGGTGGCTCTTTATTTCCGTTTCCTGGGCGCTTATACTGGGGCTTGTAATTTTCTGTTTTAGAAAAATTTTCGGGAAAAAAGAACTTGATTAGATTCTGCCCCCTCCAGACGCATCTTTTTATCGCCGCAAAAAACCGGGAAACAGATATATTTTGCATTTTATCCCGATTTGATATATATTAGCATAGTATAGTTATAAATATAATACCCTGCACTTTGTAATTGAGTATTCGCGCAAAACAAGGAGGCGCAAATGGAAAAAGACGTAGCTGTATTTGCAAAGAACAAGTATCAGGACGTGAAAATACGCTTGTCCGAATACCAGGGGAATGATGTAATTGACATCAGGATCTGGACGCAGCCGCCGCAGGGTGACGAAAAAGTTCCTACGGGAAAGGGAGTCAATATAAATGTGAGGCTCTTCCCGGAACTTAAGGCGGCGATTGAAAAACTTGAGCGTGAGCTTAAAGAAGCGAATATGCTCTAGTTTTGAGGCAAACGTATTCTTATCAAAGAATACCAGGAAGACATAAATCCTGAGATATATTTTAACCAGAGGGATCAAATGCCGCATCACGAAAGACGACGTTATATCCGACATCTCTTAGTTAACCCGCTTGAGTTTCAGATCGCCGATAAAGAAGATTTTGAGAAGACCGAGACGGTTGATGTAAGTGAAGGGGGCCTCATGTTCATGTCTAAGCGGCGCGTCTCACCCGGGACAGTTATAAGGCTTCAGATGCCGCTATATGACAAGATCTTCAAGATAAAAGCAGCAGTCGTACATGCCACAAAAGATGCAGCAACGGGTCTATATAAAATAGGCGTTTCATTTTTAAGTTACGCCGATGCCTTCAAGGTAAAGCTTATCGAACAGATATATCTAATAGAAGAATACCGCGTTTTACGTTCCCTCCAGCTGGGCAAGGAAATGTCGCTTCAGGAAGCCTCCAAGGAATGGATAAAGAGATATTCCGAAAGATTCCACAAACTCTACTGGTAAATTGGCCTTTCCAAGCGTTTTTCTGTAAAAATTTAATTTTTTTCAATCCACAACATTATGTGCAGGTGTTTTTCCGGCAACCTATATAGTGTGTACTTTCTAAAAAGTTTTATAATGTCAAAAAACTCTTTATTTGACAAAATATATATACTTGTGTATACTCTCTTGATGTGAGTGGTATAAAGTGGAGGAAAGTGGAGTGTTTTACGGAGAATACTTACATAGCTTAGATAAGAAGAACCGTTTGATCATACCGTCGCGGTTCCGCGATGCCATAAAGGAGATGGCAATAGAAAAACTTTATGTCACACGCGGGCTGGATGAGTGTCTTTTTATATTTGCTGAAGCCGAATGGAAGGCTCAGGAGAACAAATTTAAAGCCATGCCTTTCACAAAGAGGGAAGTAAGGAAGTTTAAACGTATGTTCTTTTCCGGTGCCGCTGAAGCTGTTCCCGATAAGCAGTGGAGGATACTCATCCCGGATTACCTCAAGGAATACGCCTCTCTTACAAAGAGCGTGATGATAATCGGTGTATCCAACCGTATAGAGGTCTGGGACAGGAAAAAATGGGAAGAGTTTTATAAGATCTCTAAAGAGAATTACGAAGAGATCGCCGAAGGATTGATGGAAGCCTAAATAGCTGGACGGAGGGACTTAAGATGTATAGACGATATGCCGTTAAATTCCATAAGAAGCAGGCAGAGTTCATTAATTGCGTCAACATGGTTGAGAGGATAAAAAAAGCCAGGGCCTTACCTGCGGGCATCTCCCATCTTGGGGTTAAACGGTATACCATCTCTTCATTCGGGTTCGGTAAGGCTACTCATATAACGGTCAAAGATTGTGCGTAGTGTTTGTGTGGTTTGCGCATTTAGCGTTCTTTCATTCGGCCTTTAAGTTTTACCCATGCACCAGAAGGCCACGCCCGTAAGGGCGTGGATGAATGGCCTTCGGTGCAGGGTTCCGCTTGACGGAAAGACTGAAACTGTGGATGCCATGGGCGTTAGCCCATGGAGCTTCA